>Ga0233416_10000665_pt1 | contig 10619 bp, 8 predicted proteins | sample Sediment_Towuti__2_FD_188638 | JGI IMG/M metagenome (GOLD analysis project Ga0233416, IMG submission 188638) | Sediment microbial communities from Lake Towuti, South Sulawesi, Indonesia - Sediment_Towuti_2014_0_MG | ecosystem: Environmental > Aquatic > Freshwater > Lake > Sediment | place... | reverse complement strand
TTCCGGCTCAACCCCGGCCTCGACTACAGCCAGTACATGCAGGGTGGCGTCACGCTGCACCTGCCCGCACAGGCTCCTGAAGAGATTCCGAGCGATCTGGCGCCGCAATTCACCAATATTGCGGTCAAGAAAGGCGAAAACCTGGGGTCGCTTGCCCGCCGACACAATCTGACGATGGTCCAATTGAAGAATCTCAATCCCGGCCTCGATGAGCATCGCCTGCGCATCGGAAAGATGTTGCGCGTCCCCCTTGCTGACGGCACTTCCGGCCGCAGCGAACTCAACCCCCTTCTGCAGCATCGACTGCAAAGCGACGACGATCCACACCCGGGCAAACGGACGCGCGCCAGCCTTAAGCTGAATGAGAAGCGGTGGGGCAGCCGCCACCGCAGCCATCGCGCATCATGGTCGCGGAGCCACCGTCACCACCGCTGATGTCCTGCCGCAGCCCTCTTCTGCTTGTCTGGCTAATGTTGGCCGGCGGCTGCTCCGCTTTCGATCCCGTTGAATCCGCACCGCCCCCGCGCCCCGCGCTGCCGCCTGCGCACGGTGATCGGCTGGTTTCGGCCAGCATCGGCGATGCATCCAATCTGATTCCAATGATTGCTGGCGATGCAGCCAGCCATGAGATCGCCGGCCAGCTTTATCTGGCTCTGCTCAAATACGACAAGGACCTCAATCTGGTCGGGCAGCTCGCCGACCGCTGGAGCATCTCCAGCGATATGCGCTCGATCCGCTTCCATCTGCGCCCCGGACTGAAATGGAGCGACGGGCGCCCGTTCACCTCTGCCGATTGCCTCTTCACCCTGCGTTTGATGCAGGCGGAGACAACACAGAGCCCCTACAAGAGCGACTACGACAAGGTGGTCGCCGCCGCCGCGCCCGATGCGACAACCTTCGTCGTCCACTACAGCGAGCCCTTCTCGCCGGCGCTGGCCACTTGGGCCGACCTGTCGATCCTGCCCGAACACGTCTTTCGTGGCGTCGATATCATGAACACCCCCCTCTCGCGCCAGCCGCAGGCCACCATCGGCCCCTATGTTCTGGCCGACTGGCAAAGCCAGCAGTCGATCCTTCTGCGCGCCAATCCGAACTACTACGATGGACCTGTTTGGATCGAGGAGCGGCTGACCCGCATCATCCCCGATCCGGCGACACAGTTTCTTGAGCTCACCGCCGGTCATCTCGACAGCATGGGGCTTACCCCGCTGCAATATCGCCGCCTGTTCGATACCAAGGCCGAGTTGAGTCGCAACTACCAGCGCTACAACTATCTGGCCAACGGCTACACCTACCTCGGCTTCAATCTCAAGCACCCCCCTTTCGACGATCCGCGCGTACGCGAGGCGATTGCGCTCGGCATCGACCGGCAGGAGTTGGTGGAGGGCATCCTTTTCGGCCTCGGCGAAGTGATCGAAACCCCTTACAAGCCCGGCACCAGCTGGGTCAACGGCGCAATCAAACCGCGCCCGTTCGATCCTGCGCAGGCGCGCGCCCTGCTTGCCGCAGCCGGCTGGCAGGACAGCAACGGCGACGGCATTCTCGATCAACACGGCCGACCGCTTTCCTTCACCGTCCTGACCAACAACGGCAACAAGCAGCGCGCCGACACCGCCACCATCATCCAGCAGCGCCTGGCCGAGATCGGCATCGAGATGAAGGTGCGACTGGTGGAGTGGTCGGCCTTTATCGAGAACTTCATCAACACCAAGAATTTCGATGCCATCATCCTCGGCTGGTCCCTCTCGCCCGAACCCGATCAGTATGCCATCTGGCACTCCTCGCAGACCGGCCCGCGCGAATTCAATGTAATCAGCTATGCCAACCCCGCTGTCGATGCGGCGCTGGAGGGAGCACGACGCACTTTCGACGCGGCCGAACGCAAACGGCTCTACGACCGCTTTCAGCAGGAGCTCTACAAGGATGTCCCGATCGTCTTTCTCTATGCCGGCTATGCGCTGCCGACGGTGCACCGGCGCGTGCGCGGCATCGAACCGGCGCCGGCCGGCATCGGCCACAACAGCGAGTTCTGGTATGTCCCGGCCGAGGAGCAGCTCTACAAAACGACCATGCGCCCCTGAGCAGAAGATGCCGGCGCCTTTGACATCCCCCCGGCCGCTTCGGAGAGTTTGAAGCATGCACGCTTCAATATTGATTCAGGAACTCTATACCCGTCCGGAGGCGCAGCTGCTGGAGCAACTCCGTCGAGTTCGCGCAGAATTGGGCGGAAAGGTGCTGATTCTCGGCCACCACTATCAGCGTGAAGAGGTAATCGCTTTTGCCGATATCACCGGCGATTCGCTGAAGCTGGCGCAACGCGCCGCCGCCACCGATGCCGCCAACATCATCTTTTGCGGCGTTCACTTCATGGCCGAGACCGCCGACATCCTGACTAGCGATGCGCAACAGGTGATTCTGCCCGATCCCGCTGCTGGCTGCTCGATGGCCGACATGGCCGATATCGAGCAGGTGCGCCGCTGCTGGCAGGAGCTCTCCACCCTTCTCGATCCCGATGCGCAGATTACACCGGTCACCTACATCAACTCCACCGCAGCACTGAAGGCCTTCTGCGGTGAACACGGCGGCATTGTCTGCACCTCCTCCAACGCCCAACGGGTTCTGGAGTGGAGCTGGCGGCAGCGCGAGAAAATACTCTTCTTCCCCGATCGCCATCTGGGCGAAAACACCGCTCTGAGGATAGGCATCCCCGCCGCGCAAATGGTGCAGTGGGATCCTGCGCTGCCCCTGGGCGGCAACACACCACAGGCAATTGCCGAAGCGCGCCTGATTCTCTGGCACGGCTTCTGTTCGGTGCACCAGATCTTCCAGCCGCAACATATCGTTGCCATGCGCAATCGCATCGACGGGGTCGAGATACTGGCGCATCCCGAGTGCTCCAGAGAGGTGGTCGAGGCGGCCGATTTCGTCGGCTCCACCGAAATGATCATTCGCCATGTAGCCGAGGCGGCCACTGGCACCACGTTCGCCATCGCCACCGAGCTCAATCTGGTCAACCGTTTGCGACTGCAACACCCCGACAAACCGGTGCATTTCCTGTCGCCGACCATCTGTATGTGCTCGACAATGTTCCGCACCGATCCGCAACATCTGCTCGCTTCGCTGCTCGCACTGCGCGACGGAAACGAGGTCAACCGCATTGTCGTCGCCTCGCCCGACAGGGAAGCAGCGCGCCTTTCGCTGCAACGCATGCTGGAGCTGGGATGATATGATCCGACACCTGATTGCCCTCCCTCTCATTCTCACCCTGCTGCCCTGCGCCGCCATGGCAGCCAATAGCAATCCGGAGCGCAACAAACTCGCCCCGCTGGCCGCCGAGATCGAGGCGTTTCAGAAGAGTCCGGATGGGCGGCTTGCCCCTCTGGCTGCCAAACGAGCGACGCAGCTGATCGCTGCTGCCATTGCTGCGCAAAGCGCTCGCCAGTCGTCCAATACGGTGGCCGCCAAAAAAGCGCTCGCCGAACAGGCGCTGGCCGAAGCGCGCACGGTGGCGCGCACCTTCCGCTCCGATCAGGAGGAGTTGCTGCAGCTGCAAGCCTCCGCACACGCCACCGCCATCGATCCGAAAACCAACACCATCTACCCGGCCCTCGAATCGCTGCTGATCGGTGCCGATATGCAGACGGACAAAGCCATTGCCGCCAACGAAGCCGGTCGACTGAACGAAAAAACGCAATTCGCACTGGCCGCACGCGAAGCTTTCAGCAAATGCATCACCACTGCCCTGCCTGATTATGTCGACAATGTGAACCGGGTTCTCAGCACTGCGGCCGGCAACGGCGCCAAGTCGTATGCCCCGATCTCCTGGCAACTGGCCAAGGATGAACTGGCGCTGCTGCAAGCCTACATCAAGGGGGTCTCCACCCAATTCCCGCGCCAGCCGGAGCGGGTGATGCAACTGGCCATTGCCACCAATTCCCTGAGCGAGGCGATCCGCGAATGGCGCAAGGACTACGGTAGCTTCGAAACGCTGTGGTTGAACCATCGCAAGGATATGCTGCGCATTGCGCAGGCGCTGGGCTCCGCCGACAGCGATATTCCGCAGTTATCCAAACCCGACAGTCAGGCGCTGGCCGAGCGAATTACCGCACTGCGGGAGCAGATGGAGACCAACGACCGGCAGTGGGCCGAGCGCTACGAACTGCTGAAGAAGCAGAGCGCAGAGACTCTGGCGGCCAAACTTGCCGAACAGCGCGCTCAACTGCAAAAACAGCAGGGAGAAGAGGTTGCCACCCTGAAAGAGGCGTTCCGGGTCAAGATGGAGCGCGAGACCTACGAGAAGCGGCGGCTGGAGAAGCTGCGCACCCTCTTCGGTACCGACGAGGTGCAGATTCTGGTCAATGCCGATGGCTCGATGCTGATCCGGCTGCTCACCCTCACCTTTGCCCCCAACAAATCGGCGTTGGGCGAGGAGTATCAGCTGCTGATGGACAGCGTGCGCTCGGCGCTCGAGCTCTACAGCGAGCGCAACTGCTCCGTCGAAGGCCATACCGACGATCAGGGCGATGCCCAGAAGAACCAGCTGCTGTCGCTGCATCGCGCCGAGGCGGTGCGCGACTACCTGATCGCCATCGGTGTCGATGCCACCCGCCTGGATGCCCTCGGCTATGGCGAAGTACGCCCGATTGCCAGCAACGAATTCGAAAAAGGACGCGCCATGAACCGCCGCATCGACCTGATCATCGAGGCCCCGCATGAGTGAGCCGATCGATCTCTCCCGCTTCGACAGTCTCGAAGCGGGCCACAAAAAACTGATCGAACAGCTGATGAGCCTCTATCCGCAGGCGCAGCAACGGATTCTCTTCGAAACGCTGCAACTGATCGGCGAAGAGTTTCCTCTTGCCGACATGAAGATGATGTCGAAGGTGATCCACGAGATTCGCACCGGCCTTGAGGTCTTCGCCCCCTACCGCGCCTGGCGCAAGGTGACGCTGTTCGGTTCGGCGCGCATTGCTGCCGAGGACGAGCGTTACCATCAGGTCTACCGCTGCGGCCGGGCATTGCGCGATGCCGGCTTCATGGTGATTACCGGCGGCGGCGGCGGCCTGATGCATGCAGCCAACGAGGGGGCCGGCTTTGAGCAATCCTTCGGCATCAACATCAATCTGCCGATGGAACAGAAGCCCAACCCGATCGTTGAGGATTCGCCGCGCCACTTCTACTGCCAGTATTTCTTCACACGCAAGCTCTTCTTCCTCAAGGAGAGCGATGCAGTGATTCTCGCTCCCGGCGGCTTCGGCACGCTCGATGAGGCTTTCGAGACGCTGACTCTGCTGCAAACGGGGCGTAACCCACCCATCCCGGTGGTGCTGCTGGAGGCCCCCGGCGACGACTACTGGGGACCGCTGTTGCGCTCATGGGTGCGCCGGCTGGTCGATGATGGACTGGTGAGCGCCGAGGATACGCAGGTGCTCTTCCACACCGACAACGTCGAGGCAGCGGTGACGCACATCAAGAGCTTCTACACCAACTACCACAGCTTCCGCTATGTCGGTGAATGGATGGTGTTGCGTCTGCTCAATCCGCTCAGCGAAGCGGCGATGGAGAGCCTGAATGCCGAGTTCTCCGACGTCCTGCACGAAGGGGTGATCGAGCAGATTTATAACTGGCCGAAATCGGACGACGAGAGCTTTGCGCATCTGCCGCGTCTGCGCCTGCGCATGAATCCGCATCGGATGAATGTACTGCCGCAACTGATCCGGCGCATGAATGCCCTCAGCGAGAGCAGCAGCGGCCATAGCTGAGGCGGCGCCAGGAGGCTGTCGGACTTTGGCCATTCGTTGCGAGCAGGTGCGGAGGCGAGGCAGAAATGGTCGGATTTTGAGGAGCATAGTGGTTCTATGCGACGAGAAAGCCGGCCATTGATGACCGCCCTCCCTGCCGCGCAGTAGATTGCGACAAAGTCCGACAGCCTCCTAGCCCGGAGGTTAGTCGTTGCCGAGCAGCGCCGCCTTCAGATCGCTGTCGGCCGGATGCTGCCCCAGCCAGATGGACAAGAGCGCCCGCTGAAAATCCTCGCCGGGCAGCGTGCCCAGCACCGCCCCGTTCAGGATGAGCTGAGTGCTGCCGTCGGGCAGAAAATCGAGCAGCAGGCGATCGCCGCGCTTGAGCACGGCGGGAAAGAGGCCGTTGAAACGGTCGATACGAGCGCGCAACCCCTTCAGCGCTGCAGCACTCTGGTTTTTCGCGAATCCCTCCTCCCAGGCAGCAACAAGCTTCTCGCGCGACACCTCGCCATAGGTGAAGTGCATCAGCAGACGCTTGGCGCCGGGCATGGCCAGCACCTGCTCGCCGCGATTGGCCGGCTGCGGCAGATAGAGTCCGGCCACGTAGATATCGAAGAAGAGCTTGGTGCGCACACCGCCGCCATTGAGCAACAACTTGCCGCTGCCGCTCTGGATCGCGTCATCCAGATGCACGCCATTGATTTCGGCGGCATACGCCGGCTGGACAGCCATCATGGCCAGAAACAACAGAATTGCCCGCATTTGTTTACCTCTCCTAAGGATACTCTGAACAAGTGCGTCCTGCTCTTGTTCAGGAACGCCCAGCCAAAAGCGCGGTTTTGGCTGGGCTTACACATCGTGCACTTACGCGCCCGATTTGGCGGCCCATCCTTGGGCCGCACGGATGCTCTGAATTGTTCAGAGCATCCCTAGCAGCCTGTCGGACTTTGCCACATCCGGCTGCGCGGCAGGGAAGTCGGTCATAAATCGCCAGCTTTCTCGTCGCATAGTCCCACTATGCTCCTCGAAATCCGCCAATTTCTGCCTCGACTCCCCACCTGCTCGCTATGAATGGCCAAAGCCCGACAGGCTGCTAGAAACGATAGGCGAAATTGAGCGTCGCGCCGCTAAGCGACAGATCGGCCTTGGCCACCCCGGGCCAACTTTTATCGCCGCGACGCTCGCCAAAACCGACGCGCTGCTGATAGCTGATCCACTCGGCGCCCAGAAAAACATTCTCGCCCAGACGCAGATCGATCCCCAGCCCGTACGATGCGCCCAAACGCGAAATGGTGCTGCTGCTCCCGACAGCGGTGCGGGTAACCCCGAGATTGGTGGCTCCGAGCAGCATGTACAGCTCACTCTCCTCGCCCATGGCGCCAAAGGAGTAGGTCGGACGCAACAGCATGGAGAGCAGCCCGGCCTGCAAGCTGATCGAAGGGGTCGCCACCTTGCCGCAACCGCCCAAGCGCACTTCGAATCCGAGATATGGAACCGGGCGGCCAAGGTATCCGACATACCAGCCGATGCGCTTGCCGGCGACAATCTGTGTCGGATCGCGATATTCGAGCCAGTAGAGGCCCGTTCCGGCTCTCAGGGTCGAATCGAATGCCGCTGCCATCGGAATATGGGACAGCAGCAATGCCGACAGCAGAGCAAAACGCAGGGTCTGTCGCATCGATCCCCTCCAGGAGTTTGTCCGATCCGGGCGCCGGCGGGCCGTCGCCAGCATAAACCCAAGAGCACAAAGGGCTCAATCGGCAAAAAGCGTTGCCGCTGCCGGGAGCGGCGGGCAGGTTGCGCCGCCATGGCTGCGCTCCAATTCGAAACCCTTGCCCGCGACGACTCCGGCTTCGCCCGTCGCGGCCGCATCGCCCTGCCGCACGGAACCATCGAGACGCCAGTCTTCATGCCGGTGGGCACGCAGGCGACGGTGAAGAGCCTGACGCCGCACGATCTGGAGGAGATCGGCGCCGAGATCATCCTGGGCAACACCTACCATCTGATGCTGCGCCCGGGCGGCGAACTGATCGAAAAGCTCGGTGGCCTGCACCGATTCATGGCTTGGGAGCGGCCGATTTTGACCGACTCCGGCGGTTTTCAGGTCTGGTCGCTGGGGGCGCTGCGCAAGATCGGCCCCGATGGCGTCCGTTTTCAATCGCACATCGATGGCAAGAAGTTCCTGCTCGGGCCAAAAGAGTCGATGCAGGTACAACAACAGTTGGGCAGCGACATCGTGATGGCCTTCGACGAGTGCACCCCCTATCCCGCCACCCTCGACGAAGCGAAACGCTCGATGGAGCTCTCGATGCGCTGGGCGGCCGAGTGTCGGCAGCATCTGCCGGTCAATGATCGGCAGGCGCTGTTCGGTATCGTGCAGGGGGGGATGTACCCCGAGTTGCGGCTGGCGAGCCTGGAAGCGATCAAGGCGATCGATTTCGAGGGCATTGCGCTTGGCGGTCTGTCGGTGGGCGAACCGAAGGAGGAGATGCTGGCAATCCTCGATGCACTGGCGCCGCATCTGCCGGCAGAAAAACCGCGCTATGTAATGGGGGTCGGCACCCCCGAGGATCTGATTGAGGCGATCGATCGCGGCATCGACATGTTCGATTGCGTGATGCCCACCCGCAATGCGCGCAACGGCACGCTGTTCACCGACGACGGCAAGATCCACATCAAGCAGAACCGCTATTTCGACGATCCGGAGCCGATCATGGCGGATTGCGCCTGCTATACCTGCCGCCACTTTTCGCGCGCCTACCTGCGCCATCTGTTCAAGGCGCAGGAGATTCTCAGCTCGCGGTTGAACACCATCCACAATCTTCACTACTATTGCGATCTGATGCGGCGGGCGCGTCGCGCCATCGAATCCGGGGAGTGGCCGCATTTCCGCGACAGTTTTCTGAAGCGATACCGCGCGGGCTCGATTGCCGAGCCTCCCCACAGCAACGAGGAGACCGTTCCAACATCATGAACCATCTGTTGACCCAACATCTGCGTCGGGCTGTTGTTGCCCTGCCCTTGGCACTCTTCACGGCGGCCACCGCCCACGCCGAAGCGGCCGCCGCGCCGACCGGCGGCGGCTTTGCCGAGCTGATCCCGCTGATTCTGATCTTCGTCATCTTCTACTTTCTGCTCATTCGTCCGCAGCAGAAGCGGATGAAGGAGCACAAGCAGATGCTCGACGATCTGAAGAAGGGCGACCGCATCGTCACCGGCGGAGGCGTCTACGGCACGATCACCGATCTGAAAGAGCGTGAAGTGCGGGTGGAGATCGCCGACGGCATCAAGATTCGCGTCCGTCGCGACACCATCGCCGCGCTCGCCAACGACGCCGAGAAGACCGAAGAATAAGGGGCTCCCCCCCCTTCGCAAAGGAAGAACCATGCATTACCCGCGCTGGAAATACTGGATGATTTTGCTGGTGCTGCTGCTCTCCGCAGTCGCCTCGCTGCCCAATGCGATGACGCCGCCCGCCTGGTGGCCCACCTCGCTGAGCAAGCCGATCAACCTCGGCCTCGATCTGCGCGGCGGCGTGCACCTGTTGCTGGAGGTGGATGTCGACAAGGCGGTGGCGCGCAGCGTCGAAAGCGAAATCGACACCATGCGCCGCACCCTGCGCGAAGCGCGCATCACCTACGCCTCGCTGGAGGCCAACGGCACCCATCTGGGCGTCACCCTGCGTAATCCGGAGCAGGCGACAGAGGCCGCCAAGGCGCTGAAAGATGTGCTGGCCACCTACTCGCCGGTCGGCAACCGGGATGGCAAGCTGGAGTTTGCGCTTGAGGATGCCGCTGCCGCCGAAACGCGCCGTTTTGCGGTCGATCAGGCGATCGAAGTGATCCGCCACCGTATCGATGCGCTCGGCACCACCGAACCGGTGATCATCCGTCAGGGTGACAACCGTATCGTGGTGCAGATCCCCGGCTACGAGGATACCGCTACCGCCAAAAGCCTGATCGGCCGCACCGCCCTGCTGGAGTTCAAGCTGGTGGACGAGAAGGGCGACCTGGATGCGGCTTTGAAGGGAATGGTTCCGCCCGGCGACGAGGTGATCTTTGGCAAGGCGGAGCAGCGCGGCGAACAGAGCCTGCGTCAGCCCTATCTGGTGAAGAAGTATGCCGAGCTCTCCGGCACCGAAATTGCCGACGCGCGCGTCTCGATCGATTCACAGTACAACGAATATGCGGTGTCGCTGAAGTTCAACAATCAGGGGGCGAACAAGTTCGACCGCCTGACGCGCGACCATGTCGGCGAACGCTTTGCCATCATTCTCGAAGGCGAAGTGAACTCGGCGCCGGTGATCCGCGAACGCATCTCGGGCGGCACCGCCCAGATCACCGGCTCTTTCACCGCCGAAGAGGCGCGCGAGCTGGCGATCGTGCTGCGTGCCGGCGCCCTGCCGGCGCCGGTCAAGGTGGTCGAGGAGCGTTCGGTCGGCCCCAGCCTCGGTCAGGACTCCATCGATCAGGGCATCAAGTCGATCGTAATCGGTTCGGTTCTGGTCTTCCTGTTCATGGGCATCTACTACCGCCTCTTCGGCATGGTGGCCAACATCACACTGGTCTTTAACGTGCTGCTGATTGTGGCGGCAATGAGCATGATCGGCTTCACCCTTACCCTGCCCGGTCTGGCGGGCATTCTGCTCACCGTCGGTATTGCTGTGGATGCCAACGTGCTGATCTACGAGCGCATTCGCGAAGAGCTGCGCAGCGGTAAAACGCCGATTGCCGCCATCGACGCCGGTTTCGACCGCGCCTTTGTCACCATCATCGACTCGCACGTCACCTCGCTGATCGCAGCCATCGTCCTCTTCCAGTTCGGCACAGGTCCGGTGAAGGGCTTCGCGGTGACCCTCACCGTCGGTCTGCTCGC
>Ga0233416_10000664_pt1 | contig 10619 bp, 12 predicted proteins | sample Sediment_Towuti__2_FD_188638 | JGI IMG/M metagenome (GOLD analysis project Ga0233416, IMG submission 188638) | Sediment microbial communities from Lake Towuti, South Sulawesi, Indonesia - Sediment_Towuti_2014_0_MG | ecosystem: Environmental > Aquatic > Freshwater > Lake > Sediment | place... | reverse complement strand
AATAGGGGTCGAGGCCGGAACCGAAACGGGGGGCGAAGGCGTCGGAATGAAGCCACTGCTCGCCGACGCTGGTTTCGATGGCGGCAGGATCGTAGGCCTTGGCCAGTTCGGGGGCAGGGCTGGTCATCGATGAGTCCTCTTGTCGGGGGAAAATTGGTTCGGCAAGGATAATACGGCGCCAGTGCGGCGGCTAATTTCCGTTGTGGCCGGAGAGTAGCTGCTTCTGTTTGTCCATCTGCTGGCGCACCAGCTTCTCCACCAGCTTCGGCACATCGCGCTCCAGTCTGGCCATAATCTCGTCGGTCAGACGCTGTGTCAGGTGCTCGATGCGCGCCTCGACCTGTGCCAGCACCTGCTCGTCGGTCGACACCTCTGCATTCGCCGCGCTCTGCGGTGGGGATTGGAGTTCTGCGACCTCGGAGAGGTCGGAAGGGGCGATCTCCGACTGCGGAGCAGGCGCGGGAGGTGTCGCTTCGGCCATGCGCGGGGTTATCATCATCGATTCGGTCAAACGCATCCGTCGCACGCGGCGGGCGGGCGCGATTTTGTCGGCCGGCGGCGCAATCATGGCATCGGGCAACGGCGGAAAATCGCCGAGATGGAGGGTTTCGGGAAGCTCGGAGATGGCGCCGGATTGCTGCACAAGGTCATCGTAGAGATCGACCTGCTGCCGCTCGGGGAGGTGATCGTCGTTCACCGACTGCCCCTCGTTCAGAAGCTTGCCGAGGCTGTCGAGAATGTCGTCGATGGAGTGATCCTGCGTCATGGCGACGCCTCAGTCGCCGAAGCGGAGGACGACGCAGGCGCCGCTGATCGAGCTCTTGATGCCGGCGCCCAGTGCAACATTGCTCCAGTAGCTGGTCCATTCGGCGCCGACCTGCACGATCTCGCCCAAGCGATAGTTAAGGCCGACGCCATAGCTGACGCTGTTGCCCTGTGCCGTATCGATCACCTGGACGGCATTGGTGGTGTTGGTGCGGGTGAACTGGCCGTTGGTCATGCCGACCACGCCAAACACCTTGAAGTCCTCGTCGACCGGCAACGAAATGCGCGCCAGCAGCGAGGAGAAGCCGCTCATACGCAGCGCCATCGATGAGCCGTTGGGATAGGTGGTGGTGCCTTCGTTGGTCAGGCCCAGTCGTGTCTCAAGCCCGAAATAGGGATTCATCTCGCCGACCAGCGAAAGATAGCCGCCCGGCACGACATTGCTCTGATTCATGGTCGGTACACTGTAGTTGATGGCATAGCTGCCGTAGGCGATGGCAGTGGAAACCCCTTCGGCCGCCGCCGAGGAAGCACCCCACAGCATACCGGCAATCAACAGCATAAATGATCGAAAAAGACGCGACATGGATACCCCGGCACCGAACTGCCCAACGAAGATTGGTTGCGGCGGCGATTCTGCCCGTCATTTCGCCTACGGCAAGCCGAGCCCCGGCGCGCATTTACTGCTCGATTGGGCGCCCCCTCCTCCGGCCGAACCTGCTCTGCGTATTCAGAGCCGCCATAAGTGCTTTCCCCAGCTTCAGTGCGAGCAATACAAACGCCTATGCTTCGCTAATCCTGCCGATTCACCCAACGAAACCATAACAAGGAGAGATGTCATGGTCCTGTTGATCGAAAATCACCCGATTGTTCGCGAAACCCTCGCCATGTTACTTACGCGTAGCGGCTTCGATGTGCTGCCGGTTTCCGACGAACGCGAGCCCCTGCGTGCTGCCATGAAGAAACATGGCCGCTCCTTGCAGATGATGGTCATCGAGTTGAGCAGCTATCGCCGCCACAGCTCGCTCCTTTCGCCATTGAAAGACAACCCGACGATCCTGATCAGCAATGCCGAGACCATCGACGACATGCACACCATCCTGCGCAATCGCCCGAATCTGAAGCTGCTGCACAAACCCTTCTCGCTGCCCACCTTTCTCTCTTGCCTGCGCGAACTGGATGCCAGTTCCACGCTCTCCTCCCGCGTGGCCTGACTCCCCCTCCTTACCAGTGCGCAGCCAGAAGGCAGAGGCGACAACCTCTGCCTTCTTTTTTTCGATATTCCATTCGTTCAGAACTGTTTGGCCATACAACTGTCGCGCTGCGGGCACTCGGCATGCAGCTCGACCTGACACCAGGCAACCACATTGAAACAGGCCGGCATCGTCTCGCGCTGCGGTTTGGCAGCTTGCTGACGATACGCCATCGCTGCGGCATACGTAGGTTCGACACGATTCTGCATGGTTTCCATCTTCACTCCTCGCCTTCAGCCCTGTACCGATCCGTTCCGGTCGGAAATCGTTTCGTCTCAATGGCGACGCCAAACCGCAACCGGCGCCAGACAGTCGGCGGCCCATTCGCACTGCCGGCTGCACATCTCGTTCATCTCGCTGGCAAAGCACGGCACCTGCCCCATTCGGCACTGGATGGCGCGCACCAAGGCAGTCCTCGAACTGCGCGAAGAGATGCCGGTGATTCCCAAAGCCATTGCCCGTTCCCACAACTGATCTTCCCTCGCCATACCCGGCTCCTTTTTGCTCAATATCCAGTTCGATTCAAAAAGCAACTGCGGGGCCAATCCAAACCTTTCGAACAATCCTGAAAGCGGCAGTTGGACTCACCACAGAGGGCACAGAGGAGACAGAGAACGGGACTTTTGGCTCATTTGGCTGCCCACCCAACGGGTGAGAATCTCGGATCGGCCAACGACTTGTTTTTCCTCTGTGAACTCTGTGTCCTCTGTGGTGAACTGCTTTTTTTAGGATAATGGGCCGGCAATCGACTTGAGGGCATTGAAAAACCCTCCTTCTACGACAGACCGAACCATCTCCGGTTCGATCTCTATCGCCATCGAAGTGGCGGGCTTTAGGGCACGGAAGTGCGCGATGTGTAAGCCCAGCCAAAACCGCGCTTTTGGCTGGGCGTTCCCGAACAAGGGCAGGACGCACTTGTTCAGAGCATCCTTAGGGTAGAGGAGACAACGATCCACCTCCTCTGCACCAAAGCGGTGGATGCGGCGGCTCAGATCGGCAGGGACAATGCGCGTTGAATCAGCTGCGTCAGTAGATCGCGATCGCCATGGATCGCCTCCGGCGTCTGGTGGCGGAACCAGGTGGCTTGGCGTTTGGCATAGTGGCGGGTGGCGGCGATGCCGGCTTCGACGGCCTCGTCGAGGGACAGGGTTCCGGCGAAATGGTCGAGCAACTGGCGATAACCCACTGCGCGCATCGCTGGATGTCCCTGCGGAAGATCGAGGGACATAAGCCATTTAATCTCGTCCAGCCAGCCGGCTGCCAGCATCGACTCGAAACGCCGGGCGATACGGCTGTGTAGCTCCTCTCGCTCAATATCCAGCACAAAGACGGGACATTCGATCGGCTCGGCCAGCCGCTCGGCCGCCGTCCAGTCGCTCAAGGTACGGCCGCTGGAGCGGAAGACGGCCAGCGCGCGCAGGATGCGCTGAGTGTCGTGCGAAGAAAGACGTGCGGCGGTCACGGGGTCGATCTGCACCAACTCTTGATACAGGGACACGATACCTCTCTCCAGCGACTCCACCTGCAAGGCAGCGCGCACGTCAGGTTCCTCTGGCGGAATATCAGCAAACCCCTGCAACAAAGCGCGCAAGTAGAAGCCGGTGCCGCCGACGATCAGCGGGGTGCGCCCCGCCATGTTCTCGGCGCGAATGGCGGCGCGCGCCAGCTCGGCCCATTCGGCGGCCGAACAGATGGCGGGAAGCGTATGCGTATCGATCAGATGGTGACGCACCTCGGCCTGCTCGTCGCGTGTCGGCTTGGCGGTGCCGATGTCGAGGCCGCGATAGAGCTGCATCGAATCGCAGGCGACGATGGCCGCATCGATCGGCCGGCAGAGCTGCATCGCCAGCGCCGACTTGCCGCTGCCGGTCGCCCCCATCAGGGCAATGGCGCGCAACGGCGATGAAGAATTGGAGCTCACCACAAAGAGCACGAAGAACACGAAGTAGAATGGAGTTGCCCCTTCGTGCGTTTCGTGTGCTCTGTGGCGAACCTCTTGCCCACGCTTCCCTACTCCCGCCGGCCGAAGAGGCGCTCCAGATCGTTCAGAGAGAGCCGCACCCAGGTGGGGCGGCCGTGGTTGCACTGGGCGATGTTGGGGGTCTCTTCCATCGTGCGCAACAGCGCCTCCTGCTCGGGGAGGGTCAGGCGGCGACCCGACTTGATCGAGCCTTTGCAGGCGCGATTGCCCAGCCAGCGCTCGAGAACCCGCCCGCGCCCTTCGGCTTCGCTGCCGGCCAGCATGCAGGCCTCGACCAGCTCGGCCACCAGCTCGCCGGGCGACTCCTCGGCCAAGAGGGCCGGCACGGCGCGGATGGCGAACGCCCCCTCCCCCTGCGCCGCAAGCTCGACGCCGAAGGGGCTGAGCGCCTCGGGATGGTCGTGCAACCAGGCGGCGGCAGTGCGCGGCAAAGAGAGCGGCGCCGGCAGCAATAGCGGTTGGCTGGCGATGGCGCGCCGGTCCAGATCGCGCTTGAAGCGCTCGAAGGTGATGCGCTCGTGCGCCGCATGCTGATCGATCAGCAGCACCCCGTCCTGCGTCTGGCTGAGAATGTAGCAGCCGTGGATCTGTGCCAGCGGTGTACCGAGATCGGGGGCAGGCACACCGTATTCGCCTGCCGCTTCGGCCACCGCAGTCGTTGGCGGCGCCGAGAAGAGGTGGCGCAACATCTGCGGCGGCACCGGCGAGGAGCTGGCGGGAGCCCGCGTGGAGGAAGGGAAAGTCGGGCGCGGCGCAGCCAGCGACGGGGCAAAAGCGGGACGCGGTATGGCGCTCGGAGCGCTGTCACGCTGCATCGCCACGATGGCTGCCTCGGTCGGGGCGGTGGAGACCACACGGCCGCCCGCTTCGATGGCGGCACGCACGCAGGCAATCACCCCGGCGGCCACCCGCTGCGGATCGCGGAAGCGCACCTCGCGTTTGGCCGGGTGCACATTGACATCGACCTCGGCCGGATCGATCTCGATGGCCACCACCGCCACCGGATAGCGGTCGTGGAAAAGCACATCGCGATAGCCGGCGCGCAGAGCGCCGATCAGCTGCTTGTCGCGGATCACCCGCCCGTTGACCAGAAACCAGAGGTGGTGCGAATCGCGCCGATGCCAGGTGGGCAGGCCGAAAAAACCGGAGATGCCGATACCCGCATGCTCGATGCCCTTCTCGACCACATTGGCCATGAATTCGCGCCCGAGCAGCGGCCCCAGACGCTCGCCAAGCGAGCCGTGCGCCGGCAAGGCAAAACGCTCGCGGCCATCGAGCAGCAGGCGAAAGCCGACGCGCGGGTGCGCCATGGCCAGCGCCTCCACCACCTCGACGATCGCCGCCTCCTCGGTGCGCTCGCTGCGCATGAAATTCAGGCGCGCCGGCGTATTGAGAAAGAGATCGCGCACTTCGATGCGCGTGCCGCGACGCGGCGCCGCCGGCCGGATTTCGCTCGCCCCGCCCCCGTTGACCTCGACGCTGCTCCCCTCGCCGGCGCCGCGCAGGGCGGTGTGCAAACGGAAGCGACTCACCGAGGCAATCGAGGGGAGCGCCTCGCCGCGAAAACCGTGGCTGGCGATGGCATGCAGATCCTCGGCCGTGCTGATCTTGCTGGTGGCGTGCCGTTTGAGTGCCATCAGCGCATCGGCCGGCGACATCCCCTCGCCGTCGTCCTCCACCTCGATCAGCCGCTTGCCGGCCGCCTCGATGCGAATGCGAATCTCGCCGGCGCCGGCATCCAGACTGTTCTCGGCCAGCTCCTTGACCACCGACGCGGGCCGCTCGACCACCTCGCCGGCGGCAATCTGGTTGGCCACCATCGGCGAGAGCTCATGGATGCGGTCGATGCTCATTGGATGGAGATGGAAGAGTTCACCACAGAGGACACAGAGAAAAGACAAAGGTTTTCTTCACCTCTGTGCGCTCTGTGCCCTCTGTGGTGACGCTCTTGTTCCCAGCTCATGGTTTGCTCAGGGCGGCGACGAAGAAGCCGTCGTGTTCGGCGCCGGGGAAGAGGCGCGCCATGCCGGGGGCCACTGCAACGGCCTCGGGCGGCACGGGCAAAACGGCGGCAACGGCCAAACCGGATTCGAGCAGCGGCGCCACCACCAGCTCGTTCTCCTCGGGGTGGATCGAGCAGATGGCGTAGAGCAGACGGCCGCCGGGGCGCAGCACGCGCAACGCCTCGCGCAGCAATCGCCCCTGCAACTCGGCGTGGCGGGCCACGTCCGCAGCATCGTGCAGAAACTTGGCGTCGGGATGGCGAGCGAGGATGCCGGAGGCGGTGCAGGGGGCGTCGAGCAGAATCGCATCGACCGACTCGTCGGCCAGCGGCAGCGCACAAGCATCGGCCTGAATGACGGCCACCTGCTCCGCCTGCATGCGCGCCAGATTCTCTCTCAGGCGCGGCAGGCGCGGCGCGGAGAGCTCCACCGCCAGATGGCGCCAGCCGGGAAAGCGACGCGCCAACAGCGCCGTCTTGCCGCCGGGAGCGGCGCAGAGATCGAGCAGCGTGCCGGGCTGCATTGCAGGCGACAGCGCCGCCAGCGCCGCCCACTGCGCCGCCTGATCCATCACCAGAAAGTCTCCCGACTCGTAACCGGGCAGCGCGCGCAGCTCGCACTCGCCCTCGACAATCGCCGCCTGCGGCGACAGCGAACCCGCCCGCAGCTCAAAGCCTTCGGCACGCGCCGCGTCCAGCCAGTTATCCCGTTCGCCGGCCAGCGCCAGAGTGAGCGGCGGCAGCTCTGCGCGCGGGGTCAGCATCGCTTCCAGCTGCTCGGCGCCAAAGGCGTCGCGCCAGCGTTTCCACAGCCAGAGCGGCAGCTCCAGACGCTGATTCGGTTTCAGCTTCTTTGGCGCCCCCTCGCGCTGCATGCGGCGCAGCACCGCGTTGACCATCCCCGCCGCGCTGCCCAGCCCCAGTTCGCGCGTCGCATCGACGGTCTCATTGAGCGCCGCATGTTCGGGCACCCGCATGTGGCGCAACTGATAACCGCCGACAAAGAGGGCGTAGAGCGCCAACGGCTCCGGCTTGCGCTCGATATAGCGCGAAAGATCGGCCTCCAGCGAAAAGAAGCGGCGCAGCACGCCGTAGAGCAGCTCGTGCAGAAAGCCGCGATCGCGCGGGCTGAGCGGCTGCGCGGCAAAGAGATCGGCCAACACCTCGTCGGCCTTGCGCCCGCCGATGAGCACTTCGTTGAGGGCCAGAATGGCCAAACGACGCAGATTCATAAGGAAAAATACCGGAAAGAGAGGTTCACCACAGAGGACACAGAGAGCACAGAGGGGAAGAAGAGCTTTGTCTTTTCTCTGTGTCCTCTGTGCCCTCTGTGGTGCAATGCCTTTGCCTTACTCGCCAAAGCGCTCTCCCGCCTGCAACGGCTGGCCGCGCAGGAAATCGGCGGCGCCCATCGCCTGCTTGCCCTCCGGTTGCAGTTTGTGGATGCGGTAGCTCCCCTCGCCGCAGCCGACCAGCAGCGCATCGCCGTCGGCGCGCAGCAGGCCGGGGGCGAGCGCGAGCGCCTCGTGCTCCCCTTCGAGAATCTTGATCAGTTTGCCGCGAAACGTGCTGCGCGCGCCGGGAGCCGGGGCGAAGGCGCGCACCACGCGGTCGATCTGCACGGCCGGCAGCTGCCAGTTAAGCTCGCGCTCGCTGTTGCTCAGCTTTTTGGCGTAAGTGACCCCCTCCTCCGCCTGCGGCGTCGGGGTGGCGCCGTTGAGGATCGCCGGCAGCGTGTTGCGCAGGGTCATGGCGCCAAACAGCGCCAAGGCGTCCCAAAGATCGCCGGCGTTGGTCAGGCGGGAGATCGGCAGCCGCTCCTCGGCATAGAGCGGCCCGGTATCCAGCCCCTCCTCCATACGCATGATGCCGACACCCGTTTCAGAGTCGCCGGCCAACAGCGCCCGCTCGATCGGAGCGGCGCCGCGCCAGCGCGGCAGAAGCGAAGCGTGCACATTGACCGCCCCCAGACGCGGCGTCTCAAGCCAGCTCTTGGGCAAAATCATGCCGAAGGCGACCACCACCAGCAGCTCCGGCTGCTTCTGCGTGAGCCATGCCAGCGCCTCGTCGTTGCCGCGCAACCGCTCGGGGGTGATCACCTCGACACCGGCGGCAACGGCGCGCGCCTTCACCGGCGAGGCGGTCAGCTTCATGCCGCGTCCGGCCGGGCGATCGGGCTGCGACACCACCCCGACCACTTCGATCTCGGGGTGATTGAGCAGCATGCCCAGCGTGGGCACGGAAAAATCGGGGGTGCCGGCAAAAACGACGCGCAGACTCATTTGTAGCCCAGCTTCTTGCGCTTCTTCAGGCGCGTCTTGATCAACTTCTGTTTGAGCAGGCTGAGTTTGTCGATAAACAGCTTGCCGTCGAGATGGTCGAATTCGTGTTGCAGCGCCACCGCCGGATAGCCCTCGAAGTCGGCCTGATGCACCTGCCCCTCGATGTCGTACCAGACCAGCGTCACCGCATTGGCGCGATCGACGAACTCATAGACATCGGGCACCGAGAGGCACCCCTCTTCGAAGGAGAGCTTCCCCTCCATGCGCACAAACTGCGGATTAATCCACACCTTGAGGCTCTTCTGCCCCCCCTCCTCGCGCCAGTCGGTGTCGGTCACCGCCACGCGCAGCGCCACACCGACCTGCGTCGCGGCAAGGCCGACGCCGGGAGCGGCATACATGGTGTCGGCCAGATCCTGCACCAGCTGCTTCACCTCGGGAGCATCGAAATTGACCACCGGATGCGCCACTTCGCGCAACTGCGGATCGGGATAGGTAAGAATTTCACGCACTGCCATGGCGCGGCATGGTAGAGGGGGCGGGGGTGACTGTCAGCTTGGGGATGGGCAGCGTGGCGTTCGGGAATACCATTTCACTGGTCGGAGCGCGGGCATGAAGCACATTCTCCCTTCCATACAAGCAACACTGATGGCGTTGTTGCTGCTCGCCATCGCCTCTCCGGACGGAGCAACGGCAGAAACTCGGGCAAGCGATGTCGTCTGGGTCTGGAGTCCAGTCTGCACGGAGGCGACTTTCGTCAGGCTGCAAGTACGATTCGACGGGACCACCATCCATACCGCTCGACTGCCTCTTTGCCGTCGGGGACGCGGCATTGAAACCGCGACTGCCAACTTCCGTTATAGGTTCCCCAAAGCGCTTGTCCTGCAAGCCGATCGGGAAGAGAGCGAGAGCATTGCCGCCGGCAGCACACTCGAATTCGATCTCTGGCAGGCGGGCGGAGAAGCCGGGCTGGCGCTGCTCGGCTATTCGCTCTCATCGCGCGACAAGGTGTTACTGAACGGCGTTCACCCGCTTTCGCCGACCCGACGAACAACCACCGTCATCGAGCAAGGCTTGCTCATCGAAAGCTGGCCCGTGTTCGGGAGGCAGCAGATCGGAACCGACCGCAAGGGGCTTCCGCTCTTCCCCCTTTGCCCAAGGGGTTGAGTCACCGTTGCGCATGTCGGCCAGCGCCACACCGCATCGGTTGGATGGTTCCCATCGCGGCAGCCGGGCGGTAGCCTGTCGGCGTGGGGTGAATCCAGCGGGGACGAGTTTGACCATGGAGGCTGCATGCGGGTCGCCGCGTACTCCCTGATTGTCGCCGCACTGCTGTTGCCCCCGGCATCCGAGTGCAGCGCGGCGGAGGGAAAATCCCGCAACCTCTGGCAATTGCCACCTCCTGCCGCCACCCATCGCGCCAACTTCGAACTCGGTCGCCTGCTCTTTTACGACACCCGCCTCTCCGAACGCGGCAATCGCGCCTGCGCCTCCTGCCACAATCCCGGCCTTGGTTGGGCCGATGGGGTCTCCCTCTCGGAGGGGTTGCGCAATCCGATGAGCCGTCACACCCCCAGCCTGATCAATATCGGCTATCAGAAGAGCTTCTTCTGGGATGGGCGCGCCACTTCGCTGGAAGAGGCAATCCTGCAACACCTGCGCGCCCCGAGCACTTTGCAGGAGAGCGATCCGGACCATCTGACCGAAGCGATCCGCGCCATCTCCGGCTATCGCAAACTGTTCAAGGGCAAACCGCCCACCGACGAACGCATCGCCGCCGCACTTGCCGCCTACCTGCGCGAAGCGACCATCCAGCACTCCACCCCCTTCGACCGCTGGAGCGCCGGCGACGAAACCGCCATCTCCGCCGCCGCCCAACGCGGCTGGCGACTGTTCAACGGAAAAGGGCGCTGCGTCAGTTGCCACACCTCGCCGCTGTTCAGCGATTCGCGCTACCACAACACCGGCATCAACAGCATCGATCCCGGCCGCTTCGAGGTGAGCCGCAATCAGGCACAACAGCACGCCTTCCGCACCCCTTCGTTGCGCGGCATCGCCGAAACCGCCCCCTACATGCACACCGGCAGCAAGGCCGATCTGCGCGAGGTGCTCGCCTTCTACAATCAGGGCGGCGATCGCCCCGATGCGGGCAACGAACTGCGTCCGCTGCGCCTCACCACGCGCGAACTGAACGACCTGCTCGCCTTCCTGCAAACCCTCTCGGCGCCGGGCAGCGAAGTGGCCATCCCGCGCCTGCCGCCCAGCGGCGAGTAGCTGCGGGAGTGCCGGAAACACCGGGGAACGGCTATTGCACCCACCACGAAGTGCGCGATGTC
>Ga0233416_10000663_pt1 | contig 10630 bp, 9 predicted proteins | sample Sediment_Towuti__2_FD_188638 | JGI IMG/M metagenome (GOLD analysis project Ga0233416, IMG submission 188638) | Sediment microbial communities from Lake Towuti, South Sulawesi, Indonesia - Sediment_Towuti_2014_0_MG | ecosystem: Environmental > Aquatic > Freshwater > Lake > Sediment | place... | reverse complement strand
ATTTTCTAAATAAGTCAGCATCTCTGACAAAATTTGTCATCGTCTCTCAATTTATCTAACCTGACATTCAATTTTCTCTTTACATGCAATAAGTTATAGATTGATTATTTGGCATAAAATATGCTTTTTATGCTCTTAATTGAATATTAAGATATTAAAAAAGAATGAGTCATGTAGCATTTATGCATTGGAGCGGTTAAAGAATGTTTAATGGAAGAAAAATAAGAGTTCAAATGTGCGGTTTAACAATATGTCCATCAGGGAAATTACGGAGATACAAGCGGAGACCTTTTGTTGCGCCTATAAAATATCACCTATTAGTTACAGATAAGGGGAAATTAGAAAAAATCTATGGCAACGGTGTCTTAGTTGACATCAGTGAGGGAGGTCTTGGGATGATAACAGACTATCCACTTGAGGTAGAGCATATCTTGATATTCCAGGATGAGGTTAACATTAATAATATTACAGCGAGGGCTTCAGTTGTAAAATGGGCATTAGAAATGGAGAAAAATAAATATCGGGTTGGAATGGAGTTTATACGATAAGCATTGAGTTACTTTTGATATTGATTTAATAATCTTTACTTTCGACTTCATCAAGCCTTAAACGTATGGTATTGCTACCAATAATCCTGAGTCCCCAGGCTTCTTTATACATAAACTGAAAAATTTTAAGGGTAATCAGAATAACCTACCTGCTACGAGCATTGAACAACAATGGAGCGGGTGGCGGGATTCGAACCCGTGACCCCAACCTTGGCAAGGTCGTGCTCTACCAGCTGAGCTACACCCGCATGAAAAGTTAAAAATAAAAAGAAAAAAGTTAAAGTTTATAGAAAAACCTTTAACTTACAACTCTTAACTTATTATTATTCAATAGGCTATAATGAACAATGTTGAATATTAATGAAAAATGCGGCCTTTGTCAATATGGTTTATCCTGATTTAGAAAGGTTTAAGTCTCTTCTCTCTAAGGGGAATCTCATCCCAGTATACAGTGAAATCCTTGCTGATACAGAGACACCTGTTTCAGCAGCACTGAAGCTTGGTGACAGCCCCTCATTCCTTCTTGAGAGTGTCGTTGGTGGTGAGAAGTGGGCACGGTATTCCTTTCTCGGTTCGAGACCTTCAAAGGTTATAAAAAGCTGGGGAAGGAGAGTAGAAATAAGGGATGATAAGGGTAGAGTCCAGATTCTCGAGGTTGAAGACCCAAGTGAGCTAATAAAAAATGAGATTACCAAATATAAGCCTGTTATAACTGAGGGTTTACCGAGGTTTTATGGAGGGCTTGTAGGGTATATAGGCTACGATATGGTCAGATTTTTTGAGAAAATTCCTGATCTTAAAAAACCAGATTTGGATTTTCCGGACATGTTCTTTATGGTAACAGATACTATGCTTATATTCGATAGTTTGAAACAGAAGATAATAATTGTTTCCAATGTTTTTCTCGATGGTAAGGATTCAAAAAAGGCTTACAGAGATGCAGTAAAAAAAATAGAGGAGATAGTAAAAAGGTTAAGATCAAATACAAAGATTACCCAGAGACTTTCAGTCTTCAGTCTCAAGTCGGAATCTTCAAACCCACATGCGGGTGTGATTTTGGAATCACCCCTTTCAGGGTATACATCATCTTTTGTTAATAAAAAAGCATTCGAGGAGGCAGTACTTAAAGGGAAGGAATACATAATCTCTGGCGATGTGGTTCAGGTTGTTCTTTCGCAAAGGTTTGAACGTAACTCCTCTGTTGATCCATTCCTCATATATAGAGCATTGCGAGTTATTAATCCTTCTCCTTATATGTACTACATTGATACTGGTGACGCAAAGATCGTTGGTTCATCTCCAGAAATACTGGTAAGGCTTGAAGGAAGAAAGGTAACGCTGAGGCCTATTGCTGGAACTCGAAAGAGGGGCGAAACAGGGGAAAGCGATAAACACCTTGAAGAGGAGCTCAAAAAAGACCCTAAGGAGAGGGCGGAGCATATAATGCTTGTCGATCTTGGAAGGAATGATGTTGGAAGGGTTGCTGAGATCGGTTCTGTAGAGGTAACAGAACTGATGACTGTAGAAAGATACAGCCATGTTATGCACCTCGTATCAAATGTGGAAGGCAATGCGAAGGATGGTCTCGATGCCTTTGACGTTTTGAGGGCCTGTTTTCCAGCTGGGACTGTGACAGGGGCTCCGAAGATCAGGGCAATGGAGATAATAGAGGAACTGGAGCCTACAAAGAGAGGACCTTATGCTGGTGCCGTAGGATATTTCAGCTATTCAGGGAATATGGATACGTGTATCACTATCAGGACACTTATCATAAAGGATAATAAGGTATATGTTCAGGCAGGTGCAGGCATAGTTGCTGACTCAATTCCTGAGAGGGAATATGCTGAAACAGTGAACAAAGCTATGGGTATGATGAGAGCTATCGACATGGCAGAAAATGAATTGAGTTAAAAGGTGAGGATGCAATGTGTATCGAATATAGGGTTAGAGAGTTGAAACAAAAACATGAACCCTTGAATCCTTTAACCCTCGAACACTGAGTAACTCATTGAGAAAAAATCAGATTAGGAGAGAAGTTACATGCTATTAATGATAGACAACTATGATTCCTTCACTTACAACCTCGTCCAGTATCTTGGGGAGCTTGGTGAGGATATAAAAGTTTTCAGAAATGATGAGATTACAACCCAACAAATAGAAAAACTGAAACCCGAAAGGATTGTAATCTCGCCTGGCCCATGCACCCCAAAAGAAGCCGGAATCTCTGTAAGTGTAACAAGGCATTTTGCTGGAAAGATCCCAATTTTAGGTGTGTGTCTTGGCCATCAGTCAATTGGAGCTGCTTTTGGAGGAGAGATAGTAAGGGCACCCTGTCTTATGCATGGCAAGACGTCTATGATATTCCATGATGGAAAAACGATCTATGAAGGCCTTCCAAATCCCTTCGAGGCAACAAGGTATCATTCCCTTGTGATAAAAAGAGCGACCCTTCCTGGCTGTCTCGAGATAACGGCATGGACTGATTTGGCCGAGATAATGGGCGTGAGGCATAAGGAGTTTATTGTTGAGGGCGTTCAATTCCATCCCGAATCAATTCTTACAAACGTAGGGAAGGATTTATTAAGGAACTTTCTGAGGCTGAGGATGAGGGTTTAAGAGGTCAAGGATTCAGTGAGCATAAACCATTGAACCCTTGAATCCTCGACATCTGAATTTTAAAGATAGAGGCTATGATTAAAGTAGCTATTAACTTACTTGTCAATGGGATGAATCTCTCAGAATCTGAGATAGTCGAGTGCATGAAGGAGATAATGGAGGGAATGGCTACAGATGCCCAGATTGGATCATTTCTAACAGCCTTGAGGATTAAGGGTGAGACGGTAGAGGAGATAACAGGGGCAGCGAAGATAATGAGAGAGAAGGCAATCACCATCAAGGCACCTGAGGGGGTTCTTGATACCTGTGGCACTGGTGGTGATATGTCGCATACCTTTAATATCTCTACGACAACGGCGATTGTGGTTTCTGCATGTGGTGTGCCTGTTGCAAAACATGGAAACCGCTCAGTTTCGAGTCAGTGTGGGAGTGCTGATGTCATTGAGGCCCTTGGTATAAAAATAGACCTTCCCCCAGAAAAGGTGGAAAAGTGTCTTTTTGAAACAGGGTTTGGATTTCTCTTTGCCCCATTATTTCATCCTGCGATGAGATATGCAATAGGTCCCCGACGTGAGATGGGGATAAGGACGATATTCAATATCCTTGGCCCGATAACAAACCCTGCTGGGGCTAAGAGACAATTACTCGGGGTGTTTTCTGATTCACTCACAGAGAAACTCGCAATGGTTCTCGGGAACCTCGGGGCTGTTGATGCGATGGTTATCCACGGGAAGGATGGGCTTGATGAGATAAGTATCTCTGATGCCACGAAGGTTTCAAGATTCAAGGATGGAGAGGTACAGAGCTTCTCTATTATGCCAGAAGATTTTGGTATCGTGAGAAGCGATATAGACTCTATTCGAGGGGGAAATAAAGAAGACAATGCTTCGATAGTTTTATCCATCCTCAATGGTGAAAGAGGACCAAAACGAGATATAGTATTGATGAACTCAGCGGCTGCCCTAATAGTTGCAGGAAAAGCTGAAGATTTTACCACTGCTCTTGCCATTGCAGCAGAGGTAGTTGATTCAGGAAAGGTATTGAGAAAACTTGAAGAAATAAAAACGGTTAGCAATTTACTTTAGGAGATATCTTTGTCTGTAAGAGTTGGAGTTATTGGTGTTGGTTACCTCGGCCAACACCATGCCAGGATTTATTCAGAGCTGAAAGATGCGGAGCTTGTAGCCCTTGTAGACGTAGATGAAGAAAGGGCTGGTACCTTTGCTGAAAAATACAACTGTGAGGCATATTCTGACTATAGAGAGATTCTCCACAAGGTAGATGCCCTTAGTATCGTGACACCTACAGCTTCCCATTACAGTATAGCCCTTGGATGCCTCAAGGCAGGGAAAGACATCTTGGTAGAGAAACCAATAACAGGAGATATAAAAGAGGCTGATGAACTTATTTTGGAGTCAGAGAAGAGGGGTTGTATTCTGCAGGTAGGTCATCTTGAAAGATATAATCCAGCACTGGTTGTTGCCTCTGAGATGATAAAAGATCCGATATTCATAGAATCGGAGAGGCTCTCGCCATTTATCAAGAGAGCAGCAGATATTGATGTTACCCTTGATCTCATGATCCATGATGCAGATATAGTTCTCAGTATCATTTCTTCTCCAGTTGTAGATATAAAGGCATCAGGTGCAAAGATACTTACCAACAAAATTGATGTTGCAAATGCATGGATGGAGTTCGAAAATGGTTGCACAGCCCTTCTTACCGCAAGCCGGGTTTCCACAAAAAAGAAAAGAATACTCAGGGTATTTCAAAGAGACTCTTGCTTGTCAATTGATTACCAAAAGAGTGAAATAAAGCATCATTTCAGGATGGCAGATGGTTTATTTATTGATTCAATAAAACCTAACGAGAAAGAACCTCTCAAAGAAGAACTGGAGGATTTTGTCCGCTGTGTTAGAGATAGGAGGAGACCTAAGGTCTCCGCAATTGAAGGGAGGGAAGCATTAAAATTGGTAATAAATATCACAGACTTGATAAGGAGAAAGGAATGAAAAGAGTGGCTGAGGAGAAGTCAGGATCGACTCGTACCGAGAAAGCTGGACGATTCAATACAGAGACGGTTCCTATGGTAGATCTCAGAAGACAATTTCAGGAGATTAAAAATGAAATATTCGATGTCTTGACAGAGATTCTTGAAAGTTCTCAGTACATACTCGGACCGAAGGTCTCTGAATTCGAGAAGAAGTTTGCAGAATATCACAAAGTATCAGAAGCAGTAGGTGTAGCATCTGGTACAGACGCCTTACATCTTTCCCTTGATGCCCTTGGTATCGGAGAGGGAGACGAGGTTATCACAACACCCTTTACCTTTTTTGCGACTGCTGAGGCAATCCTCTATACAGGTGCAAAGCCGGTTTTTGTAGATATTGAACCGGACACATTTAATATAGATGTAAGCCAAATTGATGAAGCAATTACCAAATATACAAAAGCTATCCTTCCCGTTCACCTCTTCGGACATATAGCGGATATAGAGGGGATTTTGAACATAGCAAAAAGGTATGGCCTTAATGTTATCGAGGATTGTGCCCAGTCGTTTGGTGCTAAAATAAATGGCAGACAGGCTGGAAGCTTTGGGGATACAGGTTGTTTCAGTTTTTATCCGAGCAAGAATCTCGGCGGATACGGGGATGGAGGGATGATAATCCTTAATGACTCTGAGGTTGCTGATAAAATTAGAGCATTGAGAAATCATGGTTCAAGAGGTTCATACGTCCATAAGAGTGTTGGGTTTAACAGCAGGCTGGATGAGATACAAGCAGGTATACTCCTCGTGAAGATGAAGCGAATAGATGAATACAACAGAAAAAGGAGGGAGAAGGCAGCTCTCTATACCGAACTTCTTTCTTCTGCTGTGCAGTGCCCTGTTGAACGGAAAGGGGCATATCATGTCTTCCATCAGTATACAATCAGAAGCCCAAAAAGGAATGAGATACAGAAGGTGCTTAGGGAGAAAGGAATTTCATCTGTAATCTATTATCCTCTGCCACTACATCTGCAGGAAGCGCTGAAATTTTTGGGGTATAAAAAAGGCGCTTTTCCCATTGCTGAGAAGGTAGCACATGAAGTTCTTTCATTGCCTATCCATCCTGAGCTCGAAGAACAAACAATAAAGGAGATCGCCGAGGTGGTTATAAGAGTTGCTGGTGAAAAGTGAGGAACCAATATCCTGGAATGGTAATGATGATCACTGGTGAGAGTTCTGGTGAGTTATACGGCGCATTACTGGCAGGTGCCCTGAGAGAGAGGGTACCAGGACTTCGCATAATGGGTGTTGGGGGGGAGAGGATGCAAAGTGCCGGTGTTGAACTTGTTTCAGGAATTTCAGGAGGCTTTGGTGTTACAGAACTACTTTCTGCACTGAGAGATCTCAAGGCAACCTTCAAAAGGACTACAGAGGCGATTAAGAAATTTATGCCAGATGTCCTTGTCGTGATTGATTATCCTGATTTTAATATAAAAGTAGTAGAGGTAGCAAAAACACTTGGTATAAAGATACTCTATTATGTAAGCCCTCAGGTATGGGCATGGCGAAAAGGAAGAATAAAAAAAATAGCATCCCTTGTGAATAGGATGGCAACGATACTTCCTTTTGAGGAGGAGATATACAGAAAAGCAGGGTTACCCTGTGAATTTGTTGGACATCCAATAGTCGATGAGATTGCAACTGTCTTACAATCGGCAGAATCACTGAGTACTCAGCCTTCAGCTATCAGTGAAAAATCCCGGGCATTAGACCCTGAACTCCGGACGTATTTTAAAGGTTCTCTTGGTCTCGATAGAGATAGGCCACTCCTTTCGCTCCTTCCCGGAAGCAGGCCACATGAACTGAAAAGACTTTTTCCCTTAATGATCGGCATTGTAAAACAATGTAAAAAGGAATTCAGTAATTATCAGTTCTGTATTCCACTTGCACCGAATACAGATGAGAGGAAATACAGCCTTTACCTTGATTCCCTGAGGCAGGAAGGGGTATTCATTAAAAGAGGCGAGTCCGTTAGGGTTCTTGCTGCGTCTGACATGGTTGTTGTTGCTTCAGGGACAGCAACACTTCAAGCTGCCTTCCTTGAGGTACCGATGGTGGTTGTCTATAAACTTTCTGCCATTACCTATTTGCTTGGAAAGCTAATCATAAAAGTACAATATATATCCCTGGTCAATCTTCTTTCGGGGATATTGGTTGTACCTGAACTCCTCCAGAAGAGAGCAAATCCTGAAGAGGTGACAAAAGAATTAAAAAAAATAATAGATGACACACCCTATAGAGAAAGGATGCTCAGGTATTACAGAATGATAAAAAAACCCTTTACAGGTAAGAGCGCCTCAAAGAGAGTTGCTGAAATAATAGTAGAGATGGCTGGATGGGAACGGTAGAAACGATAAAGAGGATAATAAGACTTACTAAACCTTACTGGTCAAGGATCGCCCTCGCCGGTTTGATGAGTCTGATTGTCTCTGGTTTCAATGGTGGGCTCGCATGGCTTGTAAAACCTGCTCTTGACGGGATCTTCCTCGAAAAAAACTTCAGATTACTCACTCTCTTACCCGTTGCTGTATTGATACTCTATTTTCTCAGGGGTTTGTTCTCCTTTTTCAACTCTTATCTTATGCGTTCAACAGGGGCAAAGGTTGTTAAAGATATGAGGTACAAACTCTTTGGACATCTTATGTATCTCCCTGTAGGGCATTATAAGAAAGAATCCACTGGTTCGATCCTCTCTCGGATAACAAATGATATAGGCTCTTTACAGTATTTACTTGCCCATGCGGTAAAGGACCTCTTTGTGGAGAGTGGTACAGTAATCGTACTCCTCGCTGTTGCCTTTTACAGGAGATGGGATCTTGCCCTCTTGGCTATCACCATACTTCCAGCGGCTTTTTATGGCGCAGGAAGGATCGGTAAACGATTAAAGCAGGTTAGCAAAAGAGCTCAACAGAAGATCTCAGTGATAACAGAGCTCCTTACCGAAAGCTTCAGCGGCATAAAGATGATAAAGGTATTTAAACGCGAAGACTATACCATCGATAGATTTAAAGGCAGAAACCAAGACTTCTATAGAGAAGTTATGAGGGCAACCAGGCTTACAGAGCTTACTTCACTCCTTATGGAATTCGTAGGAGGATTTGGCATCGCCTTTGTTTTATGGTATGGCGGTAGACTCGTCATAAATGGGGACATTACACCGGGAGAATTTTTCTCCTTCCTGGCAGCCATATTCATGGTCTATACACCAGCAAGAAGACTTGTAGCCGTTAATAACAGCATACAACAGGCAAGGGCATCTCTCGAGAGAATATCTGATGTAGAGAATAAAGAAAAGGAAAAAGACGGAAATATAAATATTCCGAGCTTGAGAAAAAATATAGAATTCAGGAATGTCTCTTTTATGTATCCGGATGCGAAATATGAGGCACTAAGGGACATAAATCTCACGATCAATAAAGGAGAGATAATTGCAATAGTAGGTAAAAGCGGAGTCGGGAAGACAACACTCGTTGACCTTCTTCCGAGGTTCCATGATCCTTCACACGGTACTATCTATTTGGATGATCTTGATATATCGAAGGCAACCCTCAAATCTCTCAGAGGGCAGATAGGAGTTGTCAGTCAGGATATTATTCTTTTTAATGATACAGTGAAAAATAATATCACCTTCGGAAAGCTCGATGCAACGGATGATGGAATTACCAGTGCTGCCAAGGCAGCCTATGCACATGAATTCATTGTGGAGCTACCCCAGGGATATGAGACGGTGATAGGTGAAAAGGGTGTCAGGCTCTCAGGTGGACAGAGGCAGAGACTTTCTATAGCCCGTGCCATCCTTAAGAATCCTCCAATATTAATACTCGATGAGGCAACCTCATCCCTCGATACCGAGGCCGAGATAATGGTACAGGGGGCATTGGAAAATCTTATGGAAAACAGAACGACTATTGTAATTGCCCACAGGCTATCGACGATAAGGCGTGCCACGAGAATCATTGTGCTCGATAAAGGAAGAATTATTGAATCAGGTACCCATGAACAACTCATAAAAGCAGGTGGCATGTATAAGAAGCTTTACGAGCTTCAGTTCAGCACGCAGGATGTGGGTGTTTCTTTTTAGTAGAGATGTATTTCCTTTATAGTCTTCTGTACATCATTGTCCTGTTTTTTTTATTCCCCTTCCAGTATCTGAAAAGACCGAAGGAATTAAGGGGAAAATGGCTCAGGGAGAAATGTGGTTTTTTAGACTCATCACTCACCACTCCAAAATCCCCTCATCCCCCCTTTAGTAAAGGGGGGCGAGGGGGGATTATCTGGGTTCATGCCGTATCTGTAGGAGAGGTTTTGGCAACTCTCCCTCTGCTTAAGAGACTCATGGAAAGCTATCCATCAAGGACTATCATCCTATCAACAATTACTGACACCGGGCAGAGGATTGCAATGGAAAGGGCACCAGAAGGCATAAGAGTCGTTTATTTACCGTTTGATGTTCCCCTAATACTCAAGTCAGTCTGTAAAACAGTAAAACCACAGATTCTTATCACCATAGAAACAGAATTATGGCCGAATATCTTCAGAGTCTTTAAGAAAAATAGAGCATCTGTAATGGTGCTCAACGGGAGGATTTCCGAGAACTCCTTCAGAGGATATAGAAGGATATCTTTCTTTATGAAGAAAGTTTTTTCTTATGTTGACATTTTCTGTATGCAGAGCGAGATAGATGCTGAAAGAATAAAAAACCTCGGAGTTGATGAAGAAAGAATAAAGGTTTTAGGTAACTTTAAGTTCGATACGAAGCCCTCTTCAGGGATCCCTGACTGGACAAAGATTGTTAAGAAACCGATCATTGTAGCAGGCAGTACCCATGAGGGGGAAGAGGAATTGATAACGTTTGTTTATAATGAGCTTAAAAAAGATTTCCCTGATCTCAACCTTATTATTGCACCAAGACATCCCGAGAGGTTTAAAGATGTTGAAGATATGCTTGGGTCAAAGGGGTATTCTTTTGTAAATCGTTCATCTCTTAATGCTCAGTCCTCAGAGCATAGTACTTTAAGAGGCGAGATAATCCTCCTTGACACTGTAGGTGAATTATCAGCAATTTATGGTATAGCTGATATAGCAATTATTGGAAAGAGCTTTAGAGGATACGGCGGACAGAATCCCCTTGAACCAGCATACTGGAGTAAACCCATAGTGTTTGGACCCCATATGGAAAATTTCCCCTTCAGTAAAGATTTCCAGAGGGAAGGTGCAGCGATACAGGTACAGGAGGGATGTCTTTATCCCGAATTAAGACAACTTCTCCTTTTCCCAGAGAAAGCGAAAGAGATGGGTTTGAAGGCAAAAAAAATATACATGAAAAATACAGGTGCTGTCGAACGTGCGATAGATGTTACTAAGTGGTATTTACGTACTTAGAATCTGAGAGCAGGGTATGAAAATTTCTGTGAGAGTT
>Ga0233416_10000662_pt1 | contig 10638 bp, 6 predicted proteins | sample Sediment_Towuti__2_FD_188638 | JGI IMG/M metagenome (GOLD analysis project Ga0233416, IMG submission 188638) | Sediment microbial communities from Lake Towuti, South Sulawesi, Indonesia - Sediment_Towuti_2014_0_MG | ecosystem: Environmental > Aquatic > Freshwater > Lake > Sediment | place... | reverse complement strand
GTAGGTGGTGTAGCCCCGGAGGACTTTTTGGATCCCGTCCTGCACGAGGGTGGTCATGCCCTCCTGCATGGCGAGATTGACCATCTCCTCCGTCTTGGCTTTGGACTGGATGAGCCGTTTCATCCGATCGGTGCCGAGCAGCAGCTCGTGGAGGGCGATCCGGCCCTTGAACCCGGTCTTGGCGCAGCCCTCGCACCCCTTGCCGCGGACGAGCTTGAAATTGCTGTCATACTTGACCCCGAGCTTCTCCCAGTAGTCGGCCCCGTACCCGGCGACCATCTCTTCGTACTCCTCCTTCGCCCCGCGGTATTCCTCCCTGCAGTTTGAGCACACGCGTTTGCAGAGACGTTGGGCGAGGACGCCCAGCATGGCGTCGGCGAAGCTGAAGGAATCGCACCCCATGTCCAGCAGACGGGTCACGGTCTCGACCGAGCTGTTCGTGTGGAGGGTGCTGAGCACCAGGTGGCCGGTCAGGGACGCCTCGATCCCGATATCGGCGGTCTCTTTGTCCCGCATCTCGCCCACCATGATCACATCCGGATCGGCCCGGAGGAATGCGCGCATCGCCACGGCGAAGGTAAACCCGATCTTGGGATGCACCTGCACCTGCCGCAGGCCCCATTGGGTGATCTCGACGGGGTCCTCGGCGGTCCAGATCTTCCGGTCCGGCTTGTTGATATAGCCCAGGACGGAGTGCAAGGTGGTGGTCTTGCCAGACCCGGTTGGGCCGACGCAGAGGATGATCCCGTACGGCTTCTCGGCGATCTTTCTCAGCTCGCGAATGTTCCGCTCCGAGAAGCTCATCTTGTCCAGCGGGAGCGGCTCGCTGGCCGAGAGAATGCGCATGACCACATCCTCGTTGGCCAACCCGGCGGTCGGCACCGTCGCCACGCGGAGTTCGATATCCCGCTCGCCGACCTTGAACTTGATCTTCCCGTCCTGGGGCTTGCGGCGCTCGGCGATGTCCAGGCTGGCCATGATCTTGAGGCGCGAGACGATCGCCCGGCGGTAACTCGGGGGAATCTTCATGTACTCGAAGCAGCTTCCGTCCACGCGGAAGCGCACGAGCGTTTCACGCTTTTCGCCGTACGGCTCCACGTGAATGTCGGAACTGCCCATGCGGTAGGCGTCGGCGATGATCTGGTTGGCCAGCCGGACGATCGCGCTGTCGTTCTCGTCGACTCCCCCGATCGTCGCCTCTTCCTGCTGTTCCAACTGGGTTTCACTGATCAGCTCGCCCAGAATGTCCGACACGGACCCTTTGGCCGTCGGGTCGGCCTGTCCGCCGGTCGCGATTCTCAACAGCTGGAGGATGTCGCGGCGGAGGCCGACGGCGAAGCGGATGGTCTGGCCGGGGAAGCTCCGCTTGATGTCCTGGACCTTGTCCAGGTCGTTGGGGTCGTCGATCAGGACCTCGACGCCGGTCCTGTCCCGCTTGAGCGGAGCCCAGTAATTCTTCTTCAGGTAATCAACGTTCAGCGCCTTGAGCAAGTCGGGGTCGAGGAACATCCGTTCGTGGTACTCGAGATGAGGGCACTTGTAGAACTGGCTGAGAGACTTGCCCAGCTCGGCCTTCGGGACCTTGAACTTTTCGATCAGCAGGGATTCGAGCTCGGCGGATCCCCTGCGGGCTTCGGCGATGGCGCTCTCCAGCTCGGCCTGGGTGATCAGGTTGTTGGCGACCAAGTGGTCGAATTTCGTGGGGGTCTTCTTGGCCAGCTTGCGCAGGTTGAAGAACGCGATACCCAATGCTTTGGCGATCTCCGCGGCCGCATCCTCGTCCTTCTTCGTGAAGCGGCCGCCGCCCTTCTTGTTGAGCAGTTGGATGACGCCCATCAGGAATTTGTTCTCCGCGACGATGGGGTAGGTCAGCACCTGCTTCGTCTTGAAGCCGGTCTTTCGGTCCCATGAGGCGTCGTGCACGAGGGAAGGATGGATCGCGGACAGCTCCGACTTGCTGTAGGCGTCGCCGATGCTGAGCGGACGGAGGTACTTGGCGGTGAATCCCGCCAGGCTCTGCTCGCCGATCGGGACCCGGACGTCTTCGATCGCATCGAGGTGCGGAATCCGGGCGAAGATCTCCTTTTTCTCGCTGTCAAAGGCGTACAGGGTGAGGCCTTCGGCGTCGAACAGGCTGAGGATCTCCTTGTGGAGATCGACGAGAATCTGGTTCAGTTCCTGAGCCGCATGGATCTTGTTCGTGATGAGCTTGACTTGCTCGGCATAGGCGAACTTCTGTTGGAGTTCACGGAGGTTATCCAGCGAGAGTTTTGACTCCACCATTACGACGTCTCCGTCCGGGCCTGAGGACCACGGGCCGGGGACCTCCGCCGCCCGCCGGGCATGCCACTAGCGCGGGAAAATGGCCCCCGTCCTCGTCAGCAAAGTGTTAGCGTAAGCCCAATCGTCACCTAAGGCAAGTGGAAACGAAAAAGCCGGGAGTCCGCGCCGGCCCGGCCGCGGCGGGCGTTGGCTCAGGCCGTTCAACCGTCCGGGGGCAGCATGGTTTTGACGTGCTGGGGAAGCTCCCCGAGAGGGAGCCGGTTGACCTCGCCGGTTCTCCGGTCCTTGAGCTCCACGGTACCCTGGGCCAGCCCCTTGTCGCCGATCAGGACCTGATACGGCGCGCCGAGCAGGTCCGCATCGTTGAATTTGACGCCGGCCCGTTCATCGCGATCATCCCACAGCACTTCGACGCTGGAGCGGACCAGCGACTCATAGAGGGTACGGGCCGCCTTGGACACCTGGTCCGACTGGCTCAAGGAGAGCAGGTGCAGGTGAAACGGGGCGATCGGGGCCGGCCAGATGATCCCTTTGGCGTCGTGGTGCTGCTCGATGGCGGCGGCGGCGGTGCGCCCGACGCCGATCCCGTAACAGCCCATGACGGCCAGGCGTTCCTGGCCCTGGGGGTCCAGGAACGTGGCGCCCATGGCCTGGCTGTACTTGGTGCCCAGCATGAACACATGGCCCACTTCGATGCCGCGCGTCGCCCGCAGGAGCCCGCCGCCGCGCGGGGACGGGTCGCCCGCGCGGGCGTTCCGGAGGTCGGCAAACTGCGACACGGAGAAGTCCCGGCCCAGGTTCGCGTCGACATAGTGGATGTCGGCCTGGTTCCCGCCGACCACCACGTTGCGCAGGCCCTTCACGGCATGGTCCGCGATGATCCGCGCATGGCCGAGCCCGATGGGGCCGGCGAAGCCGATCGGCGCCCCGGTGAGGGTGGCCACCGTCTCCGGATCCGCCAGGGTGAGCTCGGTCAGACCCAGCAGCTTCTTCACCTTGGTCTCGTTGACCTCATGATCTCCGCGGACCAGGACGGCGACCGTCTCGGAAGGCGTCTTGTACAGGAGCGTCTTGACCAGACGCTGCGGGGTAGTCTTCAGGCATGCCGTCACCTCCTCGACGGTGCGGGCCCCCGGCGTCGGCACCTTCCGAAGCGGCCTGGGTGGTTCGGTCGACGCGTCCGTCGGCGGCAGGGCTTCGGCGCGCTCGACGTTCGCGGCATAGGTACCTTCCTCATCGTAGACGATCGTCTCTTCCCCGACCTCGGCCAGCACCATGAACTCGTGGGAGGAGGACCCGCCGATCAGGCCGGTGTCCGCCTCCACGGCGCGAAAGGTGAGCCCGCAGCGGGTGAAGATGCGCTGATAGGCGTCGTACATCTTCTGGTAGCTGAGCTTGGCCCCTTCCTCGTCCCGGTCGAAGCTGTAGGCGTCCTTCATGATGAACTCGCGCCCCCGCATGAGGCCGAACCGCGGCCGGACTTCGTCCCGGAACTTCGTCTGGATCTGGTAGCAGTTCAGCGGGAGCTGCCGGTAAGAGCGGACCTCCCGGCGGATCAGGTCCGTGATCACCTCCTCGTGCGTGGGGCCGAGGCAGAAGTCGCGCTCATGGCGGTCCTTGATCCGGAACAGCTCCTTCCCGTAGAAATCCCAACGACCCGTCTCCCGCCAGAGCTCGGCCGGCGAGGCGATCGGCATGAGCAGCTCCTGGGCTCCGGCGCGGTCCATCTCCTCCCTGATGATGCGCTCGATCTTGCGGATGACGCGGAGTCCGAGCGGAAGGTAGGTGTACACGCCCGCGGCGACCTTGCGGATCAGACCGGATCTCAGCATGAGGCGATGGCTCACCACCTCGGATTCGCCGGGGTCCTCTCGAAGCGTGGGGATCAGGAGCTGGGAGGTGCGCATGCTTTTTAGAGCGAGTAGCGAGTAGCGAGTAGCGCGAAGCGAAGAGTACGGAACCGTCGGCCGTTGATCATGAGCTATTTGCTATTGGCTGCCAGCTACTCGCTAGCGGGAGATCAACCGTTCGATGTCATTCCAGAAGGCGAACACCATGATGCCGACGAGCAGGAGCAGGCCGACCTGCTGCGCGATCTCCCGCTGGCGGTCGCCCAGCGGCTTGCGCAACACCGCTTCGATGGCGAAGAACAGCAGGTGCCCTCCGTCCAGAATGGGAATCGGCAGGAGGTTGAGCACGCCGAGGTTGATGCTGAGGATGGCGATGAGGAACACCAGGCTGGAAGGGCCCTGGATCGCCGCTTCTCCTGAAATGCTGGCGATCGTCAGCGGTCCACCGATATTCTTGCTGGAGATCTCGCCCGTCAACATCTTGTAGATTCCGACGACCGTGAGCTCCGTCCATCCCCAGGTGGCCTGCAGCCCGTTGAACGCGGCCAGGAGGGGATTGGACGACCGGATGATCGACCGCCCCGGCCCGGAAATCCCGATCTTGCCCACTTCGACGGTCTTGTCGTCCACGACCGTCTTCTCCGCAGCCGGCGTGACGGTCAGGGTCAGGAGACGGCCGCCCCGCGCCACCTCGAACCGGAGCGGGCGGTTGGGGCTCTCCTTCACGAACCCGGTCATCTGCGACCAGGTCGAGATGGGCTGTCCCTCGATGCTGACGACCCGGTCGCCTTCCTGAAAGCCGGCCGCCATCGCCGGAGAGCCGCCCATGACGGCGGTGATCACCGGGGCGGTTTCTTCGACGCCGATGTGGTAGGCCGTCACGGTTTTCCCGCCGTCCGGGAGCGTGGTCTGGAGGGGGGTGACCAGGACGGTCCTGATCTGGTGGCCGCGCCGCACGTCCAGGGTCAGTTGCCGGCCGTTGCTCTTGGCGATCGCGTCGAGGAGCTCGCTGCGGGTGGAGATATCCCTTTCATTGACCCGGATGATCCGGTCGCCCACCTGAATTCCGGCCAGAGCGGCCGGCGAGCCGGGCCGCAGGGCCTCCACGTCCGGAGTGAGGTCCTTGAACGTCGGCACGAACAGCGGCACGCCGGTCGCGAGCCATCCCGTGAAGATCAGATAGGCCAGGAGAAAATTGAACCCCGGGCCGGCTGCCACGATGAGGACCTTGCTGGACACGCGTTGATGCGTGAAGGACCGCCGCTGGTCCTCGGCCGTGCGGACCTCGGATTCTTCCTCTCCGAACAGCTTGACGTAGCCGCCGAGCGGGACGGCCGAGACCAGGTACTCGGTCTCGCCGATCTGGCGGCCCGCAAGCTTGGGTCCGAACCCCAGGGAGAACTTCAGGACCTTGACCCCGACCCAGCGGGCCACGAGGAAGTGACCCAGCTCGTGGAAGGCGATCAGCACCCCCAGGACGATCACGAACCAGAAGGTCTTCTGGCTCACCGCCCAGATCGCGTCCGGCGACCATGTGAATACAGAAAACATAATTCTTAATCTTAAATGTTAAATTTTTAATTCAACATTGACCATTCAAAATTCAACATTGCTTGGCGCATCACCGCGCAAGCGCGCGCACGCTCGCCCCCGCTCTTTCCCGCGCCCAGCGGTCGGCCTCCAGGGCGTCGTCCAGCGTGGCCAGGGCACGAGTCGCATGCGCGTCCATGGTGGTCCGGATCACGTCGGCAATGTCGAGGAAGCCGATCTTCTCCTGCAAGTAGGCGGCCACCGCCACCTCGTTGGCCGCGTTGAGCGTCGCCGGCATGGTCCCGCCGATCCGGAGCGCTTCGTATCCCAACCCGAGGCAGGGGAACCGCTTGTGGTCCGGCGCGAAGAAGGTGAGCTTCCCGATGCCGGCCAGATCGAGGGGCGGCACCTCGAGCGGCATGCGTTCCGGGTAATTCATGGCGTAGGAGATCGGCGTCCGCATGTCGGGCAGTCCGAGCTGAGCGATCACCGACCCGTCGCGGTATTCTACCAAAGAATGGATGATGCTTTCGCGGTGCACCAGAACTTCGATCTGGGCGGGGGGAATATCGAAGAGCCACCTGGCCTCGACCACCTCGAGTCCTTTGTTCATGAGCGTGGCGGAATCGATCGTAATCTTCGCGCCCATCTTCCAGTTCGGATGGCGCAGGGCCTGCTTGGGCTTCACCTGCTTCATCTGCCGGCGGGAGAGCTCCCACAGCGGCCCGCCGGACGCGGTGAGGATCAGGCGCCGGATATCCTCGCGGCGATGGCCTTCCATGGCCTGGAAGATCGCGCTGTGCTCGCTGTCCACCGGGAAAATCCGGACCCCGTGTCTGCGGGCTTCTTCCTGCATCAGCTTGCCGGCCATCACCATGGGTTCTTTGTTCGCCAACGCGACCGGCTTGCCGGCTTGGATGGCCGAGAGGGTCGGCAGGAGGCCGGCCCCGCCGACGATGGCCGAGATGACCAGGTCGGCCTCGGGCAATTGCGCGACGCGTGCGATGCCGTCCGGACCGGACAGGACGTCCACCGAGGCGTCGCCGCAGCGCTCCCGGAGCCTTGCGGCGGCGGAAGTGTCCGACAGGGCCACGGCGGCCGGCTTGAAGACGCGGAGCTGCTCTTCCAGCTTTTCATCGTTGGTTCCGGCGGTCAGGCCGACCACCCGGAACTGTTTGGGAAACTTGGCCACGATGTCCAGCGTGTTGGTCCCGATTGATCCGGTCGATCCCAAGATCACGATCTTTTTCACGGCATCAATCTCCTTGCCCCTCGCCACTAGCCACGCGCCTCTGGCCCCTAGCCTTTGATGAGCGTCACATAATAATAGAACACCGGCGCGGTGAACAGCAGGCTATCCAGCCGGTCGAGCATGCCGCCGTGTCCCGGGATCAGCATCCCGGAGTCCTTCACCCCCGCGCTCCGCTTCATCGCGGACTCCGTGAGGTCTCCCACTACCCCTGCGGCGGTCAGCAACACCCCGGTCGCCGCGCAATCGAGCAGGCTGAACGACGGCAGGAACCACGCACGACCCGCCCAGGCCGCGACCACGGCGAGGACGAGCCCCCCCAGCAGGCCTTCGACGGTTTTGTTCGGACTGATCTCAGGGGCCAGTTGGTGTCGCCCCAGACTCACGCCGGCGTAATAGGCCCCCGTGTCGCCGGCCCAGGTCACCAGGAACACGAAGAAAATCAGGTACACGCCGCCGTCCAGCGCCCTCGTCAGCAAGAGGTGGCCCAGCGTGAGTCCGACGTACAGCACGCCGAAGACCAGGACCGCGGCATCCATCAGGCTCTGCTTGAGCCCCCGCGAGGACAGCAGGCGGGAGGTGACAAGGGCCACCAGGATCGCGAGAAGAACCGCGCGTTCCGGCGCCCAGCCAGGCCATTGCAGGCTTGCCAGCAGCAGCCCCGTTGCCCCCAGCCCGAACCCCATCGCGGCCGGAGCCGAGGGATCGCGAAAGTGGAAGCGGTAGAACTCCGACACCGCCACCGCTGCCGCCGCGACCACCAGGGCAAAGAACGCGATCGGCGGGAGATACCGGACCAGCAGGTAAAACAGGGGGAGAAAGATCAGGGCCGCGTAGACCCGCTGAGCGTCCACGCGCATTCCCGTCACCGGCAGACCTCGCATCAACGGGATGTCGTCGCTCCCACGGGCAAGCGCGTGCTGTCTCACAGCCCGCTCGGGGGATACGCGGCATCCGAAACCTGCCCGAACCGACGCTCCCGCTGTTGATACTCCAGCAGGGCGATCAGGGCCTCGCGTCGATGGAAGTCGGGCCAGAGGGTCGGCGTGAAATACATCTCGGTGTAGGCCAGCTGCCAGAGCAGAAAGTTGCTGATCCGGGCCTCACCGCTCGTGCGGATCAGGAGGTCGGGGTCGGGCAGGCCCTGCGTCGACAGGTAACTCTCCAACAGGGGCTCATCGATCTGGTCCGGCTGCACCGTCCCGTCCTTGCAGTCTTGCGCCAATCGCCGGACCGCGTCCACGATCTCGGACCGGCCGCCGTAGCTGAGGGCGACGGTCAACATCAATTTGTCGAGGTGCGCGGTTTCGCGCTCCACCTTCCGCACCCAGTTCAACGCCGAGGGCGGCAGCGAGTTGACCCGCCCGATGGCCCGGAAGCGGGCGCCCTTCTCGATCAGGGCGTCCATTTCGCTCTGGAGATACTGCTCCAGCAGCAGCATGAGGGCGTTGATCTCGGGGATCGGGCGCTTCCAGTTCTCCTGGGAGAAGGCGTAAATCGTGAGGGCCCCGATCCCCAGGTCCCGGCAGAGAGTGATGATCTCGCGGACCGACTTGATCCCCTCGGTATGGCCGGCCATACGAGGGAGGCCCCGCAACTCGGCCCAGCGACCGTTCCCGTCCATGATGACGGCGATATGCCGGGGCAACAGGTCGGGATCGAGGAGTGCGGTCAGTTCGGCTTCGGTGAGATGTTCGTAGCTGGTCGCGGTGCCCTTTGCCATGAGCGTGCCGGGCGATCCTTTCTCTCCAAGGGCGGGTAGGCGAAGTTAGTCTAATCAGCGAGGCGAAAAAAGTCAAACGATATCTCCCCGCCCAGAGCGGGATTGCGCCCGCCTTCGCCAAGACTTCGGCGGATCGAGCGGCGTTGCTCGGCTGCAACGGATCGGATATACTGCCGGGCACGATCGGGAGAACCCGCCACAGATGTCAACGGACCAGACCACGGACCTCGCCCGATTCGGCGTGACCGAGTCGGAGATTCGCCGCACGCTCGGAAAAGTGAAGGTCCGGGACGTGGACTATGCCGACCTCTATTTCGAGTCCTGCATTTCCGAGTCAGTCTCGATGGAGGAGGGGATCGTCAAGCGGGCGGGTAAGAGTGTCTCGCAGGGCGTCGGCGTCCGCGCCACCGCCGGGGAGAAGACCGGCTTCGCCTATTCCGATGAACTCACCCGGCGTGACCTGGAGCTTGCGGCCGACACGGCGCGGTACATCGCGAGCTCGCCGAGCGGCGACGAGTCGGTCCCCGCTCCCCGCCGCGCGAAAGTCCCCCGCGACCTCTACCCCGCCGAGACCTCGGTGACCGAGGTCGCTACGCGCGAGCGCGTGGACCTGCTCGAGCGGATCGATGCGGAGGCGCGGCGCTACGATCCCCGGATCAAGAACGTCCTGGCCTCGTTCAACACCGAGCACAAGGTCGTGGTGGTAGCGACGTCTGACGGGCTCCTGATCGGCGACGTGCAGCCCCTGTCCCGGCTGCAGGTGACCTGCATCGCCGAGGAGGGAGGGAACCGGCAGGTCGGCACATTCGGCGGCGGCGGGCGGATCGGGTTTGCGTTCTATCACGAGCAGGAGCGGTGCCTCCGTTACGCCTGGGAAGCGGCGAGGCAGGCGATCCTGAACCTCAGCGCGGTGGACGCCCCGGCCGGGGTGATGCCCGTGGTCCTGGCGGGGGGCTGGCCGGGGATCCTGTTGCACGAGGCGATCGGGCATGGGCTGGAGGCGGATTTCAACCGGCGCCGGACGTCCGCGTTCGCGAGCCTGATGGGGCGCCGCGTCGCGTCGGAGGTCTGTACGATCGTGGATGACGGGACGCTGCCCTTCCGCCGCGGCTCGCTCAACATGGACGACGAGGGCACGCCGACCAGCCGCACGGTCCTGATTGAGCGTGGCGTCCTGCGGAGCTATCTCACGGACCGGCTGAATGCCAGGCTGATGGGGATTCCGCTGACCGGGAACGGACGGCGGGAGAGCTTCCAAAGCATTCCCTTGCCGCGCATGACGAACACCTTCATGCTCGCCGGCGAATCGGATCCCCGGGACATCCTCCGATCGGTGAAACGCGGGCTTTACGCCGTCTCCTTCGGGGGCGGCCAGGTGGACATCACGAACGGCAAGTTCGTGTTCTCGGCGAGCGAAGCCTATCTGATCGAGGACGGCGCCGTCACGCGGCCGGTCAAGGGCGCCACGCTCATCGGCAACGGCCCGGAGATCCTGACCAAGGTGTCGATGGTCGGCCACGACCTGAAGCTCGACGAAGGAATCGGCACCTGCGGCAAGGATGGGCAGACCGTGCCGGTGGGGGTGGGGCTGCCCACGATCCGGGTGGATGAGATTACGGTGGGGGGAACACGGGGATGAAGGCGGGACTGTTTTGCCCGTTGAGTCGGTTGAGTCCGTTAAGTCCGTTGGGTCAGAGGGAACCGACGAAACGGACCTAACGGACTGAACGGACCCAACAGACCTAATGGACCAAACGGACGTAACAGACCAACGGGACCGAGATACGAGGGAAGAAGGTAATGGAACAGGACTTGAAACAGTTAGCGACGGAGATGCTCGAGCTGGCCAAGAAGCAGGGGGCCGACGGGGCGGAGGTCCTGATCGGCGACGGAGAGAACTTCTCGGTGCAGGTACGGCTGTCGGCGGTGGAGCGGCTCACGAAGGCCCGGGAGAAGCGGCTGGGACTGCGAGTGTTCGTCGGGCAGCGCTCGGCCAGCGCTTC
>Ga0233416_10000661_pt1 | contig 10646 bp, 9 predicted proteins | sample Sediment_Towuti__2_FD_188638 | JGI IMG/M metagenome (GOLD analysis project Ga0233416, IMG submission 188638) | Sediment microbial communities from Lake Towuti, South Sulawesi, Indonesia - Sediment_Towuti_2014_0_MG | ecosystem: Environmental > Aquatic > Freshwater > Lake > Sediment | place... | reverse complement strand
GCCATCGCGGACTGAACGACGAGCAAAAACGGGTGTTGGTGGCCTTGTTCCTCGGACAGAATCAGAGGCAAAAACCTCCACGAAATGTCACTTAACTCGCCGAGCTTATTGCGCACCGTGTCGGCGCAGCAGCTCGGCTACCGCTGCATCGCCCACTTGGGCAGCTATCTGTAGCGGCGAATAACCGCCCAGCCGCCGCTCGTTGGCGATTGCGCCGTGCGCCAGAAGCAGACGCACCATGGCCAAACGAACCTGCGGCGAAATGGTGGGGGGCTTGGCGAATTTCGGCGTCACCTCCGCCAGCGGCGCGCTGCCGGCCGGGGAGTGCGACTCGGGGAAACGCAGGTTGCCGTTGTCGATGGCCAGATCGAGCGGGGTGAAGCGCGCAAGTGCCGGCCCCTGCGTTCTGCGGCCAATATCGGCTCCTTGTTGCAGCAACAGCTCCACCATCTCCAGCCGACCGTTGAGCAACGCCAGATGCAGCGGGGTCACTCCGAGGGCGACCGGAATCTGCGTGGGTGCGACGGCATAACTGTGCAGCAGACTCGGATCGATGCGCGGCGCCCGGCTGGCGGCATCGACCGATGCTCCGCGCGCCAAAAGCAGGCGGGCCACCTCGGTCTGTCCATGCGCTGCCGCCAGATGCAGCGGCGTCAATCCGTCATACATCGCCGCGCGCGCATCGGCGCCGTGTTCGAGTAGCAGCTGCACCATCTCCGGATCGCCGCGCGCCACCGCCGCCGCCAGCGGCGGAAACAGGGTGTTGCCAGCGGGAGTGGCGCCGTGTTGCAGCAGCAGGCGCAGCAGGTCCGCATCGCCCTGCTCGACGGCCAGATTCAGCACGAAGCCCGTCTGGCGAAATCGGGCCGGATTGTGCTCGCATTGAAGCCGCTCAACCTTGCCGTGCATGAAGGGGGTGCAGCGGCGCTCGCCGGTGTTGAAGCCGGCCTGTTCAGGGTCGGCGCCGCGATCGAGCAGCAACTGCGTCATCTCCCGATCGCCACTCTGCACGGCCAACAGCAGCGGCGAGCTGCGCACCGGGCTGTTCACCCCGATCCATTGCAGCATCGAAACAATGTCTGCCTCGTATAGCGGTGCATCCGGTCGCGTCTGCGGCGCCCCCCGTTGCAGCAGAAGATCGGCCACGGCGAGGTGGCGCTCGGCCACCGCATAGTGCAGCGGGGTCCAGCCGCTCTTGTTGGCGGCAGCCAGATCGGCGCCGTGCTTCAGCAGATGCCGCACCACCTCCACGTTGCCGGCGCTGGCGGCGAAATGCAGGGCTGTGTGGCCGCCCCGATCGGTGGCCGCTATCCCGGCGCCATGGGCCAGCAGCATGGCCACGGTCGAGCCATGGCCGGCCCCGGCGGCAAAGTGCAGCGGCGTGGTGTCGTTTTCGTCGCGAGCATCGATGGCCGCGCCATGCCTGAGCAGAAGAGCGACGATCTCCTGATGCCCGGCCTTGGCGGCAAAATGGAGCGGCGTACGCTGCCCATCGTCGGTCACATCGGGCTCGGCCCCATCAACCAGCAGCCGCTCGATGCCGGCGGCATCGCCAAGCAGCAGGGAGAGGAAGAGGGCGGCGCCTTGCGACGACATTGGCGCTTCTGTATGCGTAGCAGCCGGTGCGCTCTCTTCGGCAAGAGCGGAGGAAAGGAGGGGCGGCAGTAACAACGCGAGGACGAGCAGGACGCGAGTTCGTTGCGTCTTACCCCTTGTCACAGGTCGCCTTGATGCCGTTTGACGCGAATACTTTCAGAGTGCCCCTCGCTGGCGCAGCAGGTCGGCCGTAGCCGTATTTCCGGCTTGTTCGGCATATTGCAGCGGCGACATGCTGCCTTTGTCGCGAGCGTTGATCTCGGCGCCGTGGTCGAGCAGCAGCGCCACCAGTTCCGGGCTTCCCAGTTTTGCCGCCATGTGCAGTGCGGAGATGCCGCTCAGACGCTTGGTGTCGAGTTTGGCACCCTTGGCTATTAGTTGGTTGACGATGGCAATGCGGTTCTCCGTTGAGATTGCAGGTGCATTTTCGAACAGAGGGTCGCCACCCACCGCATTTTTTGCACGAGGAAATTTGAGCATTTCACTGCCAATCGCGATGTCGAGCGGAGTGAATTTATTGGTGCTGTCGCCGCGTGCCAGGGCATGGATATCGGCACCGTGGGCGATCAGCAGCGCCACCATTTCGCTCTGTCCGTTCAGGGCTGCCATATGCAGCGGTGTTCCCTTTTCGGTCATCGGGAAGCGAATGTTGGCGTCGGCAAAGCTGTGCAGGAAGTTGTTGGGGATGATCGGTGCGATCTGAATATCGTTCACATTGGCACCGGCAGCGAGCAGAGCTTCTGCAACCGCGATCTGGCCATGCGCTGCTGCCAGATGCAGCGGAGTCAGTCCGTCATACAGTCGGACATCGGGCTTGGCGCCGTGTTCCAGAAATAGCCGAACCATTTCGATCTGACCGAGTGAGGCTGCGCGCACCCAAGGGGAGAACGGGCCGTCGGTGAGCGAGGCCCCGTGGTCGAGCAGCTCTTTTGCCATGGCGATATTGTTGTGCGATACGGCCAATCCCAGTGCATCGCCCGTCAATGCATAGTGAGCGGGATTGAGGTCGCACTCGATGTCGAAACATTTGCGGTTGCCAAGGTGAAAGCCTGAATTGGCCGGGATGGCGCCTTTTCCGAGCAGATGCTGCACCATCGGCAGATCGTTGTTCCATGCGGCAAAAAGAAGCGGCGACGCCTGATATTTTCCATCTCCCGGTAACTTGGCCTGAGGCGGAATGCTTGGGTCTCCCTTTTTTCCGATCTGCATCGCATTCATAACCGAGGCAGCAATGAGTCCCCCCACGAGGCCGCCGGTAAATGCGGCTGCGAAGACTACAGCCGAGGCCGTTCTGTCGACATCTGCTAGCTTCATTCGCAGCCGATCCGGGGTCATCGCTCCGGCGCCAGTCAACTCCAACGTAGCTCCATGACTTAGCAACAGGCGGGCGACTTCCACATTTCCGCTCATAGCCGCCAGATGCAGCGGGGTGACGCCATCGTTGCCGATCGCATCCACTTTTGCCCCGTGCTCAAGCAGCAATTGGGTCATGGCCAAATTTCCTTGTGCAGCAGCGTCGTGCAGCGGCGTGATGCCATCGGAATCTCTCCTGCCAATGCTGGCGCCTTTGGCCAACAACAATTCGGCCGATCTGGTGTTGCCGGCGAGCGCTGCGTAATGCAGCGGCGAACGCATCTCCTTGTCGGTTGACGATGGGCTCGCACCCGAGGCAAGGAGCTTCTCAACCCGATCCGAGTCGCCGGCTTGAATGGCTGCGAAGAGTTCGATGCTGGAAGGCGAGAGCTGAGGGTCCGAACCCGAAAGCGACGGCTCTTCATCGGCGGCCATGCAGTGCATCGGTGCAGCAAACAGCATCAAGAGAATCGCGATACTCAACTTTGCTCTGTAAATGATCATTTCTCCCTCCAGTCGAGCCGTTTCGGCATTCGGATATATTTTGCTCTGCGAGCATGTGAACGATCAATGGACATCACATCGCGCCTCTCTGCCGCAACATTTCCGCCGCCGCGCTGTTCCCCGCTTTATCGGCATATTGCAGCGGCGACATGCCGGCCATGTCGCGGGCATTGATTTCGGCGCCGTGGTCGAGGAGCAGGCCGATCAGTTCGGGATCGCCGAGTTTGGCGGCCATATGCAACGTGGTGACGCCACCAAAACGTTTCTCTCGACCGACAGTTGCACCGCTGGCGAGCAATATTTTGGCGATTTCCCGTCGAGTTGATGATGAAATCGCCGGAGGGGTGTCGTGATTGGGGCTCCAATGGGTATTTACTGAGGTGAGAGATTGATAGTAGGCGACCACTTGGGGGCCGATGGCCAAATCAAGAACCGAGTATTTTGCTCCATGTTCTCCCTTAATCCTGCCTTCGAGTCTGGCTCCATGAGCCAGAAGCCAACGCACCATCTCCAATTGCCCATTAACAATGGCCAGATGCAGAGGAGTTGTGCCAAGTGAAATTGGCACCTTCACTCCATCAATAGTGAAGGACTGCAAAAACATCGGAGACAGATAGGGTTCTTTGCGGGAGGAATCGATAGACGCACAGTGAGCCACGAGCAACTCCGCCATAGGTACATTGCCGTGTGCTGCGGCAAGGTGGAGTGGAGTAAGCCCATCGTAGAAAAGAGCATCGGCATTCTCGCCATGCGCGAGGAGCTCCTTGACGATTTCGAGGCGCCCTCGGGCCACTGCAGAAACAATGGGGGGGACAGGCTCGCCATGATACGCTTTGGCACCATGGCGTAACAAAAGGCGAACGATCTCCAGATTTCCGGCATTTGCAGCTAACGTAAGAGCGTTGCCACTGTCGCGAATGTAAGAGGGATTTACATGGCATCGGGCGTCTCTGGCAGCAGAAAAGTAGCCATGCCCCTCATCCCTGATCCAGCCCTGATCGCATTCGTATTGCCCAAGAAAATGGCCCGTCGTATCTGCCTTTGCTCCATGCTCAAGCAAAAGCAAAATCAGCGAAATATCGGACATTTTTACGGCCAAGAGTAACGGGGTGTGACTGAAACGATTTGGGCGAGAAATGTCGGCTCCCTTTTCGATGAGAAGAATCGCCATATCTCGGTTTCCGTTATTAAGCGCAAGCATCAGCGGAGTCGTTTCACCGAACTCTGTTTGCGCATCGATGTCGGCTCCATGATCAAGCAATAATTGCATGATCTGGATGTTGCCTTGCATGGCGGCGGCATGAACCACTGAAAAGCGATCAGGCTCGGTAAGACTATGATTGGCACCTGCCGCCAGCTGACGTTCGACCTCCGCTACATTATTCGTCCGGATGGCTTTAAAAAGATGGTAGTTGCTCGGTGGCACGACTTCGGCGGCCATTTCGTCAGCCGAAACCTCAAAGGAAATAGTCGAAAGGGCCGCAAAGGTAATCGACAGTAGTATCCGCCGCACCCATTTGAACGAATGGCTCTTCATTATGCCCCACCTCTCATCCGCAGAAACTCGGTTGCGGCGCTGTTCCCCGACTTCACCGGCATATTACAGTGGTACAATTGCGCACCTTCGCGATAAACGCTACCGAAGCGAGTCGTGCCAGCGATTGTCTGATCATATGGCCCCTCCCTGACGAATACACTCCATCTTATCCGAATCAGCTCAACAACACCGTCTTATCCCCTGCCACTGCCCGTCGTGATACTGCTTGTAGAAGTCGCGGCGCGAGAGCGGTGTCTGTCCGGGGTGTTTCTCGGCCAGATGCGCCAGATAGCGCTCGTAGGCATCGTCGCCGGAGAGACGGCGGATGGCTTGCCAGAGCATGGCGATGCGTCGGCGCAAACCCGTAGCCCGGATGCAATCCGGGGGCGATGTCTCGTCGCGGCAATCCGGCGTCATCGGGCGATCCGGTAGGAGTAGAGCACCGTCTTGCGGCGGTCGGCGAGTTGTTGCGTTTCGTCGGCGATGCGCTCGGGGATCGGGAAGGAGGAGGAGACGAGCAGGCTGTCGGGGCGCATCTCTGTCTGCGCCTTTTCCGCCAAACGCGGCATCGGCAGCGGGGAGAGGAAGGCGTAGGCGAGATCGAAGGGGGCGAGATCGCCCTGCCAGAGATCGAGGCGGCGCACCGTCACATTCGGCAGGCGGCGGCAGCGCAGGCGCAGCAGCAGCCACGGCAGCGGCGCCCGCTCCCACGCCTCGATGGCCAGATCGGGGGCAAGACGCGCCAAGGGGACCACGACCGAGCCGACACCTGCCCCCAGCTCAACAAAACTTTTCGCTTTATTCTGCGCCGCCAGTTCGGCCAAGGCCGCCGCCACCTGCTGTGAGGAGAGAAAGAGCGGCACATCTCCTGCCGCCACCCCCCAGAAGAGCAGCGCCAGCAGCAGGAAGATACCGAACCAGAGCCACGGCGAGAGATCGAGCAGAGTGAAGAGCACCAGAAGCGGAAAGAAGAGCAGGTGAATCGGCCACCACCAGCGCGGTTGGCCGATCAGGCGCGACAACGCGGCGGCCAGCAGCCCCTGCCCGACAATCAGCGGCCAGCCGCTGAGCGAGACGAGACGCCCGAGCAGCAGCACCGCCAGCAGCGCGGCGATCTGCACCAGCAGGGCGCGCAGCGATTGATTCATGGTGCGCGAAAAAAGGCCATCGCGGGCATGGCCCGCTCCAACAGATGGCTGTTGGGTAGCCCGGATGCAATCCTGGAATCAATCGCGCACATAATCCTCGACCAGCCGGCTGGGGATGTGCGGCGCTTCCGAGAGCGGCGGCACCGGCAGTCCTTTCAGATGGCGATAGCAGACGCGCACCATGTCCAGCACGATCACCCACAAGAGCGTGGCGAGAAATAGCGCCAGCCAGGCGTCGAGCTGCTGGTTGAAGATCAGCGTCGGCGCCACCGCCGCCTTCTCCGGCGGCAGGGTACCGGCGGCGAGTTTGGCTTGCAGGTCGCTCGCCGCCGCGAAGAAGCCGACGCGCACATCCATGCTGGTCAGTTTTTCGAAGACGGCGGTGGTGGTGACGATCACCAGCCACGAGAGCGGCAGCGCCGTGATCCAGGCGAATCTGAGCCGGCCCGATTTGACCAGAATGCCGGTGGCCACGCACAGGGCGATGGCCGCCAGCATCTGGTTGGCGATGCCGAAGAGCGGCCAGAGGATGTTGACGCCGCCGTTGGGATCGATGACGCCGATGTAGAGGAAGTAGCCCCAGGCGGCGACGATGGCGCTGCTGGTGGCAATGATCGAGGGGTACCACGAGGTCTGCCCCATGCGCGGCCAGAGGTTGCCGAGCAGATCCTGCAACATGAAGCGGCCGACGCGGGTGCCGGCATCGAGCGTGGTCAGGATGAAGACCGCCTCGAACATGATGGCGAAGTGGTACCACATCGAGAGCAGGCCGGCGCCGAACGCAGTACCGAAGATGGCGGCCATGCCCACCGCCAGCGAGGGGGCGCCGCCGGTGCGGGCGAAGAGGGTCGCTTCGCCCATCTCCCTGGCCAGTTGATTCATCTGCTCCACCGTCACCGGGAAGCCCCACGCCGAGATGGTGGCCACCGCCTGCGCCGCCTCTTTGCCGACGATGCCGGCCGGCGAATTGATGGCGAAATAGACGCCGGGGTCGAGCACGGTGGCGGCGATCATCGCCATGATGGCCACGAACGATTCCAGCGCCATGCCGCCGTAGCCGATCATGCGGATGTCGCGCTCGCTGGTCAGCATCTTCGGGGTGGTGCCGGAGGCGATCAGCGCATGGAAGCCGGAGATGGCACCGCAGGCGATGGTGATGAAGACAAAGGGGAAGAGGGTGCCGCCGAAGATCGGGCCAGTGCCGTCGATAAACTGCGTCACCGCCGGCATCTTCACCTCCGGGGCGAGAATGACGATGGCCAGCGCCAACAGGACCACCGTGCCCAGCTTCATGAAGGTGGAGAGGTAGTCGCGCGGGGTGAGCAGCAGCCAGACCGGCAACACGGCGGCGGCAAAACCATAAGCGATCACCGCGAAGGCGAGTGGCAGCCCTTCGTGGTCGAAGAGGCCGCGCAGCGATTCGTTGCCATCGACCCAGCCGCCGGCCACCACCGAGCCGAGCAGCAGGCCGACGCCGAGCAGGGAGGCTTCGATCAGATGACCGGGGCGCAGATGGCGCATGTAGAGGCCGATGAACATGGCGATCGGGATGGTGGCGGCCACGGTGGCGGTGGCCCACGGGCTGTGCTTCATGGCGTTGACCACCACCAGACCCAGCACGGCGATCAGAATCACCATGATGATCAGCGTGCCGGTCAGCGCCGCCGCGCCGCCGATCGCCCCCAGCTCGTCGCGCGCCATCTGGCCGAGCGAGCGGCCGTTGCGGCGGGTGCTGAAAAAGAGGGTGACCATATCCTGCACGCAGCCGCCGAGCACGGCGCCGACCAGAATCCACAGCGTGCCGGGCAGATAGCCGAACTGCGCCGCCAGCGTCGGCCCCACCAGCGGGCCGGGGCCGGCGATGGCGGCGAAGTGGTGGCCGAAGACGATCCAGCGCGGGGTGGGGACAAAATCGCGGCCGTTGTCGAGCCGCTCGGCCGGCGTGGCGCGCGTTTCGTCCACTGCCAACACGCTGGCGGCAATCCAGGCGGCGTAGAAGCGATAGGCGATGGTATAGACGCAGACGGCGGCGACCACGAACCAGATCGCATTGATCGATTCGCCGCGCTGCAACGCGATGCCGCCGACGGCAGCGGCGCCGAGCAGGGCCACGCCGATCCAGATGAGAGTGGACAGGGTACGATTCAAGCGGTTCCTCCCCGGAGAAGATGGGGGCAGCTTGGCACGGGATAATTCTCGGGAAAAGCTCGGCGAGATGTTCTTCGTCGCATCCGGTCGATTGCGCTTGCGACGTTGGCGGTCGCGGTGCGAGCGCCTACGAACGCTTCGTTTTTCGGATCGCTTCAGGCCGGCGATGTCGCCGCCCGTCAAACCTTGGTTGGCGCATCCGGCCAGATTGGCGCCGGTGGCGTGTCCGATTTCGGCTGGTGCCGGCCGGCAGGATGGTAAGCACCTCGGCAAAACGGTTGGTGGAGAGAATGACGCCAAGAATGGCCGGCGGGACATATGCGGCCAATTTGAGCAGACGGCGGCGGGATTGCCGGCCGAATCCGGAGGGCTGTCTGGTTTTGATGCGTGCAGCCGAAAGGCATCATCGGACGCTGCCTCCAAATCCTGCAGGCGCCATTTTCGGTTGCCAATCGAGTTGGCATCGCGTCGGCAATCGTTGCCGGCAGCAAAAAAACGGCGCAGGCTGACCAAACCGTCCGTTTGGAGGAGGGGCCATGTTTGCAGCCGCCCGCCTGTACCGCCTGACCCTCGCAACCTTGCTGGCCACCGGTCTGGCTGCCTGTAGCGGCACCCTTGCGGCGATCGATTTCTCGCTGGAGTCGCGCAAGGAGCTGGGGCGGCAGTTGCCGGTCGATCCCGATCAGCCGCTGCTTGGCCGGGCGAAGCCGATTCCGCCCCGATTGCTGGAGGGGTGGCGCGCCGCCGATCTGAGCATGGGCAAGCAACCGCACCGCTATGCCACCCATCCGCTCAGCGGTGCAGAGCGGCAGATGCTGCAACAGGCGCTGGCCACGCTGCCCGAGAATTGGCAGGCGCTGCTGCGGCAGAAGCTGGCCGGCATCTTCTTTGTCGATCAACTGCTGGGCGGCGGCATCTCCGACTGGGTCGTCGCCCCCGATGGCAGCGTCGCCTATACCATGATTCTCAACCCGGCCCTTTTTCGCCACACGGCCGCCGAATGGCTGGATCTGCGCGAAAACGCTTCGTTTGCCAAAGGGCCGCTGCATCTTGCGGCCGGCGGCTGGGATGGGGTTTCGGCGCTGACCTATGTGCTCTGGCACGAATCTGCCCACCTGCTCGACTACGAGCGGAGAATCACCCCCTATGTGGAGGCCGAGCTGCGCGACTTTCGCCGCGATCCGGATGCATCATCCCCGTTTACCCAAGCCGTCTGGCAGAAGATCGACGAGCCGCTGCCCGCCTTCGATTTCGAGAATCGCAAGTCGCTGAACCCCTACCGCATGAACGAGAACAAACCGCTGTTGCCCAACCGCGACCTGGCGTCGCTCTTTGACGCATGGTCGCGCACCCCCTTCGTCTCGCTCTACGCCAGCGGCAGCTGGACCGAGGATCTCGCCGACTTCGCCGCCTTCCGCCTGCAGGCCGAACGCAGCGGCAAGGAGCCGTATTGGGAGCTGCGCAACGGGGGGAAGAGCCTTGGCCGCTTCGAGCCGATGGGGGAAGTATTGAATCGGGAGCGGGAACGCGAGAGCGAAAGGATTTTCGGTGCAGCAAGCAGGGTGCGTTAGGGATACACATCGCGCACTTACGCGCCCGATTTGGCGCAGCGTAACGCACCACTTCCATCACTCCATCGGCCCCGCACAAAATCGGTGCTACAGCAGCACCGGCGCATCCTGCAGTTCGTTGAGTTTGGCGCCGCTGTGCGGGTAGTGCTCGGCCATCTGTTGTCCGACGCGGCGCACGCCGGCGATCACCCCTTCCTCGAATTGCCCCTGCCGAAAGGCCGTCTCCATTTCGCGGCAGACCGACCCCCACACCTCCTGCCCGAGGCGGGCATCGATGCCGCGATCGGCGACAATCTCCACCTTGCGGTCGGCCAGCAGCAGGTAGATCAGCACACCGTTGTTGTGCTCGGTGTCCCAGATGCGCAACTGCGAAAACACCTCGATGGCGCGCTGGCGGGCGCTCTGCCCGGCCAGCAGTGCCGGCAGTTCGAGCGCCGGTTCGACTGCGAAGCGAATCTGGCCGGCGTGCGTCTGCTCCACCTCGGCAATGGCCTGCTCGATACGGCGCAGCACAACCCCGGGAAAGAGACGATGCAGGCGCAGATCGCCGGAAACGAGATGGCTGACGATACGTTTGATCCCCATCTACCAATCCCCCGAAGCGCCGCCGCCGCCGAAATCGCCGCCGCCGCCGCCAAAACTGTCGTTGCTGCCGCCGGAGGAGGAGCTCCAGCCGCCGGAGCTCCAACCGCCCGAACCCCAGTCGCGCGTATCGCTGCGCCTGGAGCGGCGCAATCCGGAGCGCATGCCGCGACCCAACCCCAGCAACAGCGCCAGAAAGAAGACGCC
>Ga0233416_10000660_pt1 | contig 10662 bp, 11 predicted proteins | sample Sediment_Towuti__2_FD_188638 | JGI IMG/M metagenome (GOLD analysis project Ga0233416, IMG submission 188638) | Sediment microbial communities from Lake Towuti, South Sulawesi, Indonesia - Sediment_Towuti_2014_0_MG | ecosystem: Environmental > Aquatic > Freshwater > Lake > Sediment | place... | reverse complement strand
AATTCAGCCGTCTTGCGTGCCCCATTCAGTGCCATGAGCTTGGAACAGCACTGGGGTGCGAGCCAGCCGTGACGCCGGTAGTACTCGGCCACATGCTTCGCCGCTTCCTTGGCCGTGCGCTTGGCGTCGGCCTCCACCGTGGCGAAGAACTTCTCGCTCGTGGCGGTTGTGCTCCCGCAAAGGATGGGTGAAAAGAACTCAACCGGTGTGCCTCTTGGCTCGCCCGTGGCAGGGTTAACGATCATTCTTTGCGGGCAAAGAACTTCTCCAGCGCCTCGCGGATCTGCGCTACATGCACGGTGGCGACCTCCCAGACGATTTTTAGGTCCACGTTGGCATAGTCGTGAGCCACGATATTGCGCATGCCGCGCATTTTGCGAAAGGGAAGTTCGGGGACTGCTTGTCGGGTCTTCTCGGTCAGATGCGCCGTGGCTTCACCAATGATTTCCATCCGGCGAATAATGGCATCCTGCTTCTCGGTGTCTGCGACAAAATTTGCTTCCGTGCTGGTCTGGAAGTACGAGCCGATGAGCCGAGCCGCTTGCAGAATGTCCTGGGGCCGGCCGAGCTGATCAGCTTCCATGGACACGCACGGCCGTGGAGAGAATGTGCTCGCGGGCGAACCGGTTTGGTGATTTCTCCAAGGCTTGACGCAGGACGAAATCCACGGGTCTTCCGATCACTTCCTCGACCTCTCCAGCCATCTCGAGCAGCTCGCCCGTGGAGACGGAAGCCGGTTCGTCCAGCGTCACCAGCAGGTCCACATCACTGTTGGGACCCAGTTCGCCGCGCGCTGCCGAGCCAAAAACCTCCAGCCGACGGATGCGGTGTTTTTCACAAAACGGACGCAGTCGGCCGCGCAGCTCATCAGGAGAAATCCTCTGAACATGTCGTATCATGACGACACGATACCCGGATCGTCCGCTCGTTTCAAGCTAGCCAGCCACCTGTTTGAGTCACCCTACAATGAGAATGAGGTGACCTATCCCCGACTTCCTTCCCTTTTTCCCATTTCGAATTTCTGTTTTCACTTACGGCGCCATCCATCCGTGACGCCAGTAGAAGTCGGCCACGTGCCGGGCCGCTTCCTTCGCCGTGCGCTTGGCGTCGCCTTCTGCCGAGGGGAAGGATATCTCGCTCGCGGCGGTCGCGCTCCCGCTGACGGCCGTGGCTTTGTCCACCATGCCGGCCACAAGGCCGAACGGGATCATCAAGCCCAAGCCGGGCTTCATCCCGTCCTCGGTCGCCGTTTCCGCCTCACTGATCAGCCGCTGGTCTGATCCGGTGCCCTGGTACAGTTGAATCACCGTCTGCATGAGCGGCCCCCCGAAGCCGAAGCCCACCAGTAAGCGCAGCGTCCGGTTCCCCTGATCGACCCTCACGAACTGGCCCTTGATCGACAGGGAGGTGCGCGAGGGAGGGGGCGCGTCGCTGGCGCGGGATGCTGCAATGCCGCTGGCGCGCAGCTCTTTCACCAGGTTCTCTGCAAGCACCGAGGCGACCGCGCGCCCGACTTTGACCTCCTCCTCGGTCTGGTCCGCCTTTCCTAGGTCGCGGCCGATCTCCGGGCCGATGCCCCGGTCGAGCATGACATCCTCATGCGTCACGGCAAAATCGTAAACGAGCACCCGGTCCGGTTTCGGAAGCGCGCCACTATCGGTCCGTGTCGGCACGACGTAGGCTTTCGCGCATCCGCTCAGGAGAGCCGCACACATGCAGAGTCCGATCACCCGGAATCCGAGCCGTCCACGGGCCATGCTACGCGACGGTCCCATCGTGTCTCCCTCCTGCCCCCGCTCATCGCCCGAAGATTGGACCTTCCCTCACGCGTCTTCCCCAGCCGACCGTTGAAGCGGATACGTGAGCCTCAGGCCCCACCTACGGGTTGTGCCACCCCCCAATCTCCGAGGCCAGTCCATCGGCTTCGCTCGGGCCCCACGTCCCTGTTTCATAGTCGAACAGCGGGGTCGCATGGCCTAGAATTGGCTCGACAATGGCCCAGGCAGCCTCCACGGCATCCGAGCGGACGAAGAGCAACGCCTCCCCGTGCATCGCATCGGTCAGCAGTCGCTCATAGGGATCAATGTCATCCCCTCGATCCTGCCTCACTGCCATCAGTTCCGTGGCCATGGAGACCATCTGCGGACCCGGACGCTTCACCCGTGCGCCAAGGCTGATCGACAACTCGGGACCCAGTCGGAACCGCAAGTAGTTGCCTTGCGCCGGACCGAGCCGGCTGATCGGAGCTTGCTTGAGCTTGACCAGCACCTCGGTCGCCGTCATCGCAAGACATTTCCCCGCACGGATCACGATGGGCACTCCGGCCCAGCGCCAGGCCTCGATGCGCAGACGCACCGCGGCGAAGGTCTCCACCTGGGAGTTCGGGGAGACCCCGGGCTCCTTGAGATAGCCGCGGAACTGTCCCCGCACGAGATCGGCAGGTTGGAGCGGCGGAATCATCCGAAGGATCTTCACGACCTCATCACGAAGCGACTCACGGTACGTCAGCGTCAATGGCTCCATGGTCAAGAACGCCAGCACCTGCAGCAAATGGTTCTGCACCACGTCACGAATCGCGCCGGTCTCATCGTAAAATTTTCCCCGTCCGGCGACGCCGAATTTCTCGGCCATGGTGATCTGCACGCTGTGGACATAGTTGCGATTCCAGATCGGTTCGAGGAAGGTGTTCGCAAAACGGAAGAAGAGCAGATTCTCAACCGCCTCTTTCCCGAGGTAATGGTCGATGCGGAAGATGTTGTGTTCGGGGAACACCGAGCCCAACGTGGCGTTCAAGGATTGGGCTGAGGCGAGATCTCGGCCGAACGGTTTTTCGATGATGACCCGGGCGTTTTCGCCGCACCCGGATCGCCCGAGTCCCTCAATGACCCTGCCGAACAGACTCGGCGGGATGGCCAGATAGTGTGCCGGCGCTTTCGCATCCCCGAGCGCTTTTCGCAACTGTTGGTAGGTGGCTGGGTCTTGATAGTCGCCGTCAATATACTGGAGCTGCTGCACGAGTTTCCCGAAGGCAGCCTCATCCACACCTCCCCCGTGCTGGCTCAGGCTCTCACGAGCGCGCGCGCGTAATTGCTCGACCGTCCATCCGGATTTGGCGACACCAACAATGGGAACCGACAGAGTCTCGCGCCGGACCATGTTCTGCAGCGCGGGAAAAATCTTCTTGTGCGCGAGGTCGCCCGTCGCGCCAAAGAACACAAGGGCATCGGAAGGAACAGGTTCAGCAGAAGGCTTCGTTTGCCCTGCACTGCTCATTTGCTGATCCCCTGCCACCGTGTCAACCTCCTCACCCTGCCCTGAGCTTGTCGAAGGGGCCTGCCTTCAGCCTTCAGCCCTCAGATCTCAGCCCTTAACTCCCAGTCCTTCGCCTCCCGCCTTACTCCTCACTCCTCACTGCTTACTGCTCACTCCTTACTCCTTACTCCTCACTGCCCACTGTTCACTCCTCCCTATTCATCATCCCCCCGCCGCCCGTTCGACGTGGCCGCCGAACTCGAAGCGCATCGCCGACAGCACCTTCGTGGCGAAATCGTCCTCGCCTCGTGATGTGAATCGCTGGTACAACGCCGCACTCAGGACGGGGGCCGGGGCACCTTCGTCGATCGCGGCCGTGATGGTCCACCGGCCCTCGCCGGAGTCGGACACTCGACCGGAAAACTTCGCCAGGTCCGGTTGCTTGAGCAAGGCGATGGCGCTCAGATCGAGCAACCACGAGGCGATGACGCTCCCGCGGCGCCACAGCTCCGTCACATCAGCGAGATTGAAGTCATACTGGTAATGTTCAGGATCGCGAAGCGGCGTCGTCTCTGCATCGATCGTGCGGCCACGCTTGCCGACGTTCGCGTGCTTGAGAATGTTGAGTCCCTCGGCATAGGCGGCCATCACGCCATATTCGATCCCGTTGTGAACCATCTTCACAAAATGACCGGCGCCGTTCGGCCCGCAGTGCAGGTACCCTTCCTCGGCGGTACCCCCGGCTTTCTCCCGTCCCGGCGTCCTCGGGATCGAGCCGCGTCCCGGGGCGAGCGTCTTGAGAATAGGGTCCAGCCGACGTACCGCCTGGTCCTCTCCGCCGATCATGAGACAGTAGCCTCGTTCCAACCCCCACACACCGCCACTCGTCCCGATGTCCACGTAGTGAATCCCCTTCGAACGGAGTTCCTTCGCGCGTCGGAGGTCGTCGATGTAGTAGGAGTTTCCGCCGTCGATGATGATGTCGTCCTTCTGCATCCGGGAGGCTAGATCCTTCAATGTGCCGTCCACGACGGCGGCCGGCACCATCAGCCACGCGGCCCGTGGGGGAGTCAGCTTGGAGACGAATTCATCGATGGAAGCGGCGCCGGCTGCCCCTTCCTTGACCAATCCACCTACCGCCTCGCGGTTCCGGTCGTAGACCACGCATTGATGGCCACCGCGCATCAAACGGCGCACCATGTTGGCGCCCATCCGGCCGAGTCCGATCATTCCGAGTTGCATGGGGGTCATTCCTTTCGTTGCCGTCAGTCAATCGAGGGGGGTCTCTCTTGTCGTTACGACATGCCCCTCACCTTACTCCTCGCTCGACTGAGCCTCGTCGCAGGCTCCCCCTCCCAGGGGGAGAGGGGAGGGTGAGGGGGAGTTTCAACCGAGGTGACGAGACCGTGTTCGTTCGTATTGCATGGCGGCTTGTCGTCCTTCAGCGTCCAGGAACCTAGGTCTCCCGCCGAAGACTGAGCATGTAGCTGGTCAGGTCATGGAGCTCCTGATCCGTGAGCGGAAATTTGGGCATGATGGAACCGGGGGACACCGACTGCGGGTTGCGGAAGTGTTTGACGTGCCACTCACGTTCCGGGCGTCGGTCCCCGACATAGGAAAGGTCCGGCCCGACGGCTCCGCCTTCGCCATGAATCCGATGACAGCCGGTACAGCCGAAGTGCTTGACGAGCGCTTTCCCATGTGCGATGGACGGGTCCATCCGTTTCACGGCGTAGAGATTCTTGAGAGAGGTGCCCAGCATCGAGAACACGAACACGAGAAACAGGACTCCCAGCGCCATTCCAATAGGACGCGAGGCCGGGGCGCGGACTGTTTTCTGCCAATCGAGAAACGGCCAAAACAGCATGACGAGCACGGCAGCCGCCGGCAGGACCCACGTAGCCAAGGGCTCCAACGGTCCATGCACGTGCTTCAGGAACTCGTAGTAAAAGAGGAAGTACCACTCAGGGACCGGCACGAAGCTCGTATCGGATGGGTCGGCCTTGTCCGTCAAGGGGAACGGCACGGTCGCCGCGAGGCCGGCCAGCACCAGGAACACCCCCAGCATCACCACCGCATCCATGTAGACTTGGCGGGGATAAAAGGTCTCACTCCCCGCTTCCGCCTTCGCCTCATCCCACGGGCCGGCCGGGCCGACCCGCCGTAGGATGAAGAGATGCAGCATGATGCCCCCGATGACCAGCGCGGGCAGGAACAGGACATGCACCGCAAAGAACCGGGACAGCGTCAGAGCGCCCAACGTCTCCCCGCCTCGCATGACCTTCACGAGGAAGTCCCCGACCAGCGGCACCGTACCCACCATATTGATCCCGACCTGCGTGGCCCAGTAGGCGGTTTGGTCCCAGGGCAGGAGATAGCCGGTGAACGCAAAGGCCATCACGATCAGGAACAGCACCACGCCGACCATCCACATGAGCTCGCGCGGAGGCTTGAACGCGCCATACAGAAATACTTGCAGCATGTGTAATCCGATCGCCACGACCATGGCCGACGCGCCCCAGTGATGGAGACCGCGCACAAACCAGCCGAACGTCACCTGGGTTTCGATGTACTGCACGCTGTCGTAGGCATGATCTGGCGTCGGCGCATAGTAGACGGCGAGGAACATCCCGGTGATGGCCTGGAGGACGAAGAGGAACAGCGTGGCCGAGCCGAAGACATAGATCCAGCTTGCCCCGCCAGGGATCGGCTCATCCAGCAGTGTCTTTTCAAGCCGTTTGAGATTGAGCCGGCTATCGAACCAGGCGTAGATGCGGGACACTCGTGTCCTTCCAGTGAACAGTAAGGAGTGAGGAGTTAGGAGTAAGAAGACCTTTGATGCCGGATCAAACCGCTGAGCATCTTGTCGATTTCGTTCATTCGATCGTCAAGAGTGTGCCAGGATTCGTCGTTCAGATACCCCAGCCTCTTGACGATTTCTGACTGAGTGTCCAACTCGCTCAGTGATCCTTGGGACATGTGGAGAAATCTCGCAAACTCTGGTTTGCTCTTTCTCGCAGCGCCTTCGGCAATGTTAGTCGCGATGCTTGTCGCGGCACGTCTCATCTGGTCAGTGATGGAGTACCGTTCTTCTCACGGAAACTTCTCTGTGACTTGGTATACCTGAAGCGCTAATTCCACCGCCTGTTTCCAAACGTTCAGCCTCTTATGCGGTTTTTCCATTTCCTAATCCTCCCCTCCTTCCTTCTTACTCCTCTCTCCTCACTCCTTCCTCTTCACTCCTCACTTCCCCTTTCCCCTTACTCCTTACTGCTCACTCCTCACTAGAGTTCCACCGACTCGGGAAGCCCAGCCTTAAATTCCTTATAGATCACCAGGAGCCGTCCGTTTTCAATCTTCGAAGGCAGAGCATCCAGATGGCGCGGCGCAGGGCCATGCAGCACGTTGCCGCTTGCATCGTAGACGCTGCCGTGACAAGGACACTTGAACTTCCGCTCCTCACCGTCCCAGTGATAGCCGCACCCCAGGTGGGTGCACATGGGGGAGAAGACCGTTACCTGCCCGTCCGGCTGTTTGACCGCCCAAACGGCCTTATGAGTCTCCGCCTCCAGGTAGCCATCGCGAATGGTGGCGACATATTCAAGTTGCTTGGGTTCGCCGGGAACCAGCTCATCTACCTCTCCCACCTCCACCCACGGCTTCTCACGGCGTTTCAGGGCGGGCGAGATCACGTACCCAACGAGCGGGATAGCGAGGCTCAAGCCGATCAGGCCGGCTGCTGCCCGCGTGACCCATTGGAAGAATCTCCGGCGCGAGCCGACCGGGGTATAGAAACCAGGGGTCTTCGTGTCTTTCGGTTCCATCGGGACCATCGTGGCTCACTCCTCGCGAGAACGGCCGCGGCCAAACCGGCAGCGGGCCGCCAGAATACACCACGCCTGTGCGGGGAAGCAATGGGGTTGGGCTAGTACTGATACAGCAGGCTGAGGGTGAATCGGGCCTCAACATTAAATATCTTGGAATCGTGATTCAACGGGAACTCATAGTCGAAACTCAGGTTGTAATGGCCCGCGATGACATTCCCGATCGCCAACTCGCTGGTGAAGGTGTTCGGGTTCGACGTGAAGTCAATGAAGTTGTTGAACTTCACCTGAGCATACCAGTTGCCGGGAAACTCAAAGATCGCGAAGGGCGAGAGGAGCAGCGTATCCGTAACCGGCTGTGCGAACCCTGCACTAATGTCCCGCAAATACGTGACCTTCAAGATGAGCTGGACGGTCTTTTCTTCATAATAGGAGAGGGCGTAGAAGGGTTGGATGACGGTCGTCCCCGATCCAAGCTCCGAGTTGGTGGCAGTGTCGAGTTGAAGGGACGCGCCGAGCCCGTGCACGGCCTTTTCGGACAAGTTAGGAAAGACATGGAGGTACTCAAGCAGAATGTCGCCCAGACCCGTCGCGTAGGTGCCGCTCGGCGTCCCCGGCACAAAATCCCCGAATGGAATGGTCACTGCCCCGTAATCCCGGCCGAATCTATGGATATCCCGGAGGGAAACGCTTCTCAGGCGGTCGCCATCCGCGAACTTGGCCTGGGAAAAAATCACCCCGTAGGTCGGCGGGAGGTTCGTCGGGTCCCGTCCCGTATTGAACTCCGGCAGATCCCTTTCAGTGCCGGCCGACTCTCGTTGCTGGCTCACAGCCGGGGCGGCTTCCTGGGCATGACCGGGCGACACCATGAGGCCCACCGACATGACAACGGCGAGGCCGTGGAGAGGTATCCCCAAGAGTCGCCGGCCTGACTCGAAAGTCCTCAGCGGTGCCTCGTCTCTCTGCCACCGTTGCGAGTGTCTCGCAGGAGACGCTCGGCTCAGCCCGGCTTCCCGGACTCAAGCATGCGACGTGCCGCTTGGAGGTCCTTGCGCTTCTCGGCATCTACCTTCGGAAACTCCAAGTCCAGTTCCTGGAGCGCATCCACGATGACCGCGGCCACCACCAGCCGTGAAAACCACTTGTTGTCGGCCGGCACCACGTACCAGGGCGCGTGTGCCGTGGCCGTGTTACGGATCATGTCGTCGTAGGCCTCCATGTAGTCGTCCCACCGTTGCCGCTCGCGCGCGTCGGCGGAGGAAAATTTCCAGTTCTTCTCGGGCTCGTCGAGGCGGCTCAGGAACCGTTTTTTCTGCTCCTTATTCGAGAGGTGCAGGAAAAACTTCCGAATGACGTAGCCGTTCCGCGAGAGGTACCGCTCAAAGTTGTTGATGTCCTCGTAGCGCTCCTCCCAGATGGACTTGGTCACCAGCTCGGTAGGCAGCTTTTGTTTCTCCAGCAATTCCGGATGGACGCGCACGATCAGCACCTCTTCATAGTACGAGCGGTTGAAGATGCCGATCCGCCCCCGTTCGGGGAGGCATCGTGTCGTCCGCCACAGGAAATCATGGTCGAGGTCCTCAGACGAAGGTCCCTTGAAGGAATACACCTGACAACCCTGAGGATTCACGCCGGACATGACATGCTTGATGGCGCCATCCTTGCCGGCCGCATCCATGGCCTGAAAGATAAGCAGCACGCCCCACTGGTCCTGGGCGTAGAGCTTTTCCTGTAAGTCGCTGAGCATGGTAATCCCGTGCTGCAAGAGCGCTTTAGCTCTGGGTTTCTCCTCCGAAGTATGTCCCGCCGTGTCACCCGGATCGAAGTCCTTCAGCCGGAACTTCTTACCTTTGGTGACACCGTACGGCTTGATGAACTTGGCAATCTTTTTCGGCGAGATCTTGTCTGCCACAGTGAGCACCTCTCCTTTCGGTTGTGTTGGTCCTCGCTGTTGGGACCGGAACGGCTTGTCTTCGGAGGTGACGCCCGGAGGGACCACGGGGCGGCAACGACCGAACGTTGCATGCCTCCGGCCAGGCAGGAGCGCAAATTCTAGGGAGGGCATGACAGAGAGTCAAGAGTCGTCTCCACACGGTCGTGGAGAAGGCCGAGGAAAGCAGAGCCGCTATTGACAGATGGGTCTCCAATTTCGCATATGGAGGGAGCCTCACAAGGGCAAACCGCGGGGGCGGTGTCACAGGGGAACGTGACGATGAGCAAGGAGAACCGGATGGCAGGGAAGGTGGCGATCCTGGTCGGCGGAGGCCCGGCGCCCGGCATCAACGGGGTGATCAGCGCAGCCGCGATCCGCTGCCTGATGGAAGGGTACACGGTCCTCGGGATCGAACAGGGGTTTAAGTGGATCATGCAGGGCGACGTGAGTCGGGTCCGGCCGTTCACCGTGGAGGAAGTCAGCCACCTCCACTTCCGGGGTGGCTCGATCCTCAAGACGGCGCGGGCCAACCCCACCACGGACCCGGCGCACCTGGATCACGCCCTGAAAAGCCTCTCGCAACTGGGCGTGACCGGGCTGATCACAATCGGAGGCGACGACACCTGCTTCTCCGCGCTCACGCTGGAACGAGCGGCTCGGGGACGCCTTCACGTGGTCCATGTGCCTAAAACGATCGATAACGACCTGGACTTGCCCGCCGGTGTTTCCACGTTCGGGTTTCAGACTGCGCGAGACCTTGGGGCGCGGATCGTCGCGAATCTCCTGGAAGACGCCAGGACGACCTCCCAATGGTTCTTCGTCGTCGCGATGGGGCGCAAAGCCGGCCATCTGGCTCTAGGCATCGGGAAAGCCTCCGGAGCGACGCTCACATTGATTGCCGAGGAGTTTCCGGAACGCCCCGTTCGGCTCGCGAAGGTGGCGGACATTCTTGCCGGTGCGATCGTCAAACGGCTGAGCGAGGGGCGCGAGGCCGGCGTGGCGGTCCTGGCCGAGGGCCTTGCGGAAGTGATGGACCCACAGGACCTCACGGCCTTGGAGTCCGTCAGACGGGATGAGCACGGGCATATCGACTTGGCCGAGCTTGCCGTGGGGGAGCTCCTCCAAGCGGAAGTGCTCAAGCGCCTGGCGCCCTACGGTCTTACCCCGAAGATCCGGGTCAAGGATCTTGGGTACGAATTGCGGTGCGCCGATCCCATTCCGTACGACATGGAATATTGCCGCGACCTGGGCTATTGGGCCGCCGAATTCCTGCTGAACGGCGGCACCGGCGCCATGGTGGCGGTCGTGAACGGACGCCTCTCCACGATCCCGTTCGACCAGATCCTCGATCCGGTGACGAAACGGACGCGGGTGCGCATGGTGGACATCGGGTGGGAGTCCTACCGGATTGCCCGCCGCTACATGACCCGTCTCGGGCCTGAGGAGTTCGAGCGGGACGAGCGGGTCGCCGCCTACGCGGCGGTCGTCGGGCTCACGCCGTCGAAGTTCCGGGAACGGTTCGGCTACGTGGTGGAGCACGAAACGCGGAAGAAGGGCCCCACACAGGGCGGGCCATGACGGGCGAGAGGCTTCGAAGGGTCGAACGAGAGGTCAGCCCTTCGACCACTCGACAAAGCTCCCTTCGGCCGGGCT
>Ga0233416_10000658_pt1 | contig 10668 bp, 9 predicted proteins | sample Sediment_Towuti__2_FD_188638 | JGI IMG/M metagenome (GOLD analysis project Ga0233416, IMG submission 188638) | Sediment microbial communities from Lake Towuti, South Sulawesi, Indonesia - Sediment_Towuti_2014_0_MG | ecosystem: Environmental > Aquatic > Freshwater > Lake > Sediment | place... | reverse complement strand
GTATGTGGCTTGAGCGCCCAGGTCAATACTACCGTCTCCACCTTCAACCTTCCCCTGCTGCCGGAGATGGTCCCTTTCATTGAGCAGGTGGGGGCGGTGCAGTGGTCGGTCTTCTTTCTTGTGCCGACCGGCCGCGCCCAGCTGGCCTGGATGATCTCCCCCGAAGAACATGAAAGAGTCTTCACCTGGCTGTACGACCTCTCAAAAGGAGCGCCCTTCGACATCAAAGCCACCGCCGCGCCCATGTACCGCCGGGTGGCTATTGAGCGGCGCAAGGCCGAGGTGGAGGGGGGTTCGGTTACCTTCCAGGGGGCAGGTTTCCAGTACGCCGACGGGTTGAACCGTCCCACCCGGGGCGTCAACGATGGCAACGGGTTCCTTTTCATCTCACACACCGGTGACATCCAACCCTCGGGATTTTTGCCCATCACCGCGGGCAACGTGCGCAAGGATGACGTCGTGGAAATCTACCGCAATTCCCCGCTTTTTGTCGACTTGCGCAACCCAGAGAAGCTCAAGGGCAGGTGTGGCGCCTGCGAGTATCGCCAGGTATGCGGGGGGCAACGCGGCCGGGCCTATGGCATCACCGGCGATTATCTGGAAAGCGACCCGGCCTGTTCTTACCAGCCAACGCAATGGAAAGACTATGCCTCTTGAACCAGCCTCGCGCTTCCTGAGAGCCTGTTACCGCCTGCCGGTGGACGCAACGCCCGTATGGTTTATGCGCCAGGCAGGGCGCTACATGCCCGAATACCGCGCTATCCGCGCGAATTTATCGCTGCTGGAGATCGTCGAGCGACCGCAGGTGGCGGCCGAGGTGACCATGCAGCCGGTGCATGCACTGGGCGTGGACGCAGCCATCTTGTTTTCCGACATCCTGTTGCCGCTCGTCCCGCTCGGCCTGCAGCTGGAGTTCGCCAAAGGGGAAGGCCCGGTGATCCACAACCCGGTATGCACGATCGAAGACGTTCAGCGCTTGCGAGTGCTCGAACCACGTAGCGACCTGGGTCATGTGTTGGAAACCATCACCATCCTGCGCAAGGAACTGGGCGAGATCCCGCTGATCGGCTTCGCTGGAGCGCCATTTACAGTGGCTGCATACGCCATCGAGGGAGGCGCGTCGCGCGACTTCCTGCGTACCAAGACCCTGATGTACGGCGCACCCAAAACCTGGCATGCCTTGATGGATAAATTAGCGGAGGCATTGGCCGCTTACCTGGTCGCCCAGGTCCGGGCCGGTGCGCAGGCAGTGCAATTGTTCGACTCCTGGGTAGGAACGCTCAGCCCCCAGGATTATGCGCGTTTCGCCCAGCCTTATTCCAGCCGTGTCCTGAAGGCCGCTCAGACCACCAGCGTACCAGTGATCCACTTTGGCACCCATACCGCCACGCTGCTGCGCTCGATGCAGCAGGCTGGAGGGACAGTGATCGGGCTGGACTGGCGCGTCCCGCTCGACGAAGGCTGGTCTATCCTGGGGCCAGACATAGGCGTGCAAGGTAATCTCGACCCGGTGGCCCTGTTTGCCCCGTTGCCCGAGTTGCGCGAGCAAGTGCAGGATATCCTGCGCCGCGCAGGAGGCCGTCCGGGGCATATTTTCAATCTTGGGCACGGGATTCTGCAAGGCACTCCGGTGGAGCATGTCAAAGCGGCCGTAGAGATGGTACACGAGTTATCAAGGGTGAGCGTGGGATTTTGAAATCCTTATGAACTGGATCGGAGCGGTTTCGGCGCTGGCTGCTTTCCTCGGAATCTGGCTGGGGCATGTCAGCGTGCGCAAGATCGAGGCCAGGTCGCCTACTATCTGGCTGCCAACGTTGATCGCCCTAATCCTGGGACTGGCGCTGGAGGCCGGGGCTCTGTTGAGTAAAAGCCTGTATCTCTCTGGAGCGCTGGGCATCCTGGGAATGACCGTGCTGTTTGACGCGCTTGAGTTCACCAGGCAGGAAAAGCGGGTCAAGAAAGGTCATGCCCCAGCCAATCCAGAGAACCCACGCCACGCCAACATACTGGCAAGTTACCCACTAGCGACGTCGGTTGACTGGCTGGCGCGCCCGCCGTTGGGACGGCCCCTCTCGGAGGAGGAAATTCGGGAGATCGCCCGGGAGGCTGGTGCATGAATTGGTTTGGATCTGTTCTTGGCATCCTTACCCTGTTGATTATCGGTTTGGGATTTGTATGGGTAATTCGTGGAGAATATTTCCTGGGTTACCTTTGGTGGCCCTACATCCTCGGTCTGGGCATACTGTTAGTGATTGGTTCATTGTTCCTCGCATCCATCTGGGGATCGGCTCTTCTGGGCGTTTTGGGGGCTTCCCTGGTTTGGGGTTCGACGGAGCTGAAAGACCAGGCGGTACGTGCCGAGATCGGCTGGTATCCTGCAAATTCCAGACCTAAGCCGCGACCACCTTTCGTCGAAATTATCAAGCAATGGCCGGCGCCGCACCTGTGAGGTATGATGAAACACATTGTCGTGATCGGTGGCGGGATCGCCGGCCTGTCGGCAGCCTACTACATTCAGAAGCATAGCCTGGCGGCGGGCAACTCGATCCGGTTGACCGTCCTGGAAGCGGAGGCGCGCTGGGGTGGAAAAATACTCACGGAGCGGGTGGGTGGTTTTGTGATCGAAGGCGGTCCAGACACATTCCTGGCGACCAAGCCATGGGGCGTCGCCCTTTGCAATGAACTTGGGCTGGGCGAACGCCTGCACGGCACCAACCCACACCAGAAAAATACATACGTCTTGCACAAGGGTCGCCTGCAACCGCTACCGGATGGGCTGGCGTTGATGATCCCTACCAATATCCGTGCTATCCTGCAGAGCAGGTTGCTCAGCTTGCCGCAGAAAGCCCGTATGGGAATGGACTTTCTGCTTCCAGCGCGCCCTATAGATGGGGATGAATCGCTCGGGTCTTTCGTCTCCCGCCGGCTTGGCCGCGCCGCCTACGAGAATCTGATCGAGCCGCTCATGTCTGGGATCTACGCTGGCGACGGGGATGCACTCAGCCTGGCGTCCACATTTCCCTACCTGCGCGATCTAGAAACCAGACATGGCTCGCTGGCCCGTGGGGCGCTTGAAATGCAGCGCAGCATGCGGCGCAGGATGACCCCTGATGGTAGAACCGCGCCTGGTTCGCGCTCCGCTTTCCTCACCCCGACTACCGGGCTAGCGGAGCTGGTGGAGGCCATCATCGCCTACCTGGCCAGGAGTGGCGTGGACTTGCGTCAAAACACAATTGCAACACGCCTGGAACGTGGCGGGACGGGTTTCGTGGTTGAGATCGAACAGGGAGCATGCCTGGAAGCAGAGGCCGTGATCCTAGCTGCCCCGGCCTACGCCAGCGGGTCACTGCTGGCGTCGCTAGACTCATCGCTGGCGGAGGTTTTGCGTTCCATCCCTTACGTTTCGACTGCCACGGTCTCACTGGCCTACCAGATGACCGATGTGCCGCGCCCGTTGGACGGTTATGGGTATGTCATCCCACGCCGAGAAGGACGCCGCGCCCTTGCCTGCACCTGGACCTCCACCAAGTTCCCGCACCGCGCCCCTGCAGAGTGCGCCTTGCTGCGCGTCTTCATCGGCCGGGCGGGGCAGGAGAATAGTATCCCTTGGGAGAAAACCGGCTTACTGGAAATCGCTCGCCAGGAGATGGCTCTCACCCTGGGTATAATGGCTGAACCTTTGCTGAGTCGCGTATTCGTTTGGGAAAGGGCCATGCCGCAGTACAACCTCGGCCATCCTGAGAAACTAGCCCGGATCGAGGCTATTCTTCGAGAGTACCCTGGCCTGGCCGTGGCGGGCAACGGCTACCGAGGCATCGGTATCCCTGATTGCATTCATTCCGGCGAACTGGCGGCCGGAAAAATCCTGGCCTCCGAGTTTTAGGGAGCACCCGGCCTATAAACTCACCAGAGCTATTCTAAGCTCACCAGCAAATATAAGGGGAATCATGATGGACATCACCAAATCCATTTACTTGTACCAGCAGGCTCAGAGGCTGCTGCCTGGGGGCGTGGATTCGCCTGTGCGCGCCTTTCGCGCCGTAGGTGGGCAGCCGCTCTTCATCGATCGCGGAGAAGGCCCTTATCTCTATGATGTGGATGGAAACCGGTACGTGGATTACGTACTTTCGTGGGGGCCACTGATCGTCGGGCACGCTCATCCCCAGGTGGTCGGCGCGATCCAACACGCCGCCGGCAAAGGTACATCTTATGGGGCGCCCAGTCCACTCGAATTGGAGTTGGCGCAGTTGATCATGGAGTTCATGCCCAATCTAGAGATGATCCGCTTTGTCAACTCTGGCACCGAAGCGACCATGGCTGCCCTGCGCCTGGCGCGCGCCTATACCCGGCGGGACAAGATCATCAAATTCGAAGGCTGCTACCACGGGCACGCTGATATGTTGCTGGTGCAGGCGGGATCGGGCGTTGCCACCCTGGGATTGCCAGATTCCCCAGGTGTACCCCCGGCTACCGCCGCCGATACGCTGGTCGCCATCTTCAACGACCTGGATTCGGTCGAAGCTCTGTTCAGGCAGTTCCCTGGCGAAATCGCTGCGATTATCGTCGAGCCGGTGGCGGGCAACATGGGGGTTGTGCCGCCTGTTGAGGGATTCCTGCCCGGCTTGCGCGCATTAACCGAGCGACATGGCGCGTTGCTGATCTTCGACGAAGTGATGACTGGTTTTCGCGTCCATCCCGGCGGTGCTCAGACGCGCTATGCGGTCGTCCCAGACCTGACCACGCTCGGCAAAGTGATCGGTGGCGGGCTCCCGGTGGGCGCGTATGGCGGCAAGCGAAAAATCATGGAGATGGTGGCACCAGCGGGCCCGGTGTATCAAGCGGGAACGCTGGCGGGCAATCCATTGGCGATGTGCGCCGGGCTCGCCACCCTGGACCTGCTAAAAGTGCCAGGGGCATGGGAGGGGCTTGAGCGCGCGGCTGCCCGGCTGGAAGGAGGGATTGCCCGAGCCGCACAGGCGGCCGGCGTACTGGTGCACCAGAGGCGCGTTGGTACGATGTTCACCACTTTCTTCAGCAAGACCGAGCCAAAAAACTGGTCAACCGTTAAGGTAGCAGACACGACCCGTTTCGCGCAATTCTTTCGAGAAATGCTCGAAAACGGCGTATATCTCGCTCCCTCGCAGTTCGAAGCGGGCTTCATCTCGACTGCCCATACGGATGAGGTCATCGATCACACTATTGGCGCGGCTGAGAAAGCTATGCGCGAGTTGGTTTAGGGGGAGCGGACCAGCCAAATCGCCGCCATGACTGGTCGTTCGAACGACCGGATCATGCGCCGGGTGACAAAACCTTGAAATACAAAATGAAAAACCGCCCAATCCATCGGTTGAGCGGTTCTTTATTCCTGATTTGATGTGGGTCGAACGCCGAGGGAATGGCTCGAAATGACTTACATAACGTTAAAGGTTTCGAAAACAGAAATCTCGGCCCCGCCTTGCAAAACCGGGCAACTTTGTGCCATTTTGGCAGCTTCGTCGATCGATTCCGCCTGGAGGATGGTGTACCCGCTCGCCATCGAACCGGCGGGACCATTCCTTACCGCGCCATCCTTGGAAACAGCTTTGGCTGCGGGTGTGAATGGATTGCCTGGGTCGACTACAGCCTGTCCCAGCCTGGTATACCAGTCCGTCCAGGCCTGGATCACCGCCGCCTGTTCAGCTTCCGTCTCAGGCATGCCGCCCCCGCTATAGAGTAAAACGTATTTGGTCATCGTGCTCTCCTTTTTGTGAATAAACGATATTTACGGTCTGAATTGTAATTTATCATAAGTTGTTGAACTCGTACAGGTAAATATAAAGAAATCCTTAATATTTCACGGCTGATTTTGCCCCCAACCTGAAGGTTTAGAAAAATTTCGTCCTGTACTTCCCGCATGTTGGGTCGCTTTTCGGATTTAAAAAAAGAACCACTCGGCAGGCAGGTCGAGCGATTCGCAGCTATGGAGTGCCCCCAAGGGGAATCGAACCCCTGTTTCGGCCTTGAGAGGGCCGCGTCCTGGGCCCCTAGACGATGGGGGCGGCGCTGGAATTCTACCACGCACACGCGGCTGCCGTCAATCGGTTTTCGACCGAGCCTGCGGGATCGGCACTCGCATTAGGGCCGCTAAGTCAATTAGAATCGCTTGGCACGCTTTTCGCCTGAGCGGTGTACTTCGTGGGCATGTAGGGCGTGCTATAATCGCAGGCGGACCCCTTTGCCGAAGGAGAGCCTATGTACGATCGCGAGAAACTCGCAGAGCTTCGCCAGGCCATGGAAGAATGGGAGGAAACGACCCTCCAGCAAGCCCAGGCCCGCCTGCCTGAGCGCCAAGGTGCGTTCATCACCACTTCGTCCGAGCCGATCGAGCGCCTGTACACGCCGCTCGACGTCGCCGAGATGGATTACCTGGACGACTTGGGCCTGCCGGGCGAGTATCCTTTCACGCGCGGCGTCCATCCCACCATGCACCGTGGCAAGCTGTGGACGATGCGCATGTTCGCCGGCTTCGGCACCGCCGAGGAGACCAACGCCCGTTTCAAATACCTGCTCGAGCAGGGCCAGACGGGGCTCTCGATCGCCTTCGACCTGCCCACCTTGATGGGTTATGATACGGACGCGCCCGAGGCGCTGGGGGAGTTCGGCAAATGCGGTGTGGCAGTCTCCTCGCTTAGGGATATGGAGATTTTGCTGGAAGGTATCCCGCTGGAGAAAGTCTCGACCAGCATGACGATCAATTCCCCGGCTGCCATCATCTGGGCCATGTACATCGCCGCCGCCGAGAAGCAGGGCGTGCGCCCCGACCAGCTGCGCGGCACCCTGCAGAACGATATCCTGAAAGAATACATCGCTCAGAAAGAGTACATTTTCCCACCCGAGCCGTCCATGCGCCTGGTGGTCGACACGATTGAGTTCGGCACGACCTCCGTCCCGCAGTGGAACACGATCAGCATCTCCGGATACCACATCCGCGAGGCGGGGTCGACCGCGGCCCAGGAACTGGCCTTCACCCTGGCAGACGGCATGGAGTACGTGCGCTGGGCTGTGCAGCGCGGCCTGCAGGTCGATGAATTCGCCCAGCGCCTGTCGTTCTTCTTCAATGCCCACAACGACTTCTTCGAAGAGATCGCCAAGTACCGCGCCGCCCGGCGCATCTGGGCGCGGCAAATGCGCCAGATCTTTGGGGCGAAAGACCCGCGCGCCTGGTTGATGCGCTTCCATACACAGACCGCCGGAGTTTCGTTGACCGCGCAGCAGCCCGAGAACAACATCGTGCGCGTCGCCATCCAGGCTCTGGCGGCCGTGCTGGGCGGCACACAATCGCTGCACACCAATAGCATGGACGAGGCCCTGGCGCTGCCCTCCGAACACGCCGTCACCATCGCCCTGCGAACCCAGCAGGTGCTGGCCGAAGAGTCGGGCGTGGCCAATACCATCGACCCGTTGGGCGGCTCTTTCTTCGTCGAAGCGCAGACGAACCGCATGGAGGCCCAGGTGTACGATTACTTCCGCCGCATCGAGGAGCTGGGCGGTGTGCTGCCGGCGATCGAGAAAGGTTTCTTCCAGAGCGAGATCTCCGACGCTGCTTATCGCTACCAGCGCGAGATCGACGAGAACGCCCGCCGCATTGTTGGCGTCAACGCCTACCAGGACGAAAAACCCTACACCATCCCGATCCTCAAAATGGATCCGCAGGGCTACAAGCGCCAGGTCAGCCGCCTGGAAAGGCTGCGCCAGGAGCGCGATCCTGGGCGTCTCGGCCAGGCTCTGGACCGCCTGCGGATCGCCTGCCAGGGCACCGAAAACACGATGCCCCACCTCCTGGAAGCCGTGCGGGCTTACGCGACCCTGGGCGAAATCGTCGATATATTGAGAGAGGTTTTCGGGACTTACGAAGAACCCACCTGGATTTAATCAAATTAGAGGTACAATAGCCCCCGGATTCTCTTAGAGCCCGAGGCTTTCGAAGAGACCAGGATTAATTCTGGACCACTGAGCGATAATCGGTCAGGATCCGACTTCCTCAGCGTCTTAACATGAGGTCGACTATGGCGAATATCAAACGAAAAGGCGGTGTGATCGGCATCCTCACTGGCGGCGGTGATGTCCCGGGACTCAATCCGGCGATCCGCGCCGTGACCATCCGAGCGCTGCGTGAAGGCTATCAAGTCGTTGGCATCCGGCGCGGTTGGGCCGGGCTTATGGAGCTGCACCGGGAAAAGAGAGCTGATAACAGCGATTATTGCATGATCTTGACCGAGGAGATCGTCAACCGGGCAGGCCGAACGGGCGGCACTTTCTTGCATACTTCTCGCGCGCGTCCCAGCCATGTCAAGCAAGCCGATGTACCCCCACAATACCAGGATAAATACAAGGAAGATATGAATGATCTGACTCCAGAGGTCCTGAAAAACCTGGACTTCCTGGGGATCGATTACTTGATCCCGATCGGCGGCGACGATACGCTCAGCTATGCCTTCCACCTGTTCCAGGAGGGCGTGCGCGTCATCGCCATCCCCAAGACGATGGACAACGATGTCCCTGGAACGGATTACTGCATTGGCTTTAGTACCTGCGTCACCCGTACCATCCAGCTGGCCAACAACCTGCGTACCATTGCTGGCTCACACGAGCGTTTCCTGGTCATGGAGGTCTTTGGACGGTATGCCGGGTTCACTGCCATGCTCCCGACGATGGCCGGCGCGGCCAACCGTTGTGTGATCCCCGAATATAAGTTCAACATCGACCATCTCACCGAGCTAATGGTCTACGATCGCAATAAGAATCCCAGCAATTATTCGGTCGTTTTGGTCTCGGAAGGTGCCATGTTCGAAGGTGGCGAGATGGTCTTCACGGACACCACCCTGGACGCCTACGGTCACAAGAAGCTGGGCGGTATCGGTGACCTGGTCTCGGCAGAACTCAAGGAGCGCTCGGCGCGTTGCAACAACGGCGTGACGGTCAATGTCATCAACCAACGCCTGGGTTATATGGTACGCGGTGGGGATCCGGATGCGATCGACTCGATCGTCCCGATGGCTTACGGCAACCTGGCACTTGACCTGGTGCTCAGCGGCATCCACGGCCGCCTGGTGGTCTTAAAGAACGGGCGTTATGACAACGTGCCGTTGGAAGTAATCGTCTCATTCAAGAAAAACGTGAACGTCGAGAAGCATTACGACACCCAGCGCCTGCGACCGCTGTACAAGAGTTTCGAGATGAAGCCTCTCTTTATCATGACCAGTGATTGACCTGAGGAATTGGGGTTGCCTGTATGGGGCAGCGTCCGCCAGTCACTGTCCCACACAGGCAACTTACCTCGGGCCCTCCGTGACGATCAGCAAGATCAACTTTTCAGGCATTATTCTGGTATAATCTAGACCGATCTTCTCGTTATTTAGGCCGCTCACGCGCCGATTCCCCCTTTTTTAGAATCAATTCTAAGGCGAGTTGATAGCCTGGATTAAGGCCGTTCTCGCACGCATGGTGGTCTATAAACAGCTTTTCCATGCACGGCGCATGGGCGGATTAGCGAGGAGAACAGGAGGTAACAATGAAAATCAACTCAAACAATTTACCGGAAACCGCAGAGTACCTCGCCAATCCGGAAACACTGCCATTGACCCAAGGTGGAGGAATCCGTAAACACATCGCCCTGGTGGCACATGACAACAAGAAGCGCGATCTCTTAGAATGGGCCCGGTACAACCGAGACCTGCTCGTGCAGCACGAGCTGTACGCGACTGGGACCACAGGACGGCTGTTGAGCGAAGTATTGGACACTCCAGTGGTCTGTTTGCAGAGCGGGCCGCTGGGAGGCGATCAGCAGGTCGGGGCGCGCATTGCAGAGGGTGAGATCGACCTGTTGATATTTTTCTGGGACCCGCTCTCGCCACACCCCCACGACCCGGACGTAAAAGCGTTGCTGCGCATAGCCGTGGTCTGGAATATCCCGGTCGCCTGTGACCGGGCGACTGCCGATTACGTGATCTCCTCGCCCCTGATGGCGGAGCCGTACGAAAGGCTGCTGCCAGACTACAGTGGGCATCTCGAGCGCCTGGAGGTCGTGCAACCTGTGGTATCGTTAGAGATCGACAGGTGAAATGTTGGCCGCACCTGTACTTGAAGCCATGGAAGGCAAAATGGTCTTTTGCTGGGATAGACCGTTATATCTTACTTAATAATCCCAGTGATTGAAAGGATGGCTATGGGGATGAGGATCCAGCCTGCAATGGCCTGGAAGCGCATATAGTGGCGAGCAAACCTGCGTTCAGGCTTTGGCATCCACTTGTCTGACATCTTTAAATCGACGAAAGGAAGAAATAAATCCAGGCTATACCAGAATGGATTGTAGTAACCTTTTTCGAAAAACCTTTGGCCGGATATCGTTCTTCGAGTTGTGCGTGGGATAAAGTTTCGATGCTTCTCTTCTTTCCCCTCAACCGGCGTCATGTCTTTCACCTGGCGAAAAACGAAAAATCCAATGATAACGAAGACAGCGCTCCAGATGAATGCCAGCTCGGGACGACGACCATATCCTACCGCATATTCCAGGAAATAATCCCCAAATTTCTTCAAAGGGCTATCAGATTCTCGCCTCAGGCGTTGTCGCTGATCGATATAGACCCGGTCGGCGAAATCCACTAAGGCGCGATCTGCAAAGAATTGTTC
>Ga0233416_10000657_pt1 | contig 10672 bp, 9 predicted proteins | sample Sediment_Towuti__2_FD_188638 | JGI IMG/M metagenome (GOLD analysis project Ga0233416, IMG submission 188638) | Sediment microbial communities from Lake Towuti, South Sulawesi, Indonesia - Sediment_Towuti_2014_0_MG | ecosystem: Environmental > Aquatic > Freshwater > Lake > Sediment | place... | reverse complement strand
GGCCGCTCACCGGCCCCGCGCCTTCCGCCAAGTTTGCGCCCACGCTGCTCAGGATGACCGCTCGCGGTACGCCGGCTCCCTCCAGTGCCGTCGCCAGCGCATCAGCCGCCCTGGCCTGGTCACCACGAGGGTCAGTAGACGTGAAGTTCGGCGGGATCATGGCATAGACAGCGGTCGCACTTGTAAACGCCCGCGTCATTGCCGCTGCGTCATTCACATCCCCGACGAACACCTCCCCACCTTTTTGCACAAACTTTTGCAGTTTTTCGGCGCTGCGCCCAATAACCCGCACCTTCTCGCCTCGCGCCAGCAGGGCCTGGGCAATTACGCTACCCGTATTCCCTGTGGCTCCCGTGATGGCGTACATGGTTTCTCCTCCCGTTACCCTGAGTCCCTGAGCATGGGAAGCTTCAGGCGGCTTTTGATGGCAAAAGTAATCGCTTCCGGGTAGCCAGCGTCGGCGTGCCGCGCCACGCCGATTCCTGGGTCGTTGGTCAACACCCGTTCGATGCGCGCGGCCATCTCACGGGTACCATCGGCGACAGTCACCTGCCCGGCGTGCTGAGAATAGCCGATGCCCACACCGCCGCCATTGTGAATGGACACCCAGCTCGCCCCGCTGGCCGTGTTGAGCAGAGCATTCAGCAGCGCCCAATCGGCCACGGCGTCCGACCCGTCAAGCATCTTCTCCGTCTCGCGAAAGGGCGAGGCCACCGAGCCGCAATCCAGGTGATCGCGCCCAATCACAATCGGCGCCTTCAGCTCCCCGCGCGCCACCAGATCATTCAACGCCAGCCCAAACTTATCCCGTTCGCCATACCCCAGCCAGCAGATGCGCGCCGGCAGCCCCTGAAAGCGCACGCGCTTCTGCGCCAGGCGGATCCACCGGCTCAAGATTTCGTCTTGCGGAAACAGTTCGAGAACCAGCTCATCGGTGCGGTAGATGTCCGACAGCTCGCCGGAAAGCGCCACCCAGCGAAAGGGCCCGCGCCCTTCGCAGAACAGCGGCCGGATGTATGCGGGCACAAAGCCGGGAAAGTTGTAGGCGTCCTTCATACCCTGCTGATAGGCAAACGTTCGAATGTTGTTGCCGTAGTCGAAAGTAACAGAGCCAAGTTTTTGCAACTCGAGCATCCCACGGACGTGCGCTGCGATGGCTTCGAGCGAGCGCTTCTGGTACTCATCCGGACTCGTTCGCCGCAGCTCCAGCGCTTCCCCAAGCGTCATCCCGTTCGGCACATACCCGTTCAGTGGGTCATGCGCGCTGGTCTGGTCGGTCAGCAGGTCCGGGACGACACCGCGGCGCGCCAGCTCCGGTAGGACATCTGCACAGTTTGCGACTAGACCCACGGATGCCGCTTTGCGCTTGCGCACCGCGTTTTTCAGTATGCGCAGCGCCTCATCCAGGTCGTTGACCACCACATCGCAGTAGCCGGTCTTGACGCGACGCTTGATCCGCTCCGGGTCGACATCCACCCCGAGAAACGCGCCGCCGTTCATGGTCGCAGCGAGCGGTTGGGCGCCGCCCATCCCGCCCATGCCGCCGCTAACGACCAGCTTACCCGCCAAATCGCCGCCAAAATGCTTTCGGGCCGCTGCTGCAAATGTCTCGTATGTGCCCTGCAGGATTCCCTGCGTCCCGATGTAAATCCAGCTCCCGGCAGTCATCTGCCCGTACATCATCAATCCTGCCCGCTCAAGTTCGCCAAACTGCTCCCAATTCGACCAATGGCCCACGAGGTTCGCATTGGCAATCAAAACCCGCGGCGCGTACTCATGCGTGCGGAAAATCCCCGCCGGCTTACCGGACTGCACCAGCAGCGTTTCGTCGCTTTCCAGCTCCCGTAACGACCGAACCATCGCCTCATAGCAGGCCCAGTTACGCGCCGCTTTGCCTGTTCCGCCATACACGATCAGTTCTTCGGGTTTCTCCGCCACCTCCGGGTCCAGGTTGTTCATCAACATTCGCAGCGCCGCCTCCTGCTGCCATCCCTTGCAGGAAATTTCCGTTCCGCGCGGCGCGTGCACCGACCGGTAGCCGACCTTGTTTTCCGTGGAGACCTTTGCCATTGCCCGCCTCTGAACCCATCTTAACGCAATCAGCCGCCAGTCAACAGGCGGTCAGCCCTCGGCCCTGTTTCTTCTTGTCTGCGGAAGGCTGATGGCTGACTGCTGACAACAGCGCATCCAGTTCCATTGCGCCGCGCCTGCCCGTAAGCTACATTGAGGCATTGAAAGCCAATGGGCTACCCCTCTCTCAACCAATGTCTGCTGGACGCTGTTGATCTCCACCCGCGTTCTGACGCTCAAATCTGTAAGGAAGGCGATACCTGGAAAAGCATCTCATCCACGGAAATGCTTCGGCGGATTGCCGGCTTAGCCGCCCCGCTCGCTGCGCTCGGCGTCGAAAGGGGTGATCGCATTGGCCTCTTCTCCCCGAATCGCCCGGAATGGCATATCGCCGATTTCGCCATCCTCGGTCTGGGTGCCGTCAACGTTCCTGTGTATTTCAAGGAGTCCGACGACCGCATGGCCTATATCCTCAACCACTCCGGGGCCAAGGTGGTCATCTCCGCGGGCGCGGAACAGGCTAGGCGCGTCCTTGCTCTTCGGCCGCGCTTGCCGCATCTGCAGCACATCATCTGCGCTGCGGCGGACGTGGACATGCCCGGCGACTTCCTCCGCTACGAAAAGTTCATCGCTTCTTCCGGGGAAGCTGAAATCGCTGCCTGGCGTCGCCGGGCACTCGAGGCGGCACCCTCAGACCTAGCCACGATTATCTACACCTCCGGGACGACGGGCGAACCCAAGGGGGTAATGCTTACCCACTCCAACTTCACTTCCAATATCTTCGACGGCTGGAACCGCCAGGATTACTCCGAGGACGACCTAGGACTCGAGTTTCTCCCGCTCTCCCATGTCTATGAGCGGATGATGGGCTATGGATACCTGTTTCGTGGCATCGCTATTGCCTACGTCGAGCGCATGGAGGACGTCGCTCAGGCGCTCATCGAAGTTCGTCCGACGGTCGCGGCGGCTGTGCCCCGCTTCTTTGAGAAAATCTATGCCAACCTGATGGAGAAGGGCCACAAAGCGACCGGACTCAAGCGCCGGCTGTTTGATTGGTCCATGCGGGTTGTCGCGAAGGCTACGCCGTGGCGTGCGTACGGCAAGCGGGCTTCGCTGGGCGTGAAGCTCGAGTGGCATCTTGCCGACCGCCTCGTGTATAGGAAGATTCGCGCTGCTCTAGGAGGACGGATCCGCGCGTTCATCTCCGGCGGGGCGCCTCTGTCGCGCGATCTGACTGAGTTTTTTGCCGCCGTTGGCGTCGAGATTCACCAGGGCTACGGCCTGACCGAAACTTCTCCCATCATTTCTAACAACCTGCCCGGCTCGAACCGCATCGGCTCGGTAGGCCGGCCCATTCCCAACGTTGAAGTGCGGATCGCCGAAGATGGCGAAATTCTCGTGAAGGGACCCTGCGTCATGCAGGGCTACTACCTGAAGCCCGCCGAAACTCGCGAAGCCCTCCCGGGAGACGGTTGGTTCCGCACCGGCGACATTGGCCACCTGGACGAAGACGGCTACCTCTATGTCACCGACCGCAAGAAAGACCTCATCAAGACGGCGGCAGGCAAGTTTGTCCCGCCACAGCCCATCGAGAATCGCCTGAAGACCAGCCCGTTCATCCTGAACGCTGTGGTGATCGGCGATCAGCGGAAGTTTGTGATTGCGCTGATCGTGCCTCATTTTGCCAACGTCACAACCAAGGCAGGTGAAATGAGCCTGACCTTCTCATCCAATACGGAATTGGCGGCCCATCCATGGGTTCGCGAGCTCATCGGCAAGGAAATCGAACGATTAACCGCGCACCTGGCCCAGTACGAATCCATCAAACGTTTTGCCCTGCTCGACCACGACCTCACCTTTGATGGCGGCCAGCTTACCTACACCATGAAGCTTCGTCGCCGATATGTCGAGCAGCGCTACGCCGAAGCCATTGACCAGCTCTACGCCGACGTCGAAGAGCCCCGCCCCCAGCCCCACGCATAGCCCACTCAGGCTTTTGGCTAACGAAGATTCTCTCCGTAGAGGCGTACCAGGGCGTGCCCCTACGGCCGACTGCTGAAAGCTGACCGCTGACAGCTCTCTCGGGCCGCGCTACAATGCGTCCGGGGGTAGATGTATGAACGATCTTCTCGTCATCGCTGGCCGCGGCTTTCGTTCCCGGTTGATTGTCGGCACAGGCAAATACCGGAGTCATCAGGACATGGTTCGCGCCCACGAAGCCTCGGGCGCAGAAATGGTCACTGTGGCCGTCCGCCGCGTGAACTTGACTGACCGAACCAAAGAATCCCTGCTCGATTATATTGACCGCAAGCGCTTCTTCATTTTGCCCAATACGGCTGGCTGCTACACGGCAGACGAAGCCATTCGCACCGCCCGCCTCGGCCGCGAGGTTGGCCTTTCGGAGTGGGTCAAGCTCGAAGTCATCGGCGACCAGCAAACGCTTTTCCCCGATACGGAGGAATTGGTCAAAGCCACGCGCACCCTTGTCAAAGAAGGCTTCATCGTTCTGCCGTACACGAACGACGACCTCGTCGTCGCCCGCAAGCTCGTGGACGCTGGCGCTGCCGCCGTCATGCCGCTCGGTGCACCCATCGGCTCGGGCATGGGCATTCAGAACCACGCCAATCTGCGAATTCTCAGCGAGCGGATTACGGAGGTGCCGCTCATCGTGGACGCCGGCGTCGGCACCGCCTCCGACGCCACCGTCGCCATGGAGCTGGGCGCAGACGGCGTATTGATGAACACCGCCATCGCTGAGGCCCAGGACGCTGTGCTGATGGCTGAAGCTATGCGCGACGCCGTCGAAGCTGGCCGCAAGGCGTTTCTCGCCGGCCGCATCCAGAAGAAGCTGTACGCCTCGGCCTCCTCTCCTCTGGCCGGGGTTGTGCGTTAGAGAATTTTTTCATTGACGGTTGTTTGAATGACGCCTGAAACTGGCCCGCGCAAAAATGGCCTGGCCGTGCAATCGTCAATGACCCAACTACGCAATCCTCAGTTGCGACTGGCCTACATCGATTGGATGCGCGGCCTGGCCTGCCTGCTGATGTTCCAGACGCATTGTTACGACGCCTGGCTCAGCCCTGAGGCCAAGCAGACGGAATTTTTCAAATGGTCGCAGCTTGGTGGCACGTTCCCCGCGCCGCTCTTCCTTTTCCTCGCCGGATTTTCGTTTGCCCTGGTGACGGACAAGCTCCGCGAACGCGGCATGGCGCCCGCACAGATCGCTCGAACGACCATCCGTCGCGGCGCAGAGATCTATGCGCTAAGTCTCCTCTTCCGCCTGCAGGAGTACGCCCTCGGCTTCCCTTGGGCTCCCCGGACCGATCTTCTGCGCGTGGACATCCTCAACATGATTGGCCTCTCGATGGTCTTCATGGGTCTCGTCTGCTGGGCAGCAGCCTCCCTCAGCCGGCCACAAAGCATCCGTGCGGCCAGCGTACTTGCCGCGTCTATTGCCGCCGCCGCAATCGCTATGCTCAGTCCTCCTCTGTGGACTACCTGGCGACCCGCCTTCCTCCCCTGGCCGCTCGAGTCTTATATCAACGGCGTGCACATCTTTCCCGAACCTCAGCCCTGGCTCTTCCCCGTATTCCCGTGGGCAGCTTTCGCCTTCGCCGGCCTGACGGCCGGATTCTTACTCTTGAGTGCTTGGTCGCGTGCCCACGAGGCCAGAGCTGCTGTTTTTTCGGGGCTCTTCGGCGTGGCCCTCTTCGGGCTTGGCTACTTCCTTGACCACCAGCCCTTCCAGCTCTACGCCGTGTACGACTACTGGCACACCAGTCCCAATTTTTTTCTCGCACGACTTGGCATTTTGCTGGTGATCCTGTTGGGGAGTTACGTTTGGTGTCGGTGGGGAGCAGGCCAGTGGGTTTTCAGCCCGCTCATTCAACTTGGCAAGACGTCCTTACTCGTTTATTGGGTGCATATCGCCTTCGTGTATGGCCGCTTTTCTATTCTTCCCAAAGGCCAGCAGACAGTCGCCGGCGCCACCGGGGGGTTGCTGGCCATTTTTCTGGCCATGCTGCTTCTCTCCATCGCTCGAACTCGTCTTAAAGGCCGGGGCGGCGAGCTCCTCGCCTTCCTCCGCCGTCGTGTGCCCTCCACATGACTTACTTCCTACTTCTTCCCATCACCCGGCAGCTTGAAAATCTTCTCTCCCGGACGCGCCAACCCCATCTCTTCCCGCGCGATTCTCTCGATCAACTTGGGGTCACTCTTCAAACCTTTTACCTGCTCGGTCAATTCTTTGTTTTCCGCGTTGATCTGTGCGATTTCCTGGCGGAGTTGCTCGATTTCTCTTTGTGATTGCCGCAGGGCCAAAAACCCGTGGGTTCCAAACACATCCTGGATCAGCAGCGCCGTGATCCCCAGACCCAGAATCACCCGCCCGTGGCGTCGCCAGAACGATGGGCGTGGGGCGGGTTTCGGCTTCCCCACTCTTACGACTCGATCCATGCCTGCGCCTCCTTCGCCAGATTCCTAGCCCCGTCCGCAGTATGGGCTTCCGTGTAGAGGCGCACCAGCGGCTCCGTACCCGAGAGTCGCAGTAGAATCCACGAACCGCTCGCCAGCTCGAGTTTCAGGCCATCCGTCCTATCCGTGCGCTTCACGCTTCTGCCAGCAAACTCTCGAAAGTTTTTCTTCAGCCGATTCACCAACCTCGACTTTACGTCTTCGTTCAGGTGCAAATTGGCTCGAAGCGGCCAGTACTCTGCGCCTACTCGCTTGAAGAGCGCCCTCAACTGCTGGCGTAACGATTGGCCGCGGCGTGCGATCATCTCTGCGACCAACAGGCAGGCCAGAATGCCGTCTTTTTCCGGCACATGCCCGCGAATGGAGAGCCCAGCGCTCTCTTCTCCGCCCAGAGCGATCTTGTCCTTTCGAATCAGTTCACCGATGAACTTGAATCCCACAGGCGTCTGAATCACTTTCGTCCCGTGGTAACGGGCCACAGCATCCACAAGCTGCGAAGTGGCCACACTCCGCGCCACCGGCAACTTCCACCGGCGTGTTTCGACGAGGTAGTCGTAAATCAGTCCGAGGATGTGGTTGGGCTGTATCCAGGTGCCGTCCGCGTCGAGGATGCCGAAGCGGTCGGCATCGCCGTCGGTGGCCAATCCGACATTGGCCTTGTTGCTTCGCACCGCTTCGCGAAGCGACGCTAGGTTTTCTTCCGACACATCTGGCCCCGTGCCATTAAACAGGACATCGCGCTCGGCGCGCAACGTCGTGCAGGGAATAGCGTTCTCCGTGAGCACACCATCGAGATAGCCAGCGCCGCAGCCGTGCAAGACATCACAGACAATCTTCAGCCGCGCCTCGCGAATCGTTTCGAAGTCCACCAGTTCGCCGAGCCGCTTGAGGTACGCCCCCCGCGGCGAAATTGTCTCCAGCTCCCGTTCGTCCGTGTTTGTGCGATGGGCCACGGCTCTGGCCGGCCTCACCGCCAACCGCGCGATCCGCGCTTCGATGTCGCTGGTCTCCTGTGGCAGCGCCGGCCCACCATGCGGCCCGGAAAACTTGATCCCGTTGTACGCGGCCGGATTGTGGCTGGCCGTGAAATTCACCGCTCCGTCGCACTTTCGTCGCAGAATCTCACAGGCAATGACCGGGGTTGGGACTGGAGCATCGCAGAGGAGCACCTGAATCCCGTGTGCCGCCAGAGTCTGCGCCGCCATGCGGGCAAACTCTGGGGAAAAGAACCGCGTATCGTATCCAACAATCACCGTCCCCTTCTTTTTTCTCTTGTGGACGTGTTCTGCGATACCCGCCACCGCCAGCCGCACGTTGCTAAACGTAAACTCCTCGGCGATGACCGCGCGCCACCCTGACGTTCCAAACTTTAACGGTGCGGCTTTCATTTTTTTTGCGACGAGGCGGGCCATGGCGCGGTATTGTATCCTGGTCGGCAAAGTCCACAAGACCGGACGGGGGCTGGGGCGGGAAAGAGTAACTCTGGGACGACGGTCCGGGCTGCTCGACGGAGCGGGATGACGGACTACATCGTAGTGCTGGTGACGTGCAGCAGCACAAGGGAGGGCCACCGTATCGCGCAGGCAGTCGTCAAACGTCGCCTCGCGGCTTGTGTCAACGTGCTGGCCGCACCGGTCGTCTCCGTGTTCCGATGGAAAGGAAAAGTTGGGCGGGCTAAAGAAACTCTCTTGCTTATAAAGAGCTCAAAGAAGCGCCTTGCTGCTCTGCGTGCAGCGATCTTGCAAATTCACAGTTATGATGTCCCCGAGTTCATCGCGCTGCCCGTTGCTGCGGGCTCACCTGCCTATCTCCGCTGGCTGAGCGATTGCCTGCGCGACCCCGGGCGGGCACGGCAGAGGAAGAGAAAATGAGCGACACTGCTCCTTCTGCACCGGTGACGCCGCCTTCGGCCGCCGCTTCCTGCTTGATTGGGGAGCGCGGCGGCTTTCGCTGGTATCACGTGACCGACCCCAAAGGGCCGGCGCTGGACGAGCTGGCCGCTCAATACGGCCTGCACGAATTGGCCATCGAGGACTGCCGCAATCACCGCCAGCGCGCCAAGCTGGAAGACTACGACTCGCACATCTTCGTCATCTTCAACTCCATTCATTTTGAGCCCGAGAAAAAGGAGTGCTGGTTCCGGGAGATTGATTTTTTTGTGGGCAAAGATTTCATGATCACCGTCCGGGAAGGGCCCACTCCCAGTCGCACCATCGCCTCTGCCCTGCCCAAATTCCGGGCCGACGCCAAGATGGCCCACGCAGGCCGGTTGCTTGAGGTCATGCTCGACTTCATGGTGGATCAATATCTGCCCGTGCTCGACACCGTCGAAGACCGCATCGAGCAGATCGAAGAGTTGGTGCTGGAAAACCCCACCCCAGCGTTGCTGTCCGACATCTTTGCTCTGCGTCGCGCCTTGATTGACTATCGCCGGGTTGCCCTGGCGGGCCGCGAAGTGATTAATCATCTTCTCTATCGCACTGAGCCCTGGTTCCGCTCACGACAGCCCTATTTCCGGAATATCTACGACCACATTGTTCGCGCGCTTGACTTTGCCGAGACTTACCGCGACATCCTCACTGGTGTTCTGGACGTGCATCTCTCCGCCACGGCCAATCGCACGAATGAGATCATGAAGCGCCTGACCTTTTGGGCCACGATCGCCATTCCGTTCCTGCTGGTGACAGGGTTCTTCGGGATGAACTTTGGAAACCTGCCCTGGCTCGGTAATTCGATGGGCTGGGTCTATGCGACTCTGGCGATGGGCTTTGCAGGAGTCGCCATGGCAGCGTATTTCAAATCTCGCGGCTGGTTCTGACCACTACACCTTAACCAAGGCTCGGTCGAGGTCTGCGATCAAATCCTCCGCATCCTCGATTCCTACGGAAAGTCTCACCAGCCCATCCGTAATCCCAATTTGCTGGCGCACCTCCGGTGGGACAGACGCGTGGGTCATCAGCGCCGGGTGGGAAATCAGTGTCTCGACCCCGCCTAAGCTCTCGGCCAGCGAACAGAGCTTCACGTGATTCAGCAGTTGTCGTGCGGCCTCGAGCGAGCCCAGATCAAACGCAATCATAGCTCCAAAGCCGCTCTGTTGACGCTTGGCGATTTCGTGTTGCGGATGCGAAGGCAACCCGGGATAGAGCACGCGCTTCACCTTTGCGTGTCCTTCCAAAAACTTTGCAATCGCCATTCCATTCGCGTTGTGCTGCCGCATCCTTACGGCCAGCGTCTTGATTCCACGGGATACAAGAAAGCAATCCATCGGGGCCAGCCCGGCCCCGGCCGAGCGTTGGACGAAGTAGATTTTCTCGGCATCTTCCGGCCGTGTCAGAATCACCGCCCCGCCGGTGGCATCGCTGTGCCCGTTCAGGTATTTTGTCATCGAGTGCACCACGATGTGCGCTCCGAGCTTGATCGGCTGCTGGAAGTAGGGGCTCAAAAACGTATTGTCCACTACGAGCGTCAGGTTCTTTTCTCTCGCCAGGGCCGCCACCGCTGCCAGGTCGGTGACGATCATCGTCGGGTTCGTTGGGGTCTCCACGTAGATCATCTTCGTGTTGGACTGCAGCGCCTTTTTCACGTTTTCCAAGGACGACGTATCCACATAAGAAAACTCTTGTCCGAAGTGTTTCAACAGTTGCGTCGTTAACCGGAAAACTCCGCCGTACACCGCTTGCGAGACAATCACATGGTCTCCCGGTCGCAGCAGGCGAAAAACGGCGTCAATCCCCGCCATGCCCGAGGAGAAGACGTAGGCTGCCACTCCACCTTCCAGCTTGGCCACGCAACGCTCCAGGGCTTTCCGGTTCGGATGGTTCGTGCGCGCATAGTCAAACCCTTTGTGCTTCCCCAGCTCCTCTTGCACGTAGGTTGACGTTTGGTAGATGGGGGGAACGATGGAACCGGTGGAAGGGTCCGGCTCTTGGCCGACATGAATGGCATCAGTGGCAAATCCCATAACAACTCTCCTTGCGCCGGCGGCGGTTTTCCACGTCCGTCTGACTCTTGATGAATTCAGATTGCAGAATTCGCGCCGCGGGTATATGAGTAGGGGTGAACCAGCAGCGGTTCCACGCGCGTCGTGGAGGCTCGAAGGTAGCCCAGGACTTGACGCGAGTCAATCAGG
>Ga0233416_10000656_pt1 | contig 10673 bp, 7 predicted proteins | sample Sediment_Towuti__2_FD_188638 | JGI IMG/M metagenome (GOLD analysis project Ga0233416, IMG submission 188638) | Sediment microbial communities from Lake Towuti, South Sulawesi, Indonesia - Sediment_Towuti_2014_0_MG | ecosystem: Environmental > Aquatic > Freshwater > Lake > Sediment | place... | reverse complement strand
AAAATCTGCGAACCCGACGATCTGTCTTCTACAGAAAGCCCCTTAAATCATGATTGACTACTATAACTCTTTGATATAGAATAATTTTGCCCATTAGTGTAATCAAAATCAACCACCTTGTGGTTATAGCTTTTGTCCTTTGTTGCAGTGATCAGTTTCGCTCAGGATCAGATCATTAGTTAGTAGCTTGAAAAACCAATAAATACGTGCCTCATGGTGGACTAAGGATTGGTGTCAACCTCAAGCAATGAATGAGACAAACTGTTTTACACCCAAAGAAAGGCTGATTGGTGCTTTATCCGGCGTCAAAACAGACGTGTTGCCAGCTGTTCCAGCTTATTTGTGCCTCTTCCTGGCTGATTTCCAACGTAATTTCTATATCGAACAATATCGTCGCCGTATGCGTGGCAAGTACAATTACCAGGTTGATCACGAAGAGGACACTCTCTTTCGCGCCCAAGCGATCTATCAATCTTATGGCATCTTCAAGTTTCAACCCGACTGGATTGAGATAGGTACAGGTGCAAGTAAGTCTTGGGCTGAGCGCACCCAGATCGTTCAGCAAAATGGCGTTTTATTTTATGAGGATAAAATATCCGGAGTGCGCTTACCGATGCACCAGGCACCCATGCCGACCGGAGATGTTGGTCTGAGTGCAAGCAGCCCGTCAACAAGAGATTTGTGGGATGCTCCGCCGCTTTTAAGCAAGGAATATATCGATATACTTATCCCGATCTTCACGCCAGATGAACTGCTGAGACGCGGCGATTTTGATCTGCCCAGGCAGGTTATAGCGGATTACGGTGACCAGTATTTCATTTCTACTATTCTCGATACACCTTTCTCTGATGCATATGATCTGCTTGGCTTCCAGGGGTTGATGACCCTCCAGTACGATCAACCTGACTTGGTTCACTACCTGCTTCAGCGTAAGCTTGCTCAAACGCAACAGGTAATGGAAGCTTGGTCGGTTGTCGGAATCCATGGTGTATACGTCGAAGAAGTTTTCACCGGGGCAGACACGATTTCTCCACGGAGTTATGACGAGTTTGCATTTGCTTACAACCAACCTTATTTTCGCCATATGCGATCCTTGGGACTGATTCCTATCCATTATGTATGCGGTGATGCGATACCCCGCCTGGATCGGATTTCGCAGCTTGACATTGCGGCTGTAGCTGTGGAGGAAAGCAAGAAAAATTTCCATATCGAGATCAAGGATGTTGTCAACCGGGTTGGGGACCGGGTAGCCGTCTTGGGCAACATCGATGCTGTGCAGTTTGGATTGCATTCAACCCTGGAAGATATGGCAGCGGAGGTCAAGCGCCAAGCAGAAATAGGTAAGCGGGCGAAAGGTTTTGCGGTCAGCACAGGTAGCCCATTTCCTCTGGAAACTAATCCCCGGCTTGTAGATATGCTTGTCAGCACAGCACATTCGTTGGCGAACTAGTTTCTTTTCACAGGAATATTTTTATTTTTGTAACCCCATCTGTACTCACAAGTAGTTTAGTTCCAATCAGAAAAGGAGATAGAGAAAAATGTTTCACATAAAGAGAACCACACCAGTTACGCTCTGTGCTATTTTAGTTGTTGCGTTGCTAATAACAGGTTGTAAGCCAGGCACTCAGCAAACCCAAGCACTACAGCCCAGCGCTACGCCTGAGGTGCAACCTACTGAGCCACCAGCTGCACCAACACCCACCCCTCCTGCAGATCAACCGGTCAGGGGCGGAACACTGACCCTTGCCTTTAGCGAAGACCCCAACTCGCTGGACTCGATCCTGGGATATAACGTGGTGGCATGGGAGGGCTTGATGAATTTGTACCGCGGCTTGATGATTTACGAAGGGGACCGCGCTGTACCGGATATGGCTGCTGATTTTCCCACGATTAGTCCCGATGGATTGGTATATACATTCACCCTCAAGCCTGGCATCAAGTTCCACAACGGGCGTGAAGTTGAAGCTGCCGATTTCAAGTATAGCCTGGAACGCTGCCTGGACCCGGATTGGGCTAGCTGGGCTAATTATTACTTGCTTAGCATCAAGGGAGCGCAGGATATCATTGACGGCAAGACCAAAGAAGCCAGCGGTATCGAAGTACTTGATAAGTACACCCTGCGCTTCACACTCAATGCGCCCGATATGACCTTCCTCAATGTCCTGGCGTTGCCCAACAACTGGGTTGTTCCAAAGGAAGAAGTGGAAAAGTGGGGTAAAGACTTTGAAAAGCACCCGGTGGGGACGGGACCCTTTATGCTTAAAGAGTTAACACCAGGCGAAAAAGCCGTTTTTGTGCCGAATCCCTATTACTTCCATGAGGACCAGCCCTACGTGGATGAAGTCATCTTTTACTTTGGTATTGATGAGTCAACGGCGCTTTTACGTATGGAAAAGGGTGAAATTGATATTTTGTTTGGTGACATGATACCGGCAGCGGAATTTCCACGCCTGGTGAGTGACTCCAATTATGAAGAATGGCTGTTCGTCGAGCCATCCATGTACACCTGGTGGCTGGGTTTGAACAACAAAAAAGAACCCCTGGATAATCTCGCTCTCCGGCAGGCGTTAAATATGGCTATCAATCGGGACAAGGTTGTTAAACTTACTGGTGGTAAAGGCGAGGCACTTTATGCTATCTATCCTGCCAAGTCACCTGGATTTGATCCTAACTATAGACCATACCCATATGATCCAGAAGCTGCCAAAGCCAAGCTGCAAGAATCTGGATTGGCTGAAGGGACCGAATTGGAATTGCTCGTCAGCAGCGAAGACAACCTGTCAGTCACCCTCGCTCAAGCCATTCAGCAAGACCTGGAACAGATCGGTCTGAAGGTCAATATCAAGCAAGTATCAGGTGTCACATCATACGATCTAATCGTTGCAGGTGATGAGCAAACGTATCTTAACTCGTGGTATATGATTCAGCCAGATCCAGCTGATCTTATCAATAACCTGTTTATGACGGATGCCGGCAGCAACCAGGACTTTTACTCGAATCCAAAAGTAGATGAGCTAGCTGTGCAGGCGTTGGCAGAGCAAGACCGCGATAAGCGCATGAAGCTTTATCAAGAGATTGAGCATTTACTCATGGAAGATGCTGTGCATGTACCGCTCTTTACTGGCATTTCATACTACATGCACAACCCGAGAGTCCAAAACTTTTATTCCCGGTCGGAGTATGGGCCGTTTTTGGAGAGAATGTGGATCAAACCGTAACCTTAGCTTAATGTGTGCATCAAAAAGCCACGCGGCGGTAAGATTACGGATATCCAGCATCCCCAGATAGATAAGCCACGCTCCCTCTGGGCAGATGCATGGGCTCGGTTACTTAAGGATCGAGCCGCCGTGGCAGGCGCGGTAATTTGTCTGTTACTGGTGATCCTGGCACTGCTCGCACCCTGGCTGACACCATATCCGAACCTGGGCCGGGCTGAAGGGCTCTCTGATCAAGGCAGTCCTGTTCCTCCGAACAGAATGTTTCTTTTGGGAAGTGACAGCCTGGGTCGAGATGTGTTAAGTCGCCTCTTGTGGGGGGCACGGGTGTCGTTGCTGGTTGGGATTGTGGGCAATGGCCTGGCGGTCATTATCGCTCTATTCATGGGCGCGACGGCAGCTTTTTTAGGTGGCTGGACTGAAAATGCCATCATGCGCTTTACCGATGTGATGATGGCTTTTCCCACACTTTTGCTTGCCATCGCGCTGGCCTCGATACTCAATTCTGACGAAGGCTATCTTGGCATTCTCATCACTATCATCGCATTGGTTTACTGGGTCTACCTGGCGCGCATCATTCATGGGCGGGTACTCTCTCTCAAGGAGATGGATTTTGTATTAGCAGCCCGCGCGTTGGGAGCGAGCCAGTCGCGAATTCTCCTATCTCATATTCTGCCGCACCTCGCTTCCGAGGTGATCGTTTATGCTACATTAGGAGTTGCCAGCACTGTCTTGTTAGAGGCAGAGCTGAGTTATCTTGGGTTAGGAGTGCCGCTGCCCACTGCCTCCTGGGGCGGTATGATTGCCGAAGGTCAGGCTTATTATCGAAGCGCGCCATGGCTTATCCTCAGCCCTGGTCTGATGTTGATGTTAACCGTGCTGGGTTTTAACTTGATGGGCGATGGATTGCGCGATGCGCTTGATCCACAGCAGCGTCATTGGGATAAAAGGTAAACGGGTGATGATGTTATGACTGAATACGTGATACGGCGGATATTAAGCATTATCCTGGTGGTGTTCGTCATCTTTACATTCACATTTGCCTTGACTTACCTGATTCCTGCCGACCCGGCGCGCGCGATAGCTGGACCGCGTGCCAGGCCAGAAACACTGGCACTTATCCGACAGGACCTGGGTCTTGACCAACCTGTACATGTTCAATATCTCCATTACCTGAGCCGGGTAATGCGGGGTGATTTAGGCACCTCGTACCGACAGCGTTTACCGGTGACATAGATTTTGTTACACCGGCTACCTGCAACGATAAAATTGGCTTTTGCTGGTGTGCTATTTGAGTTACTGTTGGGGATTCCCATTGGCATCGTCTCGGCTGTCCGGCAGCGAAGCATCTGGGATCGAGCATTTATGTTGCTGGCCTTGTTTGGTGTGGCTATGCCGTCATTTTGGTTAGGGCTGGTATTGCTCTATGTCTTTGGTTACCGTATTCCAATCTTTCCACTAGGGGGGACGGGGGGAGTGTCGCACCTGATTTTACCGGCTATCACGTTGGGATTGGCAGGGGCGGCCTGGTATGCGCGCATGTTGCGTTCAAGTATGCTTGATATACTAAATGCAGACTACGTGCGCACAGCCAGGGCCAAGGGATTATCTGAAAAGATGGTGATGATGAAACACGCTCTGAGGAATGCCATCCAACCCGTAGTCACCATGGTTGGAATGGACTTTGGTTATTTCCTGGGTGGTATTGTGCTGGTTGAGGCGGTATTCTCTTGGCCAGGCATAGGCTATGAGATGTGGCGGGCGATTGGCAACATGGATATCCCAGTTATTCTTGGGACGATCACGTTCGCCGCGGTGGCCATTGTTGTTATGAACTTTGTTGTTGATATTTTTTACTCGGTCATAGATCCGCGCGTTGGGTTGGGGAAAAAGACCGGGACCTAATTTTTCAAAAGCGGTGCTTTTAAGGAGATTCTAGAGGATGTCTACTGAACCATCTTTCAAGCTAAAAAAGATCCCACCACCAGAGCCCGTCAACCCAAGACCATCGGGTTATCGGATGTTCACCGATGCTCAACTGGACGAAATCCATCATGCATCACTCGAGATTTTACGGCGCACTGGTGTCCGCGTCCGTGAGGCCGAATCATTAGCGCTGCTGAGGGATGCTGGTTGTATTGTCACCGACGAAACACTGGTATTTTTTCCTGCCGCGGTCGTCGAGGACGCGATCGAATCGGTTCCCTCGCGAGTTGTTCTATGTAATCGGACTGGCGAAGCCCGCCTTTACCTGGAAGGTCATCGAGTCTATTTTGGTACTGGCTCTGATCTTCCCAACACACGTGACCTGGAATCAGGCGAGCGGCGACTCTCATTATTGTCTGATGTAGGCAATGCAGCTCGGCTGGCTGATGGTCTGCCTAACCTGGACTTCGTAATGTCCATGGCACTTCCTTCCGACGTGCCGATTGAGACCTCGGACAGGCGTTCGTTCCTGGTAATGACGGAAAACACCGTTAAGCCTATTGTATTCACGGCTTGGGATCAAGGTGGTTTGGCTGATATTATCACGATGGCTGAAGCAATCGCTGGTGGGTCAGAAGAACTCACTCTTAATCCATTCTTACTGGCCTACCTCGAACCATCGTCACCATTGCAGCATACCGAGGTAGTCTTGCGTAAGGTGTTAACGATGGCAGATCACGGTTTGCCGTTTGTATATTCTCCCGGTCCAATTGATGGTGCATCTGCCCCGGTCACGGGAGCCGGTGCCTTGATTATGTCCAACGCCGAGGTGCTCAGCGGCATTACTATCGCTCAACTTCGGCGTAAGGGTACGCCGGTAGTATGGGGTTGCGGCAGCGGGCCAATGGACATGCGCACGATGGTCGCCACATACCCATCACCAGAATTTATGCTCCACTGTATGGCTATGGCTGAGATGGCACATTATTTTTATCACAAGCCAGTGTGGGGTTTCTCTGGCTGTTCAGATTCTAAGGAGCCTGATATTCAAGCTGGTATTGAAAGTGCGTTGTGGATCCTGTGGACAGCGCTTAGCGGTGCAAACCTGGTTCATGACATCGGCTATATCGAGTCTGGATTAACCTGCTCGTATGAAATGATCGTGCTATGTGATGAGATTATTGGCTTTGTGCGCCGGTTGATGCGAGGGATGGAGATCACACCTGAAACATTGGCATTGGATGTTATTCACGAAGTTGGGCCAGGTGGAAGTTATCTCGACACATCGCACACATTACGTCATTTCCGCGAAGTTTGGTATCCGCGTGTCCTGGACCGGCGTAATTTTCACGCCTGGACTGAAGCCGGGCAGCCGACGGCGATCAAGACGGCACGGGGCCTCGCTCGCGAGATAATCGACTCTCATAAGCCAACGCCGTTGCCTCCATCGACACTGGAGACATTACATAGAATCATCGCCGAGGCAGACGAAAAACTAGGGCTGAATACCTGATAATTCTCAATCTCTTATCTAGAGGACAAAATGGTTGAAATCAATGCGAACCTGATTATCCGCGCCAAGATGTTGATTGATGGATTGGGTGGTGAACCTTTTTCACCAGGTTTAGTTGCGATTAGTGGGAAAAAGATCGTTTTCGCAGGATCCGCTATAGATGCACCTCAATTCCCCGGCGCGCAGGTCTTGGAATTGCCCAAGGCGTGCTTGATGCCGGGCTTGATTGACATGCACGTTCACCCGACATATTATTGGGAAGAACCAGATTCGAATACATACACATACGAGCCAGAAGGGGCGCTGGTTTATTCGCCAGTGATGATTGGCCTTCTGGCAGCGAACAATCTCCAAGCGGCACTGGTGTCTGGCGTGACTACTGCGCGTGACACTGGCTCAATCAACGATATCATGTTCGATGTTAGAAGAGCCGTGCAAAAAGGGCTGATACCAGGCCCAAAGTTGTATGTATGTGGGCGCTTAATCGTGCCGACCGGTGGGCATGTGCATTATCTGCCAGGCTTAGCTAACCAGGCTGATGGGACATATGGTTTTCGTCGCGCTGTGCGGGAAGAGGTTCGCGCGGGAGCAGATTTTATTAAGCTGGCTAACAACTGTAAGGATATGGCTCAGGAAGAATTGGATGCTGCTGTTGACGAGGCTCACAGGCTGGGTAAAAAGGTTGCCTGTCATACTTCCCGACCACCCTCTCAGCGCATGGCGATTGAGGCTGGCGTGGATACATTCGAGCATGGCACACCTAAACCAGAAGAAATTGATCTGGCGGTAGAAAAGGAAATCGCCTGGACACCGACGCTTAACATCTCACAGGAATATTTGAAGTGGTGTGAGCGCCGTATTAATCACAACAATCCTATGCTTGCTGAATCTGCTAAACATGAGTATGCCGAAACGATGGAATACCTGGAACAAAAGCATTCTTCAATCGAATACGCGCTCAAAGCGGGGCTAAAATTAGTTGCAGGGACCGATAGTTACATGGGCAGTGTGCGCTTTGGGGCTATGCCCGATGAGATGCGTTGGCTGGTTGAATATGGTTGCACAACCATGCAAGCGATTCAGGCTGCCACACTCTGGCCTGCCCAGTCTATGGGCTGGACTGATATTGGTGTGCTTGCCGCGGGAAAACAGGCTGATGTGATTGCTGTGCTGGGCAATCCACTGGCTGATATCAAATTGATGGAAAATGTTGCACTCGTCGTGCGCGAAGGTGAGATTGCCAAAGAAACCCATAAAACAGGTATCATCGCTCACACGGACACAACCAGTAGTTCGAAGGGAGAATAACTCGCCGCCCGCCAGCGCTTTTTGAGTGAACCAGCCGCCCGGCTCCCAAGCTGGCAAGTTTTGAATTTTTTCATGGTTAATCGGCGGATTCTTTCATGGTTTCAAGAGCGCAGGTGCGCATGACTTCCAATGACCGGGCCAGCAAGGCTTCATCATGCATGGCTGAGACGGTGAAATCGGTGTGAAAGTACAGTCCCTTTTCGATACATTTGTTGAAAAAGGCTTTGCTCAAGGTCGGGTTGGTTTTTTCAGCGATGTCGTGGTAAGTACGGACTGGCTCACGGGCGCCAACGTAGATGCCAAAGGTGCAGCCGATGCCCTGCACTCGGGCGGGAAGGCCTGCTTCGTCGAAAATGGTTTGCATCTCATTGTAAAAATTATCCACGCGTTTGAGCCAGGTTTCAAAGAAACCGGGCTGTTCCATGATGGATATGGCCGCAATACCCGCTGCACAACCCATCAGGTTGCCCGAGAAGGTTCCGCCTGCGATGACCGGGTCCATAGGGTCCATGATTTTTGCCATCACCTGCGCTTTTCCGGCGATGGCCGCCAGCGGTATACCGTTGGTCAATGCCTTGGCCAGCAGGCACATGTCGGGCGTGACGCCGTAATATCCCTGGGCGCAGGAAATTCCGGTGCGGAAACCGGACAGGATTTCATCCATGATAAACAAGATACCGTGTTCATCGCAAATGCGCCGGACGGCTTGCAGGTATTCGGTGGAGGATCCGATGCAACCGTTGTTGTAGTCAATCGGATTCATCAGAATGGCGGCGATCTCGTGCCCATGGTCATGGGCCAGGTTTTCAAAGACTTCGGCATTGTTCCAGGGGATGATGTAGAGTGTCTCGCCGATGATCTCAGGGATACCGGCTGTGTAGTGAACGATTTTGGAGACCCGATCGCCGGGGTTGTCGCGGTCGACGTATGCCGCCAGGTTGTTGGGCAGGGCATAATCGTGCCCGCCGTGGAAATGCCCGTCGACGCGGACGATTTTCTGCCGCCCGGTGTAGCCGCGCGCCAAGCGAATCGCCAGCAAGGTGGATTCACTGCCAGAGTTGACGTAACGCACCTGCTCGGCGCAGGGGATGTGTTGGACGATCTTTTGAGCCAGGGCCAGGGTGAGTGGGTGGTCGTATTCGGCGAAAAAGCCGATATCGAAGACTTGCTTCATCGCCGCAGAAATTTCGGGGCGGTTATGTCCGAGGGGGCAGGCGCCGTGTCCCATGAAAAAGTCGAGATAACGGTTCCCATCCAGGTCGTAAATATACGCTCCCTCTGCCCTGGAGAGGTACATGGGGCGCCCTGTGAACGGATTGTAGCGAAACGACGATGATACGCCGCCTGTCAGATATTGCTGCGCACCCATCCAGTATTGTTCGCTGCTCATATGCTCCTCAATTTGCCAAAGGTTTTGCTAACGACTTATCAAACCAATTGCTGAACTAGTGCGTACAAACCTACAAGAAGCCGATCTAAGATCATGCTCGTAGTTTTGGTCGTGATTGTGGTGGGGAATACTCAACCTTCGACCCGTTCGCTATTCAAGACTTTACGGGTTTCTAAAAGCAAAAAGTCTGCTATCTGTTCAAATAGTTTTTGAGCGTCTCGATCAACGGCGTGTTGGGGATGCAATTCTTCAGTTCAAACGCGCCCAATATCTCGTCGAGTTGCGTTTCAGTCTTGTCTTTGAACAGGTTAGTATAGGGCACTTGCAGGAATTGAGCCATGTAGCCGAACAGGGTGTATTGCGCAAACCAGCGATGGTCAATCTGGACCCCAAGCCTGGATTCTGCCAGATAGGCGTCAATCGCGTCTGCTAAATTTTTCAGCGCTCCAGCCACAGACCCGGCCGGCATCTCGCCTTCCCAGTCTGCAGACTCCTTTTTGGCTTTTAATATCGGCTGGATGGTTTTCACGTACTCCGAATCAGGGTCCGGGTTGTAAGAACCCATCGAAGCGATGTCTTTCCATGTCCAAATCGCCCAGTTCACTCCTGCAGAATCGAAAACCCCCAGCTGGTCATCCAGCGCCGCAGCGCGATACTGGATTGCCTCCGGGTAGCCTGCGTACCAGATGCCAAATTCACCGACTAAGATGGGTTTGTGATACTTGAAGGCGCAGCGCGTGCCGCTGTGCATCCCAAACTCAGCAGGGACGATGTCGCGGTTCCAGTACAGCCCGTCAATCATACCGGGGTACGGCTTTCCACCACCCGTTGGAGACATGTAATTGTGACTCTCAACCACAATGTTGTCATCGAAGGTTACATCCAGCCCGTCGAACTCGCAGGCGAAGTTGTCGCCCTCCACGAAAAGAATATGGTTCGGGTCAACATTGCGGATGGCCTCGGCAGCCTTGCGGTGGACGGCGTTCAGGGCATCCCAGTTGTAGTTAGGCGAGTCGTGGTCATCGTACTGGACACGCGTGCAAGGTTCGTTCATCAGCCCGTAACCGGCCAGGGCAGGGTGATCCTTGTAGCGCCGGGCCATCTCAGCCCACAGGCGCGCAAAACGCTCCTGGTAGTGGGCGGTTTGGTAGAGCAGGATGTGGACGTGAGCGTTGTCGCTGTGCCAGTCGGGGTTGTGCCAGCCCTGGACGGCGTGGAAATCGAGCACTACGTAAATATTATGCTTCGCGCACCAGTCCATGGCGACGTCGAGGCGCTTGAACCCTGTTTCGAGATACTCGAAGGGTGCCTCATCCCGCTC
>Ga0233416_10000655_pt1 | contig 10680 bp, 10 predicted proteins | sample Sediment_Towuti__2_FD_188638 | JGI IMG/M metagenome (GOLD analysis project Ga0233416, IMG submission 188638) | Sediment microbial communities from Lake Towuti, South Sulawesi, Indonesia - Sediment_Towuti_2014_0_MG | ecosystem: Environmental > Aquatic > Freshwater > Lake > Sediment | place... | reverse complement strand
TACCTGCGTCTTTGCGGCTATTTCGCTCTCGCTTCGAAATGGCAGGTCGGGAGAGGCCGGTCCGGACGGGCCTCCCCCAAAAGCCTCGACTGCATGGGACGGTTTACTGCCCGAGTTCTCCGGCAAGTTGTTGCAAATCTCTGGGATAGAGCACGATCTCGATCCGACGGTTGAATGAGCGCCCCTCTTCCGAATCATTCGACGCGACAGGACGGGTGTCCGCGTAGCCGGCGGCGGAGAGAACCTGCCGGTCGACACCCCCATGGTCGATCAGATAGCGGACGACCGTGGTCGCACGAGCCGTGGACAGTTCCCAGTTCGTCTTGAATCGTTCCTGGAGCCGCGTGCTGATGGGCACGTTATCGGTGTGTCCCTCGATGCGGATTTGTTTGTCCGTGACCGTCTTCAACACGTCGGCCACCTGCTTCAAGATCTTGATACCGGCAGGTTTGATCTGTGCCTGGCCCGAATCGAAGAGGATACGATCCACCATGTTGATCGTGAGCCGGTCGCGGACCTGCTGAATCGTGATGTTGCCCTTGTCGATTTCATCTTGCAGCGACTTGGACAGCTCTTCCTGCGTTCGAGTCAGGCGCCGGATCTCCTCTTCCTTCGCGGCCCGCTCGTGTTCCAGCCTCGCCTTTTCGGCTTCCTCGGCTTTCACGCGCTGACGTTCCTGCTCCAGGCTGGCCTCCAACTGGGATTGTTCCTGACGCAGTCGCTCACGCTCTGCTGCGAGGTGAGCGGCGTCGGCTTCCAAGGCCGTGGCCTGTCTCCGAAGCGTGGCAATTTCCTCCTGCGCCGACAGGTTGCCGCTCGCGACCTGTTGCTCAAGATCGGTGATTTGGCTGTGCACGTCCCCGAGGTCGCGGGTCAACTGCGCGTTTTCCTTTTCCAGGCTATCCAGGCGGGCCTGCAGCTCGCTCGATCGCGCCGCGAGCGCGTCCCGTTCCTTGGCCAGCGAGGCGGCCTCGTGTTCGGCGGCCTGCCGTTGCTCACTTTCCTGGCGGAGGTCCTGCCGCAGGCCGGCGAGTTCTTCCGCCTGCGCCTGCGCCTGTTTCTTGAGGTCGTCCAGCTCTGCCGCCTGCTGGGCGGAGGTCTTCTTGGCGGCGTCGAGTTCGGTGAGCGCTTTCGTATGAGTTTCTGTGCTCACGCATCCGATGGGAACAGTCGCCCAGAGCATGACGGCGGCCGGAATGGCCGACGTGCAAATTCGACGAACGAAGGGTCGCATCATGGTGTCCTCCTTGAACTGATGGTTGGCGAGTCGGATCAGAGATGCTTGAGCAAGCTCGGTACCTGCCGGATCATTTCCATGGCTGGGAGGACTATAGCGATTCTCAACTGCTTGAGCAAAGGGAAAGGTTGTCCGCCGTTTCGGTGGATTGTGGCTCCCCAATATTTTCAGCGGAACTGTAGGATGATCCCTACGTTGAGGAGAGTTCGTCAGGCTGGTCGAATGCTGCCCAACACAGGGGAAGCTCGGCGGTTGCCGTCCGCCCATCCCAACTGATCAGGAGCCTTTCAGCAGGATGGAACAGGCGAAAAGCGAAGCAGGTCTCTAGCCACGGGTTCTGATCATTCGGCCAATGATCCCGATGCCGATGCCGAGGAGCAGATAGCCGATGAGCACGTTGGCGATGACCACGCCTTGGCTGATGGCGTTGGAAGGCTGGAAATCGACCAGGCCGAGCGCGGCGGTGATGTTCACGGAGTAGTAGAGTCCCGACCAGAACGGAATCCACGAGGGGGCGGTGGCGGTCTCCATCGGCTGCAGCCAGTGTAGGCGGAAGAACATTTCGTACAACAGGCTGAACGTACCGATCGTGCCCATCACCCAGAGGCTCCACCGTGCGAAGCTGGTACCGTAGTTGCTGGTCGCTTTCCAGGCCAACTGAGCCCAGGGATGTCTGCCTTGCATCCTGGCCCAGGATACGCGGGCGTTGCGCTCGTTAATATATTCTGCTTCCGACCATTCCAGTTCCCCGACTTCGGCAAAGCAATGATTGGCGCGGGAATAGGAACGGACGGCGAAATGCTGGAGATCATGCCTGATGGCATCCGGCGCCGCAGCTTGCGCCGCGCGTTCGGCCAATCGTCCCGCATTGGAATAGGCGCGTCCTGCCTGAGTAAATTGATCCAATCGGCACAGTTGATAGCCGGCCTGATGATAGGCCCGCGCCGATTGAGCGGAGTCCCGGCTCTCCAGAAAATGTGCGGCTGCGAGGTAATAGAAGGCCGATTGCATGATCTCCGCACGGGTATCGGCTCGCCCGAACGTTTCGGCCTTGCGCAAGACTGCCTCGGCCGACTGAGTGGTTTCCAATTCGGTCGTCCCTTGGTTGTAATAGTCTTGGGCGATCGGATCGGAAAACGTCTGCTCGCTCATGCGCTGGCTCTCCAAGGAGGGAGGGGGTTCATGGCTTGGGAGGCCATGGTACTCCTAAGCGGCCCCCGCAGGAAAGTGCTTTTCGCGCGACCGGAACGATCCGGGCACCCTCGGGAGAGCCGCAGCAGCGGGACCGTGCCGCGCCAGCGCCGGAGGCCTTTCATGTGGGTAAAGGATAGAGTTAAGATAAGCGTCCGAACGACCCCGTCGAACAGAAATCTCGCGCAGCTCAAGGCGGTATCCATGACTGACGCTGATTACATGCGGCTGGCGATTCAGGCAGCCTGGCAGGGCTTGGAAAAGGGTGAGATGCCTTTCGGAGCCTGTATCATCGGCAAGGGGCAGGTCGTCGCTGTCGCACATAACAGCGCGAAGGCCAACGTGGATACGACGGCGCACGCCGAGGTGCAGGCGATTCGGGAAGCGACTCGCCGTGTACACGCCCTTGAGCTGACCGGGTGCGCCATCTATTCCACCTGCGAGCCCTGCCCCATGTGCTTCACGGCTTGCGTCTGGGCGAGGTTGGGGAAGATCGTCTACGCCTGCCGGATCGACGATGCCGAGCGGGCCGGCATCCGACAAGTTCCCATCTCGTCTGCTCGAATGAACCAACTTGGTCAAAGCGGAGTGGTCCTCGTCGGCGATCTGCTGCGCGAGGACAGCCTCAAGCTCTTCGAGGCCTGGCGCCGGGGCGAGACCAGACCCCCTTCATAGGCGTTGCGTGAGCCACTCCCTTGCGTGAAAAGGAGCCGTTACCATGGCGAACCAGCCGGTGACCGTCGTGGTTCGACTCAAGGCCCAGAAGGGGAGAGAAGCGCAGGTCCGTCAGGAGTTGCACAACCTCCTTGCACCGACACGCGCGGAACAGGGCTGCCTCAATTTCGACATGCATGAGAACCCGGCTGATCCGGCGCTCTTCCTATTCCATGAAAATTGGACGAGCGAGGATGATCTGAAGAGGCACTTCGAGACTTCGCATATCAAGCGGTGGATCACGCTCGCTGAATCATTGCTGGCCGAGCCACTCGATTTGACCAAATGGCGCAAAGTTGGTTAACGGAATAATTTGCTCACGCGCCGCGGTGGTGAGTCGAAGGACGGGGGATAGACTGCAACCTTCAGGCCGGCAAGTTGAACTTCTCGCGAGTAGAGTGTCGCCTGCGGGTCATCCTGTCTGGACATTGTGAGGCAGGGCTAACCGGCACGTTTCGGAAGGTGGTGGATGGTTCAGGTGCTGCTAGACTGACTCGACATCCGCAATAATCGTATGGAGCCCGCTCGCGCCGGCCGGCTGCGGCCGGACGATCTCCGCAATCTGCAATTGTCCTTTCGTATCCGTCGCGCGCACGACGGTTTGGAACTTGCCTGGTTTTGGCAGCTGCCACGAGTAGTTCCAGATCACCCAGGAGTAGGGTGACATCGGCGGTTCGATCTGGCATTCGTTCCACGTCCGGCCAGCGTCGAAGCTCAGCTCCACTTTGCTGATGCTGTTAGGTCCGCCAAACGCAATTCCACGGAATTGCTGCTCGGGCCCCCGCAGGGTTTGGTAGTGTCCTGGTGAATCGATGCGCGAAAAAATCTTGATCGTCCCGTCGTCAGTCCAGCCTTTGCGCTGCCAGTAGCCTTTGTAGTCGCCGGGGTACACTTCGATTTCGACGATCCATTTCACGTTCTTAATGCCGTACAGTCCCGGCACGATCAGTCGAATCGGAAACCCATGCTCTTTCGGCAGCTTCTCGCCATTCATGAGAAACGCGAGCATCACATCGTCCTGCATCGCGCGCGTGAACGGGATGCTGTCGTCGTAGCCGTCGATGCCGCGGAAAATCACGTCGCGCGCGGTCTCGTCGTCGGCGCCGCATTCGAGGAGCAGTTTTTTGAGGGAGATGCCGCGCCAGGTCGCGTTCCCCATGCTGTCGCCGCCCGGCAGGGTATCGATGCACATCAGGGTAGAAACTTGATCGTAGGAGTCTCGGTTCAGAATGTCGCGCCAGCCGAGCGACTTCGGCGCCTTTACCGCACCCTTGATCGTGAGTTTCCATTGCTCGATATTCACGTCTCGCGATACCGAAACCGCGCCGTCGGCATAGTTGACGACGTAGAATTTTGAATTGGGCGTGAAATAGGTCGTGTCGCGCGGGGGCACGGCAAACATCCGGCCGAAGATTCCTCCCACGGCGTCGCAGCCGCCCGTCATCGCGGCCAGGGCTCCAAGGCCCGTTGCCTTCAGGATTGTCCGGCGCGGAAAGAACATCGGCCTCCGTCGAGTTACGGGCTCATTATCGTACATGGAGGCGAAGTCTCGCAATCTGGCGAACATGGCAGGGTAGACGGCGCTAGGAGGACCTGCCGGTGTGTCACCTCTCCTCTTTCACGAAAGATGCGACCGGGCCCATCCAAGCCGCGCCCGCTTAGAAGGCGTTTGCCTCCTGCGCCGCGGCAATGAAGTGGTGCATGCAGTCGGCGATTCCCTGGCGAATCAAGATCCCATCTTCAGCCAGCCTGTTCGGCCCCTTCTGCAGCGAGATACAGTGCCAAGTGAAGAGTGCACGCTCGCCAGACCGGACCCAATAGTCCGCGACCAGTTCAAACGATCGATCCTGTTCGCTTTTCCAGTCGAGATAGAATCGCGTGATAGTGCCGGACACGACACGGTCGCTCCGCTCTTCCAGGCGGTAGCCCGACTGATGCAATTCCTTCCGCAGCGCGTCGGTGAAAAAGACGCTGATTTCTTGCGCGAGGTACAACTTGTTCCTCGATGCCGGTGCTTAATCAGGGGGAGACGGGGATTCGTACGCCGACGGTCGAGCGGGTGGCGTGAACCATTGATCCTTCGGGACGATCTTGGGTGTGGCAGGGTCGCCCCTATAGGCGGGAGTCATGATCTGCACGCCGTGCTCATTGAAAAGGTCCAGGATGCTCCGATGCAGCGCCGCGTACAGATTGAGGCTTTCGTGGGGCTGATCGCAATAGACGTTCAACTCGTACGTCACAGCGAATTCGTCCAACGAGAGCAGGAACACGAACGGCGGCGGCTTCCGCAACAGGCCGGGCGTGCGCTGTGCCGCCTCCAACAACATAGCTTCCACCTGCCGCCAGGGTGTCTCATACCCGATGCCGACCGTCGTATGGAGAATCAGTCCCCGCTCCCTGGCGAGTCTGCTGAAGTTGGTCACGCTGCTGGTGAGGATTGTAGAGTTCGGGATCGTGATTTCCTCGTTCTTGAGGGAACGCAGGTGCGTCACTTGCAGTCGCGTTTCCGTGACATCTCCGATCAAGTTTTCAATTTTGATCCGGTCGCCGACTCTGAAGGCGCGGCGATAGATCATCGTATATCCTGCTATGATATTGGCGACGGCTGACGACGATCCAAGAGAGAAGATGACGCCCACCAAGATCGAGATCCCCTTGAATGCTTCCGAGTGGGATCCCGGCACGTACGGGAAGGCGATAGCCAGGGCAAAGACAATGGCCAGGAGACGAACAATCCGAAACGTCGGCAGTGCCCACTCGGGATCGAACCCTTTGAACTGGATTGTGCCGATCTGAAGCCCGGTAAAGTACAGCTTCAAGAGCCTGAGACCATACCGGACGACAATTGCCAGGATGAGCAGAAAGACCAGACTTGGGACCGCATTGATAACCGCGAATCCCATGGCGCGGAGCGGATCGAAAACCAGCGACAACAGTTGTTGTGAAAGCGCTCTCGTCCAGGGAAACAGCCCGAGCACGAATTCACCATAAATAAACAACAGGACAAGAACGAGCCCCGTGCGCAGCAGCCGTTGCGACGCACGCACTCCTTCCCATAACCGCTTGGCTTGCATGATGTTGAAGGTCGAGCTGTACCGGTGCTCAATGAACCGATCGATTCGGCGGAAGACCACCAGCAGGCCGTAGACGGTGAACGCAAATGCCGCGCTTGCGCCTACTGCATAGCTGGTGTGGGTGAGCAGGACTTGCGGACTCCGGTCGTGCCGATACGCGGCGAGCGCCTCTTTGATGCGGCTGCGATACACTTCGGCCATGAGCTGGCGAGAGGTGCCTTCCTTCTGTCCATCCGCGTCAAAGACGGCCATGACCCACTCGTCGGAAAGTTTGACGACCGAGCGGTCCGGCGCTTCCTCCACGTGCAGGGCGTCCAGCGACAACGCTTCATTCGATCCGACGGCGATGAGGCGCTCTTCGATGATGCGGGCCCGTTGCTCCGCTGGAAAGGCGATCACCCCCCGCACCTTAAACAGCGCCCGTCCGTCGAGCATGACGCTCGCCAATTGAGAAGGTTCACCAAGGGCGTCCGGTAGTTGGTTCGCCGGTCGGTCGGCAGCGATCGATGGACGGAGCAGGCATAACTCACTGACAAGAAGTAGAAGGAGGACACAAGAATGTGATAGTCGGGAAGTTACAGAAGATGATCTTGGCCGCGATTGAGGACGAGTCTGATCAGGTCGATCCATGTTCCACATCCTCATCAGTCTTAGACTCGGGATGGAGGAACAACATATCAAAGCCGCTAGAGCCTGGCAAACAATCTGGGGTCGAGCCGCGCCAACAAAACACTCCATTCGGAACGCCCACTGTGCTACAGTGTGGCGCCAAAAACAAACAACTTTGTGCCCAGACCTCAATTATGGGTGGTACAAGATGGCGAAGACGTTGTTGACTGTCCCGGTTGTCATGCGAAATGTCTTGCTTGGCTCCTTCTTCCTCCTGCCGTTGTTACTCGGGACGACTGCCTGCTCGGTGAACCCCGTGAGCCAGAGACCCGAAGTGACTCTGATGACGGTGGAGCAGGAGAAACAGCTCGGCGCGGAAGAGGCCAAGAAGGTCGAACAGGAAATGGGGTTGTTGGATGATCCGGCCCTGACGGACTATCTCAACGCGCTGGGTCAGAGGCTGGCGAAGGAGTCTCCGCGCCAGGATGTGTCCCATCACTTTTATGTCGCGGACATGCCGGAACCCAATGCCTTTGCCCTTCCTGGCGGTTACGTCTATGTCAGCCGTGGGTTGCTGGCGCTAGCGAACTCTGAAGCGGAATTGGCCGGCGTCGTCGGCCACGAGATCGGCCATGTGGCGGCGAGGCACACAGTCCAAAAGGTTTCCAAACAGGGTCCCTTCGCAGTGGTGTTCGGGATTGCGTCGGGGCTGACTGGGATCGTCAGTCCGCTCGTGGGAAATATCATCGGGGGCGTCGGGAATCTCGCGCAGGGCCTCGTGTTCTCACCCTACAGCCGGTCTCAGGAGAGCGAGGCGGATGAGATCGGCCAGGAGATGGCGGCAAAAGCTGGCTGGGATCCAGAAGGGCTGCCCGTGTTTCTGAACACGTTGGAGCGCGAGCAAGTGTTGCTTCACGACGGGCCGCGCCGCTCGAGCTTCTTCGATTCGCATCCCGCGACGCCGGACCGGGTCAAGAACACCAGCAAACATGCGAAGGGACTCAAACAAGCATCGCGCGAACCAATCTCGTCTTCACGGGAGGGCTTCCTGTCCCGGCTCAACGGGCTTGTCGTGGGGCAGAGAGCTGCCAACGGAATCGTCCGAAACCAAACCTACAGCCATCCCGATTTGAACATGTTCATTCAATTTCCGGATGGCTGGAATGTCCAGAACACTCCTGCAAAAGTGGTTGCCGTCGCGAAGGAAGGAGACATGGCGATGGTGCTCCAGGCTGTGGCCGAGGGAAACGATCCAATGGACGGTGCGCGGGCGGTGGACGAGGGGGGCAAGTCTGGCATCCTGAGCAAGACAAGGCGGACGACGATCGGAGGGTTGCCCGCCGCTCAAACGAGGGTTGAGGATTCGAAGGTCACGGTTGACGTCACGTGGATTGCGCACGGCGGCTTGATTTATCAGATCGCGGGACTCGCGCAGACCAGGCGATTCCATTCGGCTCAGCCGGTCTTTCAGCAGACGACGGAAACCTTCCGGTCCCTGTCACCGGACGAACGAGCGGCCATTCGCGAACATCGAATCAGGCTAGCAAAAGCCCGTGGAGGCGAGAACGTGCGGGCGTTAGCGGCTCGGACCAGCAGCGTCTGGTCGCCGGAACAAACCGCTGTCGCCAACAACTTGACCGACTACGAGGAACTGCGCGAGGGGCAGGTGGTCAAGATTGCCGTGGCGGAGCCCTATGAAGGGCGGAAAAAATAAACAGGGACCAGCGTTTCTGTAATGCGGTCAGGCAGTCCCTCGTCCCTTTTCCAACCGCTTAAAATACCCGTACGCGCCGACCATCAGAAAATTGATGATGACCGCGACGAAGTTCCACGCGATCACTGGCCGCGATTCGATCAAAAATCCGTAGTACACCCAGATGATCTGAAAGGAGCCCATGATTCCGGCCATCGTGGGGTTCATGCCCTGTGAGGACTGCCGTCTCAACATGGCAATCAGGTCGGGTAGGGCGGCAAACGTGGTCCCGAACCCGGCTACAAAGCCGATGATCTCATTCAAGGGCATCAGTGTCTCCTTTTTTCTCGATCAGTGAGAAAGCGCAACCGCCGGGAGCCTTCGTGTGCCTCCGGAGCCAGACCGCACGCCTCGCGGATCGGCAACAGGATCGGTCACTTCTCCGGTTCCGGCGAAGTTGACAGATTATCCTGTCCCTGTGCCGATGGCCACCCTCCCCCCAGTGCTTTATAGAGCTGGACGACCGAGACCAACTGCGTACGGCGAGTCCTGGCCAGCGAGAGTTCTGCATCGAAGAGACTCCGTTGGGCCGTGAGCACGTCGAGATAGCTCGACCGGCCCCCTCGATAGCGCAGATCGGCCAGGTCGAAGGCGGATCGCAGCGCAACAACTTGAGCTTCCTGCGACCTCCCCTGCTCACGCGACTTTTGGGTGGCGATCAGCGCGTCTTCGACCTCCCGCAACGCCGTCACGATGGTTTTCTCGTACTGAAACGACGCCTGTTTGGTCCGAGCTTCCGCCACCTTCACCTGATAGCCGAGCGCGGTGGCGTTCAGGAGCGGGCCTGTGACGGCGGCGCTCGCGTATTGGGTAAACGCGACCCCGGGCGCAATTGACCCCAGTTGCGGATTCGCGACGCCGAGCGCGCCCGTCAGCGAAAGCTGGGGGAATCGAGAGGCCTGGGCCACACCGATGCCTGCTGTTGCTGCAACGAGATCCTGTTCCGCCTGGAGAATGTCCGGCCGGCGCCTGAGCAGGTCCGACGGGAGCCCGGCCGGGATCTCCGGCGGCATCACCTGTTCGATGAGTGTGTTCCCCCGTGAAACCTGAGCGGGCTTGCGTCCCAGCAGGAGGCTGATCTGATTTTCCTTTTGAACCGATTGGCGCTCGAGGTCGGCGAGTTGCGCGGCTGCGTTGGCCTGCTCTGCTTCAAACCGGTCCAGATCCAGTTTGGAGATCGCACCCTGACCCAATTTGATGCGGGAGAGTCTCACGGTCTCATCCCAGGTCTTGAGCGTCCGACGGGTAATCTCAATCTGCAGATCCACTTGTCGCAGGTCGAAATAGGCCTCGGCGACGGTGCTGACCAGCCCTAGAATCACTGCACGCTGTGCCTCCTGGCGCGCCAGGAGTTGCGCTCTCGTAGCCTCGATCGAGCGTCGGATCTTGCCCCAGACGTCCACCTCCCACTTGAGGCCGGCATAGGCACTCTCATTGGAGAGGGTCGGTCCGCTCTGACCTGGAACAAATACGCCGCCTCCTCCGGGCATGGGAATGGCAACGGAATTCCTCTCTGCATTGAACACGAAGGCCTGGCCTCCGTATCCCAGCGACGGCGCGAGGTCGAACCGCGAAATGACGAGCTGAGCCTGAAATTCCTCGACAGAGGCGGCGGCCGTTCTCACATCCTGGTTCTCCTCCAGGGCGGTACGGATCAACCGCTGCAGTTCCTGGTCCTTTAACAGGTCCCACCAGGGCAGATTGGCGATGGACTCCGATGTGACAGTTGTCATGCGCCAGGCATCGGCTTTGGGAGTATCCGGGCGAGTGTAATCCGGACCCATGCTGCAGCCGGGCAGCGTCAGCGCGAGACTTGCGAGAAAAGCGAGACCCGCGCGAGACGCAGGGTGGGCGAGACGGGAGGAAGAGACGCAACAAATCAAACGAGCCCAATATTCCTGTACTATTGGTGTCCTTTTCACTTCTTGCTCCTCGGGCGTGCCCCGCACCTCCCGCCTTTCTCCCCAGTCTTGTGCTGTTCGCTTCAGATTCATGTCAATACCCTCCCTTCTGGCGTGCATGGACGGGAAGCGGTTTCGGTTCGGGAGCCAGCTTCGACCGTTGGCCATCACCGGTCGTGGTGGGCGCCCCGGACGGGGGAG
>Ga0233416_10000654_pt1 | contig 10684 bp, 10 predicted proteins | sample Sediment_Towuti__2_FD_188638 | JGI IMG/M metagenome (GOLD analysis project Ga0233416, IMG submission 188638) | Sediment microbial communities from Lake Towuti, South Sulawesi, Indonesia - Sediment_Towuti_2014_0_MG | ecosystem: Environmental > Aquatic > Freshwater > Lake > Sediment | place... | reverse complement strand
CTGAGCGCTTCGGCGGCGGTGTTGACGGTGTTCGCGCCCATCGCGTCGCGGCAGTCGTACAGCAAGTGCATCACCAGCATCGGGCCGACCGGCGACTGCTCGACGACGCGGGCATCGACGTCGCGCGCGCCGCCGCCCAGGCCGATCATCACCGGGTCGGTTGTGTTGGCGAAGTCGAGCAGGCGCTGCTTATTCGCCAGGAGCGCGAGCCGGGCCGCGTGCGGATTCACCAGGTCGAGAACCTGCACTTGCGCGATCATCACCGGCTCGTCGCTCGTCGCCGTGAACCCGCCGCCTTCGCGTATCAGGCGCGCGGCAAACGACGCGCCGGCGACGACGGATGGCTCCTCGATCGCCATGGGCACGAGCACGTCGCGACCGTTGACGAGAAAATTCGTGGCGATGCCCAGCGGCAGGCCGAACACGCCGACGGCATTCTCGATCATGTGATCGGCTGCGTCGGCGGACAAGCCATTCTTACCGGACATAACGGCTGCTTCCTCGGCGTTCAGGCTCGCCTGGCCCGCTACGACTGCGAGCCGCCTGGTAAGTGGCAGATTGTAGAAACCTGGTAAACGCGACGAATTTGTCATAATCACACAAAAAGCCCGGGCCTTGTGGCGTGCGGGCTTAGCCATCTCGCGCAAAATATATCACCGGCTTGCCTTCAAAACCTACCAGGCTTGCCTTTCAGCGGAGTTTGATACTCTGTGACTGGTGTTGATGAGAGCCAGATGAGAAAAGAAGATTTGGCAGAAAAGCTACTTGCCGGATGTGACCTTGCTGACGAACGTCCGCAGGGAGTCTCCGCCGCGAATGCGAATGCGAGCCAGTTCCAGGGCGTTAGCGAGACTGTGATCGCGGCCGTGCTTTGTCGTGACGGCCATCCAGAAATCGCGCTCGCTCAGGAAGCGCAGCACGCCGGCGTCGTACTGGCCGGCGGGGTAGGCAAAAAACGGCGCGGGCTTCCCGGTGTGCGCTTCGACTGCCTGCCGCGCGCCGACGATCTGGAAGAAGAGGAACTCCCCGGATCGGCGGCGCAGGTCGACGTGGGCGCGCCCGTGCGCCTGGATGTCTTGCCCGGCCGCGCTCATCTCGGCGATCATCTCCCAGGTCAGGTAACGCGGCGAGGCCACGTCCGCCGGCCCGGCCAGCACGAAGAAGACGCCGGCGAAGCCGTGCTTGTCGAGAATCGGGAAGGCGTTATGATAGTGATCGACGTAGCCGTCGTCGAACGTGAGGACGATCGGGTTCTCCGGCAAGGGCGCGCCGATCGCCAGGTGATAATACAAGTCGGTCAGCGTGATGGTGTGATACTTGTTCTCGGCCAGCCACTGCATCTGCGCGTCGAAGTTCTCCGGCAGCACGGACAGATCGACGCGCAGTCTGTCGCCAGGGTCAGGCGGCGCCGAGATATAGTGGTACATCAGAATCGGCACGCGCGCCGTACGCTGCACGCCGTCGGGCTGCGGCCGGGGTCTCGCCGTGGCGGCGGGCGTCAGGCTTGGCTCCGGCGTTGCGCTCGGCAGGGGTGTGTCGGCCGGCGTCGGCGTCGATGAGGGCGTCGGCGTGTGCGTCCAGGTCGGCGAGGGGGCGATCGTCGGCGCAGCGGTGAACGTGCCGGCCGGCTGCCGCTCCGGCTCAGCTGCGCCGCTTTCCGTAATCGTCGAAGGCGCCAAGATGGCGACCCCTACGATAACGATCAGGGCAAGGACAAGCATTGCGCCGAGGAGTGGTGTGACAGCGCCGTGGTTGGAGGCTCCAGTGGACGACACGGGCGAAGGATACCTTAGGGGTGGGGGCGTGTCAAGGCGCGGGTGGCGAATCGCCTCTGCTTTCTTGAGCGTGACACTCGGCGCGGCCGGACTGATAGCCCTGGCGATCGCCGCCCGGCCCGACCTTCGCCGCGCGGCGCCGGCATGGTCGGACGAGTTCGAGCGCGCTGCGCCCGGCTGGACGATCGATCCGAACGAGGGAGAGACCGCCGGCGGCTACCTCCGCCTGCATCCGGCCCGGCCTGGAGCAAGCGCCCTGGCGCTGCATGCCCTGCCCGCCGGCGACTTCGTCGCGGAAACGCAGGCCCGCGTCGCCGCCGGATCGCTCGACAACGGCTACGGATTCGTGGTCGGAAGCGCGGGTGAGATGACGGCATTTCTCATCGGCGGCGACGGCTATTTCAGCGTGCAGCGCGGCATCCCTGGCCGATGGCGCGAGATTCAGCCGTGGCGACAGTGGCCGCACGTCCGGCGCGGCGGGGCGGTCAACGCGCTGCGGCTCGAATGTCACGCCGCGACGTGTCTCTTCTACGTGAACGACGAGCTGACGGCGTCGCACGCCGTCGTTCACGAGCGGCGGCTCATCGGCGTGATGGCCAAGCGGTACTTGGGGGACAGCCTGGAGGTCGAGTTTGACTATCTCAAAGTGTGGCAGCGATAATGCGCGCAATCCAACGTTGAAACCGAGTTGGAAGGGGGTCAGACTCCTTTCAAACCATTTGACTTTTAGACGGGCCTCAGGTATCCTGGTATGTGCCACACGGTAGAACTTGCAGCTTCCAGGAGGGCCGATGCTGGATGATTTGCGCAGCGCCGAGGTCGAACCGAACGCGCTCTACGAAGATGCGTCGCCGTCGCTTGTCGAGCGCCTGCCCGTCTTTTCGGCGCTCAAGCCTCAGCAGCGGTTCATTCTAGCCCTGCTGCTGTTCATGAACGTGGTCGTACTGGGATGCGGCTGCCTGCTTGCATTCGACCGCCTGATTCTGTGAACGGCCATGGCTGAGACGATTCTGATCATCGAAGACGATCCCTATCAGTCCGAGGTCGTGCAGGACCTGCTGCAGCTCGACGGCTACGCCAGCGTCGCAGCCATCGACGGCCCGGAGGGCCTGCGCAAGCTGTACGAGACCCAGCCGGACCTGGTGATCGTGGACGTTATGCTGCCGACGATGGATGGCTGGGAAGTGTGCCGCCGCATCCGCGAGCTGTCCACCGTGCCGGTGATCATTATGACGTCGCGCACCAGCGACGACGAGAAGATCAAGGGCCTGCGGCTGGGCGCGGACGATTACATCGTCAAGCCTTTCAACCCGAAAGAGCTGGGCGCGCGTGTGAACGCCGTGCTGCGCCGCACGCGGCTGCCTCCGCCGACCAAGAGCAACGTCATGCGCTTCGCCGGCGGCGACCTGATCGTCGATCCCAAATCGCCCACGATTATTCGCGACGGCAAGCCGATCGAGCTGACGCCGACCGAGCATCGAATCTTGCTGTTCCTCGTCGCGCATCCCGGCCGCGTCGTCTCCGTGGACGACATTTTCAACGCCGTTTGGGGACTCGATACGGAAGTAAACTCCAACAACGTGAAATGGTACATCTGGCGGCTGCGCCAGAAGCTGGAGGGCGACGCGGAGCAGACCCGCTTCATCTTCACCGAGCGCGGCGTCGGGTATCGGTTCACGGCCGTTTAGCTGCTAACACCCATACTGTTAAGATAGTGGCTCTCCAACCGCGTCCTCGCGGTTGGGCCGCCCGCGGGGACGCGGGCTTGGAGCTTATCTAAACAGTATCGCCGCTAACACAGGTTTGAAATTGGAAGGTGGAGTGTACAGATAGTGTTCTGCACGCTCATTCCTTCAATTTCTAACCACTGACGCGTATTATCTCAAACCAGTTTCTCACCATGTGAGTCACGTGAATTTGGTAGAATGTGTGCACCCTCGATTCCAGAGGCAAGGACTCCGGTGCGCAAGCCTGTGATTGTATCTCGCCGTGCTACACCCCTTTTCCTCTTCCTGGGCTTGCTGCTGTCGCTGTACGCCGGCAGCGCCGCCGCTTCTGTTCCTGAACTCTCGTCTCATCTCAGCGCCGTAAATCAGGATTGCTCCGACGACGGGACCGGCGATCATCAGTCCGATCTCGTCTCGTTCCTCTGGATCGCGCCGCTTCAACGGGTGGCGTACGGGGTGATTTACAATCGCTCCGAATCCCGCTGCTACGACGCCGGCCTGGCGTCCTACGAAAGGCAAGACCCTTCCGCGCCGCCGGTTTTCTTTGACAGCGACACGTCGGTCGTGCCGCCCAGGCGTTTTCGCCTTTTGCGCGTCGACCTGGCGTGCAGCGGAGACGTTCACCTGTTCGTCGGCCCTGTGATCGTAACCCCGCCGATCGACTATGGCGATCGCCTGCTCCGCACGAGGTCGTACACTATCCCCGGCTGCGAGCCGCCCGTTCGCACGCCGACGCCGACGCCGACGGATACCTTGACGCCAACGCCGACGGAGACGGCGACGCCGACGCCGACGAATACCTTGACGCCGACGCCGACGGAGACGACGACCCCGACGTCAACCGGCACGGTCACCTCCACGCCTACGGACACGTCTACGCCCACGCCGACGGATACCTTGACGCCGACACCGACGGACACGGCGACGCCGACGCCTCAGGCCGTCACCGACAAAGGCGCGGTCGTCTTCCGCGACGGGCCGACGACGCCGGTGCCCGGCCTGGTGCAGCCGGGCGACCGCGTGGTGTACACGGTGTGGCTCACGAATACCGGCGCGTCGAGCATTGTGCAGGCGCGCATCAGCGACGCGATCCCGAATGACACGACGTATCTTCCCGGAAGCGCATCCAGCAACGGCAGCCTGACGATCGGCAACCCGCTTGTGGCGGTGAAGAATCCCCTCCTGCGCGGCGAGGTCTTCACGCTCACCTTCACCGTGATCGTCAACCAGGCCCCGCAGGACCTGCGCATCGTCAACCTCGCCGTCGTCGACGCGCTGAACATCGACCCGCCCGACCCCACGTTGATTCTCCTCGTCGACGCCGACGGAAATGGGATTCCTGATATAATAGAGGGTGCGTCGAGGATCTACCTGCCCATCGTTCTGCGTGCCCTCGGCGACTGAGACTGTCAGGGCGCCTGCGAATGCCTGAGAAGATACTCGTCATCGACGACGATCCGGCGCACGTGCGCATGATTGAGCTGGCGCTGCTCGACGCGCACTTCGAGCCGGCCACTGCGACGAGCGGCGAAGAAGGCTTGCGCAGGCTGCTCGATTATCGCCCGGACCTCGTCATCCTCGACGTGATCATGCCGGGCATGGATGGGCTGGAGACGTGCGCGCGCATCCGCCAGGTCTCCACCGTGCCCATCATCTTCCTCACCGCGAGACAGACCGTCGACGACAAGGTGGCCGGCCTGCAGCTCGGCGGCGACGATTACCTGGTCAAGCCCTTCAGCCCCGGCGAGCTGATCGCGCGCGTGGAAGCCGTGCTGCGGCGCGCGCACCGGCCGCTCGCCGATCGGGATGCGCTCCTCCGCGTCGGCGAGCGCCTGGCCATCGATCGCGGCACGCGGCAGGTTCTCGTGCAAGATCGGGCTGTGTCGCTGCGTCCCGCCGAGTACACGCTGCTCTTGATCCTGGCCGAGCGCGCCGGACAGGTGGTCGGCGCCGGGCAAATCGGCGAGCTGATGGGCATCGCCGATCCGGGCGCGCGACCCCGGCGCGTCAAGTGGCACATCTGGAAGCTGCGCCAATCGATCGAGAGCGATCCTCGCAAACCCGAGCTGGTGCTCACGCGGCGCGGCGGCTATCTACTGGCCAATTCGTAGCGGCTCACGATTGAGCGGGTCAGGCGTCGCTTCGGCTTTCCTCCGGCGAGCGCACAGTCACCAGGTGAATTCCGCCGACAGCGCGACATGTTCTCTGCAAGTCCTCGGTACGAACAGGGAAGGCATGCAGCCAGAGCTTCTTGAACTCCTTCCGGACGCGATCGTGATTGTGAGGCGGGACGGGCGCATTGTGCGTGTCAACGCGGCGGCGGAGACGCTCTTTGGCTACAGCCGCGCCGAATTGCTCGACCAGCCGGTCGAGACCCTGATACCGGAACGCTTCAGAGAGCGGCACCTCGAGCACCTTGCGGCTTACGTCTCGAGTCCGCACGTCCGTCAAATGAGGAGCGGGCTGAATCTGTATGGCCAGCGGCGGGATGGGAGTGAGTTTCCTGTAGACATTATGCTCAGCCCGTTCGAGGCGGGAGAAGGCGGCACGGTGGTCGCCGTGATCCGCGACGCCAGGGAGCGCAAGCGAGCGGAGGAGACGCTGCGCCATCAACGTGACGAATTGGTCAAAGCCTACGAGCAGTTGAAAGAGCTGGACCGCTTCAAGTCCAACTTCATCAGCGATGTCTCCCGCGAGCTGCGCATGCCGGCGGCGAACCTGCACCTCTACTTGAACCTGCTGGAGCGCGGAAAGGCCGACAAGCAGAAGCAATACATGGCTATCCTCAAGGAACAAATGGCGCGGCTGGTCAATCTCATCGAGGACATCGCCGATGTGTCGCATCTGGAGCTCGACAGTCTGGCGGCGACTTCCGGGCTGGTCAGCCTGAATGCCGTCGCTCAGCAAGCCGTCGCCGAGCTTCAGCCGCGCGCGGCCGCTGCAGGGCTGACGTTGACCTTCGATCCCGACGTGAGCCTGCCGCCCGTGAGAGCGGCGCACGACCAGTTGAGCCGGGTCGTGACGAACCTGGTGGTGAACGCCATCAGCTACTCGCCGGACGGCCTGGTGCGGGTCAGCACTTGCCGCACGCCGGATCGCGTCTGCCTTCGGGTTCAAGACACGGGCATGGGGATCGATCCGGAAGATGTGCCTCACCTGTTCGAGCGCTTCTATCGCTGCCGCAGCGTCAGCCACATTCCCGGCCATGGGTTGGGGCTGGCGGTTGCCCACGAAATCGTGCGCCTGTGCGGGGGCCTGATCGAGGTCGAGAGTCGTGTGGGGCAGGGCAGCACGTTCACCGCCTGGCTTCCACCCGCCTGATGACTTGAGGAAACCCGCTTATCGGTGGATTAAAGAGTTCTGCAAATGTCGCTCCAGACTTCCGAAGTCTTGGAGACTTCGGAAGTCTCAATGTGGCAAAATAAGCGCCCCCGGCTCACGTTCGCGAGCCGGGGCCTTTTTCGTCTTGCGAGTCTCTCTGCCAAGCGATTGGCGAGGTCGTAGGCGTACGCCGCGCTGCCGTCGTTGAGCAGGTTGCCATTCGCGTTCCACGTATATGGCACGCCGCCCGCGTTGATCATGCGGTTCGCGGCATCGTACGTGTATGTCGTGACCGGCGTCGAGGTGATGGTCTTGGTCATCGCCGTGCGGTTGCCGACCTTGTCGTAGGCATAGTCAAACGTGTAAGTATACGCACCCGAATAGCTCGCGCCGGTCAGGCGATACAGCGGATCGTAGGTATAGGCGATCGTCGTCGTGAGCAGGCTGTCGCTGCCTCCACTGCCCACCGGCCCGATGTACGTCTGCCGCCGCGACTCGAAGGCGTCGAAGTACCCCGTGCCGCTCGTGCCCGCGTTCAGGCTGCCCGACGGCCCCAGCCGCGCTTTCTCGATGCGCAGCGTGTCGTTGTCGATGCCCGTCAGGCTCTGCCGCCGCTCGCCGTCCAGCCACAGGCTGAGCGCGCCATCGTTCGCGCCGGGGGCGCTTGCCGCCCCCGATTCCCTCGCTGATGATGGCAGCAGAGTCTCTGGCTCACGAGAGTGCGCCGGGGTCTTTGTGCTTGGCGTGAAGCGGAAAGTCGAGTATGCTATTGGCGCACAGCCCGGCCCACAGCCTTGCCGGGCGGGCGTGGGGATGGATGGTGGGACGAAAGTGACGACTTTACTGGTGGTCGAGGATGAGACGACTGTGCGCGAGACGCTCGCGCGCAGTTTCGAGGCGGAAGGCTTCGACGTGCTGAGCGCCGCCGACGGCCTGGAAGGGCTTCGGCTCGCTCGCGAGAATCAACCCGATCTGGTCGTGCTCGACCTGATGCTTCCCGAAATGGACGGGCTGTCGGTGTGCCGCGTGCTGCGCAAGGAGAGCGATGTGCCGATCATCATGCTCACGGCGCGCGGGATGGAGATGGACAAGATCGTGGGGCTGGAGACGGGCGCGGACGATTACGTCGTGAAGCCGTTCAGCTTCGGCGAGCTGCTGGCCCGCGTGCGCGCCAACCTGCGCCGCGTCGACGGCGAAAGCCGCCGAACGCGCACGCGCCTGCAGAGCGGCGACCTGCAGCTCGATCTCGTCTCGCGGCGCGCCCACCGGGGCGACGTCGAATTGCGCCTCACGCACAAGGAGTTCGACCTCCTGGCCGAGCTGATGCGCAACAAGGGCGCTGCCCTCTCGCGCGACCTGCTCCTGACGCAGGTGTGGGGCTACGACTACGTCGGCGACAGCCACACCGTCGACGTGCACATCCGCTGGCTGCGCGAGAAAATTGAAGACGACCCCGCCCGCCCCAAACGCATCACTACCGTGCGGGGCGTCGGCTACCGTTTCGAAGCATGATCGACGCTCTTCTCCTCGCCGCCTTCGCGATTGCGCTGGCGACCGGTTATATCTTGCAGCGCCGCCTGCGCCGCCAGATGGCGTCGCTGAAGCATGAGCAGGCGCAGCTCCAGCGCGAGCGCGACGTCGAATCACAGCGCGCAGCGCAAGCCGGGGCGCAATTGGAAGCGCTGGGGTTGGCGGTCCTGGAAGTGATCGTCGTCGTCGATCGCGGCCAGCGCGTGACGTACGCCACGCCCGGAGCGCGGGCGCTGTTCGAGACGGGCGCAGAAGCCATCGGGCGCAGCCTGATCGAGTTCTCGCGATCCGCCGAGCTGGATCAACTGGCCGCCGACGCGCTCGCATCCGGCCCTGCGGCGGGCGGCGCGCGCGACGAGCTGGATCGCATCGTCCCCATCTCGGGCCGCCCGTTTCGCGTCCGGGCCGCGACCTTCGAGGGCGGAGCGGTGCTGGCGCTGAGCGACGTATCGGAATTGCAGCGGCTGGGCCGCGCCCGGCGCGACTTCGTCGCCAACATCTCGCACGAGCTGCGGACGCCGCTCACCTCTATCCGCCTGGTGCTGGACGACTTGCTGCACGGCGAGCCGCGCGGCCCGGACGAGACGCAGACGATGCTGCACAAGATACAGGTAGAAGTCGAGGCGCTCCAGCAGATGGCGCAGGAGCTGCTCGACCTCGCTCAGATCGAATCGGGACGCACGCCGGTGCGGCTCGTGCCCACCGACGTCGGGCAGCTCGTCGGCGACGCCGTCGCGCGCTTCGCCGCGCAGGCGGCGCGCAAGCGCGAAACGGTGGCCGTCGAGGTCGCGCCCGGGTTGACCGCGCTGGCCGATGCCGAGCTCGTCAGCCGGGCGCTGGGCAACCTGCTGCACAATGCGATCAAGTTCACGCCGCCGGATGGACACGTTTGGGTGCGCGCGGGCCGGCTCGGCGACGACGTCGTGATCGAAGTGGCCGACGACGGGCCTGGCATCCCGCGCGAAGACCTGCCGCGCGTTTTCGAGCGTTTCTTCCGGGGCGACCGTTCGCGCGCCGGTGGTGGAACCGGCTTGGGCCTGGCGATTGCCCGGCACGTCGTCGAGGCGCACGGCGGACGCATCTGGGCCGAGAGCGATGGCATACCCGGCCACGGTGCGACGGTCCGCTTTTCACTCCCGGCTGCGGATAGTCCCGAGTAGCAAACTCCTCGCAGCGTACTCCAACTTTAACCACATTTGGGCGGGATTTGAACTGGGCTTAATGTGCACGTGCTATGCTGGCTCTCGATGAAGAACGGAGATCGCCCCTTGAACACATACTCTGCCCAGCTCCGCTTGCCGCCCAGTCTTCAGCAGCGCATCAGGCGCGACGTGCGACGATGGGAGTTGGCCGGTGCAACGCCTATCGGCACGCAGCAGACTCTGATGGGATTGGCGGGGTTCAAGTTCGAATCTGGGCCAGCCGAGCTGCTGTGCGTCGACTGCGAGACGACTTATGTCCCACGCGGCGAATCGACCGCCTGCCCATTCTGTGGCGGCACGTGCGCTGCGGCGACGGCTGGCCCCCGAATGCCTCTATCGGGGGCTGGCGACGAGGCTCGTCTTGTCAGGATCGACGCTGCCATGGCTGAAGGTGCCGGACTTTGGCAAGCGCTCAACTCTTCGGCTGGACTCGAGGCTTTTGCCGGGGGTGAGGCCCTTCAGTAGGCGGACTGGCTGAAGCCTCTATTCCGGAACTGTCGAACCTCGATGCAGGCATTCCTCACGGGTTGCCGCGCGCCCGGCCCTCTCGGGGGGCGCGGCGTGTTTTCCATCCTCCATTCGGGCACCCATAAATCAAAGAAATTTAATCTGTGCTTGGGCTGCCCTTGAACTGGCCGAGGTAGTATTTCCCGTGGACTATGCAAAGCACAAAACTGGTCATGCAAGGAGAAGAAGAATGAGACGAACGTATGCTCTGTTTGCGCTGGTGATGACGCTGTCGCTGATCATCAGCGCGTGCGGGCCGACGCCGACCCAGGCGCCGGCCGCGCAGCCGACCCAGCCGCCGGCTCAGGCGACGCAGCCGCCCGCTGCGCAGGCGACCCGGCCACCGGTTCCTACGGAAGAGGCGGCGATGGAAATGATGGGCGCCATGCCGATGGTCAACCCGCTGGAAGTCAAAGGCGACATCATCCTGGCGGGGAGTTCGACGGTGTTTCCGCTGGCGGAGGCGATGATGGTGCGCTTCCAGGACGAGGGGTACAGCGGGAAACCGACGATCGACAGCATAGGCTCGGGGGCGGGATTCGAGCGGTTCTGCAAGACGGGCGAGACGGACATCTCGAACGCGAGCCGGGCGATCAAGAGCAGCGAAGTGGAGAGTTGCCGG
>Ga0233416_10000653_pt1 | contig 10689 bp, 9 predicted proteins | sample Sediment_Towuti__2_FD_188638 | JGI IMG/M metagenome (GOLD analysis project Ga0233416, IMG submission 188638) | Sediment microbial communities from Lake Towuti, South Sulawesi, Indonesia - Sediment_Towuti_2014_0_MG | ecosystem: Environmental > Aquatic > Freshwater > Lake > Sediment | place... | reverse complement strand
GTCCACCCGCTTATCAATGCCGGCTTCGAAGAGGAGGGGCACATCATAAATGACGACGACGTTGGGGTCTTGCCTGGCCGCTTGCGTCGTCAGCCTGGCCTGTTCGCGCGCGACGCGGGGATGGATTATCCGTTCAAGGCGGCGGAGTTTGTTCATGTCGTGAAACACGATGGCGCCCAGGGCGTGACGATCAATCGTGCGGTCTGGATTCAGGACGCCCTTGCCGAAGGTCCTGACGATGGCTCGCCAGGCCGGCTTGCCCGGTCTGACGGCATCGCGGGCCAGCCTGTCGGCATCGATTACCACGGCGCCGCAGCGTCGGAACATCTTGGCGACCGTCGTCTTTCCTGTGGCGACACCGCCTGTGAGTCCAACGAGTATCATGGCCAGGGAGCATACAGGAGGCGAAGAAGAAGGTCGAGGTTGAGGATAAGGGTGGCGCGGCGAGGACTGCGAGATTGCGTTGACTTCTCGGTTTGCGTGACGGTAAGAGTTTCGTCATGCGCATCGCGAGTCTGATAATATTGGTCAGCCTACTCATGGCGGGGAGGGGTTTCGCACAACCTGTCGAGCGGACCTCATTGACCCCCCGGACCATCACCGTCGCGCTCGACGGTACGGGAGATTTCACCTCGATCCAAGCAGCCGTGGACGCCGCCAAGCAGGGCGATACGGTCGTGCTTGCGCCTGGATCCTATCCTCAGGATGTGACGATTCACAGCAAGGAGCATATTAGGCTGATCGGGGCTGGCGCCGAGAAAGTCACACTGCTGGGCCACGGCGAGCGGGTCGGCGTGCTCCACGTCGGCAAATGGCCATACGGTGCGGTAAACGTGGAAATCAGCGGCATGACGATCAACGAACATGGCGGACACGCCGTGGGAATTTTCAATGCCAGAGCCGTCACCCTTCGCGACCTTCGTGTGAACGGGATGCTCTTCGGTCAGCAGGTACAGGGCCTGAGGATCGAGAATTGCGACATCGGAGGCAGCGAAACGACCGGAGTCCAGTTTGCCGATACCCAGGCTGTGGTCGTTCGTAGTTTCATCCATGACAACGATCACGGAGTCCATGTGGCCGGCAAGTCAGAAGTGCGGTTGGAGCGCAACGTCATCACGCGGAGCCTGTTCGAGGCGGTGGTCGTCAACGACCGAGCGAAGGCTGTTCTGATCAGTAATACGCTCGTCAAGAATGGCGGCGGGGCCGCCTTTCTGGGGTCGTCGCAGAGTGAAGTCTCGGGAAACGTTGTGGGGCTCAACAAGGTCGGGTTTCTGTTCGCCGAGGCTGGTCGGGCCACAACTTCCTACAACGCCCTCTACAACGACGAAGGCAACTACATGCGCCGAGGATTGCCCAATATTCCGGCGCCGGAACTCCAGTCCCTGTCTGATGTGACGAGCGATCCGGGATTTGTCGATGCCGAGCATGATGATTTCCGTCTCCGAGCGGATACGACTCTCCTGAATAAGGGGCGTTTCCCCTATCTTGGTGCGCTGCCTCCAGTCTCTGAATCCTCCCAGCTCACTCCACGAAAGTAATTGGAAAACAACAAGATAGGTGTCGTTCATGACAGGTGGAACGCGTGTGGTATGCTATTTGTACACGACGGCCGATTCTCGACTTAAGAAACGCTCCTGTCGGCCCGAAAAGAACTCAACCAGGAGGGCTTCCTTGGCTAGTTTTCGCAAGGATCTCGAAAAACCACCGGGCGAAGGCATCCCTTCGTTGGAAGATATGGAATCAGGCAAGTTGGTGGGCGCCATCCTGCCCATGTCCGAACAGGCCCAGGCTCAAATGCGCAACAGCATTGAAGTCATTGACTATCTGTTGAATCAAGAACGGGTCATTTGGAGCTAGAACCGCTCAGTTTCCCCCTCCAGGTTGCGCGATCTCTTTCAGCCCTCCTACCGTCGCTAGATAAGCCCCAGCGGGTGTTCCCTTGCTGATCTAACTCTTCGTCATATTAGGCCTGGCGGTTTGGTTCGACCGAGAATGGTCATGCAATTGAGCGGAGAACCGAAACAACCGAAAAGAAGCACGGATGCAGCCGGGGTCGAGGCAACTGCATGGAGGCTTTGGCAAGGGCCGTCGCAGCGTAGTCCAGTGTGTCTAGCGACCTGTTGAGTCGCGGGCCAGCTTGAAATCGGCGTCGACTCGGAGCATCGTAACCGGGAAACTTCCGTGCAGAGGGCCTTTTGCCGACGATGGCCACTGTCGGGACCGACCGGATTTTCCTCTGAAGGCTCGTATGGCGACTCCCAAGGAGAAATCAACTCAGAAAGGCCAGTCGATTCTTGCCGAGCAGCGTCGGCTCCAACTCGACGCACGACGTGAGGAACATTGGAAGCGATGGGGGCCCTATCTGAGCGAACGAGCCTGGGGAACGGTCCGTGAGGACTACAGCCCCGAGGGAACCGCGTGGGAATCATTTCCTCATGATCATGCATGCTCGCGCGCCTATCGCTGGAATGAGGACGGGCTAGCGGGTATCTCCGATCGCCACCAGTACATCTGCTTCGCGATCGCGCTCTGGAACGGGCGGGATCCTATTCTGAAGGAGCGGATATTCGGGCTGACGGGTCTCGAAGGGAACCATGGCGAGGATGTCAAAGAGTACTACTTCTACCTCGATTCGACTCCAACGCACTCGTACATGAAGTACCTCTACAAGTACCCTCAGGCCGAGTTTCCCTATGCAAGGCTGGTGGAGGAGAACCAGCGACGGCGCCGCCAAGACATGGAATATGAGCTGATTGATACCGGTGTCTTCGACGAGAACCGGTACTTCGATGTGTTCGTTGAGTATGCCAAGACCTCCCCAGAGGATCTGCTGATTCGCATTCGCGCCGTCAACCGCGGTCCCAGTTTTGCCGAGTTAACCCTCCTGCCGACGCTCTGGTTTCGAAATACATGGTCGTGGGGGCTCGATGACCGCCGGCCGCGAATGCGCCAGGGACAGCCAGCTAACGGGATGAGCGTCATCGAACTGGATCACGAGTATTACGGGCGCCGACGTCTCTGGTGCGAGCGACAGCCCACGTTGCTATTTACGGAGAACGAAACCAATACGCGTCGGCTTTATGGCGATCCCGACGGAGCGCGGTACGTGAAAGACAGTTTTCACGCGTACGTGGTGCACGGCGAAAAGGATGCGGTCAATCCCGACAAGGTCGGCTCCAAGGCGGCCGCTCACTATACCCTTGCGCTCGCCCCCGGTGCGTCGGACACCGTCCATCTGCGTTTCACGAACGAAGATGGCGAGGAGGGCCTTACTCGCGAGGCCTGCGACACGACGTTCGCGCAGCGAATTCAGGAAGCCAACGAGTTCTACGGCGACGTCGCGCCTCCCGATCTTTCCGAAGATGCGCGGCTGGTGCAGCGGCAGGCCTTTGCCGGGCTCCTCTGGAGCAAGCAGTTTTACCACTACGATGTCAATCGGTGGCTCAAGGGTGACCCTATAGGAGCCGATCCGCCCAGAGCAAGGCTCCGCGGTCGCAATACGGACTGGATGCATCTGTACAATGCCGACGTCATCTCCATGCCCGACAAGTGGGAATACCCCTGGTATGCCGCCTGGGACCTAGCCTTCCACTGCATTCCACTGGCGATCGTCGACTCGACCTTCGCCAAGGAGCAGCTGATCCTGATGCTCCGCGAGTGGTACATGCATCCGAACGGACAGATTCCGGCCTACGAATGGGCGTTCGGGGACGTCAACCCACCGGTCCACGCCTGGGCAGCCTGGCGCGTGTACAAAATCGAGAAAAAACGTGCCGGTCGCGGTGATCGTGTCTTTCTCGAACGCGTGTTCCATAAGCTGCTGCTGAATTTCACCTGGTGGGTGAATCGGAAAGACGCCGAGGGGAAGAATATCTTTCAGGGCGGGTTCCTCGGGCTCGACAATATCGGCGTGTTCGATCGGAGCAGGCCGTTGCCGACAGGGGGACATATCGAACAATCCGACGCGACGAGTTGGATGGGGATGTATTGCCTCAACATGCTCGCGATCGCCCTGGAGCTGGCCCGGGAGAATCGGGCGTACGAAGACGTCGCGAGCAAGTTCTTCGAACATTTTGTCCTTATTTGCCGCGCGATCAACCACATGGGCGGCGAAAATATCGAACTCTGGGACAAGGAAGACGGATTCTTTTACGATGTGCTGCATCTCCCCAACGGCCGGAACGTTCCGCTCAAGGTCCGTTCGATGGTGGGCCTGATTCCATTGTTTGCGGTGGAAACCCTGGATTCGGAATTAGTCGATAGCCTGCCGCGATTCAAACACCGGCTGCAATGGTTCATCGAGCACCGGCCGGATTTTAGCGCCCATGTCGAAACCCAGTCGCTCGACTCGACCGTCCGTCGATTTCTGTCCTTGGTCAGTTGCCGGCGACTGAAGCAGGTGCTCCGCTACATGCTGGACGAACAGGAATTCCTCTCCCCGTACGGGATTCGCGCCCTTTCACAGTATCATCGGAGACATCCATACGTGTTTTCCGTCAATGGGACAGAGTACCGGGTGGACTACGAACCGGCCGAGTCGAGCACCGGTCTCTTCGGTGGAAATTCCAACTGGCGTGGGCCCGTCTGGTTTCCGGTGAACTACCTGATCATCGAATCGCTTCAGAAGTTCCATTACTTCTTGGGTGATAGCTACAAGATCGAGTATCCCACCGGCTCCGGGCGATCGATGAACTTGTGGGAGATCGCGGGCGAGCTGTCACGTCGACTTACGCACATCTTCTTGCAGGGCCCCGATGGTCGAAGGCCGGTCTTCGGCGGTGTCGAGAAATTTCAGCGTGATCCGCATTGGCATGACGCGATTCCCTTCTATGAGTACTTCCACGGCGATAATGGCGCGGGGATTGGCGCCAGCCACCAAACGGGATGGACAGGGCTCGTGGCAAAGCTCATTCAGCAGTCAGGGGAGTAGCCGCGCGAATCGTCACCCTTCCCCATTCCCTTGACAACAGTCAGGGGCATCCGTACCCTCCGTCAAACGTTCATCACTTCGTACTGCATTGGCAACCCGGGAGGACGGCAATGACCCTGCACGAGCCAAATGGTAGTGGTCACGGGGTGATTCGTGGAACGGTGGCCTCACTGATATTTGTGGCATTCGGGCTGATGATGACGGGTTCAGTTCTGGCCGATGAATTGCCGAAGGAACCGGTGCTACCCCTTGGGTTGGCGAATAAAGCGATTCAGGCGGCGATCGAGGCCTGCAGAAGGGACGGCTACCGCGTCAGCGTGTCGGTGGTGGATCGCGCCGGCGTGCTCCGTGCCATGGGACGCGCCGACGGGGCGGGTCCGCACACCGTTGACAGTAGCCGCAAGAAAGCCTACACAGCGTCGAGCTTGCGGCGTCCCACAACTGAATTGGCTGAGCTCATCACGAAGGTGCCCACGCTTCAAGCCCTCGGCGATATCAACGAGGAAATCTTGATGCTGGGCGGTGGGCTTCCCATTGAGATCGGCGGTGAAGTGGTGGGCGGCATCGGTGTGGGAGGCGCGCCCGGGGCCCATCTCGATGATGCGTGCGCCCAGGATGGGCTTGATGCCATCGGGGCAGCGCCGAAGGTGTCAGCGCCCAAGTGAGGCGAGGAGTCGAACCACTCGTTGGATTCAGTCTGGCGCTCCTCTGCACGGCCTGCAATAGCAGCACACCGGAGCCCGCCTCTCTGCACATTCCACCAGGCAAGCTTCGACTGACGATCGTGCGGATGGCGACCGATCCCTTTCTTCCCCGCTACAACCTGACCATGACAGTGACAGGGCAGGGTGGCTGCTCCTCCTCAACCGAACTCTTTCCCGATACGGGTCACGCCGGTCGACGGAACGTCTATCTGGCGGCAAGAGGCATGGTCTATGTGGTCGGGCAGTTCGATGCGCGAATCATTGACTCGCGCGATTGCGAGACGACGCTTTCCGAATTTCGCCATCTCGAGCGGGAGGTGGTGTTTGTCGGCAGTTTCGATGAGGACGGTGAGCGGCACTGGAAGAGCTACTCGGCTGCCGAACGCCCCGAGCGGCCCTTTGAGAAACGCTAGAGAGACCTGCACGTTCCGCAGGACCCGTCGGTGAGGCAGCGATGAATCAACCCATCGTCGGCTATCATCAGGATGAAGAGGGCGACTGGGTGGCCGATCTCGCCTGCGGCCATGGGCAGCATGTGCGGCACCATCCGCCCTTCTTCAGCCGCCCCTGGGTGCTGACGCCGGAGGGAAGAGCTCAACAGCTCGGGCAGGTGCTCGCCTGCCAGAAATGCGATGAGGGAGAACCGGTCACTCGATAGTGGTCACAACGGACCGCGGCGACACTGACACATCAAGGCCTGGGGCATGCCAGGGGATGAGCAGCGGCCCGTCATATCGATAGCCTCCTGTGACCGGATCTTCCGCGAGCAGCAGGGGAGTGTCCAGATCCAACACGTCGAAGCCCTTCCTGCCTAACACCAAACTAAAGGAGCAGCCCATCGCGATGCGTGATTCGACCATGCCGCCGATCATGAGCTTCAAACCGGACTTGAGCGTGAACGAGGCCAGCTCCACCGATTCCAGCACGCCCGTCTTCATGATCTTAATGTTGACATAGTCCGCAGCTTCTTGCTCGACGACACGCTTCGCGTCATCGAGCGAGCGAACTGCCTCATCCGCGGCCACGGGAATGCCTGTGCGGCGTCGAATGACCGCCATGCTTTCCAGGTCATCCCGCGCGACCGGCTGCTCGAGCAGAACCACCGTCCCGCCGAATCGCTGGACAGCAGCGGCAAACGCGAGGCACTCTTCGCGAGTAAACCCCTGATTGCCGTCGCCGATGAAAGAGATGCCGGGCAGGGTTTGGTGCATGGCCTCTAGCCGGCGAATGTCTTCGTCGACGTCCTTGCCGACTTTCATCTTGAACAGACGAAACCCCTTCTCGTACCAGCCTTGGGCCAGCGACAGAGTCGTCTCTCGTGTGGTAATAGGAATCGTGATGTCGGATGTTCGCGGGCGCACATCGGCTCCACCCCATAGCCGCCACATCGGGATCTCTGCGATTCGGCAGTAGGCGTCCAGCAGCGCGATCTCAAGGCTGCACCGTGCGGCTGGTTGTGCAGAAGCCTGTTCTGACATGCGGCGAGCCAGAGTCCGATATTCCTGAACCGATCGACCGATAAGAGACGGCGCAAGGCAGGAGAGAGCGCTCAGACAGGATTGGCGAGTCTCGCCCCCGACCTCTGGAAACGGCGCTGCTTCACCATAGCCGCATGTCCCGTCGCCCAGCCTGATGCGGACGAAGATGTTTTCGGCAACCACCCGTGCGCCGGTGGCCACGACGAATGGGTCCGTGATGGAAATGTCGATCGGCCAGAATTCCACCTGTTTGATGATGTGACCGTTCATCCAAACTGTGCGTGGGCGACCGTGATTTGCTCCAGGGCTTGAACGCGTTGCGTCCGACGTCCTGGGATGCCGTTGTTGAGGGTCGGGCTCCGACGGGACCGGTTATACCATGGAGCCATGCCACCGGGAAATTCGTTCGATGCCTCGGCAAGAAATAACGCGGCTGTGCCAGCCTTCTCGCGCGCCGTTCACGGGCGGCCCTTGACAGATGCATGACGATTGCCGGACAACCGTCGACAGGCTGTCGGACACCTGTGCAGGAGACCATGTTGACGTATCGATTCCGCATCGGCCTGCTTCTCGGGTTGGCGATCGCGCTCGGCCTTTACTTAATGATGCCGCTGGGGGTGTCATACCTCTTGGCACGCGGGCTTCATCGTTACGGCTATACGAACGTCATCGTTCAACTCGGTTATCCCGGATGGCGGAGGATGCACATTCCCGTCGTCTCGTTCCAGCAGGATCTTGGAGGCGAAAGCCTGATCGTCTCGCTGACGGACGCCGAGGTGGAGTATCACCTGAGTCAACTCATCCATGGACGTGTCGAACGGGTGTCCCTTCCCTTCGTTGCGGTTCAGATTCTGAATGCGCCTCGATCGGGATCCGGCGAAGAAGGAGAAGCTGATAGCGATCGATCAGACGAAGGTGATTCGCCATGGAGCCTCCTGACAGCAGGTGACCTGCTACACAGGCTGCCCATTCTGCCGTTCGACGAGCTGCGCCTGGATCGCGTGACGATCTTCCGTGAACAAGCGACCGGTCCTCTTCGCAAGGTGACGATTTCCGGTGTCGTGATGTACCAGGATGGGGAACTTGGCGGACACCTCTCATTCCAAGGGCATGACACCGGCTCGTATGGTCTCTCGGTCACGGGGCATTCGGCCAGCACCTGGTCGGCCACCTTGGTCTCTCAGCGCCCCCATGCGCCGCCCATCGTGTCCTGGCAATCGCGGGCAGATTCCGATGGATCCCAAGTTCAAATCAAGGGACAGCTCGAGGCGAATGTTCGAGAGTTGGCACCGTTTATTGCGCTGCTTGTCCCGATCGGTCCGGAACTGGGAAAGGTCACCGGGCGTGTGGCCCTCCACTGGACTGGAACAGCGGCGGCGGAGGCGTCGCTCGCTTCACTCTGGCGGGATTCGCGCACACATATGGAAGGAGCAATCCAGGCCAACATCACGCTGCCTGCTCTGAAAGGGATTGCCAAAGAGATTGCCGTCTCGTACCAGGGCACCTTCAGCGGCAATGCCACGCAATTGGAATGGACACTGGCTCCGGGTGTGCTGCTCGCGGCGACCGTGAACGCGCAGCCCCGTATTCTTCCTATTCCAGAGGCGGTTCGAAAGCTGCTTCCTCACGGGGATGAGCCGTTTCAGATTGACAACACGAGGCCAGTCCAAGGCACCTTGTTTTGGGCGGAAACTCCGGTGCGCATGATCGCTGAGGGCCCGCTGCATATGACCTACGGCAGGATCCAGGGCCCGTTGGTGGCCGAGTTCGAAACAAACCGTACGGAAGGGGTTGGGAGTGAGCTGGTGCTGGCGGAGGGGACCTTTCACGTCGAAGGTCTGCTGCCGAAGGGTGTGGCGGAACTGCTCTCGGCCAGAGAGGCTGCAGGGGGCTTTCGTGGCACGGCGACGCTGGCACGGACCCACGTTCAGGGAGTGCTCTCTCCGTCATCCTTTGTCACGGTCAAGCAGGTCGAGCGAGGGGCGGTGATGGCCTCGACTGTGGCTCTGCAACTGGCCGAAGCACTGCCTCTGCAGTGCGAACTCGTGGAGGTGCACTGTAGCGCCGGGCCGGCGACGGTGGCAATTCGAGTCCCTGCACTGCGACTGATGGGCCGTGACCTTCGCGTGTCTCAGGGGACGTTGCGGGTTCAGCAGGCCGAAACAACCGGCAGGTCATGGAACGCGCAAGGCGTTCTGGAGGTGCTAGGACTGTCGCTCGATCTCGCTCCATGGCGTGTGCCGGGCACCAACTGGAAGGTCAGGTTTGCGGCGAACGAAGCGGGGATCAGCTCCGACATCCAAGTTGACGCGCCCCTTCGTGAGGGGCTCGTCCATGCCAAGCTGGAACAGCCGTTGAGTTCCGCGCCGGGGATGCTCCATGCCACGATCGGGCCGGTTGCCTTCGATGGCGCGGACCGGCGGCTGAGCAAGTTGCTCACCGGATTACCCATGTCCCTGGACCTCAGCGAGGGCCAGGTAACGGCCACGGCGGACGTATCGTGGTTGGGCGGGATCGGGGACTCACCCCGCGGGTTTCAGGTGAGATCCGGTACGGCGAAGGTGGTGGCCGAGAAGCTGTCCGGTCAGTATCAGGACTATGCGGTCAGAGGGATCAACACGACCGTCGAGTTGCGCGCGGATGGACTTGAGTCGATTGCCACGACCCAACCGGCAACGATCACGATCGCGTCAGTTCAGACTGGCGTCGAGGCAGTCAACCTTGCCACGATGTTCCATGGGACCTGGAAGCTACCGGACGGACTGCCGGTTCTCGAGGTGAAGGACTTCCGATGTGAGATCTTCGGAGGCGTGGTCACCAGTCCGGGCTGGTCGGTCGATGTGGCCCATCCCCCCTATCAAGCGGTATTTTCGCTGCAGGGCCTCGATCTGGCCAAGGTGCTCAGTGTAGAGCAACAGCAGGGAATCCGCGGTAGTGGAACGCTAAACGGAACGCTGCCTGTGACGGTCACCCCCGGCGGAGTGACGGTGAAGGACGGGGTCGTTGAAGCGCAGCCTCCGGGCGGGATCATCCGCTACGGATCCGCGCCGGAATCATCACGGCTGATTTCAGAGACTGACAGCCAACTGCATCTGGTCACGCAGGCGCTCAACAACTTTCATTACACGCTGCTGCGAGTTGGTGTAGACTATGGCGAAAGCGGGACGCTGTTCCTCAGCGCCCGCTTGGAGGGGAAAAACCCGGATCTGAAGAAGATTCCCCCGATCCATTTCAATCTGACCGTGCAGGAGCACATCCCGACCCTCTTGAAAAGTCTCCGCCTGGTCCAGGATATTCAGGACGCCGTTCAGAAGAAGTACAAGAGACCATGAATCCTGCGAGGCCGACGATGCAGAGCCGGACGTTGGGGACGATCAGATTGTGGATGATGTTCGGGGGGCTGGGAGTCGTGCTCGGTGCTTGTACGCCGCGTGTCGAAGTGGCGGCGCCGGACAAACCCATCACCATCAACTTGAACGTGAAAATCGATCATGAGGTTCGCGTGAAAGTGGACAAGGAACTGGACCAAGTTTTGTCCGACGACAGCGGGCTTTTCTAGGAGGAGACGGTGATGACG
>Ga0233416_10000652_pt1 | contig 10701 bp, 10 predicted proteins | sample Sediment_Towuti__2_FD_188638 | JGI IMG/M metagenome (GOLD analysis project Ga0233416, IMG submission 188638) | Sediment microbial communities from Lake Towuti, South Sulawesi, Indonesia - Sediment_Towuti_2014_0_MG | ecosystem: Environmental > Aquatic > Freshwater > Lake > Sediment | place... | reverse complement strand
CTCAATGGGAGAACCTCAAGAAAAATAAATATCGATAGGGAGGCTAAAGCCTCCCCTACCCAGAATAATTCCAGCGGGATGATTGCTCAGGGTCGGGGCGACTTCAGCCGCCCAATACCAATCAATGTTTGGCAGAAGGGTTTTTTCGATTTCACGATACTCACCGAAGAAAAATTCAGGGGAAAATTTAACTATATCCACTATAATCCGGTAAAATGGGGATTGGTTAAAAAAGCAGAAGATTATGAGTATTCGAGTGCTAAGGAGTACAAAGTCAAATATGGAGAAGTCTTTTATGAATAGCCCCGGAAAACCCGGGACCCTACCCTCAATCATCTCTTTTTTCATTGTTCTACTTCTCTTCCTACCGTTATTTACAGGCTGTGCCACACGCCGTGCCCCGGTTGAAAGAAGGGTGCCTCCCCCCGAGCGTCCGGGAATCGAAAAGGCCCCGGCGAAACTGGTTCAGGTTGGGGTGGCTTCCTGGTACGGGAGCGACTTTCATGGCAGACCGACTTCAAGCGGCGAAATTTACGATATGTACCAGCTCACCTGCGCCCATAACACCTTGCCCCTGGGAACGATGGTGATGGTCACGAACCTCGAAAACGGGAAGTCGGTTGAATTGAAAGTGAACGATCGCGGACCCTTCGTCAAAGAGAGAATCATCGACCTCTCCTACGCCGCGGCCCGGATGATCGGAATGTGGGAAAAGGGAACGGCCCAGGTCAAAGTCGAAACGATCGGTCCTGTGATCGAACAGGTCCAGCGATTCACCCTCCAGGTGGGTTCTTTCACCGAAGAGATCAAGGCTCAGAATTTGGCGGATCAGCTTCGAAAAAGCTTTGAGAACGTCCATGTGACGACGATGGAGACCTCAACCCAGAAATATCATCGGGTCCGAATCGGCCCGTTCGAAACGAGAGAATCCGCTCTCCCCATGGCGGAAAGGCTTTCCCGTATGGTGTATAACGTGCTGGTGACGAGCAGATGATTTATTTCAGATTTCAAATTTCAAATTGCAGATTGAAAATCTGAACACTTTTCAGTCATTGAGAGAAATCCCGGTTTTGCAGGATGACCAAACAATCGATTTTCGGTTTAGAATATAAAATCGTGGGTTGTAGATGACCGATTTTTCAAGTATAATTTCTTAAAAGGACGCACTGAAAGGGTATTTCCTCTGAAGATCAAAACCCTCCTGTTTATTTTCCCCATCCTCTTCCTCATCCTTTTAGGAGTCAACCTTCTCTTTGTTGGTTCCAGGCCTCCTCAACGGGTCAATCAACTGATCATCAGCTCCATCGGCGATGCCTCCTTTCTCAATCCCATCCTCGCCCAGGATTCGGCCTCCGGTGAGATCAACTCCCTTGTCTTCAACGGGTTGATTAAATACGATCGGGATCTTGAGGGTTTCGTGGGAGAACTGGCGGAGTCCTGGGAGGTAAAGAGAGGTCAGGAACCTGAGATCACCTTCCGTTTACGAAAAGGGGTCCTCTGGCACGACGGAAAGGAATTCACGGCTCACGATGTGAAATTCACTTACGATAAGATCATGGATGAAAAGACCAATACGGTTCGTCGGAGCAGTTATGAGCTGGTTAAAAAAGCGGAGGTGCCTGACCCCTATACCTTCCGGGTCACCTACCAGCAACCCTTCTCCCCGGGCCTGGAAACCTGGTCCATGGGAATCATCCCGAAGCATCTTTTGGAAAAAGTGGATATCAACACAACCCCTTTCAATCGCAAACCGGTCGGGACAGGCCCTTTTCGATTTGTGGAGTGGGTCAGCGATGAAAAGATCGTCGTGGAGGCAAATCCAGATTACTTCCAAAGGAAGCCCCATTTGGACCGAGTCATCTACCGGATCATCCCTGAAACGTCTCTCAGTGAGATGGAGATTCTGACGCGGGGGATCGATTTCAGTGGCATCTATCCACATCAGTATCGCCGGATGAGGGAGGTTCCTTTTCTCAAGACCTTTTCTCAGCCGAGCCTCGGGTATACCTATCTCGGGTACAACTTCAAAAACCCTCTTTTTCAGGACCGACGGGTACGCCGTGCCTTCACCCATGCGATCAACCGGGAGGAGATCGTTCAGTATGTCCTCTATGGCTTAGGGACAGAGGCAACGGGTCCTTTTCCCAGTCACCTCTGGTACGCCAATCCTGGTGTGAAACCGATCCCCTATGATCCCCAGAAGTCTCGTCAACTTTTATCTGAAGCCGGTTGGAAGGATTCCGATGGAGATGGGATTTTGGACAAAGACGGCAAACCCTTCCGTCTTAAGCTGATTACGAACAGCGGAAACGAGATCCGTCGGGATGTAGGCGTTTTGGTCCAACGCCAACTCCGTGAGATAGGGATCGATGTGGCATTTGAGCTTTATGAGTGGAGTGTTTTCATCAACAAATTCATCAACGAAAGGCATTTCGATGCCTGCATCCTGGGGTGGGGTCTCTCGGTAGACCCCGATGCCTATGAAATCTGGCATTCGAGTCAGATTGAAAAAGGATTCAATTTCATTTCCTACCGGAATCCCGAAGTGGATCGGCTCTGGGAGGAAGGGAGAAGGGAATACGATACGGAGAAGAGAAAACGGATCTATTGGCGAATCCACGAATTGATCGCTGAAGATCAGCCTTATACCTTTCTTTTCGTTCCCTTAGGAATCTCTGCTCTCCAAAAAAAATTTTTCTTGATGGAAAAGGAGGAAGCGGGGAAAGAGAGGCTTCGTGAAATTCAGTTGGAGAAAGCAGGCTTGATGTACGATCTGATCAAGTGGACCGTTCCTCAACAAGTTGTTGTGGAGCAATAAAAGATGGGATCCTTTATCCTTCGACGTTCTCTCCAAATGTTGATTACCCTCATCGGGATCAGCATCCTTTCTTGGGTTGTCATTACCGTGGCACCCGGAGGTCCGATCGATCTGCACATGGATCCAAAAGTATCCCCCAAAATCATCGAACAGATGAAGAAGAATTATGACCTGGACAAACCCGTCTATCAGCAGTATTTCCTTTGGCTGAAGAAACTCTTTACAGGGAAGCTCTACTCCTTCAAAGACGGAAGACCCGTGATGCAGAAGATCAGCGAAAGGATCTGGAATACCCTCCTCCTGAACCTGGTGGCGACGGTCATCATCTTTTCGTTAGCCATCCCCCTCGGTGTCTTTTCCGCAAAGCGACAGTACAGTTTCCTCGACAACCTTGGTACCTTTGGCGCTTATTTGGGCATATCCGCGCCAAGTTTCTGGCTGGCCTACCTCCTCATCCTGGGAACGGTCGAGCTTTTCGGATACCCGGTTCTCGGGATGCGATCGTTTGTGACGGAAGATTTCACAACGGCAGAAATCGTCATGGACCGCATCTGGCATCTGATGCTTCCCTCCGTCATTCTGGCGATCGGAGGCCTCGCCGGCCTCTCCCGATACACTCGGTCGAGCATGCTCGAGGTGGTTCGCCAGGATTATGTTCGGACAGCAAAGGCTAAGGGACTTCCCGAGGAAACGGTCTTTTATAAACACGCGCTACGGAATGCCCTGCTCCCCATCATCACCATCTTTGGATTCCTGATTCCCGACCTGATCGGCGGGTCGATCATCATGGAGTCCGTCTTTGCCTGGCCTGGCATAGGCCGTCTCTCTTATCAGGCCGTTCTTGCAAGGGACTATCCCGTGGTGATGACGATCCTGAGCATATCGGCTGTACTCACGCTGATAGGAAATTTTATCGCTGACATCCTTTACGGAATTGCGGATCCAAGGATTCGGTATGAATAGAAGGAACGGAACTTCAAAATCCAAACTTCAAAATTCAAAAGTGAGTGGGTGTTAGTCGTGCAACCTGGATTTTCAAAGAACTTTCACTGTCACTAACACTGTCACTGTTTTTTAATGATGGAACCTCAGGCAAAAAGCTTCTGGCATTACTTTAAAAAGAGGCGGATGGCGGTCGGGGGGCTGGCGATCATCGCGATCCTGTTTCTGATCGCAGGCCTTGCCTACTTTCTCGCTCCTCATGATCCCGGGAAGACAGATGTCGCTCTCAAATTGAAGCCTCCCTCTCTTCCCCATTATCTGGGGACAGACCAGCTGGGAAGGGACGTTTTCAGCCGTATGCTTTATGGATCCAGAATCTCCCTCTCCGTCGGATTTGTGGCCGTCGGGATCTCGATCTTGATCGGAATCCTCGTAGGAGCAGTCGCGGGATTCTACGGGGGATGGGTCGATTCTTTCCTGATGCGTTTTGTCGATACGATGCTCTGTTTTCCCTCCTTCTTTCTTATCCTGACCGTTGTTGCTTTATTGGGCCCCAGTATTTTCAACATCATGGTTGTCATCGGGATCACCTCCTGGATGGGAACCGCGCGCCTTGTAAGAGCAGAATTTCTTTCTCTTCGGGAGAGGGATTTTACGCAAGCGGCCAAAGCCCTCGGGGTGAAGAATCCGAGGATCATCTTTCGGCACATTCTCCCAAACGCATTGGCGCCTGTCTTTGTTTCGGCCACGCTCAAAGTGGCTTCAGCGATCCTGGTCGAGGCCGGCTTGAGTTTTCTCGGGTTCGGAGTTCAACCCCCAGCTCCCAGTTGGGGAAATATTCTCACCGAGGGAAGAACGTATATCTTCGATGCCTGGTGGTTGACCGTCTTCCCCGGATCAGCTATACTCATCACCGTTCTTTCTTTCAACCTCCTTGGAGAAGGATTGCGGGATGCCCTCGATCCAAGGCTTCGAGGAAAACGATGAAAAGAATCAATTAGCAATGGTCAATGAAAAATTGGCAGTTGTACACAGCCTCATAAATCATAGAAAAGGACGTCATTCCTGCGAAAGCAGGAATCCAGAAAAACACCGGATTCCGGGTCAAGCCCGGAATGACAAGTCGTGCAAAACTTATGTCGCCGTGTATAACAATGGGGGAGGCTAAAGCCTCCCCTACCCGAAACATGGATAATTTGTAATTGCTAATTGCGAAATGAGTTCGTTATGTCAAACCCGCTTTTAGAAATTCGCTCTCTGACGGTTCATTTTTTTGCGGAAGATGGAGTGGTCCGAGCTGTTGAAAACGTCAATTTCGAAATCTTCCCCGGGGAGATTCTCGGTCTGGTCGGTGAATCCGGTTGCGGGAAGAGCGTCACAGGCCTCTCCATTCTCAAACTCATTCCAACCCCGCCCGGGCAGATCGTGAGCGGAGATATCCTCTTTGAGGGGAAGTCCCTGTTAAAGCTGAATGAAAAAGAGATGGAAGGGATCAGGGGAAATGAAATCTCGATGGTCTTTCAGGAGCCCATGACCTCCCTCAACCCCGTCTTCACTATCGGGGACCAGATCATGGAGGCCATCATCCTCCATCAGAAGCTCGACAAGAAAGAGGCTAAAAAGAAGGCGATCGAGATGCTGGACCGGGTGAAGATCCCTTCTCCGGCGAAACAGATCGATGCCTACCCCCATCAGTTGAGCGGAGGAATGAGGCAGCGGGCGATGATTGCCATGGCCCTCTCCTGCCAGCCAAAGCTCCTCATCGCCGATGAACCAACAACGGCCCTGGATGTGACCATCCAGGCCCAGGTGCTTCAGCTTCTTAAAGAGATCCAGAGGGAGATGGGGATGGCCGTGATGCTGATCACCCATGACCTGGGAATCGTCTCCGAAATGGTCGACCGATTGGCCGTCATGTATGCGGGCAGGATCTTCGAATATGGTCGCCTTCAGGATGTCTTTGGCCACATGAGGAATCCCTACACCCGGGGACTTATGAATTCGATCCCCCAGTTGACCGAAAGAAAAAAAAGGCTCCAAGCCATTCCGGGTCAGGTTCCAAATCCAATGGGTCTTCCCATCGGATGTAAGTTTCACCCCAGATGTTATCTGATGATTGAGGAATGCAAAAAGGGAGAACCTTCCCTTTCCCCGGTTAACGGGAACCACTTCAGCCGCTGCATCCGGTGGAAAGATTGCTGTTGACAGAAGGGTTCCAGGATTCGAGGGTTCCAGGGGTCAAGTGAATTGATCAGACACTTGAACCCTTGACCCCTCAACCCCTTGAACCCCCGAGAGGCAAAGAACAGAGCAGATGGACAAGTCAAACGATTTTCTCCTTGAGGTGCATGATTTACGAAAGTACTTCTACCGGGAGAAGCTCTTTTCGACCGAGAAGAAGCCGATCCGTGCCGTCGATGGTATCTCCTTCTCCATCCGAAAAGGGGAAACCCTCGGATTGGTAGGTGAGAGTGGCTGCGGAAAGACGACGGCGGGCAAATCCATCCTGAGATTGATCGAACCGACCTCGGGTCAAATCTCTTTCAAAGATCAGGATGTCCCCCGCCTCGACCGGGAGTCGTTGAGGAAGCTGCGGCTTCACATGCAGTTTATCTTTCAGGACCCCTACGAATCCCTCAACCCGAGAATGAAAGTGGGAGATATTGTCGGAGAGGGTCTCGAAATTCACCGGATCGCTCTGGGAAAGGAGAAGGCTCGAAGGGTCTCCGAACTCCTTCAACGAGTGGGGCTCCATCCTCAGGATGCCATCCGTTATCCTCACGAGTTTAGCGGTGGACAGCGCCAGAGAATCGGAATTGCCAGAGCCATCTCTCTCAACCCGGAGCTGATCGTGGCCGATGAGCCGGTCTCCGCTCTGGACGTCTCTATCCAGGCTCAGATCCTCAATCTCCTGATGGATCTGCGCGATCAGTTGGGCCTCACGTATCTTTTCATCTCTCACGACCTCCGGATCGTGAAACATATCAGCGATCGGATTGCCGTCATGTATATGGGAAAGATTGTTGAGACGGCGGAGAGCGAAGAACTCTTCCGTCGGCCTTTGCATCCCTATACCCAGCTTTTGCTTAAATCGATCCCCCGTTTGGAGCCTGCAAAGAGAGGGGAAGAAGAAAGAATGAAGGAAGAACTACGCCCTTCTCTCGCTGAACAGGGATGCTTCTTCCAGCCCAGGTGTCCACACTCCAAAGAAAAGTGCTTGACCGAAGAACCCCTTCTCCTGGACGAGGGAGGAGAGCATCTCGTCGCCTGCCATTTTGTGTCCTGAATTGCCAATTCCCAAGCAATGGAATGGAAATTTTTTCACCGGGGAGGCAAAAAACGTCATTCTCCTTTTTAACCTTCTGAGGAACGACCCACTGCACTTCCCGTTATTTCTAAGAAAATCCGTAAGTCTCTGATTCCTCCGATTCGGAATAGATTTCAGCGACAGAAAATCTATTGAAAAATCAGGGAAGTCTGTGTCCTCCCCTTTTGAAATCCTATCATCAAGAGAGCCTGGGCATTCTTGTGGAAGTCTCCTTTCTGTGAGCGGGACAATCCGTCGTGTTTGGTATGAAAAGTGCATCCTATCAGTGGATAAGCAGAAGCCTGAAGGGTTGACTTTCTTTAAAAGGATATATTAATGTTAATATTTGAAATTAAGGAGTTTCCTCCTTTCAGGTTTCGAATCTCTTTTAAGGAAGGCAGGAATGGAAAAAGAAAAACTTACTTACTTCAAAGGACTGCTCGACGAAAAGCTTCACGGCCTTCTGGAGGAGGCGGGAAAAGTCTGCAGCGATATGCGCCACGATACCAATGGTGACTTTCCCGACCCAACCGATCGGGCCTCCTTAGAGTCAGACCGCAATTTTCTTCTTCGAATCAAGGACCGGGAGAGAAAACTGATCCAGAAGGTCCAGGAAGCCCTGGGGCGGATTGAGGATGGAACCTTCGGGATCTGCGACTCCTGTGGCCGGCCCATCTCGGAAAAGAGATTGATTGCCAGGCCGATGACGACCCTCTGCATCGAATGCAAAACGGAGGATGAGAATCAAGAACGAATCGAGAGGCAGCGGGGAGCGAGGTCAAGAGGCAGTTTCCCTTCTTAGTATTCAATCATGCCTGAATTGAGAAGAGACCCCATTCACGGAAGGTGGGTCATCATCGCCACCGAGAGAAGCAGGAGGCCTTCGGATTTTGTGCCGGAGGAACGAAGGCCCGCCGGAGGATTCTGCCCTCTCTGTGAAGGAAACGAGGATCGCACCCCGCCGGAGATCATCGCCTTCCGGGACAATGGAACTCCCCCGAACACTCCGGGCTGGAGCCTTCGCGTCGTTCCCAATAAATTTCCTGCCCTCCGGATCGAGGGAGAGTTGAATCGCGAAGGCCATGGAATTTACGATAAGATGAACGGCATCGGCGCTCACGAGGTCGTCGTCGAAACGCCAAGCCACAACGAGACGATGGCCACGCTTCCGGTAAAGGCCGTGGAGAATGTCCTCTGGGCCTATCGGGCCCGGATCATCGATTTGAGGAAAGACAGCAGGCTTCGATACGTTCTCGTCTTTAAGAACCATGGAGTGGCTGCGGGCGCCTCTCTGGAACATCCTCATTCTCAGCTCATCGCTCTCCCCGTGATCCCCATCCGGGTGACCGAAGAGATGAGTGGCTCGAAAGCCTATTTCAATTACAAAGACCGATGTGTCTTCTGTGATATTATTCGCCAGGAACTCCATTTGAGAAGCCGTGTTATCGTTGAAAATCAATCCTTCGTCGCCATCGCCCCTTTTGCTGCCCGGTTTCCGTTTGAAACGTGGATCCTTCCCAAAACCCATTATTCGAGTTTCGAGCAGATGGAATCCCTGGAGTATCAACAGGCTGCCCAGATCCTTTCGGAGACGCTGAAGAGGATGAACCACGTGTTGAACGATCCTCCTTATAATTATGTCATCCACACCTCCTCCCTCGAAAATGAGAAAGACCATTATCACTGGCATTTTGAAATCATGCCGAAGTTAACCCGGGTCGCCGGGTTCGAGTGGGGGACCGGATTCTATATCAACCCCACCCCCCCTGAAGAGGCAGCCGAGTTTTTAAGGGAGGCGAAGTAGTTTTCTATGTTTGGCCATCCCGATGCCTTCGGGCTTCTGAAATCGGTCATCGATCTCTCCGCATCCTCTCTCTCCGTCAGAGACAAGCTGGACCGGATGCTCGAGTCCATTTGCGCCGCCTTTCAAGCCAATCAATGTCTCCTCATGAGGCGGGAGCAGATCGTTGAGAATGGTTTCTTTTCCCGGTTGGCCGCACAAAGGAAAACCTTTTGGGTGGATGAAGATTCTTCTTTTTCTGAAGAGGAATTCCTTCCCCCCGAGAGAGACCTTCTCCGCCCCGCGTTTGCCTGCATCCCTCTCCATGACGGAGCCACCTTCCAGGGAATTTTTTATCTCGGTTTCTCAAAAAAACGAAAGTTCACTCCTCAGGAAATTGACCTCCTCGTCGCCATCGGAGAAGAGATTGAAGAGGCCATTCAGCATTCCCATCTCAACCAGAGAGTGGAGCAGGCCGTCTCCGAACTGGCTGCTCTCCGGGAGATGGGAAAGGTGGCCACCTCCACCTTGAGGCTTGATGATCTGCTTGAATCCATTATCAAGGCCGGCCTGAAAATCCTCAAGGCCAAAGGAGGTGTCTTGAGGATCGAAGATAAGAAGACGAAAGAGTTGACCGTCCGCTGGAGTCTGGGAGACTACCATCACCATCCTCTCGACGATAAGATTGCCCAAAGAGTGTTCTATACCCAGACGCCTCTTCTGCTCAATCATTCCGGCGAAGGAACCCCTCCTTTCTCCACGCTATGTGCACCTCTTCTCGCCGAGGGCGGGGTTTTTGGAACCCTGACGTTTTATGACAAGGAAGACGATCCTCCGAAATTCGATCGGAGAGATTTCGAAATGCTCTGGACCGTGGCCAATCAGATGTCCAATGCCATTGAAAACGCCCTGATCCACTCTGAGACGTCCCAGCTCGCCCAGGAGAATGAGCGGAGGGTGACGCAGCTGACCACCCTGTGGGAGCTTAATAAGGCCCTTCTCACCACCGTCCATCTGGAGCGAATTCTTCAGATGACCCTGACGGCCATTACGATCGGGGATGGATTGGGGTTCAATCGTGCCATGCTCTTTATGGTCAATGAAAAGACTCGGTCCCTGGAAGGAACGATGGCTGTGGGGCCGGACAGCGCTGAAGAAGCGGGAAGGATCTGGAACAACCTTTCCCGAAAAAAGGGAACCCTCGTGGACCTGGTTTCCCAGATGCCACCCATCCGGGAAGGCGACTCGGCCTTAAACAGAATCGTCAAGAATATTAAGATGCCTCTGGACGGAGATCATTGTATCCTCCTCCGGACCGTCCTGGAGGGAAGGTCTTTCAATGTTCGATCTCCCTCGGATAAAGAAGATTGGCTTCAAACCCAGTGTGATGAACACTGTGTCCTGAGCTCAGAGGTAGGATGCAACGTGGGAGAGCATCTCGGTCGCCATCCTGCCGCCTACTCCTTCGGGACCGTTCCTCTCTGGGGAAAAGGAAAGGTCATCGGAGTGATCCTGGTCGACAATCTTTTCAATGGCAACCCCATTACGGATGAGAACCTCCATTTCTTGAATATGTTCGCGAATCAGGCTGGCCTGGCCATTGAGAACGCCCTCCTTTACCGGAATTTAGAGGAGGTTCATCAGGAATTGAAAAGCGCTCAATCCCAGCTGATCCATCGAGAGAAAATGGTTGCCCTTGGAGAAATGTCCGCTTCCGTCGCTCACGAACTCAAAAATCCACTTGTCTCCATCGGCGGATTTGCCCGCCGTCTTGACCGGTCCGTAGCCCTGAAAGAACCTGAAAAGCGATATGCCCAGACGATCGTGGAAGAAGTGAGCCGCCTTGAACGAATT
>Ga0233416_10000651_pt1 | contig 10707 bp, 8 predicted proteins | sample Sediment_Towuti__2_FD_188638 | JGI IMG/M metagenome (GOLD analysis project Ga0233416, IMG submission 188638) | Sediment microbial communities from Lake Towuti, South Sulawesi, Indonesia - Sediment_Towuti_2014_0_MG | ecosystem: Environmental > Aquatic > Freshwater > Lake > Sediment | place... | reverse complement strand
TTTCGCGCTGGCGCCGCACCTGGTCTGGCGGCCTCTGTTCACCTATTCCTGGGCCGAGATCGAAGGCCACCTGTGCCTGTTTGCCGAGTATGCCGACGGCATGTACATGCCGCTGCCGCCGCTGCCATCGGCGGCAGGCACGAGGCACGAGGTACGAGGCGAGAGACCGGAGTCTTCCCCCTTGCCCCTTGCCTCTTGCCCCTCGCCCGCAGCGCTCGCCGCGTGTTTTACCCTGATGCGAGAGCGGAACAGGGGCTCGGCGGTCAGCCGGATCGAAAACGTGCCCGAACAATGGGCGGCGACGCTGGAAGGCCGGGGCTACCGGGTGACGCCGAAAGATCCCGATTATCTCTACCGGACCGCCGACCTGGTCGCGCTGGCCGGAGACCGCTTCAAGTCCCAGCGCGCGGCCTGCAACCGGTTCGAGCGGGAGCACCGGCACTCGTTCGAGCCCTATGGCGATCAGGATCACGAGGCCTGCCTGGCCCTGTTCAACGGCTGGTCGGCGCAGAAGGAGGCGGCCGGCCTCGAGGATGCGGGGCGGCACATGCTGGGCGATGCGGCGACGGCGCATCGGGAGGCCCTGACCCGTCATCGCGAGCTTGGGCTGACGGGTTATGTGGTGCGGGTGGATGGCGCGGTTCGCGCCTACACGTTCGGCTTCGAACGGTCTCCATCGGTGTTTTGCGTCCTGCTGGAGGTGGCGGATCGGACCGTGCCCGGGCTGGCAGCCTTCATCTTTCGTGAGTGCTGCCGGGAGGCGGCCGGGCGGGGCTGCGAGTTCGTCAACACGATGGACGACTCGGGACTGCCGGGCCTGGCGCAGTCGAAGCAGGCGTACCATCCGGTGAGGCTGGTGCCGAGCTCTATCGTCAGCGAGCCCTGACCAGGACGGCGGGTGCGCACCGAGGCCCGCCCCCATGGCATGGGGCGGTCAGGAGGGCTCCGCGGCGTCGCTGAGCCGGTCCTTGATGGCCAGCACCTCGTCCACCGCGTTCAGGAAGGTATCGAGCAGCGAGGGGTCGAAATGTTTCCCGCGGCCCTCGCGCATGACGTCGAAGGCCTGTTCCGGCGAAAAGGCGGGCTTGTAGACGCGCTTGGTGGTCAGGGCATCAAAGGTGTCGGCGACAGCGGCGATCCGTCCTTCGAGGGGAATCGCTTCACCGACGAGGCGGCGCGGGTAGCCGGTGCCGTCGAATTTCTCGTGGTGCGTCCACGCGATGGTCGCCGCCAGCTTCAGCAGCTCCGCTTCGGACCCGTCGAGAATATGGCGGCCCATCTCGGAATGCCGCGTGATGATCTCGAACTCCTCCGGGGAGAATTTTCCGGGCTTCAGCAGGATGTGATCGGGCGTGCCGATCTTGCCGATGTCATGCATCGGGCTGGCGACCCGGATCAGCTCGCATCGCTCCGGGCCGAGTCCGTACCGGCGGGCCAGCACCGCGCAGTAGAGGCTCATGCGCTGGAGGTGCCGGGCCGTGTCCGTGTCCCGGAATTCCGCGGCGAGCGCCAGCCGCTGGACGGTTTCCTCCCGTGACTTGCGCAACTCCTCCTGCGCCTTCTCCAGCTGGAGGATCTTGCGTCTCAGCGCCTCCGTGCGCCCCATGATGATGTCTTCCAGCTTGTCCAGGTGGCTTTGCTTGTCGATTTCCAGCTGGCGGCGCCGCAGGGCATTGGCCACGTTGATGAGCACCTCGTTGGCTTCGTAGGGCTTGATGATGTAGCCGTAGGCGCCGCTTTTCAGGGCGATGGCCGCGATGGCGGGGTCGTCCACGCCGGTCACCATGACCGCCGCCGTGAAGGGGTACTCCATGAGCAGCACGTGTTTGGTGAGGTCCAGGCCGGATTCACCCGGCAGATTGACGTCACACAGCACGAGCGCGAAGTGTTTGCGCGCGAGGTGCTGGCGGGCTTCCCGCGCGTCGGCAGCCAGCGTGCAGTCGTAGCCCTGCGAGGTGAGGAGCCGGCCCAGCTGGTTCCGGACCGTTTCCTCGTCGTCGACGATCAAGATGCGGGGCTTGTCCATGCTCGGACCCGGCGTGCCTCCTGCGAGCCATTCTAAACGAATACGGGGCCAAGGAGAAGGCCGGTGGAGGTGGGGCGTCCCGGCCGCTGCTCCGGCGGTCTTACCAGCAGAATTCGTGCCGGGGGAAGGCGCAACCGGATGTTCCGGCTGCAGGCGCGGGACTTGCTAAGACATTGAGGCCGCGGGCCTGCCTTGGCGGCCATGCCGCTCCGTCGTCCGTCCCGGGGGACCCGGGTGGGCGGCAGGGGTTCCAAGTTGTACGCCGACTGTTCATCCTGGTGCACGGAGGCGCATCGGTCTGTTGCCCGAACCCTGTGCCGGGCGTAAGATGACGCCGTCGCCCCTGGCTCCTTCACGTCCAACCCAAGCGGATAGGGGGGTTATCGACATGTCGCCGTCCCGCCAGCCCTATACCTGGTTGCAGGTGCTGATGATCATCATGACCGCCGTGGCGATGGTGATCGGCGCCCTGGCCCTCCATTATATCGAGACCCGCCTCGTGAAGACGGCGGGGGAAAGTCTCAGCCTGGCCTCCGGCGAAATCGCGGGCAAGTTGGACCGGCTGTTGTTCGAGCGCTATGGCGATGTCCGGATGATGGCACGTGCTTTCGGCACCCGCATGTCCGACCGGCCGTTCGTCAACGCCTATCTGACCTGGATGAAGGAATCGTACCATCCCGTGTACCTCTGGCTGGGCGTGACCGATGCGCAGGGGCGCGTGATCGCGGCGACGGACCCCGCCACGGTCGGGCAGGATGTGAGCAAGAGCGCGTGGTTTCGGACCGTCCGGGGCGGGGCGCCGGTGTTCGTCGGAGACGTGCAGCCCTACGAGGCGTCCAGCGGCATGGATGCCGTCTCGTTCACGGCCTCCGTCACCGGGCCGCGGGGGGAATTTCTGGGCGTGGTGACGAGTCTCATGGGATTGCCCGTGCTGGAGGAGATCGTGACCAGGACGGTGCACGACGTCCATGCCACCGGCGCGTTCCTGGGCACGATCGAATATCAGTTCGTGACGGAGGCGGGGGACGTCTTCATCGATTCGGACCTGGCCCACAAGGGCAACGTCAACCTGGTCCGGCTGGGACTGCCCTCCGCGCTCATGGGCCGGTCGGCCAAGCCCGGCTATCTCGAGGAAGAGCACCGGCGCCGGCACGTTCCCGTCGTCACCGGGTACGCGTGGACGTCCGGCCACGGGGAATTCCCGGGCCTGCACTGGAGAGTCCTGATGCGGATGGACCGGAACGACATCCTGATGCCCATCCGGGAAGTGGTGTGGAGGCTGGGCGCGGCAGGGGCCGTCATCTGGCTGCCGATGTTCGGGCTCCTGTACTGGGCCACCGGCCGCCTGCGGAAGGAGTATGCGCAGGCCCAGCAGGAAGCCGCACGGGCGCGGGCGGCCGAGGGGACGTTGCGGGAAGGCGAGCGCCAGACGCGCGCCATCGTGGAGACGGCGCTCGATGCCGTCGTCGTGATGAACGAACGCGGCGAGATCACGGATTGGAACCACCAGGCCGAGAACATTTTCGGCTGGACGCGCCAGGAGGCCATCGGCAGGTCCCTCGGGAAGACGATCATCCCCGCGCAGCACCGCGAGGCCCATGAGCGCGGACTCCGGCACTTCCTTGAGACCGGCCGCGGACCGCTGCTGAACAAGCGGATCGAGATCGCTGCGTGCCACCGGGACGGGCATGAATTCCCCGTGGAACTCACGGTGTCTCCCATCCGGCTGGGAAACCTCTGGGTGTTCAACGCGTTTGTCCGCGACATCACCCTGCGGAAGTCGGAGGAGCGGCGCCTGGCGGCGCAGTATGCCGTGACACGGGTCCTGGCGGAACCGCTGACGCTGCAGGAGGCGAGTGGGAGGATCCTGCAGGCGGTCTGCCAGAACCTGAATTGGGAGCTGGGGATTTTCTGGCATCTCGACGAGTCCGCCCATGTCCTGCGGTGTCTCGACGTCTGGCACGCGCCGGGCACCCCTGCTTCCGAGTTCGTGGCGCTCAGCCGCCAGCGGACGTTCTCGCCCGGCACGGGGCTTCCCGGGCGTGTCTGGTCGACCCGGCGGCCCGCCTGGATCCCCGACGTCGTCCATGACGCAAACTTTCCGCGCGCGCCGGCGGCGTCCATCGACGGGTTGCACGGGGCGTTCAGCGTGCCCATTCAGGTCGGGAACAATCTCTACGGCGTCATCGAGTTTTTCAGCCACGACATCCGCGAGCCGGACAAGGGGCTGCTCGACATGATGGTGGAGATCGGCACGAAGATCGGGCAGTTCATCGTGCGGAAACAGACCGAGGGGGAGCTCCAGTCGGCGCAGGCGCAGCTGCTGCAGGCGCAGAAGATGGAAGCGGTGGGCCGGCTGGCGGGAGGAGTCGCGCACGATTTCAACAATCTGCTGACGATCATCTCGGGGTCCTGCCATTTCCTGCTGAGCTCGCTCGACCAGCCCGGTCCCCTGCGGAAGGAGGTCGAGGAGATCAAGCGGGCCAGCACACGGGCGGCCACGCTGACCAGCCAGCTCCTGGCCTTCAGCCGCCGCCAGGTGCTGACCTTGAAGGAGCTGAATCTCAACGATGTCATCCGCAACATGGAAAGCCTCCTGCAGCGGCTGATCGGCGAGGACATCAACCTGGTGACCGTCCTGGAGCCGGCGCTGGGGGATGTCCGGGTCGATCCGGGACAGGTTGAGCAGATCATGATGAACCTGGTCGTCAATGCCCGGGACGCCATGCCCTCGGGGGGACGGGTGACCATTGAAACCGCCAACGTCGAGCTGGGCGACACCTTCGCCCACCAGCATGCGATGACCCAGCCCGGCCCCTACGTGATGCTCGCCGTGAGCGACAGCGGCCTGGGCATGGACAGGGAAACCCAGGCGCATATCTTCGAGCCGTTTTTCACGACCAAGGATCAGGGGAAGGGCACGGGGCTCGGGCTGGCCATGGTCTATGGAAGCGTCAGGCAGAACGGCGGGTCCATCTTCGTGTACAGCGAGCCGGGTCTCGGGACGACGTTCAAGGTCTACCTGCCACGGGTCAAGGAGGAGGTTGACGCGGAGCAGATGTCGCCGGCCGCCCCCTCCGAGCTGCCGCGCGGGACGGAAACCGTGCTGGTGGTCGAAGATGAACCGGGCGTGCGCGCGGTGATCCTGAGGACCCTCCGGGAGCAGGGCTATAAGGTGCTGGAGGCGCGCCATGGGCTCGAGGCGCTGCATCTCGGCACCCAGCCCCTGGAGAAAATCCATCTGCTGCTTACGGACGTGGTCATGCCGCAAGTGAGCGGGCGCGAGGTGGCGGAGAATCTGACGCGCATCCATCCGGAGCTCCGGGTTCTCTACATGTCCGGCTACACGGACGACGCGGTGGTCCGCCACGGCGTTCTTGCCGACGGGGCCATTTTTCTCCAGAAACCGTTCACGCCCGACGTGCTGGCGTCGAAGGTACGCGAGGTGCTAGATGCGCCGCGCAAGGTGGCGTGACGGTCGGGGATGCTTGATCTTGGGGAGGTTTTCGGCTATTGGTGAATGCGATGAAACGGACGACGGCGAAGCCGGCCCCTCCCAAGGGGCAAGAGATGGAAATCGATCATTACCGCATCCGGCAGGAGCCCTACTATGCCGAAACGGGCGGGGAGATCGGCCTCTTCACGATCGCGGCGAAGAGCCGGATGCCGGTCATGCTCAAGGGCCCGACCGGCTGCGGCAAGACGCGGTTCGTCCAGCACATGGCCTGGAAGCTGGGGCGCCCGCTCATCACCGTGGCCTGCCATGAAGACCTGACCGCCTCCGACCTCGTCGGGCGCTATCTCCTCAAGGGCGACGACACCGTCTGGGTGGACGGCCCGCTCACCCTCGGCGTGAAGCATGGCGCGATCGTCTACCTCGACGAGATCGTCGAGGCGCGCAAGGACACCACGGTCATCATCCATCCCCTGGGCGACGACCGCCGTCTGCTGCCGATCGAGAAGAAGGGGCAGGTCATCGAGGCGGTGGACGAGTTCATGCTCGTCATCTCCTACAACCCCGGCTACCAGAGCGTGCTCAAGGACCTCAAGCAGAGCACCAAGCAGCGGTTCATGGCGATCGAGTTCACCTACCCGCCGGCCGCGATCGAAACGCAGGTGATCGCGAAGGAAGCGGGCGTGGACCGTGACGTGGCGCAGAAGCTGGTGAAGCTGGGCGAGAAGGTGCGGAACCTGCGGAACCATGGATTGGAGGAGGGCGTGAGCACGCGCCTCCTCATCTACGCCGGGCAGTTGATCGGCAAGGGCATCGCGCCGGCCCGCGCCTGCGAAGCCGCCGTGGCGAGACCGATAACCGACGATCCGGATATGCAACGCAGCATCGCCGAGCTCGTGAAGGCCATTTTCTAGGTTTCGTGTCGTTTCCTCGCCCTTCTCCCCAGGCACAATGAGCCATCTTCCGGTTCAAGATACGCCTGAAGGGGCCATCCTCGCGATCCACGTCCAGCCGAAGGCCTCCAAGACCGAATACGTCGGCCTGCATGGCGATGCGCTGAAGTTCCGCGTCGCCGCGCCGCCGGTGGAAGGGGCTGCGAATGACGCCCTCTGCGGGCATCTGGCCGCGCTGTTCGCCCTCCCCAAAAAGTCCGTCGTGATCAAGGCCGGAGGCGGGTCCCGGCACAAACGCGTGCTCCTCACCGGCGTCCCGGCTGGCCGCGTGCAGGACGTGTTGCGAATTTGAAATAGGGAGGCGGGGTGGCATGCCCCTCCGCATTGCAGGGTGGTCACTAATGGCGTAGCCCGTTGAACGTGGCGAAGCGTTAAAGGCGACAGGCTTGGAAGCGGCCTGTCGCCTTTCTATTCTTAAAAGGGGATGTCGCGCTTGAAGCGACTGTGCCGAAGAAGCGGGGACCCACCGAGGCGTTAGCGGGAAGGAAAGCTGGAACTGACCAAGGCACCGCGGTCACCGACCGCGGCCGAGGGAATTCCAGAAGGTTTCCTCCCGCTAACGCCCGGAAGGGTCGCTTCGGGAGGCACTGAAGCGGAACAGCGCGACTTCCCCGGTCCGCCTATCGCCAGCCGCTTCTTTTTATATTTAGAGGAAAAAGCAGGCGGGGAAGTCGGCCAGGAGACATTGAATCCGCAGCGAGAGGCGCTGCAGGCGCGAGATGTCGTCTGCCGTCGCCATGGCCGGCTCCAGCCGCTCCAGCCACTGCGCGTCCGCCCGCAGCTTCGAGCGCGAGAGAAAGGACGTGCCCGGAATCTCCGAGTCCTCCCGGGCCGCCTGTGTCGCCAGCAGCCGCAGTGTCGCCACGTCGTCCGCCAGTTCCACCCGGTTTGTCTCGAGACGATAGGGTTCCTTGTCTTCGTCGACGGCCGGCAGCAGGCGCTGCAGCCAGGTCACCGTCTCCGCCATCCGTTCATAGTGGAGCGTGTCCGGCAGGTCGCTCGGCTGATGGTAGCGCGGGGTCCGTCCCGCGGAGAGGAACAGGAACGGCACGCCGGCGGTCCGGAACGCATCGTAGTCGCTGAACGACACGTGCCCGATCAGCGGCAGCTCCTCGATCAGGTGCATGCCCAGCGGCAAAACCGTTAAGGTACGAGGTTCGAGGTTCGGGGTTCGAGGTTCCAACTTCGAACTTCGAACTTCGAACGCGCGGCTTTCTTTTAGCCGCCGGTACAGTCCCGGCGATGCTTCGGCACCTGCGGCAAAGAGCCTGTCCTGCAGCGGCCGCCAGTGCACGCCCCCCATCAGGTCCATCACCAGCACGGCCTGGATGCGCGACGGGTCGACGATGTCCTTCGGCAGGCGGTCCACGAACTGCTGGGAGCCCATCAACGGCGTCCGGATGTAGGGCGGCTCCTCGGCGTTGAAGGCCACGAACAGCACGTGGTGGCGCGCCAGGGGAGGCAGCGCCCGGGCGGTCTCGATCAGGATGGCGACCGCCGAGGCGTTGTCATCGGCGCCGAGATAATTCCCGCCGAGGTGATCGAAGTGCGCGGCCAGCAGGATCCACGGCGCGGACTCCGTGCGGCCCGACGCGCGGCGCATCCCGATCAGGTTGTCGCCCAGGTTGCCGGAGAGGGTCTGCCGGTAGCCGCCCAGCGACGGCAGCGGCTCCAGCCCGATTTCCCGAAACCGCGCGGCGAGCCAGTCCGCCGCCCGGCGGTTGCCCTCGGTGCCCGGTTTGCGCCCGTGCAGGTCGGCGCCGGCGAGGAATCGCACATGGGCCTGCAGCCGCCGGGCGAGGTCGGTGGAAACGGGGAGCGTATGGGGATCGACGGCGGCGGTCATGGAGGAAGCCTGCGCAACGGCGACGCACAGCAGGAACACGACGGCTCCACCGACGACTCTCAGCCGGCGGTCGTGACGCACGGTCAGGGCTTCGGCGCCCCGGCTTCCGTGCCGGCCGGCGCCTTGTGCTTGAGCGCGCGGCCCTTGTCGGGCGAGGGATCGGGGATCAGGCCGTAGGTCTGCCGGCCTTCATGGTTTTCCGGCAGGTATTCCGTGATCGGCATGCCGTCCTCCCGCACGAACAGGAGGCAGTGGCAGTACTTGTAGATCTGCATTTCGTCGCAGGCGCAGATCCACCGGCGCAGCTTGGCTTCTTCCTTCTTGTCCTTGTAAAAATTGCAGGGGCAGAGCGGCTTGCCCAGCTCGTCCACGTGGGCGGCCAGACCCATCACGACGGCTTCGGTGACGGCAGGGTTGGGGTGCATGGTCGTGCCGCTCTTCTCGGCGAACCCCTTCACGAACTTCCACATCCTGTCGAGGCTCTCTTTCCGCGGCTCGGCCATGACGTTCCCCGATCAGGTCTTCCCCCCGCCCTGGGTCCCCAGGAAGACGCGGAGCCGCTCGCGCTGCGACGCCTGGAGCTCGACGAACTCGACGCCGAAGGTGTCCCCCTTGACCCATCGGACGAGGCCGCGCTCGACTTTGAGCGGCCGCGGGTAATCCGGAAGGAACAGGTCGACCTTCACCGTGGAGTCCACTTCCGGGACGGTCTGGCACTGGATCTTGCATCCGGTCTTGGAGAGATCATTGACGAGCCCCTCCCCCTCCAGTCCGCCGCTGGAGAAGAAGGCCCGGCAGCTCAGCTTGTGACGGGTCGCGATGCGGGGCTTCTGCGGGGGGTTCTCCTGCAGCTCCCGCATCAGCTCCGCCCCCTCGCTCTTCGAGAGCCATCCCTTGCGTGCCAGCAGGCTCAGCAGCGAGGCCGCGTCCAGCCGGTAGGAGACCACCAGCGCCTTGAGCGAGGTCAGGTCGCGCGGATCGATCAGTTCAGCCATGAGTCACCCTCGTCCTGATTGCAGCATCACGTGCGCCAGCGGAGCGTGACCGGCCCCTTCAGGGGATGGTCCAGCGCGCCGCCGCTCTGCTGGGCGGCCAGGTAGGCCGCCTTCAGTCTCGTGTACCACCTGGCCGGCGCGTCGGGGTCACCGAGCAGCATCAACGGTGGGTTGTGGCGCAGGCCGATCGCCTGTCTGGCCATGGCGCTCGTGTCCTGGTTCAGGAAGGCGCGGCCGAACAGGCGCAGGAGGGTTTTCGAGAACGGCAGCCAGCGGAGGCAGTCCCAGGCGGCGCAGAAGTCCATGCGGCACTGCGTCTCGGAGATCGGCGTGATCATGGCGCGCGAGAGAAACCACTGGTCGCCCGATTGAATGGTCTCGATGCGGATGTTGGGCAGCAGGAAGTCGATCGTGACGGTCGGCGCGCCCCCCGACAGGCCCACGAGTTTGTACACCGCGCTGTTGCTCGATGCGGGGTGGGAGACCATCCGGAACCCGAGCGGGAGCGGTTCGTAGGTCTTGGATTTCTCGCGGATCGTCGCACGGCTCCGCCACCACGGGTTCTGATGGACGAACGGGCCGTGCGCCGGGTCGATCAGGCCCACGAGGCCGTTGTCGATGGTCGAGGTCAGCGGCACGGAAATATGGATCGTGCGGTACGATTGCGAGAGCACGGGCAGCGCAGGCGGATCGGGCAGCGACGCCGGCACGCCCTGCTTGCCGGGCACGTAGACCCAGACGTAGCCGTCACGGTCACGGGCGGGGTACGAGGTCACGCCGATCTTCTCCGGCTGCACGCCCGAATCGGCGACCAGCGCCGGAATCTCCCGGCAGCGTCCCGTCATGTCGAATCGCCAGCCGTGGTAGGAGCATTCGATCTGCTCCCCGTCGAAGCAGCCGAACGACAGCGGCATGGCGCGGTGCGGGCAGATGTCGCGCAGAGCGGCCACGCGCCCCTGCCGGTCGCGGCAGATGACGAGCGGGAGCCCGGCCAGCGTCTGGCTCTTCATCTGCCCGGCGCGCACGTCGGCCGACAGCAGGGCGGCGTACCAGAAACCGGTCAGGGGCTGGCTCTGGGCTCCGTTGGACGATGCTTCCATAATGACCCGGGGTTCAATGAGGGGTTCAGGATAGTCGAACGTCGCCGCCGGTGCAAGGTTGTTCACGGCCGTCGCGACCGCCGGCGTCATGGTGGGAGTGAAAGGCGCGCTTCATAGTGGCGCTTGCCGATCGAGGCCAAAAACGCCTCCAGGGCGCGCGCGAACTCGTTTGTCGGGTCCCATTTGATTCCGAAGTGGCCCATGTCCTTGAAGACCACCAGGCGCTTGGGCCCGCGGGCGGCTTGAAAGAGTTGTTCGGCCTGTCGGACCGGGATCAGCGCGTCGCGCATGCCGTGCAGGATGAGAACCGGGCGCGACACGCGGGCGATCTTC
>Ga0233416_10000650_pt1 | contig 10710 bp, 8 predicted proteins | sample Sediment_Towuti__2_FD_188638 | JGI IMG/M metagenome (GOLD analysis project Ga0233416, IMG submission 188638) | Sediment microbial communities from Lake Towuti, South Sulawesi, Indonesia - Sediment_Towuti_2014_0_MG | ecosystem: Environmental > Aquatic > Freshwater > Lake > Sediment | place... | reverse complement strand
CGGTCGAGTAAGCCTTAGGACCCTGGTGCGCTCGCAGGAATTCTTTGACCGAACGAACATTTGGGTGGCCAACGCAGGAAGCAAGACGTTGTCCACATCGCTTACTTCCAAACAGGTTGTCATTGAATAAGGGGCTCCGAGGTGTAGGAGCCTGGGGGTTCACGTTCCCGGCAATTCTGGGAGCTTATTCGATTTGGGTGGCTATGACCTGATTGCCGCGGACACGGATCTCGATGGCAATAGGCGGCCGAAGGCCGCTCCCTGAGACCACCTCGCCACGAACCCAGGCCCCGCCCGGCGCTGTCCCCATTCGCAGCGGGTCGTACACCGTACCCGTGCAGGGATCAACGACCATGGGGTAGCGTGATTTGAAGCCGAACTGCTTCGCCAGGCGCGCTGCGTCAGTCACCAGTTCCAGCTCGCACCGCCCGTAGGGCGCCTGAAGGGAGAACCCCCAGAAACTCCCTTCGCTTCCCGTTCCTCCCGGGAGACGGATGGCCAGGGCCGGCACCATCTCGCTCGAATTCCGCTTGCGAAAGAGAAACCGGTTGGAAGACCAGGGACGCGAAAACTCTTGCAACGACCCGACGGGGATGGGGTCATTGGACAAGAAAGAAGCTCCAACCAGCGGAGCTGGCAAGGGCACTTCTACTGGCGGGGCGTTCAACTCAGCCTGGGGTCCCTGAGCTTGCGCCGGCAAGCTGCGGGTTTTGTGGTACGCCCACCACCCGATTCCCAGCACAACGACCAAGGTAGCGCCCAGGATTGCCGCCTGTGCCAGCCTCCCTTTGATAGAATCAGAAAGTCCAGACGGAGGTTCAGGCGTAGGCCGGTCTACTACGCCCGGGATAATCGGCATTTGCGCTTGAAACTTGGGCTTGGTCTGGGTGGCGTCGGACATGGGCCTAGCGCTTCACCATATGAATTTCCGTGCCCCCGCGCTCATAGCGCACGTCATCCATGAGTTGGTTGATCAGATAGAGGCCGCGGCCATGCTCGGAGAGTAGCTGTTGCCCTTGGATGGGACTGGGTAGTTTGGAGGGGTCAAAACCTTCTCCTGGATCGCGCACCACCACCAACATCCCGCGAACGTCGTCGCAGGCCACCACGCACTGCACCTGCTTGGACGGATCATTCTTGGCCCCGTGGAGAATCGCATTGGCCAGCGCTTCGCGCACGGCCATCTCCACCTCAAACTCCTTCCCGGAGGCGCATCCCAGTTCGCGGATCAGTTGCAGGATGCTGTCCACAACCGGAGTGATCGCCTCGACCCGCGCGGAGAGGGTGAATTCAAAACGCAGGGTCAATTCGCGCGGATCGAATTCGCAACGCGAACTGGATGCTGGGGTCATCGTCCCTGAATTGTAGTGTCGCATCGTGAAACTCACAAGCGGCCACGGCTCCGCCCTGTTCGCCTGATCCTCATCCGTCCGCCAGTTTCAGGCGCACGGAGTGGTGTCTCAGGTATTCCTGCAGGTTGGAAAGGCCTAGAAGCAACTCCAGCACCTTGACCCGCTGCGCTGGCGAGCAACCGCCACCATTCTGAGCTAGAGTTTGCACGGCAAAGTCCGCGCCCGCCAGCAACCAGTCCAGAGCGCGAGAATCAACCGGCTGGCCCTGTCGGCACAGATCCAGGGCCGCGCGCAGCTCCGCGGAGGCCTTTTCGACGTAGTGGTCCAAGCAGAGGTGGTTCTGCGCCAGAGTTGCCGGCACCGCCGCCGAACAACTCGAAACGCTGCATTTGCCTGCAGGGGCTGTGTCCACAGGATTCCCCGCCACTCCAGAATCCCTCTCGGGGTGCAACCTGCTTTCCACCTGCCGGGCAACTGCTTCGGCCAGCAACAAAAGCAGTTAGTTGCCCCAACCGAGCTGTGACGCACGCCAGGTGATTCTCGAATGGGTAGAAAGTTCCCCAAGTGGGAAGGAATCCACTGGCTCACTTCTCAAGAACTGCGGGTGCTTCCACGGCGGGCAGAATTCCAGCTCACTCTTGCAGCCGAATGCATGGAGTGATGCGAACGAAAATCAGAAGTTCAGGACGATTCCCGAACGGTAGCGTGAGTTGTGCTGGGTCGCGCCGGAAAAGCGGGTGTACACGTAGTCGGCTTCCACGCGCCATGCCAGACGACTGTTCAGACGGATGTCGGCCCCGCCCCCGGCCACTCCCGAAAACGAGTTCGCTGCTGCCGGAACGCCGGCGGTTTGAACCACCCGGATGCGTGCACCACCGACTAAAACATGACCCCAAGGTTGGATACGCGCCTGGCGGCGAACGACGATCTTCGGGCCGGCTCCGTACCAAAACCACTGCGTAGGAATGCCAAACGGGCTGCCATAAGCGCCGCTCACGCCGGCCTCGATGCCCAGCCAATCGTTGAAATAGCGAGTGCCCGACGTTGTAAATCCGTGCAAGCCAAAGTGAATCCCGCCGCCGGAGCCTACCCGCAAGTACTCGTAGCCTAAGCTGATTTGCCAGGGAAAGAGGTCCTCGGAGGCTGCTTGTGGCCTGGGCTGAGGAGCCGAGGGCAAACCGGGCGCGAGCGCGCTCTCCTGAGCTGCCAGTGGTGTCGCCAGGAGAAGACACAGCCCCGTAACCAACCACCGCATACGCATGAGGTGCCTCCTGAGAGGGAAGTCCGCCAAGCCTACTCGATATTAGTTAGCCCTGGCCCCAGATCGGAGTCCAACTCAAAATGGGCGCGTGGCTTCTCGGTGTTACTGACTAAGAGAGCACACGCAGGGGCGCGGGAAACATAATCAGGGAACGTGGTTTCGGCCCAGCGAAGATTTGATTCAGAAATTTCTGGGGAAGCCACCCACAGGGGCCTTGCCTTGGCCCAGGGGACCAGTCAGAAGTTGACAACCACCCCGCCCGTCGCCTGGTAATTGTTCTGGGACTGGCTGAAGATGCGAGTTCCAAGGTAGTCTCCGCCCACTCGAAGATAGAGTCGGCCGGTGAGTTTGAAATCCACTCCCGCTCCGGCAACATACGCAAGAGTGTTCGGGCTCCCCAGGGCGGTTTGCGGCAGGACGCGTGCTCCGCCCACCAGCACTCGGCCAAACGGGTCCAACCGCGTCGTGTTGCGCCAGGCGATGTGCATGCCCCCGCCATAGAAGATGTACTTGCCGGTTTGATTGCCCGGCAGGCTGTTGAAGGTCGCCGTGACGTTGCCTTCCAGCCCGAACCAATCGTTCACGTAGCGAATGATCGAGGTGCTGAAGCCGCTCATATTGCGCGCGCCTCCCGGAAAGCGCAGATGCGTGTACGCATAGGAGAAGGAAATCTGCCAGCGAAACTCATCCGGCGTGGGGAACCGTTGTGGGCCCGGCGCAGGGGACGCCGGGGGTGCCAGCGATGCTGGATCAGCCAGTGCCGGCGTGCGAAGGCTCGCGAGATCGAAAAAGGGACCGCCCGCTGATACGGAATTCTCTTGCGCGGCGGACGGAAGAGCACAAACCAAAAGGACAGCGGCTAAGAGGGCAACTTGACGCATGTGCAGGACCCCACTTTCCCAAGTTCAACGCCACCTCCTATGTTTGCCAATATTGAAGGGCGAGTCCACGCGAAAGCGGCCCCCGCGTTCCTGCCGGGCAATAGTTGCATGGTTGGCGGTAGGGTTTTGGCTTGCTACGCGATCAAGCAGCCTTGCCGCAGCACTTCTTATACTTCTTGCCGGAGCCGCAAGGGCACGGGTCGTTGCGCCCGATCTTGGCGCCGCTTCGGACCGGCTTGGGCGCCTCGGCCTGTGCCGGGCCGGTCTGATATTGCAGCTCCTGTTGCTGGCGCCGCTGTTTCCGCTCGAGGGCCGCGGCGGCATCCGGCAGGGTGCGCGGGCGAATTGGGCCGGTCGGCAGGACTTCGGGAGGCGGCGCCTGTTCGGCAGGCCGCACGAGGAAGAGATAGCGCACCGTTTCCGTGTCCGTGCGCGCCATCATGTCCTCAAACAGCACGAAGGCTTCCTTCTTAAACTCAACCAGTGGGTCCTTTTGCCCGTAGCCGCGCAGGCCGATGCCTTCCTTCAGATGGTCCAGCGACAGCAGGTGGTCCTTCCACTGCGTGTCCACCACATCGAGCACGATGCGCCGCTCCAGCCAGCGCATCACTTCCGGCCCGAACTGCTTCTCTTTCTCCTCGTACCTCTTGTTGACCGCGGTGATAAGCGCTGGGACGAGCTCGTCGTGACTCAGCTTGCCGCTGTCCACACCGGCAGCGCGCACATCCAGCCCAAACTGGTTGAGCACCTCGTTGGCGAACTGCGTGGTGTTCCACTGCTCGGGATGTTGCTCCCGCGGGCAGTAGGTTTCGGTCAGCTCCCGGGCGATATCTTCGGCGATGCCCAGCACATAGTCCTTCTGGTCTTTCCCCTCGAGCACGGAGCGGCGAATCGCGTAGATCGTCTCCCGTTGCTTGTTCATCACATCGTCGTATTCCAGCAGATGCTTGCGGGCTTCGAAGTTCTGCGCCTCGACGGCCTTCTGAGCGTTCTCGATGCGGTTCGAGATGAGCTTGGACTCGATGGGTACTCCCTCGGTCATCCCCAGGCGGAACATCAGCGCCTTTACGCGTTCGCCGCCGAAGATGCGCATCAAATCGTCTTCGAGAGACAGGAAGAACCGCGAAGAGCCGGGGTCGCCCTGACGCCCCGCGCGCCCGCGGAGCTGGTTGTCAATCCGCCGCGCCTCGTGCCGCTCCGTGCCCAAGATATGCAGCCCACCCAGACGCACCACCTCGTCGTGCTCGGCTTGGCATTCCGCAGCGTACTTCTCATAGACCGGTCTCCACTGCTCCAGCGGCACCTGAAAGATTTTCCCTTCATGTTGAAAGAGCACCATGTTGACCGCCGGCTGGTTGCCGTTGCCGGTTTCCGCGCCAATCACTGAGGAAGCCGCCGCGTAGGGAATGGCAATACGGTTCTTGATCATGTGCTCTCGGGTCATGAACTCGGGATTCCCGCCCAGCAGAATGTCTGTGCCACGGCCCGCCATATTCGTTGAGACAGTGACCGCACCCTTGCGCCCCGCCTGGGCGACGACCTTGGCCTCGCGTTCGTGCTGCTTGGCATTCAGCACCTGGTGAGGAACGCCCGCCTTCTTGAGTGACGCGCTGATGGCTTCGGACTTCTCAATCGAAATCGAGCCGACCAGAACCGGCTGGCCGATCTCATGCAACTGCCGAATCCCATCCGTATGCGAGCCGTCCTCCTGTAGGATGCCGTTGACCACGGCTTCGAACTTCTCGCGCTCCGTGCGATAGACGATGTCCGGGTTCTCCAGGCGGATCAGGGTCTTGTTCGTGGGGATGGCCACCACGTCGAGGTTGTAGATTTTCTGAAATTCGGCCGCTTCTGTCAGCGCCGTGCCGGTCATGCCCGACAGCTTCTTGTACATTCGAAAATAATTCTGGAACGTGATCGTGGCCAGCGTCTGGTTTTCCCGCTCGATCTTGACGGCCTCTTTGGCCTCGACCGCCTGGTGCAGCCCGTCCGACCACCGCCGGCCGGGCATCTGTCGGCCGGTAAACTCATCCACGATGACCACCTCGCCCTCTTTCACCACGTAGTCCACGTCCCGTTTGAACAGTGTGTGTGCGCGCAGCGCCTGATAGACGTGGTGAATGGTCTCCATATGCGCAGGGTCATAGAGGTTTCCCAGGCCGAGCAACCGCTCGCATTTGGAGACGCCTTCTTCGGTGAGCGTGGCCGTCTTGTGCTTTTCGTCGATGGTGTAGTCAATCTCCTGGATCAACTTGGGAATGATTTTGTCCACCCGGTAATACTTGTCCGTGGACTCTTCGGCGGGGCCGGAAATAATCAGCGGCGTGCGGGCCTCATCAATCAGGATGGAGTCCACCTCGTCCACAATGGCGAACTGATGCCCGCGCTGCACGCAATCGGCCAATTCGTACTTCATGTTGTCGCGCAGATAGTCGAAGCCAAACTCGTTGTTGGTGCCGTAGGTGATGTCGGCGGCATAGGCGTCGCGGCGCTGGTTGTCGTCGAGGTCGTGAACAATCACGCCCACCTTCAGTCCCAGCGCGCGGTAGATGGGCCCCATCCATTCGGCGTCGCGGCGCGCCAGGTAGTCGTTGACCGTCACGATATGCACGCCCCGCCCGACCAGCGCATTCAGCACCGCCGGCAGCGTGGCCACCAGTGTCTTGCCCTCCCCGGTCTTCATTTCCGCGATTTTGCCTTCGTGCAGGACTGCGCCCCCAATCAGTTGCACGTCGAAATGCCGCAGTCCCAGGTGACGACGCCCGGCTTCACGCACCAGCCCGAAGATGGGCACAATGGCCGGTTCGAGCGCCTCGCGCACACGCTCTTTGAATTCCGGGTCGTCCGCCTCGATATCCTTGAGCTGCTCTTGGACCTGGGCGCGCAGCTCCGCGAAGCGTGGCGGAAAGTCGCTGTTGGCCAGCTCCTGCATCTCCGCCTCGAGTGCATTGATGGCCTGGACGTACGGCTGGATGCGCTTGATATCCCGCTCGTGCTTGGTTCCGATGAACCGGGCCATCACCCGGTCGAAAGCTTCTTCTACCCGCATGGTCTCCCTGAGCCTCGTGCAAGTCGTCTACAACAAAGCGGGCCGGCTCACGCCGGCCCCGCGACGCACGACGCACTCTTCATTGTATCCCGCGCCCTGGAAGCGTGCAAAGGCAGTCGGGAGACGAGCCGTAGACGCAAAGTGCGGGAACAACTGCGCCGCTTTGACGGGACGGATGCAGACTCCTTGGGGGATTACTTGGTGGCGCGGGGAATGTGTCCGGAGCGTCGGCTGTCTGCTCCGCCTGGCTCACGGATACTCTGCCCGGTGAGGAGTTTCCTGAGGCGGTAGCGATCCTCCAGGCTGATATCCAAGATTTCGAAGGTAAGCCCCTGCGTGCGCGCCGTCCGTACAATGGCATGGGCATGCACGGTGCGCATACCCGAGCCGATGCGCAGCTCCGTCACCGTGCCCGCCCCTATGTGGCGGTCGAACGTTGCCAGCCCGCCGCTGAGGGAAAGCAGTTTGATGTCGAGGCGGAAAGTTTCTTTCAGATTCGTGGTCACGGCAGGTACAGGCTGGGTCAGCCGCAAGCGGGGATACCGCCGCTGGCGGTACCACGGCGAATCGGGAACCGGATCAAGCGGAGTAAAAGACAAATCGTCCTGTTCCAGGCCGCTGTGCCCCACGAACTCTCGAGCCCATTCCGGGTCAATTTTCTGCATAGCTTGCAGGGCGGCGATCCGTTGTTCGACAGGATAGACCCAACGCCAGAGCTGCTTGGTCTCCAGCAGGTGATGAAGGACTGGCGCAGCCTGCGTGCCGCGGAGCCGCCCTAGGGCCTCGATGGCTTTCAGTCGCGCGTAGGCCGTGCAAACCGCCGGGTTCTCCTCTTCCGCCATCTGGATGAGTTTCGGGACTGCCTGGGGCGTGCCGCTCATCCCGATTTCTTCCAATGCCAGCGGTCGCACCAGCGCGTCGAAGAAGGGAAGCAAGTCGAGAAGCAGGTTCCCACGCTCCGGCGCGCCGCCGCAGGCCAGCAAACGCACCGCGCGGTCTTGCAGGGCCGGGGCCGCTTCTCGCAGGCGGGAGGGCAAGAACTCGGAAATGGCTTCGGGTTGCAGCCGGCTTAACAGGCCCAGCGTCTCCACAGCCTCCAGCGGGCGATTGCCCCGTAGCAAGTCGCGCAGGTAGGTCAGACAGGGCTTGTCGAGCGCCGCCGCGATCTGCGCGATCAGATTGCAGTCCTCGCGGTAGGTGCAGCGATTGAACTGGGCCATGAGCTGGTTCGCAGCCACGCTGGGCAGCTTTGCCAGCACCGCGGGCAAGCCTTCCGGGACGGCTTTGCGTCGCAGGGCGTCATCGAGGAGTTCCGCCAGACGCCCTTCCACGCCGAGACGTGGCCAGAGCTCCTGGCCGGCCGTCGGCCGTTGCGCTTCCAGGCTGGCGGCGCAGTCCAAAGCCCGCAGCATCGCCGGGTAGTTGCGTCGCGTGACCCCCTCTTGGCTCAATCTGGCCAGTGCCGCAGCTTCCAGCGTGTGCAGTTCATTCTCCCGCTCCAGACATAACTGTGACCCCAGCCGGGCAATCGCAAACTCCAGAGAATCCCCTTCGCCGGCTCCGTATACCTCGGCCAGCTCCGCCAACCCGGCCGCCACCTGGCGGCGCGCCTCGCGTTCCTTGTGGCCCACGCAGGACACATAGTGGCGCAGCACACCCTGCACCAACTCGCTTTCGCCCTGCTTCGCGAGCTCCTCCACGTAGGAACGAATGCTCCGCGTAGGAACACACCACGCTTCTGCTGAGGTCAGCACCCCCCGCTTGCCTGACTCCGGCATCCGCTCCCAGAACTGCTCTGCGAGCCGTTCGACGTGGGGTTCCGCGGGCGTTCCCGCCCGCGCCGCGTGCTCTTCATGCAAGCCCACGGCTTTTCGCAAGCCTTCAATCTCCTGACTCACCCGGTCCAGCATCCTCCGCACGGCGCTCGCGCGGACGGCGCCCTGCTGGTACTGCTCGAGGGCGAATTTGACGGCCAATTCCTCGGCCAGCTTGACCATCATGTTCTGGCCCACAGCGGGCGACGGTCCCCGGGCAGCCAGCGCAGCCAGCGCGCGCTGCAACAGCCCTTGCGAATATTCTGGAAGCTGCTGAACCTGACTCTGGATCTGGGCCGGAACCAGCTCCGAACCCGGCGGCCCGTTCTGCACCATCTGTCCGAGCAAGCGCAAGACGCCTAGAATCTCGTCTTCGCTGGACGGCCTACTGGCGACGGTCTTCGCCGGGGTTTCTTGACTCCCGGCCGTCCCGGCCCCCGCCTGAGCACCGGGATCTGCACTCCCATCGCGCCCCGAGCGCGCCTTGACGCCCTGCGCTGCGGCAATGAGCTGCAGCAACTTCTGCGGGTCATTCAGCCACTCTTTCACCTGGGCGGCATCCGCCCCCAGCGTGCGCGCCGTCTGATTCGCCGCCACGCGGACATCCGCCACTTCGGCATCCTCGGCCACGAAGCGCACTTCGTTGACCCGCAGGTTTGGGTTATTCGCCAGCGCTGCCTTCAACTGCTCGGCCAGCGCCGAGGGCTTGGCGTTGCCCGCGGGGAAGGCGCGAACAAACTTGGCCAGGTCGTCCTCCACGATCTTGGGCAAGAAATGAATGCTGGACAGGCCGGCAGCAGAGAGAAGCTGTGCGAAGCTGCGCTCCGCCGGCGCTGGGTCCAGCGGCACGCCATCGAGCAGGAGTTGGTTGCCGGAAGCCCCCAGCGACAGCCCGGCGTCCCCTTCCTCCGCCATGGCTGCGCGCAGGTCGGTCCAGGCCGTTTGGAGCTGTTCCATCGAGCGGGCGTGCTCCAGGCCGTAGAGGCGGGCAAACTTTAACAGGATGTTCAGGCTGCGAACGAACGCGCGCGTAGCCGTCGTCTTGGCGCTGGAGGTCTGTGTCTCGCTTGACATCCCGTTCGGGGTGGGTCACGGGTGGAGCCCAAATCCCCAGTCCAACCTAGCTGGCACGCTATCAGGAAACAATGGTACGAACTCCGCTCTGTGGCCAATGCTGCACGCTTCCGAAGCCGGTCCGACTGAGGTTGCTCTCGGCCAGCGACCCGTCTATCATGAATGCTCAACACCCAAAGGAGCGCAATGGCAACCCGACCCATGGCCTCTCCCCAAGGGGAGAAAGGCCCCATTCAAGGTGTGAAGAACCTCATCGCTGTAGCCAGCGGCAAAGGCGGCGTGGGCAAAACCACCGTCGCTGTGAACCTGGCCGTGGCCCTTGAGCGCCTGGGCGCAAAGGTGGGCCTGCTCGACGCCGACGTCTACGGCCCCAACGTTCCGCTGATGCTTGGCACCGACGAGCAGCCCCGCGCGCTCGACGAGCGCCGCATCCAGCCGGTGCTTGCGCAGGGCATCAAGCTCATCTCCATGGGCCTGCTCAGCCCCGGCGACAAACCCATGATCTGGCGCGGGCCCATGCTGCACAGCGTAATCCAGCAGTTCCTGCGCAGCGTCGAATGGGGCGAGCTCGACTACCTCATCATTGACCTGCCCCCCGGCACCGGCGACGTGCAACTCACTCTCATTCAGACCGTCTCGTTGACCGGCGCTATCGTCGTGACCACTCCTTCCGTGGTTGCCCTGGCTGATGTGCGCAAGGCCATCGAAATGTTTCGTCAGGTCAATGTCGAGGTCCTGGGCGTGGTCGAAAACATGAGCTACTACGACCCGCCCGGCGGCCCGCGCCAGTACATCTTCGGTGAAGGCGAAGGACGCCGTGTGGCCCAGGCGTTTGGCGTGCCCCTGCTTGGCGAAATCGAAATTGACCCGCAAATTCGCCTGGGCGGCGACACCGGCAAACCCGTCGCGGCGCAGGGAGAAAACGCCCCCGGTGCGAAGTCCCTCTACGCCATGGCTCGCGCCGTTGCCGCGCGTCTCGAGCAGGCCACCGCCGCCCGCCCGACCGTCCAGATTGACTGAACATCACTCTGCGCTACCTCAGCGTCCTCTGCGCCGCCTCTGCGTCCTCTGTGCCTCCGTGGTGAGTCTGATCTGCATGCGCGCTCATTCTCACGAGTTCGTTCCGAGCGAAGTTGAGGAATCGGCCCTTCCACAGAGGCTTTCTTGTCAGCCTCGGACGCGTATGTTAGTTTTCCATGCTGGTTCCGAGGTGAGCGCTTTGCTCCGAAGTTATCGCGGCCGCGCGCCGCGCATTGCTCCCAGCGCGTACATTGATCCC
>Ga0233416_10000649_pt1 | contig 10713 bp, 10 predicted proteins | sample Sediment_Towuti__2_FD_188638 | JGI IMG/M metagenome (GOLD analysis project Ga0233416, IMG submission 188638) | Sediment microbial communities from Lake Towuti, South Sulawesi, Indonesia - Sediment_Towuti_2014_0_MG | ecosystem: Environmental > Aquatic > Freshwater > Lake > Sediment | place... | reverse complement strand
CATCATGTTGTTGAAGTCGTGCGCAATGCCGCCGGCGAGCGTCCCGACCGCCTCCAGCTTCTGCGCCTGCATGAATTGCGCCTCCAGTTGTTGCAGCTCGCTGATGTCGCGATGCACGCCGACATAGCGATCGACGACGCCGTTCTCGTTGCGGATCGGCGAAATGGCCAGCACCGCCGGATAGAGACTGCCATCCTTGCGCCGCTGCACGATACGTCCGCTCCACGATTCGCCGCCGGCAATGGTGCGCCACATCTGTGCGTAGAAGGCCGCCCCCTGCCGGTCGCTTTTCAGCAGGCGCGGGGTGTTGCCCAGCGCCTCGCGGGCAGTGTATCCGGTCAACTTTTCGAAAGCCGGGTTGACATATTCGATCGCTCCGAAGCGGTCGGTGATCAGCACCGATTCGCTGGTCTGCTCCACGGCATGTTGCATCTGCCGCAGTGCAACCAGCGTACGATCGCGCTCGAAGACGATGGCCGCCAGACGGACGGCGGTGGCCACATCGGTCAATTCCGATTCGGCTGGATAGGATACCTCGTCGCGATAGACGGCAAGAGTGCCGCACACCTTGCCGACGGCATCGAGCACCGGCTCCGACCAGCAGGCACGCAAACCGAACCGCTCCGCCGCCTTCTGCCACGGCACCCACAATTCGCTGGCAGCAATATCGGGGACGATCACCCGTTTCCCGAGCCAGGCGGACGTGCCGCTAGAGCCGACCTGCGGTCCGATCGGCGTGCCGTCGTCAAGGCGATTCCACTCGTCCGGCAACGACGGCGCCGCGCCCAGCATCAGCCGCCCCTTCTGCAGATGCAGAATCGAGACGCGCGCCCCCGGATGGCGCGACTCGATCATACGAACAATGGCGGCGAGGATCTGATCCGATGGCACTCCGGCAGCGATCTGTTCCAGAATGGCCGCAGTATCGGCTTGCAGCGCCTCGGCCCGCTTGCGCTCGTCGATACAGAACAGGGTGCCGTCGATATGGCGCACCCGCTGTAGCCGATCGCATGCCGCCTGCCCGCGTTCGGCCACCCAGAACACCGATCCGTCGGCGAGCTGTAGCCGGTATTCGAGATCTAGGCTGAGGGTTTTGCTGTTCCATGCCTGCTCGACGCGCTGTCGATCCTCCGGATGCAGCAGCGATTCGATCGCCACCTCGCCATTGAGCAACGCATCGACCGGAACGGCACACGGGAAACTCATCTCGCTGCCCAGAAAGGTAAAGCGGCGCGGCGTGCCCGGATGTGCGCGATAGACGATGCCGGGCAGATTCTCGATCAGCGAGCGCAACCGCTCCTTGCTTTCGCGCAGACTTGCCGTGCGTTGGCGCACCTGGCGACGCAGCAGCCCGATGTGCAGGGAGAAGCCAATCAGCAGCACGAGCAACAGAACGATGGCGAGCTGCCAGCGGTAACGAACGATCAGTTTCAGCGGATCGAGTTCCTGCTCATAAACGAAGTTGCCCTGGACAAAGTTCTCCGGCATCAGGCCGGCGGCGGCATAGACGGCGGCAATCCGCTCCCAGCGGTAGGGGCTCATATAGCCGATTTGCACGATCTCTTTCATGATCATCTGCGCCGTCTTCTCGGCCTCGAAATCGAGTTGCGACTTGCTCAGCTTTTGCGTGTTGTAGCGGGAGAGAATCAGCACCACCGCCTGCTCGGGCTGCTCCAGCGCCGCCAGCCAACCGCGCTGCACGGCACGGATCAACCGTTTCACCCGCTGCGGATGCAGGCGCACCTCCTCTTCGGAGGTGATCAGCAGATCGCCGTAGAAATCGATATCGAATGTTTTCGGACGAAAGAGGCGATAGGGGATCCCGACCACATCGAGCAGATGCGGCTGGTCGGTGATATAGACGGCATAGGCATCGGTGCGCCGCTCGATCAGATCGTCGAGGTTGTAACTCATCTCCTGACGAACGAAGCCGCTCTCGTCGATGCCGGCGGCGGCGAGCATGGCCAGAATGTCGGCATTGAGCCGCCCCGGCTGAATCATGATTCGCTTGCCGCGCAGATCGGCCAGCGAATGGATGCCGGCATCCTCGCGCACCATCAACGCCAGCGGCGAGTGCTGGAAGATCGCGGCCAGCGCCACCAGCGGTTTGCCCTTGGCCCGTTCGAGCAATACGCCGGTATCGGCGATGCCGTAGCACCCCTCGCCCGTCAGGACATGCTCGATCGACGAACGCCCGATACCGCCCTCGATCAGCGCAACATTCAGCCCCTCTTCGCGGAAATAGCCGCGCGCCTCGGCCATATAGAGGCCGGCAAACTGGAACTGATGCCGCCATTTGAGCTGAATGGTGATCGTCTCTCCGGACTTCGCAGCCGCCATATTCGGCAACAGAAGCAGCGCCAGCAGCAGCCATGCGCGTCTCATTCGCATGCATCCCCTCCTTGACGGGCGTTGTAGATCGGAGCCTGCATCGCGGCATAGGTGCGCAGCACAGCCACCGCCTCCTCGCGACAGAGACCACTCTGAACAGCAATGCCGCGCCGTTCCAGCTCGCCGATCCAGTCGGGGTGGCGCGGCCCCTCGTCGAACCCGATCGCCTGCACATCTGCGGCGGCGGCGCCACAGAGAAGACTGCGCACCCCCGACCAGGGAATGGCGCCGAAACACATCGCGCACGGCTCGCTGCTGCTGACCAGCTCGCACTCCGGCAACCCCGGCGCCCCCAGATCGAAATTTCCCAGCCGTTGTTGCGCGCCGGCCAACGCCACCATCTCGGCATGCGCCAGCGACAGATTGGACGCAACGACGCGATTGACGCCGGCGGCAATCAGGCGGCCGCTCTGCCGCTCGAAAATGGTGGCGGCAAACGGGCCGCCGCTGGCATGCAGCACATTCAGCCGCGACAGCTCGATGGTCAGACGCATGCGCGCCTCGGGATCGACAAAAGCGGGCGCGTCGGCCGCGAGCAGCGGTGCCAGATGCACCGAAAGCCAGTCGGGCAGGGTTATGGCGAGCATCACTCCTCTTTTCCGGCAAGCAGTTCGGCGACGGCGGCCAGCAGCACCTCCGGCGACACCGGCTTACGCAGGAAACGATCGACTCCCTGATCGGCTGCGTTCTCGTCGTCGACATGTTCGCTGTAGCCGCTGCACAGGATGATCGGCAGCGGGCGAATGGCGCGCATTGCCCGCATCAGCTCCATCCCGCTCATCCCAGGCATGGTCTGGTCGGTGATCAGCAGATCGACCGCCTGCGGTTGCCGACGGTAAGCGGCAACCGCCGACAACGGATCGGAGAAGGCAACCACTTCGTAGCGCTCCTCCTGCAACAGGTCGGTCAGATATTCGACGATCGCCGTCTCGTCATCCACCAGCCAGATGCGACCGCCCGAGCGTGCCGCAACGCCGGCCTCTCGGGCCGGTTGCGCTGCCGCCACCGGCGTCAGCGCCGGAAAGAGAAGGTGGAATCGGGTTCCCTGCCCGACTCCGGTTTCAAGGGTCAAATGGCCGTCGGCCTGACGCACCACACCGAAAACCATGGAGAGCCCCAGTCCCGATCCCTTGCCGGGCGCTTTGGTGGTAAAGAAAGGGTCGAAGATGCGGTGCAGATGCTCCGGTGCAATGCCGCTGCCGCTGTCGGAGACCACAATCTCGACAAGCTCGCCATGAATCGGACTGTGACAGAGCAGGCAGCTCTGGCCATGGCCGCGCGCACGGCGCAGTACAATGGCGATCTCGCCCGTTTCGCCGATCGCATCGCGGGCATTGATCACCAGATTCATCAACACCTGTTGCAGCTCCACCGGCACGATGCGGATCGCCGACGACTCCGATTCGCCGCTCAGATGCAGCGTGATGCCGGCCGGAATCAGCGGTTCGAGCAAACGCACCACATCGCGCACCGCCGCCCCCACCTCGATCGGCACCGCCACACCGGACGGCTGCTGCCGCGTGTAGGCGAGCATCTTGGCCACCAGATCGCGCGCCCGTTCACCCGATTTTGCGATCGCCTCCAGGTAGTGCTGCATGCGCGTCGGATCGCCGTCGCCAAGATGGCGCAGCGCCAGCGCATCGTAGCCGAGGATGGAGGCGAGGATGTTGTTGAAGTCGTGCGCGATGCCGCCGGTGAGTTGGCCGATCGCCTCCATCTTCTGCGCCTGCATCAGCTGCCGCTCCAGTTGCAGACGCTGCTCTTCGGCCGCCTTGAGGCGGCTGACATCGATCCCGACGGCCACGAAGCCGCTCATACCTCCCGCTTCGAACATCGGCGTGATGGTGTGCGCCTCGTGATAGAGCGAGCCATCCTTGCGCCGATTGATCAACTCTCCCGTCCAGATGACGCCGGCGCGTGCGCATTGCCACATCTGCGCCCGCTGCTCCGGCAGCTCGCCGGAATCGAGCAGATCGAGCGAACGGCCGAGAAACTCCTGTGGCGCATAGCCGCTGATGCGGGCAAAAGCGGGGTTGGCCCAGCGAACGATCCCATCGCGATCGCACACCGCCACCGCATTGGCCACCGCCTCCAGCGCCGCCGCCTGCATGCGCAACTGCCGGTTGGCGCCAGCCAGCGTGGCGTTGACGCTGAACAGCTCGGCGGTGCGCTCCATGACCCTGCCCTCCAGCTCGGCGGTGAACTGCTGCGCCTGCCGCTCCAGCACCTTGCGCTGGCTTATATCGCGCAGGAAGGCGAGAAAGCAGTTGCCGGACGCCCAGTAGGTGGTGGTCACCTCCAGCTCCAGCACCTGCCCCTCTTTGGTTCGATGTTCGGTCTCGAAACGGTCGTAGCCGTTGAGCATGATTCTCTCGATATGCGCGGCGGTCTCTTCCGACTGTTCGCGCAACTCCAGATCGGGGATACGCATATCGAGCAGCTCGTCGCGGCTGTAGCCGCTCATGCGCACATAGGCGTCGTTGGTTTCGAGCAGGCGACCGCCCTCGCCGGCAATCCAGAAGCCGTCCGGGCTGGTTTCGACCACCGCCCGCAACCGCTGATTCTGAAACTGCTCCATCGCCTCGGCGACAGGGTCGCGCAGCTCCACCAGAATATGGTCGGCATCGAGCGTCGACACCGACAGCCGCATCGCCAGCATCTCCCCGCATCGATTGCGTAGTTCAAGCGAGATGTCGCGCAGAAATCCCATCCGCCGCAAGGTCTCGACCAGCTCGCTGCGCCGCTGCGGATCAGGCCACAGTCCGAGCTCGAACGAGGAGCGCCCGAGCAACTCCGGCGGTTCGAAACCGAGCAGGGCATGAAACGCATCGTTGGCCGCCAGCATGGTGCCGTCGGTCAAGCGGGAAATGGCGCGCGGCTGGCTGCCGGCCGCAAAGGCGGCAGCGAGCAGTGCGGGCGCTGCGGTGTCAACGTCGGCCGCCATAATACCTCCTCCCGAAGTGGAGATTCGCCGAGGATGGCACGCGCACGCTTCCCCGCAAAGAGCGCCCGCTGCAACGGGAAAGCGGCTGCGCCCTATCGTCGCCGAAAGCGTTCGGTTAGCGTTCGCGCATGCGACTGATTGTCCTCGATACCGAAACCACCGGCCTGAATCCGGCCGGCGGCGACCGCATGGTAGAGATCGGAGCGGTCACCATCGAACATCGCACCATTCGTCGCGATCGCACCTTTCACCACTACATCAACCCCGGTCGACCCATCCCGCAGGAGGTGGTGCGCATCCACGGCATCGACGACCGCAAGGTAGCCAACGAGCCGCGCTTCCCGGCATTGGCCGAAGAGTTCCTCGCCTTCATCGCCGGCGCCACGCTGGTGATCCACAACGCCCCCTTCGATCTCGGCTTCATTACGCACGAGCTGCAACTGGCCGGACTGCCGGGGATCCACACCATGCCGGTGATCGACACCCTCACCTTTGCCCGCGAACGCCATCCCAACCAGCGTAACAATCTCGATGCGCTCTGCGACCGCTACGGCATCGAGCGCGGCCACCGCACCCGGCACGGCGCCCTGCTCGACGCCGAGCTTCTGGCCGAGCTCTACCTGGCGATGACCGGCGGCCGCCAGTTCTCGCTCGGCACCGAACTGCACAGCCGGCCGGTCTCCGCCCTCGTGCAGTTGCCGCAGGCGAGCAGCGTGCGCGACGAACGCAGCGAGACCGCGCCGCTGGTACGCCGCGCCAGCCTTGCCGTTCCCGAACACGATACCTATGCGCATCAGGCCATGCTCGAGCGGATTCACAAGGAGAGTGGCGGCAAGACCATCTGGCACCAACCGGCGCTTTGACCGTTGCTGCTCCCCGCCTCCATTCTCGCCGTCTGCGACGGCAACCTCTGCCGCAGCCCGTTTGCCGAAGGCTATTTGCGCCGCCAACTGGAGCTGGCCGGGCAGACGAGCGACTGTTTCAGCCGTGGCATCATTGCGCCGGCAGGCCACCCGTCGCCGCCGGAAGCGATCGCGACGGCTGCCGAATGGGGGGTCGATCTGGCAGCGCACAGGGCGCAGCCGCTGCTCACCCCCGATCTCGATCGCGCCGGCATCGTGCTGGTGATGAGCCCAAACCAGCGCGCCTACCTGGCCCGTTGGCGCCCCACTGCCTACGGCAAAGTCTTTCTGCTTGCCAACGGCGAAGAGATCCCCGATCCGATGGGCAAGTCGGAGCAACACTATCGCGAGATCTATTCCCGGGTCGCTCAGGCCTGCGACGACTGGCTGCGCCGTTTCGGACTGCCACCGATCAAGCCGGGCAACCATTGACCGCAGCGGTGGTAGCGCCGAGATTGTAGGCCGATCTCAACGCGGGCATCGTATAATGGCCATTACCTCAGCTTCCCAAGCTGAAGACACGGGTTCGATTCCCGTTGCCCGCTCCACCCCCCCCCTGCTCCGCATTTCCGACGGCCAGAACGCGCTGATCGCAGCTCCCGGCGAGCTGATCCTGCTCTCGGGGCCCTGCGGCAGCGGCAAGAGCCTGCTGCTGCGCCGCTTGGCGGCGCTGGCGCCGCTCCCTGCCGGCTGGCAACTGGGATGGAATGGCAATCCGGTTGGCGGCGGCAAACTGCCGGCACGCGTCGCCTACCTCGGCGAAGAGTATCCCCCGATCTGGCTCGGCACGCAGGTGCAGGAGGAGCTGACCCTCGGCCCGATCCCCTTTCCGGATGCGCATGCGCTGCGCGGCGCCCTCGAAGATTGGGGTTCCGACGCCACGTTACTGACAGCCGCCACCGCCAACCTGAACCGCTTGCAGGCAGTGCAGGTGGCGCTGGCCGGGATGGCTCTGCGGCGCACCCATCTGCTGCTGCTCGACAACCCCACCGCCAGCCTTCCGGTGGCCGATGCCGACCGGCTGCGCCGCAGACTTGGCGCATGGCTGCGCGACCATGGCGCGCTGGCAATCGTTGCGTGCAACCGGCCGCAGGATTGGGCAGATTGCGCCAGCCAATTCTGGTCGAGTACTGATGCCGGATATCTGCCGCGCGCGGAGAGAACCGATGGATGAGATCGTTCGCTTTTCCTTCCCCCTGAATCAGCGCATGGCCTCTTTTCTGGCCCTGCGCGATGCCCTGCGCGCGCTGGAGGAGGCGCGCAAGCAGGAGTCGCCGCAATACTGGCTGCTGGCCGCCGTCGATCTTCTCGCCTCGCTGACCGGCGACCATGGACGCAAGACGGCACTGCCGGAGCTGGTCGGACTGCTGGTGGCGATGCAGGCGCATCTGGAAAAGCTGGCCAACGAACACCCCCGCTTTCGCGACAGCATCATGGCCTCCTGCCAGCAGATCGGCGAACATCTGATCGCACTGCGCGAAGGGATGCCGGCGCTGATCGAGCGACTGGCGCACGACAGCCTGATCACCGCCTACCACAACGCGATCAAGAAGCTCGATTGGCTGGGCCACAAGCCCTCGCTGCCGCAGTCGCTGCTGCCGCTCTGGCAGGGACAACGCGAGGCGCGCGAAGCGCTGCATGCAGATCTGCACACCCTGAACAACTCGGTGGCCACTCTGGGCAGCATGCTGCACGACTATGTCGGCTGGGAAAAACGGACCGCCGTTGCCGGCTACGACCAGCTTTCGCCCGAGCGCGGCAGCAATCCCGGCCTGTTGATTGTCGGCATTCCGCGCTCGGATGTGATGCAGGGGATCATCCCCGACATCACCGGCAACCATCTGGCGATTCGCGTCCGCTTCCAGCGCTGGGAGTCGGGCAAAGAGCCGAGCGATCTGGCGCAGGATCTCGCCTATGGCGTGATGCTGGTTCCGATCGGCTGATGCAGCATTCCCGCTTCCGCTGCCCGATCTGTCGCGCCGGGGTCGAGCGCAACGCCCCCGAATTCCCCTTCTGCAGCGAACGCTGTCGTCGCACCGACCTCGGCCACTGGGCAGCCGGCGACTACCGCATTGCCAGCGACCCATCGCCGCCCCCGGAGCATGCCGATGATGCGTGATGCCGACGGCGTGGCGCTACCCAACCGTTCCTACCGCTCGATCTCACAGATTCTGTTGCTGCTGGCCCTCTTCTGGCCGCTGCTGCTGCTCATCGATCTGCCGCTGCTCTCCGGCCACGCCATGCGCAACTGGCTGCTGCTGCTCTCTGCCCTGCTGCTGTGGGCCATTGTCGGCGACTCGTTGCTGCAGGGGGTGGGGCGCCTTGCCGATTCTTTTGTGGCGCTGCTCTGGCTCTCGACTGCCGTCGTGGTGCTCAGCCAGCTCTTTTCCGGGCCGGCACTACGCACCGTCTATCTGTTTGCCGTACTGTTCGGGCTGCATTCGCTGCGTTCGGCGCTGCCGCTGTGGAGCGGCGCCGAGGCATGGTGGCATTGGAACTCGTGGTGGCGCGACACGCTGTCCGCGACAGTGCTCTTCCTCTGGTGCTGGTTATTGGCGCATGCCTGAGCTGATCCTCGCCTCCACCTCCCCCTACCGCCGCGACCTTCTCGCCCGCCTGCGCCTCCCCTTTTCCTGCGTTGCCCCCGATTTCGTCGAGCTCGATGCAACAAGCGGCCTCGTTCCGAGCGAACTGGTACGTCACAACACCCTCGGCAAAGGGCGGGCGGTGGCCGAGCGTTTTCCCGCAGCGCGCGTGATCGCCTCCGATCAGCTCGCCGCCTGCGAGGGGAAGATTCTCGGCAAGCCGGGCAACGCCGAGCGCGCGGCGGCGCAACTGCGCCATCTCTCCGGGCGCAGCGCCGATTTCCTCACCGGCATCGCCCTGCTCGCCGACGGGCGCGAGCAGTTCGATATTGTCCCCTGCCGGGTGGTGTTCCGCTCGCTCGATGCGGCGGAGATCGCCCGCTATCTGGCGATCGAGGCCCCCTTCGATTGCGCCGGCAGCTTCAAATCGGAGGGGTTGGGCATCGCCCTCTTCGATCGCATCGAATCGCTTGATCCCACCGCCCTGATCGGCCTGCCGCTGATTCGCCTCTGCCAGATGCTGCACCTGCTCGGCGATCCGGCCATCGGCCGCAGCTGAACCCGGAACCCGGGCGTAGCGCAACGCCGCTTTCTCAGCCGGCGATGGCGAAAGAGAGCGAGTGGCCGGGGAAATCGTCGAGACAGAAGACGGCATGCCAGCAGCAGATTTCGGTGCTCTGCTGCGGCAGCAGGATGACGTCGCCTGCATTGAGCAGATAACCATGGCCGCGCTCGAGCAGCTGCCGCGCAAAGGCGGGGCAACGGTTGAGCAGCTCCTCCACCTCGCCCTGATCGTCCGCCTCCAGTTTGTCGGCAAGTGCGGCGCGATCCATCGTCAGCAGCGCCGTGCGGCGTGCCTCGGGCAGCAGTTGCGCCAACGCCGCTGCACTCGCCGGATTGCGCAGGAACGATTCCATCTCGTCGAGCAGCGTTTCGCGCGCGAGGGCGAACCAGCCGGTGCGGCCATAGAGCTGGGCATAGACGACGCCGATATGACCGCGTTCGACATCCTGGTGCATCTGCGCGCCGCCATGCGGGGCATTGGCGTAGATCAGACGCTCCGGATAGTGCGGCGGCTTGCCGATGGCGACGGCGACCGCATCGGCCAGAGCACCGTTTTCGACAATCGCCGCGCACTCGGGAAAGAGCACCTCCGCCAGTTTGGCCGCCTGCTCCTCGCGCAGTGCATCCTCCTCGGAGTCCTTGAACATCTCGACGCCGTGCGAAAAGCGGAAGCGCATCGACTGATCCGGCTCGAAAAAGGAGAGGCAGGAGGCCTTCATCCACAACTCGTCGGCGAGCAGCGAGCCGTCGGGGTTGAGGGCATCGAAGAGCAGCTTCTCGATCTCCTGCGCATCGTGCTCGGAGTGGCAGGCGGCGAGCAGTTCGAAGCGTCCGGCCAGCCGGCTGCCATAGGGTTCGGCATCGAGCAGGTCGAGCAACGATTCGCCGTCGCGCATCTTCTGCATCATCGCCAGTGTCGCCTGCACCGCTTCGGCATAGCGCGGCAAGAGCGGGCTCAGAATACCGGGCAGCACAATCCCCTCGGCCGCATCCCAGCGCCGACGCAGCTCGTTCGCCGTCGGCATGAGCGGGCGCTCGCCGCTGGTGACATACCCGAGATCGCAACCGCGCCGGGTGAGCAGCATCGCCTCCGCGTCGGTGTTCTGGCCGGGTTCGAGATAGCGCATGGCAGGGGCTCCTGTGGGTGAACTGGCGCCATGCTTGCCGACAGCGATTGTTTCGGCCAGCCGCCGTCGTTACCGTTTCCGGCATGCAGCACCCGAAAGCCGTTCTTCTCGACCGCGACGGCGTCGTCAACTTCGACTCGCCCGACTACATCCTCGCCCCCGAGCAGTGGATCCCCATCCCCGGCAGTCTCGAAGCCATC
>Ga0233416_10000648_pt1 | contig 10715 bp, 10 predicted proteins | sample Sediment_Towuti__2_FD_188638 | JGI IMG/M metagenome (GOLD analysis project Ga0233416, IMG submission 188638) | Sediment microbial communities from Lake Towuti, South Sulawesi, Indonesia - Sediment_Towuti_2014_0_MG | ecosystem: Environmental > Aquatic > Freshwater > Lake > Sediment | place... | reverse complement strand
GAGGTCGCCCCGCTCGACCCCGACGCCTTCCCGAAGGTGGCGCCGGGGTACGGGCCGAGCTCCCCCGGCGGGAAGCCCCGGTCCCAGCCCTCGACGATGTGGAAGGCGCTCAAGCGAGGGCTCCACCGAGCGGGCTACGGGGACTTCCCGGACCCCGACGAGGAGTACGGCTCGGAGCTCGCGGCCGCCATGGCCGCCTTCCAGCGCTCCGTCGGCATCCGCCCGACCGGGGACTACGGGGAGGCCTCCTACCAGGCGCTCCGCGTGTACCGGGCGGTCACTGCCCCCGAGGAGGCGGCCATGGACGCCCGGGCGTGCGAGTGGGCTCGGGAAGCGCTGGCTGCGGGCGACCCGAGGCTCAGCTAGGAAAGCTGCTCGCCCGCCTGCGCCAGGCTCGCTTGATCCTGCCGAAGATGCGAAGCTCCCGGGCGGCCGTGGCCATGGCGTCGTTAGCCCGGAGGATCGTCGTGCGGCCGAGGTTGACTGCGACGGGCCGTAGGCGCGGCGCAAAGACATGCACGTCCGCTTCCTGCCACGAGCGATCTCCGAAGCGCCGCTTGTACTCTGCGTCCCCGGGTCCGAAGTCGACGACCTGTACCTCCTCGTCTTCGCAGAGGTCCTCGATCATCCTCAGGAGGACGAGCTGACCGACTCGGTAGTCGCGGAACGCCGGGTCGTAGCCGGGGATGCCGTAGTAGAACCTCCCGGCGTAGGACTCTCCACCGCAGAACGCGACCGGTGCTCTGTCGAGGTACAGGATGTACGCGCGGAACCACCCGCGCTCGGCCGCGAGACCGGCGCGGAACCGGTGGGCAGGATCGTCGCGCACCCCGACACCGAGCCCTCGTTGGTATGACTTCGAGGCGACGGTTTCCGCGTCGCGGAAGTAGTCGTCGAGGTGAGTGGGGCTTGAGAGTTTCCGTACCTCGAGTCGGCTGGCATAGTCGCGCTCGAGCTTGTTCGCATACCGCTTGGCACTGGTACGCGTCGACTTCGAGAGCGACGCTAAGAACAAATCGAACGAGGAAGGAAGCGTCCGCTCCCAGCACGTCACGAAGCGCGTGTAGTGCTGTCGCATGAGGTACCGCGGTCGAGTGGTCGCTGCCCGGTAGAGAGGATGATCGAGGCTCAGTCTGCGGAAGATCACCGCCTCGAGCTCGCCTTGCTCGAGCATCCCGGTGAGCTCGTCGACCACGCGATCGCTCACCTCGTCGTCCACGTGCCCCAGGAACCCGCGGTACACGACGGTGAGCGAACGGACGCTCGGGCGCCACACCGCTCGATACCCGAGCTTGAACGCCAGGGTCACGTCCTCGACGCGGGCGACGATCATGCTCTCGGGCGCGTCGTCGCGCAGCACTGTCAACACGACGGGCTCGTGCATGGTCGGCTCGGAGTCGATGACCGTATGGAAGTGCTCGAAGTTCGCCGTCAGCGCCGGCCCCTCGAACTGTCGCCATTGTTGCTCGAGCCCTGCAACATCCTCGAATCCGCGTGTGACGTTGATCCGAAGCTGGCCTTCCCGTGCGCGCGGCGTCTGCGCGGAACGCGATGCCCGTGTCCCGGTCACGTCCTGCCCTCCGCGACCCGTTCGTGCGCGCTCGCCTCCGCGCGTCGCTCGAGCGCGCTCGCCATGCTCTCGAGGCCGGTCCGGATTGAAGCGGCGTCGATGAACGGAGCGAGCAGGCCTTCGTAGCGCATCCGCTGCACGACCTGTGCGCGTCTCGGACCGATGGGCGCGACGATCACCTCGTACTCGACGTCGCGCAGCCCGGGCATCACCAGCCGGCTCTGCCACCGCAGCTTCCTCGGCGGCTTGAAGACGAACACGCGGGCCGAGACCTCGTCCGGGTCACCTCCGGGAGGAGCGAGTTGGACGTCGAGGGTCTCGCCGAGCTTCGCCTCCCCGCGTACCGACCGCAGGTACGGGTTCCAGCGAGGGTAGGACTCGAAGTCCGTGACGATGCTCCAGACGTCCTCGCGAGGAGCGTCGATCAGCGTCGCGGTCGCGAAGCTCCGAGAAGGCGCGTCCAGAGCCGCGCTCGCGACCACCGCGGCGGCGACGACGGCGAGGGCGGCGACGACTCCGACGACAACCCGGCGGGCTAGGATCACGATCGCACCCATCCGCCTACGCGGCGCAGGAAGCGTCGCGAGCGTCGCGGACGTCGGCGGGCACGATACGTGTTCAGCGCGAGGCCGTGGACGAGACCCGGGTCGAGGAGCAGGTTGCGCGCCGCGACGTTCTCCTCGAGATGCGCGACGGACGCCGTGCCCGGGATCGGGACCGTCACAGGAGACAGGTGCAGCACCCACGCGAGCGCGAGCTGCGCGCTCGTCGCGCCGATCTCCGCCGCCGCGCGTGCGAGCCCCGGATCCTCTCCACCAAGCCCGCCCTTGCCAAGCGGCGCCCACGCGACGAACGCGACTCCCTCTCGTCGGCAGATCTCCACGACGTCCGAGGACGAGCGGTCCGCCAGCGAGAAGCGGTTCTGGACGGTTGCGATCGGCGCCGCCCGCAGCGCGCGTTCCAGCTGGGTGGCGTCCACGTTGCAGACGCCGAGATGGCGGACCTTCCCTTCTCTCTTCAGCTCGACCAGCGCGCCCAGGGACTCCTCCAGCGGCACCGCCGGGTCGACCGTATGGAGCTGGTAGAGGTCGAGCTGCTCCACGCCGAGCCGGCGGAGGCTCGCCTCACAGGCGGATCGCAGGTGGTCGGGCCGGCAGTTCCGATCCCAGCGGCCGGGGCCCTGCCGGGTCAGGCCTCCCTTCGTTGCCACGACGACGTCGCGATACGGGTGCAGGGCCTGGCGGACGAGCTCCTCGGCGACCTCGGGGCCGTACGAGTCCGCAGTGTCGAAGAAGTCGACGCCGAGTTCACGCGCCCGGCGAAGGAGGCGTCGAGCGCCCTCCGGGTCGCGCGGCGTGCCCCAGACGCCGGGCCCGGGAAGCGACATCGTCCCGAGCCCGAGCCTCGCGACGCGGAGCTCCCCACCGATCGTGAGCGCTGCCGGTACCGCGGTCATGCCGATCGGAACTGCGGCTTCCGGTGGTCACGGGCGGGCGGCGGGCGGAACGCGTAGCGGACTGCGCTCGCTCCCAGGGTCCACTCGGCGGCCATGAGCAGCGGGAGCAGTCGGAGGAAGCGCCGGCGCAGCTCCGGGAGGTTTCGTAGGCGGCGGTAGATGACGGGAAGGCGGAGGAGGGCAAAATAGTGGATCGGTACCCGGGCGAGGATCCGCTTGTGCGCGCCCTCGCGCTGCACCGGCCCGAGGCGGGCGAGCCCGTATGCGAGCCGGCGCTGCTGTGCTCGCAGCCCCTGGAAGCTCTCGCGTCCGTGATCGTGCCGCGCGCGGAAGCGGGGGTCGAACACGAGCGGGATCCCGGCCGCGATGGCATCTGCGCAGAAGACGCCGTCCTCGCCGCCGTAGCTCTCGTCCCAGCGAAGCGGCGCCTCGCGCGGCACGGCCATGCAGAAGGAGGAGACGAACCGCCGTGCGCCCGGTCGGCCGAGAGGCAGGTAGGGCGTCTCGAACTGGAGATAGGCGACCCAGCCCCACGACGTGCTCGCGGTGAACGTGCGGGCACACCCCACGATCGAGCCGGGGAACTCCTCGAGCGCGCGCACGAGCCCGGCGCCCCAACCGGGCTCCGGGATCGCGTCGGAGTCGAGGAAGACGACGACGTCTCCGGACGCCTCCGCCCAGCCGCGGTTGCGCGCGCCGCCGGCATACCCGGTGCCGCTTCCCCGCACGACGCGGGCGCCGAGCGACTCGGCGATCGCGGCCGTCCGGTCGGTGGAGCCGTCCTCGACAACGATCACCTCCGCCGGAGGCGGATCCTGCGCACCGAGCGAGGAGAGGACCGCAGCGAGCGTGCGCTCGGCGTTGAGGGCCGGGATCACGACGGTGTATGAGCGGGGGTCGCCCGGATTCACGGCCTACCCCGGATGATGCCTATCTACCGTTGGATCGGAACAGGATCGGAATCGTCCTGAGGATGAGCTTGACGTCGCCGAGCAACGACCAGTTGGTCACGTACAGGTAGTCGAGCCTGACCATCTCCTCGAACGGGATGTCGTCACGTCCGAGAACCTGCCAGATTCCGGTGATCCCGGGCTTCAGGTTGAGCCGCTGCCGGCGCCAGTCGACCACGTGGTCGTCCTCTTCGAGGATCAGCGGCCGTGGCCCCACGAGGCTCATCTCGCCGCGGACGACGTTGATGAGCTGCGGGAGCTCGTCCCACGACAGGCGGCGGACCAAGCGACCCACGCGGGTGACCCGCGGGTCGTCCTCGATCTTGAACATGCGCGGGTCGCCGCCCTCGGCGATGTGCTTGCTCAGCACGCGCACCTGGTCCTTTCGCTCCTCGGCGTCCACCTGCATCGTCCTGAACTTGAAGATCCGGAACGTGCGGCCGCCCTGTCCCATGCGCACCTGGCGGAAGAAGACGGGGCCCGGGGAGCCCAGCTTGATCGCGAGCGCGATCCCGAGCAGAAGCGGCGAGACAATCAGGAGGCCGAGGGCTGCGCCGACGACGTCCAGCGTGCGCTTGAGCAGGAGCGAGGAGCGGGAGAGGCGGAGCGGAGGCAGCCCGATCATGGGCACGCCCTCCGCCTGGTGGACGTTGATGTTGGGCCCGATCACCTCGAAGAGCCTCGGCACGATGTCGATCTGCACGTCGAGATCCCTGAGGGAGCGCACGGCGCCGATCAGGTCCTCGTGCGAGTCCTTCGAGAACGCCATGACGACCCGCTCGACCTCGAACGCGCGTACCACGTCGACGAGGCGATCCGGGGACCCGAGGATCGGGAGATCGCCGAGCCCGGGCCGGCACGTTCTCGGCTCCCCGTCGATGAACCCGACGACGTTGAGGCCGTACTCGGGGTGCTGGCAGATCTTCTTCCCGATGAGCCGGCCGACGTCGCCGGCGCCGACGATCAGCGTGTTCTGTACGTACGTGTCGGTGCGCCGGCACAGGGCACGGGCGAGGACGCGGGACGACGTGACGAGGATGGTGGCCAGAATCCAGAAGGCGACGAGACGCTCGACGCTCGGGTTGGCGACGTCGGTGAACGTGGCGACGAGGAAGAGCAGCCAGCTCCCGACGGTGACGAGGTGGAAGACCCCGACGAGATCGTCGGCCGTCGAGTGGTCGGTGCGCTCCTCGTCGTCCGAGTAGAGGCCGTAGAGCTTGGCGACGACGATGAACACCGGAAGCGAGAGCGCGAAGAACAGAAGCTCGTAGAGGTCGCCGACGCGATCGGTCCCCGCCGTCGCGGCGAGCGGCAGCGTCAGCACGAACGCGACCGTGAGTCCGCTCACGTCGGCGAGGGCGAGCGCCCGCCGGATGAGCCAGCCGCGGCCCCTCCGCCCTCTGCTCCTGCGAAGACGCTCGACGACCGCCGCCGTGCGCGCGTCGTATGCGGGCGCGAGGAGATCGACCGTCGCTTCCGGGGCCGCCACCGGTTGCGAAGCCGTGCTCAGGGCAAGGCCTCCCGCCGACCGTCGCCCGACCGCTGCCACCCGGCCAGGCGCCTAAACGCACTTTCCCCCAAGTTCTCTCCCCTTAGACGCCGTTGGGTGTTCCCCACCGTAGGCTACTCACTTCGGTGCGGAAGCGCAACGGGGTCGGCGGACGATCGGCGTTCTCAAGACGCCGGCCGTTCGGTCGTCTTTAGGCGCGCTTCGACTCGACGAAGACGGCGAGGTCCCGGATGGTCCGGAAATTTCGCGGAACGACGTCGCCGTCGTCAATCTCGATGTCGAACTCCTCCTCGACCAGCGAGATGAGCTTGATCATCCCCAGCGAGTCCACGACGTGCTTCTCGAGGAGCGGGTAGTCCTCGTCCACGTCGGCCCACGAGCCGCCCCACTGCAGGTTGGCCGCGAGCAGGTCCTTGATGCGCTCCTCAGTCGACACCGGTTCCCTCTCGGTCGAGTGCGATCGTATCCACGGATCCACTCCAGACGCTAGCCGGTCTGCCGGTCACGACGTCCTGCTCGCCTCGGAGAGGGCTCGCCGGTCGATCTTGCCAGTCGACGAGCGGGGGATGTCCTGCGTGAACTCGTAGAGCTCGGGCGCCATGTAGCGCGGGAGCCGTTCGGTGCAGAAGCGCGTGAGCTCGTCCTCTCCGAGCGGCGCTCGAGCAACGACGTACGCCTTGAGGCGGTTCGTCACGATGTCGTCCGGAACGGCTACCACCGCGCACTCCACGACCGAAGGATGGAGGTTGAGCGCCGCCTCGACGTCGCCGAGTTCGATCCGGTAGCCGCGGCTCTTGATCTGCGAGTCCCGTCGACCGAGGAAGATCAGGTCGCCGCTCGGGTCGAAGTGCACGAGGTCTCCCGTCCTGTACACAGGGTAGCCCGACGTGTCGCCCTGCCAGTCGCGGAGCAGCGTCGCCTTCGTGCGCTCCTCGTCTCCCCAGTACCCCTGCATGACGGTCGGTCCGCGAACGTACAGCTCGCCGGTCTCGCCGTCGGCGAGCGGCGCGCCGTCCTCGCCGACGACGAAGACGTCGACACCCTGGATCGGCTTCCCAATGGGAATGGATGCGGGAGGCTCGCCCGTCCAACGGGGAACTTCGTACCACGTGCAGACGTTCGTCTCCGTGGGGCCGAAGAGGTTCGCGAAGCGGACGTGCGGGAGCAGCTCCATCAGGCGATGGAGGTGCTTGGTCGGGAACACCTCTCCAGCGAACAGGATCGTGCGGAGCCTCGGCAGCCGGGTCTCGTGCAGCTTCCCGTGGAGGACGAGGAAAGTCAGGATCGAGGGCACCGAGTACCAGACGGTGATCTTCGACGCGCTGATCCAACGCGAGAGCTCGACGGGGAAGAGCGAGAGCTGCTGCGGCACGAGCACGACCGCGGCCCCGGCCGCGGCGGCAGCGAACAGGTCAAAGACGGAGAGGTCGAAGTGGAGCGGGGCGTGGCTCGAGAGCCGGTCGGGCTCGGTCACACCGAACTTGTCGACGGCCCAGTCGACGAAGGCCATCGCGTTGAGGTGCGAGAGCATGACCCCCTTCGGGACGCCCGTCGAGCCGGAGGTGTAGAGGATGTACGCGAGGTCGGAGAGCGAGCTGCGCGGAGCGCGAGGCGGATTGGACGCCTGCTCCGCGAGCGCCTCAGTGGCGAAGAGGCGCACGCCTCCGGGCGCCTCCACCTCGGGCCTGTGTGCGTTCGGGACAACGAGAGTCTCGACCGGCGCCCCGGCCTCGAGCAGCGCGGGCCACTCCTCCGCCTTCTCCCGGCCGGTGACCAGGCAGTGGAGATCCGCGTCACGTGCAATCCCGCCGAGGCGTGCGGACGGCGCTGCCGGATCGAGCGGAACGTACGTCCCTCCCGCCTTGAGGATCCCGTAGATGCCGGTCACCGCCTCCAGCGACTTGTCGAGATAGAGGCCGACGCGGTCGCCGTGCTCGACGCCCGCGTCCAGCAGCGCGCGTCCGAGCCGGTTCGCGGCGGCGTCCAGCTCCGCGTAGGTGGCGGTTCGGTCGCCGTCCACGACGGCGGGCCGGTCGGGGAAGCGCTTTGCTGACCGGACGAGCAGGTCGTGTACGAGCGGCTCGTTCAGAGCCCCATGCTCCGGGCCGCGATGTCGTACTGGATCTCGGACGTCCCCGAGTAGAGACGGCTCCCGATGGCGTCTCGCACCTCTCGCTCGAGCTCGTACTCGGTCATGTAGCCGTAGCCTCCGTGCACCTGTAACGCGTCGAGGCTGGAGCGCACGTAGCTCTCGCTGAGATGGAGCTTCACGAGCGCGGAGTCGAGCGTCGCCGGTCGCCCGGAATCGAGCAGCCAGCCGAGCCTGTAGACGAGGAGTCGGGACGTCTCGACCCGGAGCTTCATGTCGACGAGCAGGCGCGAAACCGCCTGGAAGCTCCCGATCGCCTTGCCGAACTGCCTTCGCTCCCGCGCGTAGGCGAGGCTCCTCTCGAGCTGCCGCTCCATCGCGCCGACCGTGCTCGCGAGGATGCAGCTCCGCTCCCAGAGCATCGATGAGTTGAAGACGACCATACCGCCTCCCGGTTCGCCGAGCACGGCGTCACCTGGGACCTCGCAGTTCTCCAGGAACACCTCGCTCATCGCCGACGTGCGGAGGCCCATCTTCGAGAGCGGCTGCCCGACTGAGAGGCCAGGGTTGGACCTCTCCACGAGGAAACCCGTGACGCCGGCGAAACCGAGGCTCCGATCGATCGTTGCGAACACGACGTAGAGATCGGCTTCGGGGGCGTTCGTGACGAACGTCTTGGTGCCGTTCAGGACGTACCCGCCGTCGCACTCCACGGCCGTCGTGGCCAGGGCGAAGGCGTCGGACCCCGACCCAGGCTCGGTCATGCCGTGAGCGGCGATCAGGGAGCCGTCGCATAGGCCCGGCAAGTAACGGCGCTTCTGGTCCTCCGACCCGAAGTGGACGATCGGGGTCTCGCACGCCCACAGCTGTGCGTTCAGCGAGAAGATGAGGCCGTTGTCGGTGCAGCCGTAGCCGAGCGCCTCGAGCGCGACGATCGTCGTCAGCGCGTCCGCGCTGGCCCCTCCGTACTCCGAGGGCACGGGCAGCCCGAACAGGCCGACGCTCGCGCACTTCGCCCACTTGTCGCGCGAGAACGTGGCCGCCTTGTCGTCCTCAATCACGTTGCCGCTCAGTTCGCGCCGTGCGAAGTCGACGATCGACTGCCGCAGAGACTGCTGTTCTTCGGTGAGCTCGAAGTCCACTGTGAGATAGCGTGCGACGGTGACGCGAGTACCCGCACGAGGCGCGCTTGACGGGCCGGATGTATCGCCTTATAGCCTTGGGTGGAGACGAAGACAATACCCTTGGCTCGTCCGCCACGAGGTTTCTGCCCCGTGGGGCGGGTCCGAGGCAAATCGGTCGTGGGGAGTCGGGGATGCCCGTAGATGAAGAGCGATTAACACGACTTCGGCGGTACGAGGACCGGGAGGCCGAGCTCGCTGAGGAGTTCCTCGCCCGCCGAATCGGGCCGTGGCGTTCGTTCGTACTGCTAACCACGCCGCTCCGCGAGTCGAGAGCATTCGGCTGGGTGATCTGCCCGTCGCTGGGCACCGAACACGGCAACCTCCGGCGCCTCGAGACGCTTATCGCCAGGAGCCTCGCCCGGTCCGGCTTCCCGGTGGTCCGCATTCGGCCCGATCTCACTCCGACGCGAGGAGCCTCGGGCGAAATCGATCTCTCTGCGCGTATGGCCGAGGTCGAGGAGGCCGTCACTCTTCTCCGCGAAGAATACGGTCTGGACGCGGTGGGATTGGCCGGGATGCTTTTCGGTGCGACGGTCGCGGCGGTGACGGCCGAGCACCTCGGAGCCCGAGCGATCGCGCTCGTCGAGCCGATCCTGCGCGGGAAGCGGTACCTACGTGAGACGGTGCGGCGCCAAGCGGTCGCAGAGCTCATGGCGTTGGATGAAGCGGATTCGGGTGCTGACGACGCGTCGGCGCACCAGCCGTCGTCCCAGGCGTTCGACGAGTTCGCCGCTGCCGGCCAGATCTGGATTCGCGGCCTGCGCCTGACCCAGGAGGAGTACGAGCGGATCGCGGAGATCGACCTCCTGGAGCAGCCGCTTCAGTTCAGAGAGAGCTCGCTGCTGATCGACATCTCTCCGTATGGTGCGATCTCCAGCAGCGCGACAAGGCTGCGAGACCGTCTCCTCGACCTCGGCGGGACTGTCCACGTTGCGGCGCTCGACGATCCGCTGCCCGCGCCGTTCGGCGAGTACTACTACCGAAACGTGGGCGCGGTGCGGATGGACACGAGGCTTGAGCTCGATCAGCGGATCGCGTCGGTCATGACGGCCTGGGCGGTCGACACATTCGACGAATACCCAAGGCGAGTCGCGTCGTGAACCAGTTCCCAATCTTCGTCGATGCCGGAAAGGGCCACGTTGCCGCGATGCTGACCGTGCCTGAGGCCGAGCCGCGCGGTCTCGTCGTATCGCTTGCTGGGACGGGCCGGGTCAACGTGATCGGGTCGACGCTCTGCGCTCATCTCTCCCGGCGTGTGGCGGAACGCGGGCTCGCTTCGGTAAGGCTCGACTACTCTGGCGTCGGAGACAGTCCCGGGCACGTGTCATCGTGGACGCCTTCGGACGTCGGGGAGGCGGTGTGTCAAGCCCGCGCGGTGCTCGCGGAGTCCATGGAAATCCTCGGTGTCACCCGCTTCGCAGTGGTCGGGACCTGCTATGGCACGAGGGTCGCCCTCAGCCTCGTTCCCGATCGGCAGTGTGTCGGTGCCGTGTGTCTGGCTCTGCCCATCCTGGACTACGGTGGCTTCTCGCGAGTGACCCGGAAGGTCGGCCAGAGGAAGGCCTTCTCGGCTCTTCGCTCGAACCCCCTTGTTCGTCGCCTCACGAACCCTTTGCGGAGCTCGGTTCGCGCGCGGAGACCCGCGGCGCCCGTCGTGGCCGCGTTCGACTGCCTCGAGCGCTCGCGAATCACGTTCCTGTACGGGCAGGACCCTTGGGAAGACCACTACGACAGGCAGGTGCAAGACGTCCTCGACAGGCTCCTGGCTGCGCTCCCACCCGAGCGGCGTGGCCGCTTCGAGCTCCGGATGCTGCCCTGGGGCCCGCTGACGACGTTCGACATCCTCTCCCCAGCGGACAAGGAGGCCGTCCTCGAGGTCGTTGTTCCGCTTGTCTGCGCCACATTCGAGGAGGTAGGGTGCCTACCAGCCGCTGTCGGCGCAGCGTAGAGCGAATC
>Ga0233416_10000647_pt1 | contig 10717 bp, 14 predicted proteins | sample Sediment_Towuti__2_FD_188638 | JGI IMG/M metagenome (GOLD analysis project Ga0233416, IMG submission 188638) | Sediment microbial communities from Lake Towuti, South Sulawesi, Indonesia - Sediment_Towuti_2014_0_MG | ecosystem: Environmental > Aquatic > Freshwater > Lake > Sediment | place... | reverse complement strand
TTCCTGGGTCTGCAGCGATTCAACGTCGCTTCGGCGCAACCGTTGGCCGCCGGCAAGGCGACGATTCGATATGAGTTTGCCTCTGACGGTCCCGGCATGGGGAAGGGCGGCACGGGCACACTCTTTATCAACGAGAACAAGGTCGCCGAAGGACGGATCGAGCACACGCAGTGTTGTGTCTACTCGGCCGACGAAGGCGCCGATGTGGGCATGGACGAGGGCACACCGGTGACTGAAGACTACGGCGGGCGCGACAATCGGTTCACCGGCAAGATCCACCGGGTCACGATCGAGCTGAAGGAAACCAAAACCGCCAGCGGCCAGACAGAGCAGCACGCCGCGCACGAAGCCTCTACGCGCAAGGCATTGGCTGATTGACCCATAGTTGTTAAGTCGCCTCAAGGAGTCTCGGCTACAGAGCGGACACACCAACACGTCAATTTCTATACGAGACTCACCGGCGCATGACAGATTCGTTCTATCGACACCACGAGCTGGCTGCGGGAGGGTGGTGGCGGCTGTCGCTTGCCGAGCAACTCGGCAACATCGGGATCGAGGTGGGACGACTGCGCCGCTGGCGCGGCAAGGACGGGCGCTCGTGGCCGGCTCAGAGAGATCGCCCGCGCGCGGGAGCTGTTCTGCGACGCAGCATCCGGTGGCTGCGAGCCCGGCGCCACGCTGGGGGCCCTCGACCGGTACTTTCTTGAGTTCGTGCTCTCCGCTCGCCGCCATCGTTAGCGCCTGACGACGGTGGGGGAGGCTTAAGCCGTGGGGCGCCCCCACGCAGGCCCAGTGGTGCAGTGAGGAGGATCCCTCGTTGATGGTGCGAGCTAGTGCCGTTCCAACTGTTTCTTGCTGAACGCCTGGGAGTCGCCATGCACTATACATATGTGCTCCTCAGCGAAGCTGATGGACGGTTTTACACAGGAGCAACAAGTGATCTGCGCAAGAGAATTGCGCAACACACGGAAGGGCGCGTTCGGTCAACGGCCTACCGGCGACCACTTCGGCTGGTCTATTACGAGGCCTGTCTGAGACCCGAAGACGCTTATCGGCGTGAGGGATATCTAAAGACTGGCAAAGGCGGGCGCTATATGAGGCAGCGCATCGCTGGCTGGCTTCGGAGTACTAGGGGAGATAAGTTGGAACGGCACTAGGCAACGTGACGATGGACACGTTTTTCGATTTCCGCGCCGACCGTGCGTTGAGTGATTCTCAAATCATACTCGGCCTGGAGCCCGAGCCAAAGCTCAGAGGAGACGCCGAAATACTTACTCAACCGCAGCGCGGTATCGGCGGTGATGGACCGCTTGCCGTTGACGATCGCGCTGATCCGTCCGGGCGGCACAACGATATCCCGGGCCAGGCGATTGATGCTGAGCCCCAATGGCTTCATGAACTCCTCGAGAAGGATCTCGCCAGGGTGAATCGGGGTAAGCAACTTTTTATTTGCCATCAGGCACCTCTCTTAATGATAATCGACGATCTCAACGTCGAAGGCATCCCCTTCTTTCCAAGCGAAACATATTCGCTATTGGTCATTGATGCGGATGCTGTACTACCCGGCGCGGTCGCCTTTCAACGTCTCCAGGCGGTTGCCGGGCGGTACCCGCAGATCCTGCAGGCCGCGAGCGCGATGGAGATATAGCAGCTTCCTGCGAGCGATTCGCGCGAAGGCTCGGAACCGAGGTACAGCCTTGTCGGAGAATAACGCCCCGGTGTCCTTGCACCGAAACGAGCGAATCATCGAAGCTAGTCTATTACGTGCGGCGTAATACGTCAAGCGTCCTGCCGAGAAGGGGGGGGTGGCGCTCCCGTCGTGGCAAGAGCGCCGCTTTTTACGTCGAGGGGAGAAACAGAGATGTCGTTAAGGCTGTTGCTGACCCTGTCTGGCGGCCTTGAGGCCCTCGTGGGTGTGCTGCTCTTGATCAGCCCGGCGGCCGTGGTGGGGTTGCTGCTCGGAGGGCCGCCGGACTCGGTCGCAGTCGTCCTGGCCCGACTCTTCGGCGCGAGTCTATTCGCGCTCGGGCTGGCCTGCCTGAAAGCCCGAAATGACGTCGAGAGCGCCGCCGGTCTGGCCGTGAGCATCGGGATCACCGGCTACAACGTGCTGGCTGCCGTGCTCATCGTCTGGGCCGCGGGGTGGTTGGGCCTCGGAGGCCTGCTGCTCTGGGCGGTGGGGGTCGGCCATGCCGTGCTCGGCGCGCTGTTCGTTTCGGCTCTCGTGACGTCGAGACGATAAGCGTGCGATGATCGGGACCAGTGCTGCGCCCAGAACAGCCGGTCTTTGGGAGACATGTTTGGCGGTCGGCATTGCACTGTGGATCCTGTTTGGTTCCGCGGTATCGTACGCCGCAGACCAGCCGCACGTTGTGAACCCCCAAGGCCATGAGGCGGGTCCGGGGATCGAGTCACCCCAGGAGGAAGGCAGCAAGATCGAGGCGGTGGAGAGTATCCGCCGCCAGATCAAGCGGACGCTGGCTGTTCTCTCGGCAGAGAACGGCACGGACCCGACGGCGATCATTGGAGTGTTGTCGCCGAGAACCAGGTACCAAAGCCGGGAAAAAGACCAGCGTGTCCAGGAGATTGCCCGCATGAGTCTGCCCCTTGCCCCGGATTGGCTCTTGCGAGTGGATGTTCCGTTCACCTACCTGGATCCGAGAAGCTCGGACGAGAAATCCGTTGCCGGCGTGGGCGATCTCCGGGCGAGACTCGGCTGGCGCATAGTGAATACCGTGGATGGATCCATCTTCGTCGGCTCGGAGTTCTACTTTCCCACCGCGTCGAACGATCAACTGGGGACGGGTCGGTTCCTAATTGGACCGGCGGTCGTGGGATCAGTGAACCTGCCCGATCTGAAATCCAACGCGTATCTCTGGGTGGAATACCTGACGTCTGTGACAGGCAATCTCCGGGGTACCACAGGAGGATCGGACGCTACCGACACCAGCACCAGCGAGACTCGTGTGCGCCTGCGGTTAAATACGCTGTGGTCAGTGCAATGGTGGAGCTTCGTCGAGTCGCGGTTTTTTGTGGACTGGACCGAGAACGCCAAGACCGGCATGGTGCTTCTCTTTGAGGGCGGACGGAGGCTCGATGCCCATTGGCGCCTCTATGTCCGACCGGAGGTCGGACTGTGGGGACGAGACCTCCCGGGCACCTTCGACTATGGGCTAGAGTTCGGCGTCCGGTACATGTTCTACCGGTTCTGAGACGGGCCGCGGCCAACGCCTGAGGTGTACACCTCCCGAGCCCACCCGTCGGCCATTGCAAGGTGGGCCCTGCGAAAGGTCTCGGACCCATGGCCCGTGGTCGGTTCCGGTCGTCCAAGCCGGCGACATCCAACAGGGTGCGCGTTGCCCTGCAACCGAGCTGGACGCTTGCCTTTGTGACCAGAACTAGCTATCATGTGACCATGCTAACAGTTCGTATCGCGGACCTCAAGAGCCGCCTCAGCGAGTACCTCCGCAAGGTGCGGAGCGGGCGCACTCTCACCGTGCTCGATCGAGACACTCCGATCGCGCGCATCGTGCCGTACGAGGAGAACGGGGCCTCGCTCAAGCTGAGAGCCCCCATGCCCGGTGCGCCGAAACCGTCCCGCGTTCCTCTGCCGCCGCCGTTGCGTGTGCGTGTAGATATTGTGAAGCTCCTGATGGAAGAACGGCAAGGCGAGCGGTGATTGCCTACCTGGATTCTTCGGTCCTCCTGCGAGTGGTCCTGGGCCAGGCAAACGCACTCCGGGAATGGTCCGCCATCGAAGGCGGGGTCGTTTCCGCGCTGGTGGAGGTCGAGTCTCTTCGTACCCTCGACCGACTGCGCCTTCTCGAGAGACTCAGCGACGAGGAGATCACGGTGCGACGAGAGGCGGTGTACCGCCTTCTTGATACTCTGGAGGTCATCGAGCCGACACGGCCGGTGCTCACCCGTGCCGCGCAACCGCTTCCGACCGCTCTCGGGACTCTCGACGCAATTCACCTGGCCACTGCGCTGCTCTGGCGCGATCGGGGTCATGCAGACCTGGTGATGGCGACCCACGATGAAGGGTTAGCCATCGCGGCAAAAGCCAGCGGTCTGCGCGTCATCGGCGTTTGATCGCTGCGGGCATCGCGCGCCTACATGGCTCGGTTTGATCCGGCACTGCTCCGGGCAAGCGCCCGGCCACCGGATCATCGGAGTCCAGCACCGCGAGCCGTGTGGGGGACCTTTGGGGTCGGATTGCCTTGGTAAACGATGGGTTGGGCGGGGCTTCGCACCTGCGTGTCATTCCCGGTTCGGCCGGCTCGATCCGGCTCGATGACGCTGCTCGGCGGGGCTGGGCCAAGGTCAGTCTGTAGTTGGAAAGGATGGGGATGCGCCGGATAGCCCATCAGATCAGGTCCCTGCGTAAACGCTACCTCCTATGCGGTACCTTCCTTCTTGGGCTCACCTCTCTGCTGGGCTGCTCCAGTTCAATGTACGGCTGGCAGGTCCGAACTCACTCGACAGAGCTGCCTCCGTCGCTCCGTCCGAGTCAATTCGAAAAGCAACCAGTGGCGTTGTTCACCGCCATCACGCTGCCGGCGCTCAAAGGCAATGAAGTCTCCCTCGCAGACTACCTGGTAGATATCCTGCGGAAGGTAGTGCCAAACTGGCGGGTCATTCCGCCGCAAGAGACCGCAACGCGCATCAATACACAGGGCTTGACTCCCGACTATGCCATGATGCGGGAGATGTACGAGACGACCCATATTCTCAACCGTGATACCTTGCGGAAGATCGGCCGGGCGATCGGCGCGCGGTACGTGTTCCAACCTCGTCTGGCGGCCTTTTCGCAAACGATGACGGAGCGCTGGAAGTTTCCCGGGTTGGAAGTGCGCATGGCGGAAACTCGTTCGAGCCTCATGCGCATGTCCCTCCACCTGTGGGATGTCGATACCGGAGAGCTGTTGTGGACATCCACCGCCGAAACGACGATGCAGAGCGAGGCCGTCTCGGAGGACCCAATTTACTTGGAAGATATCGCCCGCGCGACGCTCGGCAGCATCATCGCGGATTTCCTGAATCGGCGGACGTCTTCCAAGTACACCTCGTTAAACAAGTTTCTCGATAGCCTGGTCAAAGAATCTATGCCTGAAGAGAAACCAAGGAAGCCGGAGGCCGCTGAGCAATGAGAGCCGGCGGCGCGCGAGTGCGGCAATTGCGGGGTCAGACGCCTTTCATGATCGATCAGATAGGGATGGATTGATCCGGCTCAGTGATCCATGTCGGCAGACCGCGAGTCAACCGCGCCGGAAGGCCTGGTTCTGTGAAATCCTTCGCAGGCCACACGGGCCGTCAGGTCCTCGCGTACACGATCGCTGTTTTCTGTCTAGCGGCTACGCCTGCATGGGGGCAAAGCCCGCAACCGGACCGTCCTGAGGAATCCGGACCGGCCGGCCCGACCGAGCAAGGCAGCTCGCCAACAGACGGACGCGAGCCCGAGGCGCCGCAGACCAGCCATCCACTGATGCTTCCAGTAGACCTGCTGCGCGCGCAGGCGAAGCAAAGCTTGGACCGGATCACAGCCGAGAACGGCAACAACGAAACGGCTATCGTCGGCAGGTTTCAACTCCAAACCGAGTACCGCGCCCTGCGAGACACCAACCAGGTCCAGTGGCGCAACGTCGCGCGTGCCGATCTCCCCATCGGAGAGCGATTTCTCATCCGAACGGATGTCCCCTTCTACAATGCCAGGTTCACGCCGTCAGACGCCTCCAACACTTGGACGGGCGGCTTGGGCGACGTCTTCATTCGGATGGGCGCCCTCGTGTACCACACGCCTGGCCTGAAGCTGGTTGTCGGCGGAGACGTCATTTTTCCGACCGCGGAGCAGGATGAGCTGGGCCAGAACAAATTGTCGCTCGGGCCCGGCTTCGCGATCAGCGCCCCCCTTCCCCAGTGGGGCATCATGCTGTTCTGGCGGTTCCAGCAGATCGTCTCCGTGGGAGGGGATCCAAGCCAGCGGGACGTGGATCTCACACGCCTGCGCTTCCGTTTCGCCAAGCCCCTCTCGCCCAACTGGTGGGTGCACGCGGAGCCGGAGATCCGACTTGACTGGACTCAAAAAGGCAAGACCGCCCTGCTGTCGCAATTCGAGATCGGGCGAAAACTGGACCATCACTGGCGGTTGTTCATGCGCCCCGCGGTCGGGTTTTCCGGCGACAACGTGCCTGGAGCCTACGATTGGTTCATCCGGTTCGGCGTGCGGTACATGTTTTAGTGCTGTTCCAACCCGGTGTGTCAAGCCCACTCGCGGCCCCCTCACCCTCCCCTCTCCCCATGGCCCGTTGCGATTGCTAGAGCAACGGGCACCCCGGGGGAGAGGACAGAGGTGAGGGGACGAGCGCTTTGGCGAGACTAAGTTGGAGCGGCCCTAGGCGGGAGCTCTCGCGGCGACATGGAAGCGGACGAATAGGCCGGGGTGCGAAACGGGATGAACACTGCAATGGGCACGCGGACGGGGACAGCGTTAGCCCTGGTGCTGGGTCTCGTGGTGGCGGAGCCCGCTGCCGCCGAGGTTTCCATCCAGGGCCGTGGCGTCCTGTTTTACACGGACGACGTGGGGATTTTCTCGGCGACGCGGCGCCTCTCCCGCAATGACGACCCGACCCAGCCAGCCCTTGACACGCAATTGACCGACCAGGGGTCCGACGTCGTGCTCGAGCCGGACCTGACCCTCTCAACGTCGCGCGGGAACCGCTGGGGGACGCTCGAGCTGAGTGCAAAGGGGCAGGGCTTCATTTATACGGATCAAGCCCGGTTCAACCACGGCACGCTGCGGCTGGACGCGCTGCAGACCTTTTCGCCGGAAACGAAGCTGCGGCTGCGGTTCTATTACGCACCGAACCTGTTTCTGGGCGATAATGAGAGCCGGCAACCAGGCACGACTGGGCTCGCGAAGGAAATCGTCAGCAGTTACATCTGGTCCGCGCGGCTCGAGCACAACCTGACGCCCGAGATAGAGGTACGACTATTGACCCGGTACGGCCTGCGCCGCTATAACCAGGCCTTCGAGGAACGCGACACCGACTTCTGGACCATCGGCCCTCACCTCGAATGGCACGTGGCGCCGCGGGTCAAAGTCGGGGTGAGCTACCACTACGAGCGCGGCCTGGCTGACGGCCGGAACCAGCCGCAGCTCAAGGACGACGTCTCCTATGTCAACCACTACGGGAGCGTGGACTTCGACGCGGAGCTGATTGAGCGGTTCTCGTTCGCCGCCGGGTTTCATTACGAGCGGAACAACTGGACGAGCGGCATCCCCGGCGACGTGCGGCAGGGTGGTCATGAAGATATCTACCAGGGCGAGGCCGTCGTCTACTACCGGCTGGCCGACAAGGCGCGCGTGGGGCTCGGCGTCCAGCGCTCCAACCGCAAACAGAGCTTCGAACCGTCCTCCGTCACGAACACCAACGTGGGATTCGGCGTCGAAGCTGCGTTCTGAGCGGCGCGGGCGGAGACATGCGATCAATCTACTTGGCGCGCTGGTATTGGTCCTCTTCTGCTCCGTCGGCGATGTTCACAGCAAGGAGTGCGGCGCAGGGCTCGCCGGCGGCGCCGACGAAGCAGTGATCCAGGAGGCGGACTGAGACCACACAGAGGGCTGAGCGCAGAACTCGTGAGAGGACGGAGATGAAGACTCCACGTGGAGCCTGTGGGCAAGGGACCGTTCTGCTCGCGTGTCTGTGGCTCACCGTGTTGGCTCCCGGCTGTGCCCGAGTCCCGACTCCTGGCAAGCCCCCAGGTGTCGCGGTTCCGATCACTGACGTCGCGATGGTGGTGGGCACCTGGCACGGCACGCTGTACAAGGTGCCCGAGATGGAGGCTCAAGCATTGGTGCGGCTCAGCGTGCACGAAAACGCCACCTATACGTTCGTGGACATTTCGGGCAGCAGCCCTCTCCTGGGGGCCGGATTGCTGACGCTTCAGGACGGCAGGCTGAGCGAGGAAGCTGAACGCCGCGTGACCATGGCCCTGTACGAGCGCGATGCGAAACGCCTCCTCGTGGTGGAGGGCGTGGGGAAAACCGGAGTCCAGTTTTATGCGGAACTCACGCCGCTGTGACCCGCGTGCAGCCCGGCCGATCCGTCCCTCGCACCCCGGGCCGCTCCAGTGTGCCTTCATGGCATCCACGGCGTCTGGGATTTACGGGGTCATTTACGGGGTCAGACCCCTTTAATCATTTCGATGGCCGACCGCCTGGATCGCGGACAGGCAGCCTTTCTTCCCCAGCGCCTCCATCACGAGCTCAAGACACCCGGCATGGTCGGACGAGGGAATGGGCCTCCGCTCTGACTGGTGGCTGGCGACCTCGGTCACCGTGAGCTCGGTGCCCGGCAGCCCGATCCGTTCGACTTTGCCCGAGATGATTCGAATGAGGGACTACTCTCCGCGGAAGAGGGCAAACTTGATGCTGGACGAGCCGGCATTGATCGTCAAAATGCCGGTGTCCGGAGGGACAATCGCAGACATTGAGAAGGACTTCTCAGAAACGGACTGTTCTCAACGTAGAGCACGCAACCTACCGGATGCACCTGACAAAGTCAATGGGCGGGCGAGCACCGGGTCACCCGCCCATGACGCATCCCACGCCTCGATTCTCGCCGGAGAGTTTCTCGAGACGAAGATCTCCTCCGCCCGTGCCTACTTCGAAGGTTCTGAAGGACTTGGTTGACTCTGTGCCGGGCTTGGCTGACTCTGGGTCTCCACCGCTTTCTCGGTCTCCACTGCTTTCTGCGTCTCCACCGCTTTCTGGGGCTCCGCTGCTTTCTGGGTCCCCACCGCTTTCTGGGTATCCACCGTTTTCGAGATCCCTGCCTCGAACTCGTCGCTCGAAATCTCCTTGACGATGGAGGATTGCAGCGTCACCGTGCCGCCGGCCTTCTTGTCTTCAAACTTGACGGCTCCACTCCTGCCTGCATCGTTGACTTTTGTGGTGTAGTAGGTCTTGCCGGTCGCAGGATCCGTCACCACGTAATAGCTCGTACAGCCCGCTGCAAGTACCATGAGACCACCGACCATCCAAACCAGAATCCGAGCGCGGTTCATGCCAATCCTCCTTGTTAAGTGTGTCCTGACCGACCGTTCACACAGTACAATGTTCTGCTTGCACTATACAACCCCCGGGCGCCATGTGCCGTCTAGCGCTTCTCAGGCGGGTAGCCCTGGAAGGCCTTGGCGATGCCCTGACCCGCCTGCTCCATGTTGCGGTCGGCGTTATCGCCCAAGATTGCGACGACACTCGCTCGCCACACTAACTCGTTCTTGCCCGCCTCGACCAGGTCAACCACCAATGTGCCTTCTTTGTATTCGTAGGTGGTCACGTTGCGGTACCCGTAGCCGCCGCGCCACACGCCGGCCCCGGCCGCCGGAGCCATTGTCTCGACCCGCTGCTTCTCCACCACGCCGACCCAATAATGTACCAGCAGGTCGGGATGCTGCTCAAGGCTGACTTGCCGGAGACCCTTCAGGGTCAGTTGTTCGTCCACCATGTGCTCGAGCCGCTTGCGCACGAGCGAATTGTCCAGCAAGCCGCCCTTATTCAAGTCTGTGAGCCCGGCGAACGCATAGGTTTTGAACCGGTCGAACTCGGCACCGGGGTCGAAGTCCGTGCGCACGTCGGGACCGACGCAGGCTCCGCATGCCAGCAGCGCAGTGACCAGAGGGATCGCGACAGACCTCATGCCCATGGTGCAGCTCCTTCAACTGGCCAGTGTCTCGTCATGGTGCTCGTCTCCGCATCTTAAACTCCACCTCCATCGCGACCAGCCGCGCGATCAGGATTACAGGGAACAGTTGCCCCACCAGCCCCTCAAGGTTCGCCAGGGAGCGCGCCAGTGGATGGACTGGGTTGATATCGCCGTACCCGACGGTCGTTAGGGTCGTGAAGCTGAAATAGACCAGGGCGCTGTGCGGAAGGGTCGATTGGGCCGCTTGGAACGAACCCGGAATTTGAAGCTCCACCAGGTCATAGGCAAAGGCCCAGATGATACCCAACAGAAGATACACGGCGACCGCTCCCTGGATCCGGTGCACCGTGACCGGGCCCTTCTTGAAAACTTCAAAGAGTACGACGCCGGTCAGGAGCCCGAGAAACAGAAGCGAGAATGTCGCGCTCAGCGTTCCAATGGCGGTCCCAGGCGCGGCGTGCTGAAGCCAGCGAAGGAGGATTGTCACGCCTGCGAGAACGATCACGAGGACTCTCGCCACATGGCTCTTGCTGATCGCTGAGACGCCGGAAATCAAGAGGAGCGAAAAAAAGATGTTGGCGACCAGTTGGCCCTGAACGCTGAGCGTCACCAAGGGATTGACAACGAATGCGAATGTCACCAGCAGCACAAGGAAAGCCGTCAGCCCCCAGTCCGTCTCCCAAACCTTCACGAGACCACCGATGATCGCTCCTTTCATACACGATCCCCTAACCGGCCTCGCTTGGGCATCCTATGTGCCCCCGCCATGTATCCCTCTCCTGGCGCTCCTTCTGCACGCACCCGAGCTCCCCTTCAGCGAGCGGCCACGTGGTGAATCATCGCGTCGATCACCGGGTTCGTGTGCTCGGTTGAGATGGCGATCGCAGGATACCGGCTTGCGAACACGCGGAAGACCTCGTCGGCAAACCTGCGTGCCTGGCGATTGTCAGGCTATTGTCAACGATCATAAGTTCGTATTGTCAACCCGTATTGTGGACTTGGTGAGGCAT
>Ga0233416_10000646_pt1 | contig 10734 bp, 20 predicted proteins | sample Sediment_Towuti__2_FD_188638 | JGI IMG/M metagenome (GOLD analysis project Ga0233416, IMG submission 188638) | Sediment microbial communities from Lake Towuti, South Sulawesi, Indonesia - Sediment_Towuti_2014_0_MG | ecosystem: Environmental > Aquatic > Freshwater > Lake > Sediment | place... | reverse complement strand
ATAGCAAGAGCATGCGCAATTTTCCAAATAGATGAGATATTTATCTATCATGAAATTATGGGTGAAAAAAGTGATGCCAAACTAATGTCTACCATCTTAAAATATCTTGAAACTCCACAATATTTTAGAAGATACCTATATCCAAAAATGGACTCATTAAAATATTCGGGAATTTTATATCCATTGAAAATACCAAGTCATAATCAAATATCAGACCCTAAAAAAATTAAAACTAACGATATAAGAGAAGGACTAATCGTATCAGTTAAAGGCAAAAAATTTTTAGATGTTGGAATTAAAACATTGATACCTTATTTTGGTAAAGAACAACCAGGAAGTCGTGTTTCAATATTATTCAAGTCAGGTTACCCAAATTTTGCAATTAAAGAGATTTCAAAAGATCAAATCAAAGAGTATTGGGGATACAAAGTAAAAGAAAGAGGAAATCTTTTTTCATTACTTTCATCATGGAATGGACAAATAATTCTTACATCTCGTAAGGGCAAAGTTATCACGCAAGAGGTTGTAAAAGGAATTGTTGAGAGTGATACACCTCTTCTACTTGTGTTTGGTTCGCCAGAGAGAGGAATTCATGAAATTTTAGGCGGAACAATAAATCAACTACAAAATTCTAAAATTTTAAATTTTTTCCCAAATCAGGCCACTGAAACTGTACGACTTGAAGAAGCTATACTTGGCACCCTTTCAATTCTAAACCTCTTTCGAACTAGCTTTTAATATCAAAAAAATTTATTTTAAAATATGATAAAACAAAAGAAAATTCTTCTTTTTGCAATAATTGTCGGATTTGTAGGAGTCTTAATTGGTACAATTACAATTTATTTCACATTAAATAATTTGTTAAATCCATGAGATTATTTTTATAAAATTTTGAATTAAAACTTGAAATTTTTAGTAGGTATATAATGGGGTTAACGACTTTTTTCGTTTATCTATGGGTCATCGAAAACGTAGTCAGCCACGTAGAGGCAGTCTTGCATATCTTCCTAGAGGACGTGCTAAAAGCAGTGAAGCTAGAATTCGTACATGGCCTAAAATAGATTCAGATGAACCAAAATTACTTGCTCATGCTGGTTTCAAAGCAGGATGTATTCAGCTTGTAAGTATTGATGATCGTGAAAAAACTCCAAATGCTGGAAAGCAACTCGTTAGTCTTGCTACAGTTATTGTAACTCCTCCTTTGTTAGTTATTGGTATTCGTGGTTACACAAAAAATCACAATGGTTTGCATGCCGCTTTTGACATTTACGCTAAAGATTTACCAAAAAATGTTTTAAAACTATTAAAGATAAAAACTGAAGGCAGTAATTTAGAAAGTGTTGAAAAACGTCTCGGTAGAATTCATGAGATTTATGCAATTGTAGGAACCACTCCAAGAAATGCTAATCTTGAACAAAAAATTCCATATGTTTTTGAGGCTGCTGTAAAAGGTGGCGATATTAAAAAACAATTTGAATTTGTAAAAAATATTCTTGGTAAAGAAGTTAAAATTGATCAAGTCTTTGAAACTGGTTCTAGGGTCGATGTAGCCGCAATCACTAAAGGAAAAGGTTGGGAGGGCCCAATTGCAAGATGGGGAGTAAAAAAGAAACAACATAAATCAAGAAAGAGTGTAAGAGCAGTCGGTACATTAGGTCCAATTTCTCCGGCAAGTATAATGTATACAGTTCCAAGAGCAGGACAACGAGGATTTCATCAAAGAATAGAGTATAACAAACGAATTATGATAATGAGTAACACTGAAAAAAATGAAGTCAAGATAAACCCTGATGGTGGATTCAAACATTTTGGAGTTGTTAATGGTGATTTTGTTGTTGTAAAAGGCTCTGTACCAGGAACCTATAGGCGTTTAATAAAATTACGTTCTCAAATTCGAAATATACCTTCCAAAATTCTCAAACCAAACATACTTGAGGTTGTTTTGTAATGAAGGTTAAAACATTAACAATTAATGGCTCACAAGAAAACGAAATTGAATTACCAAATGTTTTTTCAACTCCGTTTAGAAAAGATCTTATTCATAAAGCAGTTGTTCATCTAAGCTCACACAAATTTCAAAGGCAAGGACGACATCCAACCGCAGGTATGGATGTAGTTGCTTATTCTAATGATCCTCCTACCGGTCATGGAGCAGCTAGAGTAGCTCGTCTTCGAGGTGGGGGAGGTGGTCGTCAGGGTCAAGCAGGAGGTGTAGCATCAACTAGAGGTGGAAGGCAAGCACACCCACCTATATCTGAAAAATTTATTTATAAAAAACTCAATAAAAAAGAAAACAAACTAGCACTTTGTTCAGCAATAGCAGCCACATCTTCAAAAAAACTTATCGCGTCAAGAGGACATATTCTTGAAAAAATTGAATCATTTCCGTTAATAGTTTCTGATGACATTGAAAAGGTTTCAAAGGCTAGTGAAATGAAAAAAATCCTTGAAGCATTGAACTTGACTCAAGATATTAACAGACTACAAGCAAGAAAAGCACGTAGTGGAAAATCAGCGTTAAGAGGAAGAAGTACTAAAGTTGGAAAAAGCGTGTTATTTGTAACAAGAGATTCTACAAATATCTCAAAGGCATGTGGCTCATTTCCAGGTGTTGAGGCATGTTCAGTAAAAAATCTTAGCGTAATGGATTTAGCTCCAGGTGCTGTTCCAATACGATTAACGGTTTATTCTAAAAGTGCAATTGATGAAATTTCCAAAATAAAATCTCCACATCTTGAATTAATGGTGAAATTAAAATGAATATTGATGAGGCAGCAAAAATTATCTTAAAACCATACATTACTGAAAAAACATTTGCCATGGTAGAAAATGAGCAAAAAATTTGTTTTATTGTAGCTAATGATGCCCCAAAACCAAAAATCGCTCTAGCAGTAAAAACACTGTATAATGAAAACGTACTTGATGTCAATACGGCAAGAACAATTTATGGTAAAAAAGCATTTGTTAAATTTGAATCCACAGATAAGGCACGAGATTTAGCAACTAAGATAGGAATGCTATAATATGGTCCAAAAATTCTCTGTATTTACAAACCAAGGTGAACAAAAATAGCTAAGAAATTTGAGTATAATGGACTAGATATAAAAGAATTAGAGAAAATGCCAATGGATAAACTGTTCAAGTTATTTCCCGCAAGAGCTCGTAGATCACTTACACGAGGAATTACTGACGGTAAAAGAAAATTAATTGAAGAGATAAAATTGGCAAAAACTGGACAACTAAAGAATCCAATTAAAACTCACATAAGGGACTTGATAGTTTTGCCTTACATGGTTGGAGTGCAAATACATGTTTTTTCAGGAAAAGAATTCGTACCAGTCACCATTTCTCCAGAAATGATTAGCCATTATCTTGGAGAATATGTTATTACAAATAAGAGAGTCTCTCATGGAGCACCCGGTGTTGGCGCTTCAAGGTCAAGTCTTTACGTTCCATTAAAGTGATTAATTATGGCTAAATTCAAGTACGCATTTCAAAATTTTGATTCAACAAGACATGTAAGAGCTTCTTTGAGAGAGAAACAAATTTCACATAAGCATGCTCGTGAAATAGCTGTTGCAATAAAAGGACTTTCTATAGAAAAAGCAAGAGATTATCTCCAAAATGTAATCTCTATGAAAAATGCTGTTCCCTTTAGAAGGTATAACAAACAAGTTGGTCACAAGTCTGATCCTGGCGTAATGTCGGGGCGTTATCCACAAAAATCTGCAACTGAATTTCTCAAACTTCTTGACAATTTAGAATCTAATGCGGAATACAAAGGAATGGATTTAGATCGATTAAAAATCATTAATGCAACTGTTCACAAAGGTGTTTTGATAAAACGATTTATTCCAAGAGCTATGGGTAGAGCCACTCCAAAAAATAATGTTCTAACTCATGTTGAACTTGTAGCTCAGGAGGCATAGGAATGTCATCAGTAAAAAATGTAATTAAAGACAACTACAACATGATGTTGCTCAAGGATTACCTTAGAGAAAAAATCAAAGATGCTGGTTTTTCTGACGTTGAAATTTCAAAAACACCTACTGGAACACGTATTGCTTTACATGTAACTCGACCAGGTATTGTTATTGGACGTAAAGGGAGTGGAATAAGAGAATTAACAGAAGTAATTGGAACAAAATTCGGTTTAAAAAATCCTCAAATCTCAGTTGTTGAAATTGAAAAACCAGAATTATCCCCAAGTGTAATGTGTAATAGATTAGCATCTCACATTGAAAAAGGAACTGCATTTAGAAGAGCTACAATGTGGACATTACAACAAATTATGGAAAATGGGGCCATGGGAGTTCAGATAACTATTTCAGGTAAGCTTCGAGGTGACCGTTCATCTTTTGAAAAGCACGCTGCTGGTATTTTGCCTAGAGCTGGGCATCATGCAGATGTAATTGTTGCAGAGGATATTGCACATGTACAGACACCAATGGGTCTTATAGGAATAAGAATCAGAATTGCAAGAAAAGAAAGACTTATCCCTGAATTTGAATTCAAAGATAAACTTAGAATGACTAGAGCAAAGCCAAAAGAAGAACTCAAAGTAATAGTAAAACCAATTGAACCAAGTAAAATTGAAACAGAAGCTGAGATAAAGGCTCGAACAGAAAGTGAACAAATTGAACTTGATGCAAAGAAAATAGCAGAATTGGAAACTCTAGAGGAAGAGGAGGAGAAGTTTAAGGCATGACTAGAATTAGTATGAAGACTGTAAGAGAACTAAATGAAAATGACTTGAAAGAAAGATTGCAACAACTTCGTTCTGATCTTACTAAACTTAAGGTAGAGTCAGCTAAGGGAACACTTCGTAAGGAAAGTGGGAAAATAAAACCATTAAAACGAGACATAGCAAGAATCATGACTAGATTAAATGAGATGAGGAAAAAATGATAACATTTGAGAATATTACTTCACATGAAATGATAGGTCTACAAACTGAAATTTACAATTCTCCAAATCCTCAAATTGTGGGAATAGAAGGTACTATTGTCGATGAAACAAAATCAATGTTCATGCTTAACACAAAAAATGGATTTAAAATGATTCCAAAAAAACAAAACACGTGGAAATTATATGCAGATGGTCAAGAAATTATACTATACGGCTCTTTACTTGAAAGACGTTCATATGATAGATTGGGAGTAAAGATATGACAAGAAACATTGGCCTTTCAGTTACTGCACCAAAAAAGGAATGCACTGATAAACATTGCCCATTTCATGGCTCTCTTAGTGTAAGAGGAAAGTTATTTGAGGGTAAAGTAGTTAGTGCTAAAGCCAAAAATACAATTGTGTTGCAAAAAGAATCCCCACTTTACTTTAGCAAGTTTAAACGATATGCTAGAAGCAAAAACACGATTCATGCTCATACCCCATCATGCATCGATGTTGAAGAAGGTGATTTAGTTTTAACAGCTGAATGTAGACCAGTATCAAAATCAGTTTCTTTTGTTGTAGTGGAGGTTAAAAAATAATGTCACAGGGCAGAAGTCGTGGAAAAACAAAAGGCGTTGAGGAGTTTAGACCATACGTTACAAGAGTTTTACCACTTGGTGCTCAAATAAATTGTGCAGATAATACAGGCGCAAAAATATTGGAGATAGTCATGGTTCAAAAAATAAAAACTCGCTCCTCAAGATTACCAGCTGCAGCCGTAGGCGATTTTGTTAATGTTACTGTTAAGAAAGGTCCTGCAGAATTAAGAAAACAAGTTTATGGTGCTGTTGTGATCAGACAAAAATATCCCATTCGTAGATTAAATGGAGTTAGAGTAATTTTTGAGGATAATGCAGCAGTTCTTGTAACTCCAGAAGGAGAAATAAAAGGAACTGATATCAAAGGTCCAGTAGCAGCAGAAGCTTCTGAAAAATGGCCAAGAGTAGCTAATCTTGCATCAATGGTGGTATAATTGAAACCAACAAAAATTAGAAATCAACAAATTTATCGGGCCCCATTTGCAGTAAGAAGTAAACAAATCGCAGGATCTCTTTCAAAAGAACTTCGAAAAAAATATGGAAAACGAAGTATGAGAATTATTGCTGACGACACAGTTAGAATAATCCGTGGAGAATACAAGGGTATTGATGGAAAAGTAAAAAAAGTTTCTACAGAAAAAAATGGTGTAGCAATTGAAGGAATTACAAAAGAAAAACTCAAAGGAGAAAAAGTCGATGTTTACATCTCATCTTCAAATATTTTGATTACTGCTCTTAATACTGATGATCCTTGGCGTAAAAACAAATTAGAAGGTAAAAAACCTAAGGATGCCCCAAAAGAAGCTAAACCAGAGAAACCAAAAGAAGCTAAACCAGAGAAACCAAAAGAAGCTAAACCAGAGAAACCAAAAGAAGCTAAACCAGAGAAACCAAGTAAATCTACAACTAGTGAGGCTAGGGATTAGTTATGGTAAGCATAGCGGGTAGTAAAAAACTCAAACGACAAATGGCTCCAACATTTTGGGGCATAACTAGAAAAGATAAACGATTTGTAATTACTGTTAGACCAGGTCCACATCAAAAGAATTATGCAATTCCAACCGCTGTACTCTTACGTGATACTTTAAAACTTGTGACAACCTTACGTGAAGCAAAATCTGTTATTTATGGTGGAAAAGTAACAGTAGACGGAATAAAAAGAAAATCACTACATCATGCATTAGGATTGATGGATATTATTGAGTTAGATGGAATACGTGACATTTATCGTCTTGTTCCTCAAGATGGTCAAGTGTTAAGTCCAATCAAGATTAGTGATGCTGAGAAATCTAAAAAATTAGTTAAAGTTACAAGTAAAACAACAATCCGCAATGGAAAAACTCAAATCGGATTTCATGATGGTCGTTCACTTATTTCTGATACTGCTGTAAATGTAGGGGATTCTTGTTTAATGCAGGTACCTGAACAAAAAATTCTTGATGTTATAAAATTAGAAAAAAATTCGCAAGTAATTGTAACTAGTGGAGCAAACGCAGGTCAAATAGGTTTAGTTGAAGATATCAAAGAAGGTACATTCATTTTACCAAAACGTGTGCTTGTAGTCTTGGGAGAACGAAAAATTGAGATTCCAACATCGCTAGTTATGGTAATTGGAAAAGATAAACCAATAATTCAAATGAGATGATGAATATGGCACAACAAACTCAAACCACTATGAAAGAAATAAGACTTGAAAAGGTTGTTCTCAATATGGGTGTCGGTAAATCTGGGGACGCAATAGAAATTGCAAAAAAAGCTTTAGACCAAATTTCTGGTAAAAAATCATGTGCAAGAGATGCAAAAGCCACTCAAAGAGATTGGGGAGTAAGAAAAGGAGAGCCAATAGGTGCAGCAGTAACAAGTAGAGGAGACGACGCGACATCTCTATTAAAACGACTGTTAGAAGCAAAAGGAAATCAAATCAAAGGTTCATCTTTTGATAATTTTGGAAATGTTTCTTTTGGAATCTTAGAACACATTGATATCCCAGGAATAAAATATGATCCAAAAATAGGAATTCTTGGCCTTGATGTTGCTGTGTCTCTTACTAGACCTGGATTTAATATTAGATTTAGAAGTAAACATAAAGCCAAAATTGGAAAATCTCATAAAATATCATCTGATGAAGCAAAAGAATTTCTGATAAGAACATTTGGAGTGAAGATAGTATAATGGCTAAGGACAGATCTTACGAATATACAGGAAGAAAAAAACACAAATTTGGTAGAGGTTCTCGTTGGTGTAAGCGATGTGGAGATTATACTGCAGTTATTCAAAAATACGACCTATTAATTTGCCGAAGATGTTTCAGAGAGGTTGCTGAATCTTTGGGATTTAGAAAAAATATGTGAGTATGAGGAAAAATGCCAGCAACTAATGTTTTAGCAAATTTGTTTGTGACTCTCTATAACACAGAAGCAAGAAGGAAAGGAGAGTGTATTGTTTTACCAACTTCAAAATTGGCAACAAAGGTTTTAACCACTCTTGAAAAAGCTGGGTTTATTGGTAAATTTGAGCATATTGAAGACAAACGTGGCGGCAAATTCAAAATTCAGCTATTGGCAAAAATCACCAAATGTGGTGCTATCACTCCTAGATTCAAAGTCAAAAAAACAGAATATTCGGAATGGGAGCAGCAATATTTGCCATCATACACAAGAGGTATGCTTTTAGTCACTACTAATCAGGGTGTGATGTCACATCATGAGGCAGCTAACAAAGGAATTGGAGGATTCTTGATAGGGTATGTCTACTGAGCAACTAGACAATTATGAAACGTCATTAGACATTCCTGACAAAGTTACTGTTTCTTTAAAGAAAAACATGCTCTCTGTTTCAGGACCATTGGGGAAAACATTCAAAAATTTTAGAAAAATCCCTGTATCTTTAGAGATTAACGGCAAAAAAATTTCAATTAAAACACAAGGAAATAGGAAAAAAGAATATGCAATTTTAAATACTGCAAAATCTCTAATTAAAACTCTTTGTGAAGGAGTAATTGATGGTTACACTATTCAAATGAAAGTAGTATATGCTCACTTTCCAATTACAGTAAAGATTAAAGATAAAGACGTCATTATTGAAAATTTTCAGGGAGAGCGTGCTCCTAGGATTGCAAAAATACATGGTCACACTAAAGTTGTTGCAAAAGGAGATGAGATAGTTTTAACTGGTCCTGTTTTATCTGACGTTACTCAAAGTGCTGCAGAAATTGAACAAAAAACCAAAATCAAAAATAAAGATCATCGAGTTTTTCTTGATGGCATATACATATCCTCAAAATCAAAGGGTATGGAAAAATAATTAGTTCATTTTATGAATTATAATGCCACTTGATGAGGAATTCAAAGTTCAAACAAGCAATCTGATTAAAGAAACGTTACTTTTATACAAAAATGCAGGAGCTTCTCCAAGAATTGGAGATGTGTGGAAACCTGAGAACATTGGAGATTTTTTATGTGGCTTTTTTGTGGGCGAGATGGTGGGTTCCGCTTTAAGTGCATTTCAAGTTTTTCATAGAAGAGAGCCTACCCCAGATGAGCATATGGAAATAGTAGGATTGGTTGAAAATTATACTGATGAAATACGTGAATTTTTTGCAAAATTCAATTGATTTTACATTCTTTGTCTAACACTTCGTAAGGATTAAATCGCTATAGTCAAGGTACAAACCTGTTGCCGCCCTAGCTCAGCGTGGTAGAGCGTCGGACTGTTAATCCGTTGGCCGTCAGTTCAAGTCTGACGGGCGGCGCATTTCATTATTTCTAAATTCGAATTTTGAAATATAGAATGTTGAAACCAATTGGTTTACTGGTTTAGACAGGATAGATCTAATATCTGATCGCATACTATGTACAATGCAGGAGATTTACATTGGCCAGAACTAGAAGGGCCAATAGATATTGTGTTGATTGTGGAGCAAGATTAGTATATTATCCTAGATTATCAAATCCAAAAGCTCCTAATGAGCATCGTGTACTAGTATATGCCTGCCCTGACTGTACAGATGACTTTGATAGGCCAAAGATGTTTTCAATTAGACGAAACCAGGTAGAAGACCCCTTAGAAACAGTTGAAATTGAAATCACTCAAGTTAGAAAAAACTTGGAATCTCCTAAAACATAATTTTTCGGATAATTTATTGATTCAAATAGATTCTAGATGTAAATATGGGATTTCTTAATGAGCTATGAGAAAAAACGAAGCAATTGGTGGTTCTTAGTTCCTATCTTACTTGGTTTGATAGGGGGGATTATTGCATTTTTTGTCCTAAAACGTGATGATCCTAAAAAAGCTAAAAACTGCCTCTATCTAGGAATTGGACTTTTTATCATAGGAGTTATAATTAATCTTGCCATTTTTGGATTAACTATCCCACTTGAAGAACAATTTAATGTAAAACTATAACATTTTGGGAAAATATTATCTTATTCGTAAAAGCTAAACCCCTCAAGTATGATATGTAATTTATGAATAGTATGGTTTTTTCAGAAATAGGGTTTTAGATGGGGGGTTTAACATTTATTCGTAAATATTGCAGCCAATGGTCAAACCACCCAGATAGCTCGGCTAGACAATGTCAAAGTATTTTGGCTATGGCTAAAAGCTAAACCCCTAATTTTTGGATGATTTTTTTTATGGAAAAAAGGTATCAATAAGGTATCATTTTAGAATGATAAATACATCATATCGTGATTATATCATCATGCTGAAAATAACAGCAATTTTGTTTTTCGCACTTATTCTTTCCACAAATACTGCACTATCTGATACCAAAAAAATTCAAACAACAAATCTTCGGCTTTTTCAGTGGTCAAGTACCACCATGGACGCCGGATATACAGCCGTATTTGTTGGTAACTTAAAAACTATCTCTGGGGAGCCTGTCCCTAACGCTGAAATTATAATCAAAATTGATGCTCCCTGTCCAAGTGATGGAATAATAGCAAAAGGCTTGACTGATAATAAGAGCCGTTACTATATTATGACTGAGGCCTTAATCTGGGATGAAAAAGACAATATGATTAAGGCTCATGCAGAATTTCTTGGAAATGAAAAATTTTCTCCTTCAACTTCACGAGAACAGATTATTGTGATATATCCCTCTAATGGTAAGAAATGTGTATAATAAGAATTTGTAAAAATCAGAATTTTCGCTGTACCGAATAAACTGGATACATGTATTTCATCCCAATAGAACACGAATTTACCATATTGTATTGGTAATCATTAATTTTTTTCAC
>Ga0233416_10000645_pt1 | contig 10740 bp, 5 predicted proteins | sample Sediment_Towuti__2_FD_188638 | JGI IMG/M metagenome (GOLD analysis project Ga0233416, IMG submission 188638) | Sediment microbial communities from Lake Towuti, South Sulawesi, Indonesia - Sediment_Towuti_2014_0_MG | ecosystem: Environmental > Aquatic > Freshwater > Lake > Sediment | place... | reverse complement strand
GACGCCGGCCTGCGAGGCGGTAGCGAAGAGCTCGGCGCCCTGCCGCGCGATGAGCTGCTTGTTCGCCGAGACGACCGGCCGCCCCGAGCGCAACAGCTCGAGGACGTAGCCGCCGGCGGGCTCCACACCTCCCATCAGCTCGGCGACGATGGCCACGTCCGGGTCGTCGGCGATGTCCCGGAAGTCCGTGGTCAGGATGCCGGGGTCGGGGAGGAAGTCACGCTCTCGGTGCGCGTCACGCACCAGCGCCCGCACGACGCGGAAGCGATGCCCGGTGGCCCGCTCGATGTCCTCCGCGTTCTCGACCAGCAGCCGGTGCACCGCCGAGCCGACGGTGCCATAACCGAGAAGGGCGATTGAGACGTCGACCGAGCTCAAGCTTCTACTCCGATGTGGGAACGCGGTGCATGAGCGAGCGGAGCTCCGCGCCGACCTTCTCGATCCGCTCCTCGCTCGCCTGCTCGCGCAGCTCGTTCAGGTGCGGCTCGCCGGCATCCATCTCGGCGATCCACTCGTTGGCGAAGTTGCCTTCGCGGATGTCCGAGAGCAGCTTGCGCATGTTCTCGCGGACGTGATCGTCGATCACACGCGGGCCGCGGGTCAGGTCGCCGTACTCCGCCGTGTCGGAGACGGAGTAGCGCATGCCGGCGAGGCCGCCCTCGTAGATCAGGTCGACGATGAGCTTCAGCTCGTGCAGGCACTCGTAGTAGGCGATCTCGGGCTGGTAGCCGGCCTCGACGAGCGTCTCGAAGCCGAGCCTGATCAGCTCCGTGACACCGCCGCACAGCACCGCCTGCTCGCCGAAGAGGTCGGTCTCCGTCTCCTCGACGAACGTCGTCTCCAGCATGCCCGCGCGGCCGGCGCCGATCGCCGTGCCGTAGGCGAGCGCGAGGTCGAACGCGTGGCCGCTCGCGTCCTGCGCCACGGCCACAAGCGCGGGGGTGCCGTAGCCCTCGGTGAACAGCCGCCGGACGATGTGGCCCGGTCCCTTCGGCGCGACCATGATCACGTCGTGGCCCGCAGGCGGCGAGATCCGCCCGTACTGGATGTTGAAGCCGTGGGCGAAGAGCAGGGCCGCGCCGGGCTCGAGGCTTGGCTCCACGCTCTCCTGCCAGACCGTGGGCTGCACCTGGTCGGGCAGCAGCATCGAGACGAGCTGGGCGCCGCGCACCGCCTCGGGAATCGTGTTAGCCGCCAGGCCGTCCTGCTCGGCCTTGGCCCACGACGGGCTGCCCTCACGCAGGCCGACGACGACGTCGACGCCGGAGTCGCGGAGGTTGAGGGCGTGCGCGTGGCCCTGGCTGCCGTAGCCGATCACGGCCACCTTGCCGGTGAGCAGGTCGAGGTCGCCTTCGCGGAGAATCGTCGCCATCGAGATCCTTTCCTAGGGAAGCAGTTGTCTAGCCGAGGACATTCTGGTGCCGCTTGATGCCCTTGCGGTCGGACGCGCGGGACAGGCCGATTCTCCCTGTCCGGACGAGCTCGCGGACGCCGTACGGGCGCACGAGCTCCTCGAAGGACTCGAGCTCATCCGGCGTGCCGACGATCTCGAACACGAGCGCCTCCGGGCCGAGGTCGGCGACGCGGACGTGGAAGACGTCGGCGAGCGCCAGCAGGTCGCGCCGTAGCTCGAGCGGGGCCGACACCTTGATCAGCGCCAGCTCGCGCTCGATCGACTCGCCGGGCACGAGCTCGGCGACGCGCAGCACGTTCACCAGCTTGTGCATCTGCTTCTCGATCTGCTCGAGCGGGTGCTGCTCGCAGTCCACGCGAAGCGTGATGCGGGAGACGTCATGGCGCTCGGTCGGCCCGACGGCGAGGCTCTCGATGTTGAAGCCGCGCCTGTTGAACATGCTGGCGATGCGCATCAGCGCCCCGGGCTTGTTCTCCAGCAGCACCGAGACCGTATGTCTCACGCTTCTGCTCCTTCGCGCTCCTCGTACTCGATCATCTCCAGCGCCGCCGCGCCCGCCGGGATCATCGGGAAGCAGTGCTCCAGCGGGTCGACGCGACAGTCGACCACGGCCGTCTGCCCGCACTCGATCGCCTCGGCGAGCGTTCCCTCCAGCTCCTCCGGGGTGGAGACGGTGAAGCCGCGCGCGCCGTACGCCTCGGCGAGCATGGCGTAGTCCGGCACCTGGTGCGTCAGGTGGACGTGGGAGTGACGCTCGTCGAAGAACATCGCCTGCCACTGCTGCACCATGCCGAGGTAGCCGTTGTTGACGACCACGACCACGATGGGCAGGTCCTCGAGCACGGCGGTCGCAAGCTCCTGGCCCGTCATCTGGAAGCAGCCGTCGCCGTCGATGCAGATCACGGTGGCATCCGGACGTGCCGCCTTCGCGCCCACCGCTGCGGGGAGCCCGTAGCCCATGGTGCCGAGGCCGCCCGAGGTGACGAACGTGCGCGGGTGGTCGCAGACGACGTACTGCATCGCCCACATCTGGTGCTGCCCCACCCCGGTCGTCCAGATGACGTCGTCGCGCCCGGCGGTGAGGTCGCGGAGCGTCTCGGCGACAAGCTGCGGCTTGAGGTAGTCGCCCTCGTGCGAGTAGCGGAGCGGGAACTCGTCGCGCCAGGAGTCGATCTGCCGCAGCCACTCCTCCGTCTGAGGCGTCTCACCGGCGGCGTACAAGGCCCGCAGCTCGGCGGTGATCCCCGCCAGGATCTCGGGCAGCGGGCCGACGACGGGGATGTCCGCGCGGCGCAGCTTGCCGATCTCGGCGGAGTCGATGTCGAGGTGGATCACCGTTGCGCCGGGAGCGAAGGCCGAGAGCTTCCCCGTGACGCGATCGTCGAACCGCGCGCCGGCGGCGATCAGCAGGTCGCTCGTGTTCATGGCCAGGTTGGACCACTTCGGCCCGTGCATACCGGGCCAGCCGGCGTGCAGCTCATGGCTCTCGGGGAACGCGCCCTTGGCCATCAGCGTCGTGATCACCGGAGTGCTGGCCACCTCCGCGAGCTCGAGCAGCTCCTCGCACGCGCCCGCGTTGAGCACGCCGCCGCCGACGTAGAGGACCGGCTGTTCCGCTGCCGCGATCGCCCGTGCCGCCGCGGCGATCTGGCGGGGATGGCCGCGCCGCGGCGGGCGCCAGCCGGGCAGGTCGACCTGGTCCGGATAGCGGAACTCGAGCTCCGCCTCCTGGAGGTCGCGCGGGATGTCCACGAGCACCGGCCCGCAGCGCCCCGTGCGCGCGATGTGGAACGCGGCCTTGATCGTGGACGGGATGTCCTCCACGTCCGGCACCAGCCACGAGTGCTTGACGATGGGGATGGTCACGCCGACGATGTCGCACTCCTGGAAGGCGTCCGTCCCGATCAGCGTCGAGCGCACCTGGCCCGTGATGCAGACGAGGGGCGTCGAGTCCATCCAGGCATTGGCGATGGGGGTGACGAGATTCGTCGCGCCGGGGCCCGACGTGGCGATGGCGACGCCCACGTTGCCCGACGCCCGCGCGTAGCCCTCGGCCATGTGCCCGGCGCCCTGCTCGTGCCGGGCGAGGACGTGACGGACGGTCGTGCCGCGGGCGAACGCGTCGTAGAGCGGCAGGATGGCGCCTCCGGGGATGCCGAAGACGACCTCCACGCCCTCCGCCTCGAGCGAGCGGACGACCGCGTCTGCTCCGTTGCCCGGTGTCACGCGTGACCTTTCGTCATCGCACCGGCGCCTTCTGGCCACGTGCCCGCGACGCGGGCGACTGCTCGAACACGTCGAAGAGCGTGACGGCCTTGCGCGTGTCCGCCAGCTCCTTGAAGCGGCGGAACGCTCTGTTCAGCTCGTCGGAATCGAGCTCGATGCCGGCGTCAGCGCACGCCCGGGCGAACGCGTGCCGCCCCGAATGCTTGCCGAGCGGCAGCGTCATGGTCAACCCGAGCTCCTCGGGAGCCATGATCTGGTACGTGTCGACGTCCTTCAGGATCCCGTCCTGGTGGATGCCGGCCTCGTGCGCGAACGCGTTCGCGCCGACGATCGCCTTGCAGCGCTGAACGGCGTAGCCCGTGATCTCGGAGACGAGGTGCGATACGCGCCCGATCTCGCCGATGACGATTCCCGTCTCGCAGCCGAGGACGTCCCGGCGCACGTGCATGGCCATGACGACCTCCTCGAGTGCGGCGTTGCCCGCCCGCTCGCCCACGCCGTTGACTGTGCACTCGACCTGGCCTGCCCCCGCAGCGACGCCGGAGAGCGAGTTGGCGACGGCGAGGCCGAGGTCGTTGTGGCAGTGCACCGAGAGCGTGACCCTGTCGAGATCGGGGCACAGCCTGCGCACCTCGCGAAGGAAGGAGGCGTGCTCCTCCGGCAGGCAGTAGCCGACGGTGTCGGGGAGGTTGATCGTCGTCGCACCGGCGTCGATCGCGGTCTGGCAGACCCGTGCGACGAAGGCGGGGTCTGAGCGCGTGGCGTCCTCGCACGAGAACTCGACCTCGTCCACGAACGGCACGCCGTAGGAGACGGCGAAGCGGGTCTCTTCGACCACCTCTTCCGGCTCCAGCCCGAGCTTCCGCTCCATGTGGATCGGGCTGGTGGCGATGAACGTGTGCAGGCGGGTGCGAGCACGGCTGCCGCCGAGCGACTCGAGCGCGGCGTCCAGGTCCTCCTTTCGCGTCCGGGCGAGCGACGCGACGGTGGGGGCCGAGACTGCGCGGGCGACCGCGCGCACGCCCTGGAAGTCACCGGGCGAGGAGATGGCGAAGCCGGCCTCGATCACGTCGACACCGAGCCGCTCCAGCGCCCGGGCGATCTCGGCCTTCTCGTCAGGGGAGAGCGCGATGCCCGGGGACTGCTCGCCGTCCCGGAGCGTCGTGTCGAAGATCGTGATCCTGCGGTGTGCCAATTCCTTCCTCCTCGTCTCTTCGCCTCGTCGTGGAGGCGCACTTCACCTGTCGTTCGGTCGGCGTGTGCGGCGTCGAAGCCGCGTGGACGAATTCGCTCCCCCTATCGGGGGAGGATCGTCAGGAGGAGAAGGATGAGCCCAGCAGCAAGCGCCCCGAGCGGGGCTACACGGACGGTTGCGGGCTGAACGGTCATCGGAACAGAGCAGTTTGCGTGCTATCTCATCGGCTGTCAACCCGGATTCCTTGACGGCGCCGCCGGGTCTCCCGTACCCTGGGTGGCCAATGCCGAGTGCGCGCATCGTATTCAAGTCGAAGCTCTTTGCGATCACGCGCGCCCGTACGCGCTAGTCGGCGTCCTCCCGCATCCGCCTCCGCCGGCTAGCAGAACTCGAGAGGCGGATGGTGTCCCACCGATCCTGGAGCGCCCGACGTTGCCGAAGCAAGAGACCCTGTACGACCCGAAAGCTGAGCTCGATGCCTGCGGCATAGGCTTCATCGCCGACGTCGCAGGACGGCCGTCGCGTGCGATCGTCGACCATCTCCTCGAGGGGCTGCGGCGCGTCCGTCACCGCGGCGCCGTCTCCGGCGACCGTCGCACGGGCGACGGCGCGGGCCTGCTGCTGCCGCTTCCGGACGTCCTGCGGCGCTCGCCGGAGTCGGGCCTCGCGATGGTCTTCCTGCGCGACGAGGCAGACCGCGGCGCCATCGAGGCGGCGTGCCTCGCCGACGGCCTGCGACCGGCCGGCTGGCGCGAGGTGCCGGTCGAGCCGGACGCGCTGGGTGACGAGGCTCGCGCGACGCTGCCCCGCATCGAGCAGCTCCATCTCGAGCGGCCGGACGGCGTGGGCCTCGACGAGGCCGAGCGGCGGGCCTTCCATGCCCGCAAGCGCGCCGAGCGGACGATCGGCTCCTACGTGGCCTCGCTCTCCTTCCGCACGGTCACCTACAAGGCACTCTGCGCCGCCGACCAGCTGGCGGCCTTCTATCCCGACCTGCTCGAGCCGGCGCTGGCAGTGCCGTTCGGGATCTTCCACCAGCGCTTCTCGACGAACACGACCCCGTCGTGGGAGCGAGCGCAGCCGTTCCGCTTCCTCTGCCACAACGGCGAGATCAACGCCATCCGCGGGAACGTCAACTGGATGCGCGCCCGCGAGGGCAACCTCGGCTCCGCCGACGACGAGCTCCTGCACCCGGTGGTCGACGAGTCGGGGTCGGACTCGTCGATGCTCGACAACGTGCTCGAGCTGCTCGTGCGCGGCGGGCGGGACATCAGGCACTCGCTCGCCATGCTCGTCCCGGAAGCGTGGGAGGGCAACGTGGAGCTCGACCCGGAAGTGCGCGACTTCTACCGCTACCACGCCGGGCTGTGCGAGCCGTGGGACGGGCCAGCAGCCCTCGTCTTCACCGACGGGCGCGTGGTGGGAGCCGCCCTCGACCGCAACGGCCTCCGCCCGATGCGGGTTGCGGTCGGGGGCGGGCTCGTCGTCTGCGCTTCCGAGGCCGGCGTGACGGATCTCGCCGACGGTCCCGTCAGGCGCGACCGGCTCGGGCCCGGGCAGATGATCGCCGTCGATCCCGAGCACGGGCTGGAGGAGAACCACGCCATCAAGCAGCGCCTCGCCCGCCGCGCTCCCTACGGTGCCTGGCTGGAGCGGAGCCTGCGCCGGATCTCGTCCGGCACGCCCGTCGAGCCGCCTGCCGGGGAGCTGACCCGGCGCCAGGCGGCGTTCGGGTACACACAGGAGGACGTGCGCCTCGTGCTCCGGCCGATCGGAGCCCACGCCCACGAGCCGATCTCGTCGATGGGCGACGACAGTGCGCTGCCGCCGCTGGCCGGGCGCGCCCGCCCCCTCTACTCGTTCTTCCGGCAAAGGTTCGCCCAGGTGACGAACCCACCCATCGATCACTTGCGAGAGCGCTTCGTCTTCTCGCTGAGGACGCTGCTCGGCGAGCGCTCGCAGATCCTCACCGAGGAGCCCGGCCTGGTCCAGGGAGTCGAGGTGGAGAGCTTCCTGCTCTTCCCCGACGCTCTCGGGCAACTCGACGCCACGCGGCTCGACGCCACGTTCGCGCCCGACGAAGGGCTCGAGCGCGCCTGCGAGCGTCTGGGCGACGAGGCCGAGGCCGCGGTGCGGGCGGGGAACGGCATGCTGCTCGTGTCGGACACGCAGGTCGGCCCTGAACGTGCGCCGATGCCGGCCCTGCTGGCCGTCGGCACCGTCCACCACCGGCTCGTCGTCCGTCAGCTCCGCTCGTTCGCGACCATCGTCGTCGAGAGCGACGAGGCGCGCGACGTGCACCACTTCGCCTGCCTGCTCGGGTACGGGGCGGAGGCGATCTGCCCTCCGCTCGCGCTCGAGACGATGGCTTCGCTCGCCGCTTCCGACAAGCTGGGCGGCGACCACCCGTCGCCGGACGAGGCGCAGCGCCGGTTCTTCCGGGCGATCGAGGACGGTGTGCTCAAGGTGATGTCGAAGATGGGCATCTCGGACGTCGCCAGCTACTGCGGCGCGCAGGTCTTCGAGGTGATCGGGCTGGCCGACGAGGTGGTGGACCGCTGCTTCCCCGGCACGCCGTCCTCGATCGGGGGCCTCGGCTTCCGTGAGCTGGAGGAGGACGCGCTCGGGCGGCTCGGCCGGGCCTGGGAGGATCGCGCGCAGCTCGAGAACCCCGGCTACGTGAAGTACCGCAAGGGCGGCGAGCGCCACGCCACGAGCTCGGAGGTCGTGGACGCCCTGCACGAGGTGGTCGTGCCCGGGGAGGGGGTGCCTGAAACCGGCGCCGAGCGCTACACGCGCTTTGCTGCACTCGTCGACGAGCGCGAGCCCCTGGAGATCCGCGATCTGCTCGAGCTCTGCCCCGCCGGGGCGCCCGTCCCGCTGGACGAGGTCGAGCCGGCGGAGTCGATCGTGCGCCGCTTCTCCAGCGGTGCCATGTCCCACGGCTCCCTCTCCGCCGAGGCGCACGAGACGGTCGCCACTGCGTTCAACCGCCTGCAGGCGCGCGCGAACTCGGGTGAGGGTGGCGAGGATCCCGCGCGCTTCGCCACCGAGCGCAACTGCAAGATCAAGCAGATCGCCTCCGGCCGCTTCGGCGTCACGCCGGAGTACGCCGTTCATGCGGAGGAGCTCCAGATCAAGATCGCGCAGGGCTCGAAGCCCGGCGAGGGCGGACAGCTCCCGGGTCACAAGGTGACGGCCGAGATCGCGCGCCTGCGCCACACGCAGCCCGGCGTCGCTCTCATCTCGCCCCCTCCTCATCACGACATCTACTCCATCGAGGACCTCGCCCAGCTCGTCTTCGACCTGAGGCAGGTCAATCCGAGAGCGGCAGTCTCCGTCAAGCTCGCCTCCGAGGCGGGCGTGGGGCTCGTCGCCGCGGGGTGCGTCAAGGCGGGTGCAGACCTCGTCCACATCGCGGGGGCGGACGGCGGCACGGGTGCGAGCCCTCTCTCGTCGATCAAGAGCGCCGGGGCGCCGTGGGAGCTCGGGCTGGCGGAGACGCAGCAGGCGCTGGTCGCAAACGGGCTCCGTGGGCGGGTGCGGCTGCGTGCGGACGGCGGCATGAAGACCGGGCGGGACGTCGTCGTCGCGGCCCTGCTCGGAGCCGACGAGGTCAGCTTCGGCACGGCGGTGCTGCTGGCGGCCGGCTGCCTGATGGTTCGCTCCTGCCACCTCGATACGTGCCCTGTGGGCATCGCCACTCAGCGACCGGAGCTGCGCGCCAAGTTCGCTGCGACTCCGGAGCAGATCCAGACGTATCTGCTCCACGTCGCCGAGGATGTGCGACGCCTTCTCTCCGAGATGGGCTTCCGCACGCTCGAGGAGGCCGTGGGCCGCGTGGACTGTCTCCGCCGCCGCCAGCGCGGTGATGCACGCGCCGACCTCCTCGATCTCGACGCACTGCTCGCCGATCCCGGAGAGGGACCGCGGCGTGACGTCGGCGAGGCGCACCCGGTCGCCGAGGGAGGCGAGCTCGGCGAGCGGCTCGCCTCTGACGCTGCCGCCGCGCTCGCGGGCCCGAGCCTCGTCGAGCTGAGCTATCCGATCTGCACGGACGACCGCGCCGTCGGGGCAGCGCTCGGGGGCCTGATCGCGCTGGCGTTCGGCTCGGAAGCGCCGCCGGGCCGGGTCACGGCGCGTTTCGACGGCTCCGCAGGGCAGAGCTTCGGGGCCTTTCTCACCTCGGGCGTCCGGCTCGATCTGGTCGGGGAGGCCAACGACTACGTCGGGAAGGGCATGGGCGGAGGCCGCATCGTGATCCGGCCGCCGGCCGGCGACGCGGGCGACCCGGTTCTGCTCGGCAACACCGTCCTCTACGGCGCCACCGGCGGCGAGCTGTTCTGTGCAGGTCGCGCCGGGGAGCGCTTCTGCGTGCGCAACTCGGGGTCGGTGGCGGTCGTCGAGGGTGTCGGTGAGCAGGCATGCGAGTACATGACGAACGGCACCGTCGTCATCCTCGGCGGATTCGGGCGCAATCTCGGCGCCGGGATGAGCGGCGGGCGGGTCTACGTCCACGACCCGGAGGACGTGCTCCCCCTGCGCCTGAACGACGATCTGGTCACGGCGCAGCCCGTCCTCGCGCCCGACGAGGAGCTACGCGAGCTGATCGAACGGCACGTGCGCTATACGGGGTCTGCTCTCGGACAGGAGCTGCTCGATCGCTGGGAGCAGGCGCTGCACGAGTTCCGGCACGTCGTGCCGAAGGCGAACGTCGCCCTGCTCGAGGACGAGCACGAGGGGACGCTCCCCGGCGGGCCGCATGCGGAGGCGTCCGCCGAGACGGCCTCCGCATAGCGTCGTGCCTCAACCCGAGGCGGCCGCCTCCGTTGCTGGGATGTGCGCAGGCGGAGCGTGCCCGTGGGCAGCCCTTCGACCGAGCACGTGCGAGTGGGCCTCCGTGCCGTATCCACCAGGCACCGGGATGTAGAACTCGGGGTAGCCCCACATGCCGTGCTCCGATACGTCGAGGCCGGCCGTCTCGACGCCTTCCTCGGTGCGGATGCCCCAGGTCAGCTTCAGCGCCAGGAGGATCCCGAACGATGCGGCGAACGTGAACGCGCCGACGGCGGCGAGCCCGAATGCCTGCACGCCGAGCTGGTGGGCCGAGCCCGTGTAGAGGAGGCCGCCGCCACCCGTGTCGAGCCGCTCCGCCAGCGCCGGTACGGTGAGAAACCCGAGCGCCAGGGTGCCCCAGAGGCCCGCCATGCCGTGCGCGGCAAGGGCGCCCACGGGATCGTCGATCCCGGCCCGCTCGACGACGAGCACGCCCCCCACGACGATCCCTCCGGCCACGAAGCCGATCACGAGCGCTGCCCAGGGAGCCACGAACCCGCAGCCGGCCGTGATCGCCACGAGCGCGGCGATGGCGCCGTTCAGCATCATCGACAGGTCGGGCTTCTTGATCACGATCCAGGACGTGAGGAGCGCGCCGAGCACGCCGGCCGCGGCCGCGATGTTGGTGTTGAGTGCGACGTAGGCGAAGAAGCCGGTCCCGCCGAAGTCGACACCGAGCGTCGAGCCCGGGTTGAAGCCGAACCAGCCGAACCAGAGGATGATCACGCCGAGCGTGGTGTAGGCCATGTTGTGGCCGGGGATCGCGTTCGGCTTGCCGTCGGCGCCGAACTTGCCGATGCGCGGCCCGAGCAGGAGCGCCCCGGCGAGCCCGGCGAGCGCGCCCTGGTAATGGACGACCGTCGAGCCGGCGAAGTCCTGCATGCCCTTCGAGAACAGCCAGCCGCCGGGGCTCCAGATCCAGTGGGAGACGACGGCGTAGATGAGCGTGAAGGCGACGCCGAAGACGAGGTAGACGTACAGCTTCGTCCGTTCCGCCATCGCGCCCCAGACGATGGCGAGCGAGACGCCGCAGAACACGACCTCGAACAGGTAGCCCGCAGCGGCAGGA
>Ga0233416_10000644_pt1 | contig 10743 bp, 9 predicted proteins | sample Sediment_Towuti__2_FD_188638 | JGI IMG/M metagenome (GOLD analysis project Ga0233416, IMG submission 188638) | Sediment microbial communities from Lake Towuti, South Sulawesi, Indonesia - Sediment_Towuti_2014_0_MG | ecosystem: Environmental > Aquatic > Freshwater > Lake > Sediment | place... | reverse complement strand
CACGATCCACGAACGCCGTGGAGACGATCGGCTCCCATCCGTCGGGAGGGGCGGGGGGCGATGGCGAGATCTCGATCGGCACACCATCCAGCGCGGCCAGATACGGCGTGTCGCTGCGGTCCCAACCCGAAACCTCGGCGCCCCACGCCCGTGTCACAACGGCAAGCGCGCTCATCCCGGCGCCGCCGATTCCGGCAAACCACAGCCGCCGCCCCTCAAGCTCGGGCAAGAGCAATCAGCTCCTCTGCGATCTCGTCTGCGGCCTCGGGCCGCGCGATGCGCCTCATGGCGGCAGCCATACCGTGAAGCCGGACCGTGTCGGCGAGCAGGTCGACGACGGCACCGCGTACTTGGCCGAGCTCCGCCTCGGGAACGAGGACGGCGGCACCCGCCTCGGCGAAGTAGCGGGCGTTCAGCGTCTGGTGGTCTCCTGTCGCATGCGGGTACGGAACGAGAACAGCCGGCGTTCCCGCGCCGGCCAGCTCGAACACGGAGCCGCCCGCCCGTGCAAGCGCGAGATCCGCGGCTGCGAGCGCGGCGCCGAACTCGTGCGTGAAGGGCAGCAGGCGATAGGTCTCGCGGGTCACTCGAGGTCTGAGCTCTGCGTAGTCGCGTTCGCCCGAGAGATGGAGCACGAGCGGCCCTTCCTTCCCGAAGCACTCGACGCTCAGCTCGTTCAGGCTCCGCGCCCCCTGGCTGCCACCGTAGACGAGCAGCAGCTGCCCTTCGACGGGAAGGTCGAAGCGGGCACGGGCCTCGGCCCGCGGGACCGGCGCCGAACGAGCGGGGACCGGACGGCCGGTCACCCGATACTTCTCGCCCGAGTGCCCCGCGATCGGGAAGGCGAGAAACACCCTCCTGGCGAAGGGGCCGGCGAGGCGATTGGCGAGGCCGAGGCGGGCATCCGCCTCCATGAGCGCGGCCGGGATGCGCAGTGACGCCGCGGCGACCACCATCGGGCCTGCGACGTACCCCCCGCCGCCGAGCACGACGTGCGGGCGCCGGCGCTCGAGGATCCGTCGGCAGGCAAACGGCGCCTTCCCCGCGGCGAGGAGAGCCTTTGCGAGATCCCGACCTGCTTCCCGCGGCAGCCCGGAGATCTCGAACGTGTCCAGCTCGAAGCCGGCGTCAGGGACGAGCCGCGCTTCGGCGCGACCCGGCGACCCGGCGAACGTCACCAGCGCGCCGCGATCGCGCAGCCTCTCCGCCACTGCGAGCGACGGCAGCACGTGGCCGCCGGTCCCCCCGGCCGCGATCAGGCAGCGCAACCCGTGTGACTCTGGCATGGGCACCTGCGATGTTAAGGAGGATGCCTGCTCCCGCGAGCGCGACAACGAGGCTCGACCCTCCGTAGGAGACAAAGGGAAGCGTGATCCCGGTCACCGGCGCGAGGCCGACCACGGCTGCCAGGTTCGTCGCCGCCTGTGCCCCGATGAGCACGGTGATGCCGCAGGCGAGCAGGGAGCCGAACCGGTCCGGGCAGCTGATGGCGATGCGCATGCCCGCCCAGCAGAACGCCGCGAAGGCCACGACCACGCCCACTGTCCCGATCAGCCCCAGCTCCTCGCCGATGGTGGCGAAGATCATGTCCGTGTGGGCCTCCGGGAGGTAGAAGATCTTCTGGACGCCCTCGCCGATGCCGGTGCCGAAGATCCCACCCGAGCCGAGCCCGATCAGCGCCTGTACGGACTGGAAGCCGGCTCCTTGCGCGTCATCCCATGGGTTGAAGAACGAGAGGATCCGCTCCCGGCGGTACGGCTCGAGCCAGATCGCTGCAACGCCGAGCGCAGCCACGACGAGGCCGGCGCGCACCAGAAGCCCGATCGGCGTGCCGGCCGCGACCAGCATCCCGCCTGCCATCAGCGCGATGGCCACGGTGGTACCGAGGTCGGGCTCGAGCAGGACGAGCAGCATGGAGACGCCCACCACGAGCCCCAAGGGCTTCATCAGCTCGCCGAATGTCTGCGGCACCTGCGTGCGCCGCCGGGAGAGGTACGCGGCCACCCAGACCGCGATGGCCAGCTTGGCGAGCTCCGACGGCTGGAAGGCGAAGGGGCCGAAGGAAATCCAGCGCCGCGCGCCGTTGACCGGGTTCCCGAGCACCAGCACCGCCCCGAGCAGCACGATGCTGATCCCGATCAGGGTCGGCGCCACCCCTCTCCACCACGCATACGGCGTCCGCGCGCAGACGACGAGGGCAGCGAGGCCGATGCCGGCGAAGATGGCCTGGCGGGTGAGGTAGTACATCGGCTCGCCGTCGCCGACTGTCGCCCTCGCCGAGGTCGCGCTGTAGACCATCACCAACCCGAACGCGACGAGGCCCAGCGTGACGAGCACGAGGATGTTGGCCTCGAGTTGGGCCCGCTTCACCCCGTCAAGTTCTGCACCAGGCGGCTGAACTCCTCGCCGCGATGCTCGAAGTCGCGAAACTGGTCGAAACTCGCGCAGGCCGGCGAGAGGAGGACGATCTCGCCCGGCTGCGCGTCGGCGCGGGTGCGTTCCACTGCCGCCGCCAGGTCTCCGCAGCGCGCGATCGGGACGCCCGTCTCGGCCAGAGCCTGCTCGAGCTCGTCCGCCGCCTCCCCGATCAGGTAGACACCCCGGACCTGGCTCGTCATCGCGTCGGCGAGCGCGCCGAAGTCCTCCCCCTTGAGCGAGCCGCCGAGAATGACGCGCAGCGGGGCGTCGAACGCAACCAGGGCTCGGCGGGCTGCAGCCGCGTTGGTCGCCTTCGAGTCGTTGACGTACCGCACGCCGTCCACCTCTGCCACCGTCTCGAGACGGTGCTCGACTCCCGGAAAGGTGCGTAGCGCCTCGGCGATCGCCGCCTCGGGGATGCCGGCCACACGAGCCGCAGCCGTCGCAGCGGCCGCGTTCTCGCGGTTGTGTGTTCCGGGCATCAGCGGCTCGGCGGGCAGCGGGTCGTCGGCCGAGAACTCGATGCCGGGCAAGCCGAGCCCGCGGGGCACGATCGTCGCCCGTGCTCGCTCGAAGATTCGGAACTTCGCCTCCTGATAGGCCTCGAACGAGCCGTGCCGGTCGAGATGATCAGGCTCGAGGTTGAGCAGAACGGCAATCTCGCAGGCAAGCTCGTGCACATCCTCGAGCTGGAACGACGAGAGCTCACAGATGACCCATTCCGCAGGTCCGGCTGCCGATAGCGGCCGGCCGACATTGCCCGCGACGGCCACCGACCGGCCCGCTTCTCGGAAGATCGCGCCGAGGAGCTCCACGGTCGTCGTCTTGCCGTTCGTCCCCGTCACCCCGACGAGCAGCATGTCCGGCCGTAGCCGGTAGGCGAGCTCGACCTCGCTCCAGATCGGAATCCCCCGGCGACGGGCGTCCGCCACCAAGAGGCTCTCACCCGGCACGCCGGGGCTCTTGACGACGAGGCCGATACCGTCGAGCAGCGCCGTCTCGTCGTCGTTGCCGAGCGCGCGATCTGCAGCCGCCACCGTGACACCGCGGTCGACGAGTGCCGCGGTGGCCGCCCGGCCCGAGCGCGCCATGCCTACGACGAGCACGCGCTCGGGAAGGGTCATTGCTTCACCGCGCTCGCGAACAGGCCCCCGCCTGAAGTCGTGGTCGTGATCTGCCCGAGGCCGGCTGTGCCGAATCCCTGCTCGACGGTGCCAGCCGCGGACGCCGCATCGGGCTCGTACAGCGACGCCCGACCGCCGGGCCGAAGCACGCGTCCCAGCTCGTGTGCGAGCTCGATCAGATCGTGCGCCTCGGTCGCGGCCCCGTGGAGGAGGACGGCGTCCGCCGTCGCATCGGGCAGCGGGAGCACCTCCTCCTGTCCGATCAAATAGGACACCCGTGGATCACCGCAGACCTCGAGTAGCGCTTCCAGCTGCTCGGCATGCTCCTCGATCACGGTCACCGAGCCTTCGTCGCCGATGCGCTCGAGCACACCCGGTACGAGCGCCGCCGCACCTTCGCCGACGACGACCACCGAGTCGCCGGGCTCGATTGCCCCGGCGGCAAGGATGCGATCGTAGACGGGCTCGGGCGATGCGTCGTGCATCTCTTTGGCTCAGCTTCGGAAGAAGGGGAAGTAGTAGCGGTAGTAGAGCGCGAAGGCGAGAGCACAGAGGATCGCGCACAGGATCCAGAAGCGAATGACGATCTTGGTCTCCGACCACGCCTTCATCTCGAAGTGGTGATGGATCGGCGCCATCAGGAACATGCGCTTCCCCATATACCGGTACGTGAAGACCTGGATGATCACGCTCAGCGTCTCGATCACGAAGATGCCCCCGATCAGCAGCAGCAGAAACTCGGTCTTCATGACGATGGCGAACGCGGCCAGCGCGCCGCCGATCGCCATCGAGCCGGTGTCACCCATGATGATCTCCGCGGGCCAGGCGTTGTACCAGAGAAAGCCGATCATCCCTCCGATCAGCGCCGCTCCGAGAATGGAGAGGTCGAGGTAGATCTCGTTGCGATGGCCAGGCGATCCGGACCGGATCCACGCGATCACGGCCATCGACGTGAACGTGAAGACGGCGATGACCCCCGTCCCGGCGGCCAGCCCGTCCAGGCCGTCGGTGAAGTTCACCGCGCTGGCGGTGCCCGCGATGATGAAGAAGAGCAGCACGTACCACGCCCACCACAGAGGCAGCTTGCCGTTGACGACGGGTAGGTAGACGTCCGTCGAGAACTCACGCCGCTCGGTGACGGCGGCCACGACAGCAGTTATCAACGCCAGCAGCACGAGCTTCCAGCGTCCGGCGAGACCGAGCGAGCGCCTGTGCGTCAGCTTGATCGTGTCGTCGACGAAGCCGATGGCCGCGCAACCGAGCGTGACGAAGAAGACGAGGAGCGCATTCGTCGTGTACTGCGACAGGGCAAGGAAAGCGACGGTGAAGGCGGCAAGGATGGCAAGGCCGCCCAGGGTCGGCGTGCCGGCCTTGACGAGATGGTTCCTCGGCCCCTCCTCGCGGATGTGCTGTCCATAGGCCCGATGACGGAGGAAGTCGATCAGGCGCGGGGCCAGGAGGATAGATATGAGGAGCGCGAGGACGCCGGCGATGAGTACCCGTACCAACCCCGAGAGCCTAGATGCGCCCTGCGGACAGCGCGTCGGCGACCGCCTCCAGCCCGACGGCGCGCGAGGCCTTGACGAGCACGCAGTCTCCAGGGCGGACCGCTGACAGCGCCGCGCCTGCCGCCTCGCCCGACGTCGCAGTCCACGCCCGGTCGGGCACCTCGCTCGCGGTCTCCAGGTAGTGGCGGGCCAACGGGCCGACCGCGACGAGCACGTCGATCCCGAGCTCGCTCGCCTGTCGCCCCACCTCGCGGTGGAAGTCCGGTGAGCTCGCTCCGAGCTCCGCCATCTCGCCGAGAACGGCCACCATCCGGCGTCCTTCGGAGCAGTCGGCGAGGTGCGTCAGCGCGGCGCTCATCGACGCGGGGTTCGCGTTGTAGCAGTCGTTGATCAGCAGCCCGCCGCCGGCCAGCTCCACCTCCTCCCCACGCCAGCGTGAGAAGTCGACCTCGACCTCGTCGTCGGCGTCGATCCCGAGAGCACGCGCCACGAGCAGCGCTACGAGGGCGTTCTGAGCCTGGTGACGGGCGCGAAACGAGAACGCGATCTCCCTGTCCCCGAAGCGGACGATCGTCCGTCCGCCCTCGATCCTCGCGTCGGGCTCGTCGATGCGCACGACCTCGAGATCGTCGCGCGTGATCGGAAACGCTGCAGGCACGATGGCCACGCCGCCGGCAGGCAGCGCCTCGACGAGCTCGCCCTTCGCCCTGGCGACTTCCGCGACCGAGCCGACGAGCTCGAGATGGGCAGCGCCGACATTGGTGACCACGCCGATTTCCGGTCGCGCGAGGGAGGCCAGCTCGGCGATCTGGCCAAGGCCCCGCATTGCCAGCTCGACGATGCAGACATCGGTGTCCTCGGCGATCCGGCACAGCGTCAGCGGCACGCCCAGCTCGTTGTTGAAGCTCGCCTCGGCCGCCACCGTGCGCGCGTGCGGGGCGCAGATTGCGGCGAGGATGTCCTTGGTCGATGTCTTTCCCGTCGATCCCGTGATCGCGACCACTCGCGCGTGGCTGCGCCCCCTCACCTCGGCACCGAGAGCGGCGAGCGCTGCGAACGCGTCATCGGGTACGAGCGCAGCCGAGGCGCCGGCGGCCAGGGCGTCGCGAACGAAGGCGCCTCCGGCACCTACGGCGACGAAGAGATCGCCCCTGGCGATGCGCCTCGAATCGATCTCGACTCCGGTCACGCGGATCGCGGTGGGTGCCCTTTCGAGCTTCCCGGGACAGAGCCGTGCGACATCGTCGAGGCCGAGGGGGATCATGTAGTCGCACCCATGCTTCGGAGCGCTTCGCGGACGACGGCTCGGTCGTCGAACGGGAGCGTCTCGCCGGCGACCTCCTGCCCGTGCTCGTGCCCCTTTCCCGCAACGACGACGACGTCGCCCTCGCGTGCGACGGAGAGCGCGCGCTCGATCGCGCTTCGACGATCGAGGTCGATCTCGACCTCGCCGGACGTTCCGGCGATGATGTCGGCGACGATTGCCTCCGGGTCCTCGCTGCGCGGGTTGTCGGACGTGACGACCACGAGATCGGCGAGGCTCGAGGCCACTTCGCCCATCAGCGGCCGCTTGCCTGCGTCGCGATCGCCTCCGCAACCGAAGACGCAGATCACGCGCCCGGTGGAGATGCCGCGGGCGGTTCGCAGGACGTTGGCAAGCGAGTCTGGAGTATGCGCATAGTCCACGACCACGGCAAACTGCTGGCCTTCCTCCACGCTCTCGAAGCGTCCGGGCACGCCTCGTACGGACGCGATACCGCGGACGATCGCCTCGTCGGGAAGGTCGAGCAGGCGACCGGCCGCGGCGGCGGCCAGGACGTTCTCGACGTTGAACTTGCCGAGCAGGGGCGTGCGCACGGACATACCCGCTGCCGTGAAGGCCGCGCCGCGCGGCGTGACGGAAAGGTCATACGGGCGGATGTCCGCGTCTGCCGATGACCCGAACGTCAGCAGTGGTGCCCGCCCGAGCCGACGCAACTCCTCCGCCAGACGACGGCCGAACTCGTCGTCGACATTCACCGCAGAGGGCGCAGGCTCCCCTTCCACGAACAGGCGGCGCTTGGCGGCGAAGTACCGGTGCAGCGTGGCATGGAAGTCGAGGTGGTCGCGACTCAGGTTCGTGAACACGAGCGCTGCGAAGCGGACCCCCGTCAACCGACCGAGCTCCGACCCGTGCGATGTGGCCTCCATGGCACAGCTCCGATCGCCCGCGTCCAGCATCTCGCGCAGCATGCGCTGGAGATCGACGGCCTCCGGCGTCGTTCGCTGGGCCGGACGGCGCTCCCCGCCTACACGACTCTCGATCGTCCCGATCAGGCCAGGCCTCAGTCCCGCGGCGGCGAGCATGGCAAAGAGCAGAAACGAGGTGGTCGTCTTCCCGTTCGTGCCGGTCACACCGGCGACGACGAGGTCGCGAGATGGGTCTCCGTAGAAGGTCACTGCCAGCTCCGCCATGGCGCGGCGCGCGTCGGCGACGACGACCTGGGGAACCGGTAGCGACAGCGGACGCTCGACGACGAGGGCGACCGCGCCGCGCTCGACCGCCTGCTCAGCGAACGCATGGCCGTCCTCGCGCTCGCCGGGGACACAGACGAACAGCGCGCCGGGCCGAGCCCTCCGCGAGTCGTACTCGAGGTCGTCGATCACGACGCTGGCAGCGTTGACGACATCCACCGGAGCGAGCGCCGCGATTACCCGCTCCAGATCCACGCCGGGCGAGTCTACCACCGGCGCCTGCCCTCCCCGCCAGCCCGCCGTGTCACAGAAGTGCGACATGTGCGGGGCTTTTCTCACGCTTACCCTTGCTGCGACGCTTGCCACAGCGTTACGATCGCAGCGGGGAGGAGGCTGGTGGCCACCCGCTACGGCGGGCCGGGAGATCCCAGCGAGGCCGGGTCATCCGGCGCTACCTCTAGGTACTGCAAGGCGAAGTCGGCGATTCGTGCGAACGCCGGCGCAGCGACGACGCCGCCCCAGATTGCGCCGCGCGGCTCGTCGACCGAGACCAGGATGACGAGCCGCGGCCTGCTCGCCGGCACCATGCCGACGAACGACGCGACGTAGTTCGACGTCGAGTACGTGCCGGTCGCCGGGTCGGGCTTGGCGGCGGTGCCTGTCTTGCCCGCGATGGTGTAGCCGGGGACGGCCGCCAGCGTGCCCGTGCCCTCCGACACGACGTTCACCAGCATGGAGCGCACCTTGTGGGCTATTGGCGTCGAGAGCACCCGCCTGCTCTGCACGTGCGCCTTCGGCCCGCCCACGATCCTGTCGAGCACGTGCGGTGTGAGCCAGACCCCGCCGTTGGCGACCGAGGCGTAGGCGGCCGCCATCTGAACCGGCGTGACAGCGATGCCCTGCCCGATGGGCACGTTCCCGATCGTCGAGCCCGACCAGCGGTCGACAGGCAGGACGATTCCCGGCGTCTCGCCCGGATAGTCGATGCCCGTCTGCTTTCCGAAGCCGTAACGCGAGATCCACGTCGAGAGCCGCTCCGCCCCGAGTCGTTCGGCGAGCGTGATCGCCCCGACGTTCGAGGACCGCGACAGGATCTGTGCGACAGTCATCGTCTCCGTGCCGCGCGGCTCGGCGTCGTGAATGACGCGGTCTGCAACCTGGATCCCATAGGGAAGAGTGAACGCCGTGTTCTCGGTGACGAGGTTCTCCGAGAGAGCGGCCGAGACCGTGACGAGCTTGAAGGTCGAGCCGGGCTCGTAGGTATCCGTGACTGCGACGTTACGGTGAACGTCTTGAGAGGTCTCCGGGTAGCGATTCGCGTCATATCCCGGCGCCACGGCCATGGCGAGGATCCCGCCGGTGCGTGGGTCGAGCACGATCGCGGTAGCGCGCTTCGCCCCCCACCTCGACACCGTCTGGCGAAGCACAGACTCGGCGTTTGCCTGAATCGTGTGGTCGAGCGTGAGGATGACTTCGCGGCCGGGGCGCTCCGGAACGGAGCGCACGACGTTCAGAACCCGCCCGAACGGATCCCTGACGAACGTCTCGCTGCCCGGCCTGCCGCCGAGGTATCGCTCCAGCTGTAGCTCGAGCCCGGCCAGGCCCCTGTTGTCGGTTCCTGCGTACCCGAGGGCTTGCGCCGCCACGCTTCCCTGTGGGTATGCACGACGTTCCTCGGGCAGGAAGCCGATGCCGACGATGTTCCGCTCTTGGAGCTCCGTCGCACGGTCGGCGTCTGCCTTCCGCTGGATGTACACGAACCCCTTCGACCGATCGAGCAGCTGCGGGTAGAGGACGTCTGCGTCGACGCCCAACGTCTCGGCAGCGGCCACGGCGGCTTGCCGCGGATCCGTGAGCTGCTTCGGGTTCGCGTAGACGGTCGTCGCCTCCTCGCTGATCGCGAGCTTCACCCCCATGCGATCGAGGATGGCGCCTCGGCCGGCAGGCACCGTCACCGTCTCGTGATGTTGGCTGGCAGCGAGTCTGCCCAGGCTCTCGGCGCGCACGGTTTGCAGCCACACGGCCCGCGCCAGCGAGAGCGCGAGCACCGACAGCAGGAGGAGCAGGAGCAGACGCATACGCCGGTCCGAGGTCCTCGGCCGGCGCATCAGGGATCCATGTCGACGTACGACGTCCGCTCCGGGCCGGCCGGGCGGAGGCCGAGCTCCTTCGCCGCAGCTTGCTCGATGCGAGCGGCGCCGGCGGCGGTCGCAAGCCTGGACTCCAGCGCGGCGTTCTCCGCCCGCAGCCTCGCCCGTTGCTGGCTGAGATCGTCGATGCGAAGATTGGTGCGGAGCACCGCGACGTTCACGGCGACGACGCCGGCGAGCAGCACCGCGACGACCACGATCCAGACGACGCCGCTGGCGACGTGCGGCCGGGTGGCCGGCCGCCGTCCCTCCCGGGCTCGAACGGAGGGTTCCGACCGGACCGCGGAACGTGTGCGAGACGCCGCGACAGCCATCAGACCTTCTCGGCGACCCGTAGCCGAGCGGACGCGCAGCGCGGGTTGTGAGCCACCTCCGCCGGACTCGGGCGCACCGCTCTAGGAGTGACGACGCGAATCGCGGGATCGCGTCCGCAGGTGCAGACCGGGAAGTCCGGCGGGCACACGCAGCCGCGGGCCTCATCGCGGAGGTAGTGCTTGACGATCCTGTCTTCCAGCGAGTGGAAGCTGATGACTGCCACGCGGCCACGCGCCCGGAGCAGCTCCACGGCCGCCGGGAGCGCATCTTCGAGCTGGCCGAGCTCGTCGTTGACCGCGATGCGGAGCGCCTGGAACGACCGCTTTGCCGGATGGCCCTCGCCGAAGCGTGCGGGCGTGGGAATCGCCGACTTGATCGTCTCCACGAGCTCGCCCGTCCGTTCGAATGGGTGCCGACGGCGGCGCTTGACGATGGCGCGGGCGATCTGGCGCGCATAGCGCTCCTCGCCGTAGCGGCGCAAGATGACCTGGAGCTCGCGCTCCGAAAGCTCGTTGACGATGTCGGCGGCAGTCGAGTCCGCGGAAGGATCCATCCTCATGTCCAGCGGAGCGTCGACCGCGTACGAGAAGCCACGGTCGGGACGGTCGACCTGCATGCTCGACACGCCGAGGTCGAAGAGGATGGCGTCGACGCGCACTCCGTTGGCAGCGAGCTGGCCGAGCACCGTCGCGAACTCGCCGCGCAAGAAGCGCGCCGGAACGCCAGCGTGACGGCGAAAGCGCTCGAAGTACGTGCGCGCCGTCGGAACCCTGT
>Ga0233416_10000643_pt1 | contig 10744 bp, 13 predicted proteins | sample Sediment_Towuti__2_FD_188638 | JGI IMG/M metagenome (GOLD analysis project Ga0233416, IMG submission 188638) | Sediment microbial communities from Lake Towuti, South Sulawesi, Indonesia - Sediment_Towuti_2014_0_MG | ecosystem: Environmental > Aquatic > Freshwater > Lake > Sediment | place... | reverse complement strand
CCGCCCGGTTCGCGAGCGCTCCCCCGAAGGCCTGCCAGGTGAAGACGTGATCAAGGGGGTCGATCGCGAGATGCTGGAGCTCCTTGACCTTGCCGAGCTCGTCCGGGGTCGCGACGAACATCTCCCCGAAGGTCCGAGGATCGACGTAGCGGAGGTCGCCCCCCTGCTGGAAGTCGATCACCACGTGCGTGTGCGGCGGCAGCGGCTGGCGCTTGTTCCCTCGGATGAACTGCCCACTCATCCCGAAGTGCACGACGAGCACGTCGCCGTTCTCCATGTGCAGCAGGATGTACTTGCCCCGCCGCTCGACCTTCGTGAACTTGTGGCCGACGAGGCGGTCCGTGAACTCCTTGCGCTTGCCGTGCCGACGGATCACGCGCATCGCGTTCTTCGAGGCCCGGACCTCGGCCTTCGCGACCTTGCGGGACACCACGTCCTTCTCAAGGTCGCGGCGCATCACCTCCACCTCGGGGAGTTCCACCCGGCCCCCTAGCCCTTCACCTGCGCCTGTGCCGCGCGCTCCGACAACTTCCGATAGGCCTCGTGCGCCGCTTGCTGCTCGGCCTCCTTCTTCGAGCGGCCGATCCCGGTCCCCCAGGCCTCACCCCCGAGGTACACCGTGGCGGTGAACTCTTTCTCGTGGTCCGGCCCGCGTTCGGCGATCCGATACTCGGGGAGCGCTCGCAGGTCCGAGGACGCGAGCTCCTGCAGGATCGTCTTGTAGTCGCGGCCCCCCTCGCCCCGCACGTAGGCGACCATGCGGGGACGGAACAGCCGCTCGATCAGCTTGCGGGCCACGTCGAGCCCTCGATCCAGGTACACGGCGCCGAGCGTAGCCTCGAGCGCGTCGGCCAGGATGCTCGCCTTGTCACGACCCCCGCTCATCTCCTCGCCCTTGCCGAGCAGGACGAACGCGCCGAGCCCGAGGTCGCGCGCGACGTCGGCGAGGGCGGACATGTTCACGATCGCGGCACGCAGCTTCGCGAGCTCACCCTCGGGCATCTCGGGGAAGTCGCGATAGGCCATGTCGGTCACCACGACACCGAGGACCGCGTCTCCCAGGAACTCCAGTCGCTCGTTGTTGGCCTCGAGCCCCCGCTCGAACGCGTACGAGCGGTGTGTCATCGCGAGCTCCCGGAGCGCACCGTCCTTGAAGCGCAGACCGAGGACCCGGTCAAGCGCCTTCGGACCGGCGCTCCGCTGCCGTGACGGCGACAACGCGCTACTCGACCTCGACCGCCTGGCGGCCGCCGTAGTAGCCGCAGTTCGCGCACACCTGGTGAGGGACCTTGGGCTGCTTGCACTGCGGGCATTCCGAGTACGTGGGCGGCTGCGCCTTCCAGTTGGCCCTGCGCTTCGCGCCGCGCGTGTGGCTCTGCCTTCTCTTGGGTACCGGCATCTCGTTCCCTTTCCGTGGATGCTTGCGTGCTACTGGTCGATGAAGCGCTCGAGCCCAGCCCATCGCGGGTCGATCGGGTCGGCGCACGAGCACTCGCCGAGGTTGCGATCGCCTCCGCACCGCTCGCATAGGCCGAGACACTCGGGCCTGCAGAGCGGCGCGAAGGGAACGTCGAGCAGAACCGCGTCGCGCACCATCGGTTCGGGGTCGAGCGCGAGATCCGGACCGAGCGCGTAGTCGTCGTCGGGCCCCGCGTCGCGGACGAACATCTCGCTCATCCGCACGTCGAAGTCGCGATCGAACTCCTTCAGGCACCGCGCGCAGCGCATCCGCATGCGTCCCGCGACGGAACCGATGACGTAGATGCCCTCGACCACGCTCTCGAGCGTCAGGTCGCCGACGATCGGCGCGTCCTCCGGCACGTCGGCGAGCTCCGTGCGCAAGCCGCCGACCGGCTCCTCGACGTGGACGGCCTTCGAGGTGCCCGGGTGCTCGAGGAGATCTCGAACATCGATCTGGCGCATCACAGCTCCTCGTCCTCCGGGAACGCGACGTCCGGCCCGATCTCGGGGTTGGTCGCCGGTGCACCGCTGCGCAGCTTGTCGCGCCCCGCTTGGACCTGGTCGATGACCCTGGTGAGCGAGTCGTTCGACGCGAGCATGTCCTCGAGGATCATCTGCAGCGCGTGCTCGAGTTGGGCGAGCTTCGCGTCGACGTAGTCCTCGGACTCGAGCCGGAGACGGCGCGCGTCGTCGCTCGCCTCCTGCACGATCCGCTCGGCCTCCTCGTTCGCCTTCTGCACGACCGCCTCGCGCGAGGCCATCTGGAGCTGCTCCTGCTTCGCGGCTTCGACGATGCCCTCCGCGTCCCGGCGGGCCTTCGCGAGGAGCTCCTCGCGGTCCTTCACCACCCATCGCGCCTGGCGGATCTCGTCGGGGAGCTCCTCCTTCATCTGCACGATGAGGTCGAGCACCTCCTCGCGGTTCACGAGGGCCGAGGACGACAGGGGCATCGATTTCGCATCACGCACGAGGTCCTCGAGCTGCTGGAGCCGGGCGGACAGATCCATCTACGTCTCCCCTCCGAGCTTCTCGCGCAGGCGCCCGGCGACGACCGCCGGGACGAGGCCCGACACGTCGCCGCCGAAGCGCGCGACCTCCTTCACGAGCGAGGAGGAAAGGAACGACCAGGACGGGTTCGTCGTCATGAACAGGGTCTCCGTCCCGGCAAGGGCGTGGTTCATCTGCGCCATCTGGATCTCGTACTCGAAGTCGGTCACCGCTCGCAGGCCTTTCACGATCACGTCGGCGCCGAGCGCTCTTGCCGATTCCACGAGCAATCCCGAGAACGAAACGACCGAGACGCCGGCCAACCCCTCGGTCGCTTCCTTCAGCATCTGCACCCGCTCCTCGGCCGAGAAGAGCGGCTGCTTGGATGGGTTGTCGAGCACACCGACGACGACCGCGTCGAAGCGGCGGCTCGCGCGCTCGATGATGTCGAGATGACCGTTCGTCACGGGGTCGAACGTCCCCGGACACAGGGCGGTCAGGCCCATCGCTATGCCTCCCGGAAGAGCACCACCAGGGTGTCGCCGTACGCCAGGCGCCTGGAGACCAGCCAGTCTACCGGAATGACAGGCGTGGAACTCCCCTTGCGACGAGTGAGCGCAACCGTCCAGCCGGGGCTCGTGAGCCATCCCGAGGCGAGCGCCGCGAGCACGGCGGCCAGATCCTCGCCCCCGAGCTCGTATGGGGGATCGGCGAGCACGAGGTCGAACGGCGCACCGTTCTTGTCATCTCTCGTGAGAAGCGCGTGCACGTCGGCCCCGACGACGACCGCCCGGTCGGCGAGGTGCGCGCGCTCGAGGTTCTCGCGGATCGCGCCGAGCGCCGCCCGGCCGCGCTCCACGAACACCGCCTGCTCGGCGCCACGGGACAGCGCCTCGACGCCCAGGGCCCCGGTGCCGGCGAACAGGTCGAGCACCCGCGCACCGAGCACGGCGGACCCGAGGCTCGAGAACAGCCCCTCTCGGGCCATGTCCGAGACCGGCCGGACCCCCTTCGGCACTGGGACCAGCCGGACCCCCTTCGCGCTGCCCGCGATCACGCGCATCTACGAGTGGAAGAGCCAGTCGATCGAGCGCTCGAACCTCGAGCGCAGCTCCAGCAGCAGTCCCGGGTGCTCCTCGAGCGCGGGGTCCGCCTCGACGAGCGCGAAGGCCCGAGCCCGGGCGCGCTTGACGAGATCCAGGTCCTCGGCGAGCCGCGCGAGCTTCAGGTCGGGCATCCCGGATTGCCGGACGTCGAACAACGTGCCCTCGCCGCGCAGGCGAAGGTCGTCGTCGGCAAGCTCGAAGCCGTCCGTCGTGCGGACCATGGCTGCCACCCGCTCGCGCGCCTCGTCGTTGCCCTCCTTCGACTCGTCGAACAGGATGCAGTACGAAGCGTGCTCGCCACGGCCGATCCGCCCGCGCAGCTGATGGAGCTGCGCCAGGCCGAACCGCTCGGCGTTCTCCACGAGCATCACGGTGGCGTTCGGAACGTCGACGCCCACCTCGATGACCGTCGTGGAGATGAGCAGGTGGTGGACGCCGGCGCGGAACTCCTCCATCACGCGCTCCTTCTCGGCCGGCCGCATCCGACCGTGGAGCAGCTCCACGGAGAGATCCGGGAAGACCTTCGTCGCGAGGCGCTCGGCCTCGGCCTCGGCGGCCTTGACCTCCTTCTTGTTGGCCTCGTCGATCGCGGCGCACACGACGAACGCCTGGCGACCGGCCTCGACCTCGGTGCGAACGAGCGCGTAGGCCTGGGTGCGCTCGGCGGGCGTTCGGGCGACCCGCGTCTGGATCGGCCGACGCCCCGCCGGCATCTCGTCGAGTACGGCCACGTCGAGATCGCCGTAGTACGTGAGTGCGAGCGTTCGCGGGATCGGCGTCGCCGTCATGATGAGCACATCCGGCGAGCCCCCCTTCCCCTTCAGGGCCATCCGCTGGTGGACGCCGAACCGGTGCTGCTCATCGATCACCGCGAGCGAGAGGTCGCGGAACGCGACACCTTCCTGCACGAGCGCGTGGGTGCCAACGACCAGGTCGACGTCGCCGCGCTCGATGCCCTCGAGGATCCGCTGCCGGTCCTTGCCGGTGACGCCGGCGGTGAGGAGCGCGTAGGTCACCCCGGCCTCGACGCCGGCCGCCTCCTCCTCATCGGGCCGGTCGAGGAGCGAGGCCTGTCCGTCGTCGCGGGGCACGGGCGTCCTCACGAGCTCCAGGTACGGCACCGCGCCGAACGGCCCGAGGAGCGCTGCCATCGAGCGGAAATGCTGTCCCGCGAGGACCTCGGTGGGCGCCATGATCGCGGCCTGGTGCCCCGACTGGATCGCCACGAGCGCCGCGTGCAGGGCGACGAGCGTCTTGCCCGAGCCCACGTCTCCCTGCAGCAGCAGGTTCATCGGCCGCGAGCGCGCCATCGCCGCGTCGATCTCGCCCATCGCGCGCTCCTGCGCCTCTGTGGGTTCGAACGGCAGCGTGGCGCGGAGGCGGTCGACGAGCGGCCCGGCCGGGTGGTGACCCACCCCCGCCTCAGCGGCCTCCACGCGGTGTTTGCGGAACGCGACGCCGAGCTCGAGCGTGAACAGCTCGTCGAACTTCAACCGCTCCTCGGCGCGCGTGAGCTCCTCCTGCGAGTCCGGGAAGTGGATCGCGCGGAGCGCTCGATCGAACGGCTCGAGCCGCTCCGCCGCGATGAGATCCGGCGGCATCGGGTCCGGGATCGGCGGAAGCTGCTCGAGCGCGCGGTAGACGAGCGCCCGGATCGTGCGCGAGGTGATGCCGTCCGTGGCGGGGTGCACGGGGGTGATCCGGCCGGTGTGGACCAGGTCGGCCTCGTCGCCCTTCAGGAGCTCCACCTCCTGGTTCGCGAGCTGCAGGTGTCCCCGATACATCGACGCGATCCCCGAGACCGCGAGCTCGTGGCCCTCCTTGTAGGTGTTCGCGAGCCACGGCTGGTTGAAGAACGTGAGATCCAGGTACCCCGTGCCGTCGTACAACGTGACCGTCACCATCGTCTGGCGGTTGCGCGTCTGTCGCTTCGCGACGCGCTTGACCTTGGCGATGACCGTGGCAGCCTGGTCGATCTTCAGGTCCCGGATCGAGGCGACCTGCGAGCGGTCGATGTACCGGCGTGGGTAGTGATGGATGAGCTGCCCGACGGTCCGGATCTCGAGCCCCTGGGCGAGCACCTCGTGCGCCGGGCCTCCCTTGGTCCGGAACCCGGAGCGGCGGTTCGCGAGGGTGCGATCGATCGCGGCGATCGGCGAGGCCAGGGTCAGCGACATCGGGCGGGAACCATCGAGAACACGCCTCGGTTCTACCATGGTGGCCATGCATGTCCGCCGAGGCCTGCTCGTCGCCACGCTCGTCGCGCTGCTCGCAGCGGCGTGCGGCGGCTCGTCGGATGGAGCCGCCGCGTCGGGCGGAGCCAGCGCGGCGACGCTGCTGCCGTCGAGCCCCACCGAGCTCCCCGACCTGGACTACGCCGGGTACACGCAGCTCCTGCAGCAGCTGCACGGCACCCCGCTCGTCGTGAACGTCTGGGCCTCGTGGTGCGGCCCCTGTCGGGACGAGGCCCCGGCTCTCTCGCAGGCCGCACGGACCTACGGAGATCGGGTGCAGTTCCTCGGCGTCGACGTGCTCGACGCTCGTCCGGACGCTGTCGACTTCATCCGGACCGCAGGGTGGAGCTACCCGAGCGTGTTCGACCCTGACGGCGAGATCCGGAACCGCCTCGGGCTCCTCGGGCAACCGGAGACGCTCTTCTACGACGCGAGCGGCGAGCTGGTCGACACGCACGTCGGCGCCATCGACGTCGAGCTGCTGGACGAGCGCATCGGCGCGATCCTCGAGCCGACCCCGGCGTAGCCGGGTCCTTTGGTACCCTTCCCGAGCCATGGCAGCCGTCTGCGACATCTGCGGGAAGAAGCCGTTCTTCGGCATGCAGGTCTCCCACTCTCACCGCCGGAGCCCGAAGCGGTGGGATCCGAACGTGCAACGGGTGCGCGCCATCGTGAACGGCGCCCCCAAGCGCGTGTACGCGTGCACGAGCTGCATCAAGGCCGGCAAGGTCCAGCGCGCCGGTTAGGCGCGGCGGCGCTCCTCTCACTCTCGAGCCGGCTCGATCGCCCACCCTGGGTCCACGGGCCCGATCCCGCCCCCGATCGCGAGCGCGTGCCGGATCGCCTCCGTGACGAACGCCTTGCCGGCCCGGACCGCGTCCGACAGGTCACTCCCGAGCGCCAGGTAGCCGGCGATCGCCGACGAGAGCACGCACCCGGTGCCGTGCGTGTGGGCCGTGTCTAGGCGTTCGCCGCGGATCCACTCGAACCGCTCGCCCTCGGCGAACAGGTCGTCCGCCGGTCCCGCGAGGTGCCCGCCCTTCACGAGCACCGCCCGAGGCCCGAGCGCGAGGATCGCCTCGGCGGCGCGTCGCATGTCCTCGGGGGTCTCGACCGCGAAGCCCACCAGGCCGGCCGCCTCCGGCAGGTTCGGCGTGACGAGCGCGGCGAGCGGCAGGAGGCGCACCGCGAGCGCCTCGACGGCGTCCTCGGCGAGGAGCGCGTGCCCGTGCTTCGACATGAAGACGGGATCGATCACGAGGTTCGGGATCCCGCACTCCTCGACCGCCTCGGCGACCGCGGTGACGATGTCCACTGAGGCCAACATCCCCGTCTTCGCGGCGTCGACGCCGATGTCCGTCGCCACCGCGCGGATCTGGTCCGCCACGGTCGCCGGCGAGAGCTCCTCGTAGCCCGTCACGCCGAGCGTGTTCTGCACCGTGACCGCCGTGACGGCCGTCATCCCGTACACACCGAGCGCGGCGAACGTCTTGAGGTCCGCCTGGATGCCCGCCCCGCCGCCCGAGTCCGACCCGGCGATCGTGAGGGCTCGAGGTCTCGACGCGGATGGGCTCATGCGAAGTGGTCCCACCCGAGCGGCCGGAGCGGCGTCTCGCGGCCGTCGACGCCGACGGCGACGAGGCCACGCCCCTCGGTGATCACGCCGACGTCGGTGAGGCTCGTCCCGAACCGTTCGTCGAGCTCGCCGCGCGCCCGCTCGAGGTCGGTGAGGTCGATCGTCGCGAGCAGCTCGTAGTCCTCCCCCCCGCCGACCGCCAGCTCGACCGGATCGACACCGAGGGCCACCGCACCGTCGCGGAGGGCACCGGCGACCGGCACCTTCCCGAGATCCACCCGGGCGCCGACGTCGCTCTCGGCGCAGAGGCGCGAGAGGTCCTTCGCGAGGCCGTCGGACAGATCGATCATCGAGGTCACGCCCACCTGTGCGAGCGTCTGCGCCTCACCAACGCGCGCGATCGGCCGCGCGAGGGCATCGAGCAGCTCCCTCCCCCACGGCTGCGAAAGGGCCCTGGTCGCCGTCGCCCTCGGCGCGCGCGAGAGCGCGAGCCCCCCCGCCGCGGCGCCGAGCGACCCCGTAACGACGATCAGGTCGCCCGGCTGCGCTCCCGAGCGCGTCACCGCTCGACCGGGTGCGACCTCACCCACGACCGTCACGGACAGCACGACGGCTTCGGACCGGTTCGTGTCCCCGCCGACGAGCGACAGCGCGTACTCGTCGCACGCGGCGCGCATCCCTCCGTACAGCTCCACCACCCATGAGGCCTCGACGTCTCGGGGGAGCCCGATCGACACGAGGGCGTACCGAGGGCTCGCGGCCATCGCGGCCATGTCGGAGACGTTCACGACGATGGCCTTCGCACCGAGGTCACGGGCCGAGATCGAGCCCCGTTCGAAATGCACGCCCTCGATCATCATGTCGGTCGTGAGGATCTGCTGACCCGTGCCGGCCTCGACGACGGCGGCGTCGTCCCCGATCCAAAGCGCGACACCCGGCTGCTCACCCGCGAGCAGCTTGCGGATCGCCGCGATGAGTTCGTCTTCGGACAGCTCCATCGATGCTCGCTCGGCTGGGCCTCCCGCTACCGGCGGCGGTCCGCCGGCCCGCGAGAGACCGTCGATCTCCTTCGATAGACTCTAGGGCGCTACCAGCCATGACGCTCGTCCGGGCCGCCCGACCGGCGGCCCGGACACGTACGAGGGAGTCCTCACAGATGACGGTGGAAGCCAAGGCCACGCACGACAACCCCTCCGCGGACGAGCTGCGCGGGTTCACCGAGGAGATGCCCCAGTGCCGCATCACCGAGTTCGACAACGTCAACGTGCAGACGAAGGTCACGTCTCGGTCCGCCGGGAGCACGTTCGTCGTCGCCGAGCGCTCGAGCGGCAAGACGATGACCCGCGAGGAGTTCGACGCGATCGCGAAGGCGCAGAACGAGTACCTCCGGGACAAGGAGGTCGTCGTCATCGATGGGTACATCGGCAACGACCCGAGCTTCCGCACCGCTGCTCGCCTCACGATCGAGAAGGCGAACGCGAACATCGCCGGCATGCAGCAGAAGCTCTACTTCGAGCGGACCGACGGCGCGGAGCCCGAGGTTCAGGTCATCTACACGCCGAACCTGCCCGCACCCGGCTACCCGGACGATCGGGTCATCGCGGTCGACATCGACAACGGCGTCACGCGCGTCCTCAACTCGGATTACTTCGGGGAGTCCAAGAAGGGCGGCCTTCGGATGTGGAACAAGAAGGTCTACGACCTCGGCGGGCTATCGCTCCACGCCGGGCTCAAGGTGATCCCCACGGCCGACGGCGAGAAGATCTTCATGATCATCGGCCTGTCCGGGACCGGGAAGACCACTACGACGTTCACGACGCAGAACCAGTCCCTGCCGGTGCAGGACGACTTCGTCGCGCTCATGCCCGGCGGCCACGCCTACGGCACCGAGAACGGCTGCTTCGCGAAGACGTTCAGCCTCGACCCCGACTTCGAGCCCAACATCTACGGCGCCGTCGTGAAGCCCACCGCCTACCTCGAGAACGTGTACCAGGACGAGCGGGGCAAGGTGAACTTCTTCGAGGAGTCCTACACGCAGAACGGGCGCGCGGTGTTCGGCATGTCGGATCTCGCGCGGTTCCGCGACGCGCAGGAGGTCGGCACCGTCGACTACCTGCTCATCCTCAACCGCAACGAGAACATCATCCCGTCGGTCGCCAAGCTGAACCAGGAGCAGGCCTCCGCGTACTTCATGCTCGGCGAGACCACGGGCACGTCGGCGGGCGGCGCCGCGGAGGCCGGCAAGTTCCTGCGCGTCCCCGGCACGAATCCGTTCTTCCCACTCCCCCACGGCCTGCAGGGCAACCGCATCCTCGAGCTCCTCGCCACGCACCCGATCGAGACGTACCTCCTCAATACCGGTCGCGTCGGGGGAAAGGACAACGACGAGCGATCGAAGAAGGTGAAGATCCCGCACACCTCGGCGTGCGTGAAGGGGATCGCGGAGGCCTCGATCACGTGGAACGAGGACGACGATTTCGGCTACCTCGTGGCCGACGCCGTGCCCGACTTCGACGACCTCGAGCTGCTCCAACCCCGCCGCCTCTACGAGCGGCAGGGACGGGTACAGGAGTACACCGACCTCGTCGAGCGACTCAAGGCCGAGCGAACCGAGCGGCTCCGCGAGTTCCCCGAGCTCGACGAGAGCATCGTGAAGGCCGTCGGGTAGCAGCGCGCGACCGTCGCACTTCTAGAAGGGCCGGACCGCACCCGGCCCTTCGTCTATCCCGGTTCCCGCCGGCCCAAGAAGTAGCCGGCCGCGAACTGCATCGCCGCGAGCACGAGCGGAACAGCGAGGTACCAGCGGTACTCGCTGAAGTCGTCGACGAACGCCCGGCCCTGCGTCTTTATCGAGGCGGAGATCGCGAAGAAGCCAGCGAACGCGAACCACAGCCCGACCCGGCCGGTCACGTAGAGCGCGTAGAGGGCGTGGTCCACGGCGTCCGAGCCCTCGAACGGACGCCGCGCCCAGACCCACAGCGATCGGAGCCCGCCGAGCGCGAGCAGCCCGGCGAGGACCCACTCGGCGACCCTCACGCGGGCCGCTCCGCCGCGCGGACCAGCGCGGCAACCACCTCATCGTCCGTGGTCTGGTCGAAGTCCCGGTACCACTCGCCGACGGCGAAGAACGGTTCCGGCGTGGCGAGCGCGACGACCTCGTCGGCCTCGTGCCGCAACCGCGCCATCGTTTGCGGGGGCGCGACCGGCACGGCGAGCACGACCCTGGCCGCCCCCTGGTCCCTCGCCCAGCGGAGCGCCGCAACCGCAGTGCCACCCGTCGCCACCCCGTCGTCGATCACGATCGCCGTCTTTGCCGAGACGTCGACGGGCGGGCGACCGCTCCGGTAGGCGCTGAGCCGCCGCTCGATCTCGAGCTCCTC
>Ga0233416_10000642_pt1 | contig 10754 bp, 10 predicted proteins | sample Sediment_Towuti__2_FD_188638 | JGI IMG/M metagenome (GOLD analysis project Ga0233416, IMG submission 188638) | Sediment microbial communities from Lake Towuti, South Sulawesi, Indonesia - Sediment_Towuti_2014_0_MG | ecosystem: Environmental > Aquatic > Freshwater > Lake > Sediment | place... | reverse complement strand
ACCGACGACGATCATGTACGTTCGCAATGGCCAGCAGGGCGAGTTGATCCTGGTGCCACGCAGCAAACCGCCCGAAGGCCAGGGGGCGATCGGCATCGTGATGGGCAATCCCACCCGCACGGTCTCGGTGATCGCCGCCTTGCCGACTGGAGTCGTGGCGGTCGCCCGGCACGGGCAGGAGCTGCTGGCCTTCCCGGTGCGTATCCTGCGCGGCCAGACCTCGCCCGAGGAGGGGCGCCTGGTAGGGTTCAAGGGCATGTTCGATATCTACCAGGAGGTGCGCCAGAGCGAGCCCCTTCCGAATATCCCGAGCAGCGTTAACGTGCTGGGCTTTTTCGCCACCATCAGCATCTCGCTCGGCATCCTCAACCTGCTGCCCATCCCGGCCCTGGACGGCGGGCGCATCATGTTCACCCTGCCGGAGATCGTCCTGGGCCGGCGCATCCCGCCACGCTACGAGAACGCTATCAACCTGGTCAGCTTTGCCTTATTATTGATGCTGCTGATCTTTATCAATCTTCAGGACTTTCTCAATCCAATTCAATTGCCTTAATGGAAAACCCTCAAGAAATCCCTTTCCAAACTGTGCTCACAGCCCTGCTGGACCCGGACACACCCCTAAACCCTCGTTACCTCTACCGTCTTTCAGACCTGGCCGATGACGACCTGTCCCTCTTGAAGGATAACTGGGAACAGCTGCCCCTTTGGCGGCGGCAAGCCTTGATGGAGGATCTTGAGGACCTGGGAGCAGCCGATGACTTGCTCTCTTTCGAGGCGATTGGGCGTCATGCTGTCTCCGATGAAGATCCCAAGGTCAGGGAACTGGGTGTGCGTGTGCTGTGGGAATTCGACGGGCAGGATCTGATCCCGATCTATTTAAACCTGCTGGATGGCGATCCGGAGGCTTCTGTGAGGGCAGCCGCAGCAACTGGTCTGGGTCAGTTCGTCTACTTCGGGGAGCTCGACGAGCTGCCAGGTGAGCGCTTTCGCACCATCGAAAAGGCCTTGCTGCGCGCCATCGACCAGGATGAGGAACCGCATGTCCAGCAGCGGGCACTGGAGTCGCTCAGCTTTGCCAGCCGGGAGGAGATACCGCCGTTGATCGAAAAGGCTTTCGAATCAGGCGATCCGGACTGGATCGAGACCGCGCTGGTTGCCATGGGGCGCTCGATGGACGACCGCTGGAACGAATCCGTGCTCGAGATGCTTGACCATGCCTCGCCGGCTTTGAGGGCCGAAGCAGCCCGGGCAGCCGGGGAGATCGAGATCAGCTCAGCCATCTCGCAGCTGGTCGAACTGACCAAGGATCATGACGAGGATGTGCGCGCAGCTGCCATCTGGTCGCTCTCCCAAATCGGCGGGGATAGGGCACGCCGGACGCTGGAAAACTTACTTACTCACGCGTTTGAAGACGAAGACATCGAACTGCTGGAGAGCGCCCTGGACAACCTGGCTTTCACCGAGGGGATGCAAGCTTTTGCCCTTTTCGAGATCTCCGAAGATGAGGACGAAGACGAGTATTACGACCAGTTATTGGAAGACGAGGATTACCTGGATTACCCGGAAGAGGATGACGAAGACTACGGAGAGCTGCCTTACATCGAAGACTACGACGAAGACGACGAGGACCTCCAGGATTGACCGAACTGCTGAGCCTGTTCAGCAACAACATTTTGCCAATTTTTCTGGTGGCGGGAGCAGGTTATCTGCTGGCACGAACCTTGCACGTCACCGCGCGATCGATCTCACAGCTGGCTTTTTACATTCTTAGCCCGTGCCTGATCTTTAAACTGCTCACAACCAGCCAGTTGAGCGGCGGCGAAATCACCCGCATGGTAGGATTTACCCTGGTCACGATCCTGGCAGTGGGCTTGATCTCCTGGCTGGCGGGGCGGATGATGCGACTGGAGCGTCACATTCTGGTGGCGGTTTTGCTGGCAGCCATGTTTAACAACTCCGGGAATTATGGGTTATCCTTGATCCTGTTCGCCTTCGGTAAAGATACCCTGGCATACGCCAGTCTTTACTTTATCACCAGCCTGACCCTGGTCTACACGCTGGGCGTGGTGATCGCCTCCTTGGGAAAATCGAACCTGAGCGATTCTTTATTGGGCCTGTTCAAAGTGCCTGCTGTTTATGCCGTGCTCCTGGCGGTAGTCTTCAATCATTTTCGATGGACGCTGCCCCTGCCACTCGACCGAAGTATCTCGATCCTGGCTGATGGAACCATCCCGGTGCTGCTGTTGATCATGGGGATGCAGCTACAAAATTCGCCCTGGAGCGATCACCTGTCCGCCCTGGGGCTGGCCAACCTGATGCGCCTGGTGGTCGCCCCGATCCTGGCTTTAGGGACCAGCTTGCTATTCCAGTTAAAAGGACCGGCTTACCAGGCCGGAGTCCTCGAGTCAGCCATGCCGTCCGCGGTGATGCTGACCGTGCTGGCTACGGAGTACGACATTGAACCAGCCTTCCTGACGACGGCGGTGATCACCTCGACCCTGCTCAGCCCGCTGACCCTTACCCCGCTACTGGCTTACCTGGGGGTCTGATGCTTGGCCTGAAGCTGCATTTGATCGCCCTGCTAGCCTGTATCGGCTTGCTATTGACAAATACCCATAGGAGCGGGGCACAATCCGAGGTGGTCTTCGAGAACGAACCACCGGAATATGTTTTCGGCCAGGAGATCATTTTTCGCGCCACCGTTCAATCCGACCTCAAGGTAGACGAGGCGCAAGTCTTCATCCAGGTCGAGGGGCAGCCTGAGATCAAGATCAATCCCGCGACAGTCGACGCCGAAGGAAACCTGGAGTCGGCGTTCGACCTCCGCGATAACCCCCTGCAGACGTTTTCCAAACTGAACTATAAGTACAAGGTTACTTTGCAGGATGGGCAGGTGCATGAAAGCCCACCGCTTGATTTCACCCTGGAGGATAGCCGCTTTTCCTGGGAAACCCTGGAAGACCCGCTGTTCGCGGTGCACTGGTACACGGGCGACCTGGATTTCGCGCAAGAAGTGTTGAATGTGGCGAATTTAAGGTGGGAACAGATGCAAGCCTTCACCGAATTGAGCCTGCCCGGTCGGGTGGACATCTACGTGTACGACGACGCCGAGCAGATGCGCTCAGCCCTGACCCAGCCCAATCAGAATTGGGTCGCCGGTCACGCTAACCCGGACCTGGGGGTGATCCTGGTCTCCTTGCCGCCCGGCCCCGACCAGCATCTCGAGCTGGAACGGCAGGTCCCGCACGAGCTATTGCACATCGCACTGCATGGTGTCACGGGTCCTATGTACAACAAACTGCCGGCCTGGTTCAACGAAGGGTTGGCCTCCATGGCCGAGCTGTACCCGAATCCGAATTACCAGGTTCTGCTCCGGGATGCAGTGGAGACGGATTCGCTGTTGACCATGCAGTCTCTGTGCGAGACTTTTCCAGCCCAGCCAGAACAGGTGATGCTAGCTTACGCCCAATCTGCCTCCTTTGTGGGTTATATTTACGACCAGTACGGCAAGAAAGGTCTGGATGGATTGACTGCGGTCTACATGAATGGATTGGGATGCGAGTCAGGGGTCGAAAAAGCTCTCGGACTGCAGCTGGATCAATTGGATAATCGCTGGAGGCAGACGCTTACCTCACGGAGTCCTTTGAGCGAAGCCCTGTCCGAATGGCTCCCCTGGTTGCTGCTCCTGGCCGCGGTTCTGATCGGCCCGATTATCCTGCTGAGCATCAGCGCGCTGCGCCACAAGCCGGCGCGGGTAGATCTATGAGCGATCCAGGACAAACCCGTTCACATATTCGTATGCGCGCCGTCATCGAAGGTCGCGTCCAGGGGGTGGGGTTCCGCGCCTTTGTGATCCAGAAGGCTCAGGACCTGGAGGTGCACGGTTGGGTGCGCAATCGCTGGGATGGTTCTGTGGAAGTGCTGGCGGAAGGGGAGCGGGCGACTCTGGAACGGTTGCTGGGGGATCTGCGCCAGGGGCCGCGATCGGCGTTCGTCACCGATGTCAACGTTGAATGGGAGCCAGCCACGGGGGAGTTCTACGCTTTTTCAGTGCGCTCGACCGCCTGAATTCGGTCTAATTAAATCCCAATCCGCGCTCTTTCAAAGACAGGTGACGACCACCGCCGATCACCAGGTGATCCAACACCTCAACGTCCAGCAGCTTCCCGGCCTGAACGATTGCCCGCGTGATAGCGACATCGTCCGGGCTGGGAGTAGGGTCCCCGCTGGGGTGGTTATGGACGACGATCAGGGCAGCGGCATTGCGCCGCACGGCTGCCTTGAACAGCTCTCCTACCCGCACTTGAGAGGAATTCAGCGATCCCTGGTAAATTGTTTCGATCCCCAATACCCGGTTGCGGGTGTCCAGCAAGATCACGCGCAATTGCTCCTGTTCCAGGGCACTCATCTCATGTTGCACCAACTTTGCGGCGTCGTCCGGGCTATGAATGCTATCCCGCTCTTTCGACTCTTGCGCCATGCGGTTGCCCAGCTCGAGGGCGGCTTTGATTTGAGCCGCCTTGGCGGTCCCCACGCCGTGTTGGGCGCATACTTCGGAAAAAGGAGCCTGGTGTAGGCCGGTTATCCCGCCAAAGTGTTGTAAGAGACGCAATCCAAGCTGCACGGCGTTCTCACCTTCGACGCCGACCCGCAACTGGATCGCCAACAGCTCGGCGTTGGAAAGCGCCCCTGGACCAAGCCGGGCCAGGCGCTCACGTGGCCGTTCGGATTCAGCCAGGTCGGTGATGCGGTAATTGGCAGATGTCTCTTTCATAGCCTTTCCCTCCCATGCGGATGTGCGTCGCCCTCCGAGATGAATATACAACAAGATGGCCAGGAGAGCAAGCGCGGTAGGAGATCATCGCCTTCCATGCTATAATCGCCGGGATGGAGTGAAGCATGACCCTGGATCCCACCCTGCTGAGCAACATTCTATTGATCCTGACCGCTTGGGGTGGCGCGTTCATCGCCGCCCTGTGGCTAAGCCTGATCTTCTGGACCTTCCGAGACATAAAAGCCAGGGCCCGCGATCCCCTGGCGCGTATCCTGGCGGTGCTGGTCGTGGCGATTCTATTCTTGCCGGGCATCGTGATCTACCTGATCCTGCGTCCCAGTCACACGCTCGAACAGGAGTACCAGCAAACCCTGGAGGAAGAAGCCTTGCTTCAGGCAGTAGAAGAGAGCCCGCTCTGCCCGGGGTGCGGGCGACGGGTTAAGGAAAACTGGATCGTCTGCCCCAACTGTCACACCAAGATCAAGAAAACCTGCCACCACTGTGGGAAACTGATGGAACTGCCCTGGAACCTGTGCCCGTATTGTGGCACACCTGCGCCGGGTATGCGCCGTGAAGGGATCACCCTGGACGAGGCGCTGCGTCCCATTCAAGAGAGTGAATCGGAACTCGAAGAAATCCAGGAGGCATAAAGGGCGGCCTGCGTTCAGCTCAGCGTGCTGGTCCCATCACGAAAGTTTCAGAGCCTCTATATCATAATAAAAGAGCCGCCATCCCTGGCGGCTCTTTATCTCAAACCAACAAACTCAAGGCCAGGCTACTCTGCCCGGCAATTCTTTGAGCCAGGATTAAGGCTTATTCTGCAAGGCTTCCCAGCCTGCGTAGCGGGCCGTCTCGCCCAGCTCCTCCTCGATGCGCAGCAGCTGGTTGTACTTGGCGACCCGATCGGAGCGCGCCGGGGCGCCAGTCTTGATCTGGCCCATATTGAGCGCCACTGCCAGGTCAGCGATGGTGGCGTCTTCGGTCTCTCCAGAACGATGCGAAGTCACCGCTCGCCAACCGGCCCGGTGGCAGGTCTCAACCGCCTCGATCGTCTCGGTCAGCGTGCCGATCTGGTTGAGCTTTACCAACAGGGCGTTGGCCGCTTTTTCACGGATGGCGCGGCGCACGCGTTCCGGATTGGTCACCAGCAGATCGTCGCCGACCAGTTGGATGCGGTTGCCAAGTTCCTGGGTGAGCAGCTTCCAGCTGTCCCAGTCATCCTGGGCCAAGCCGTCTTCGATAGAGACGATCGGATATTGCTCTACCCAGGACTTCCAGAAAGCCACCATCTGCTCGCCAGTCAGCTTCTTGCCCTCGCGCCGCAAGTTGTAGAGCCGGGTGTCTTCTTCAAAGAGTTCTGAAGCTGCCGGGTCCAAGGCGATGGCAACCTGCTCACCCGCTTTGTATCCGGCCTTCTCAATCGCTTCCAGGATAACTTCCACCGCTTCGACGTTGGCCTTCAAAGCCGGGGCGTAGCCGCCCTCATCACCCACCAGCGCCGTATAGCCGCGATCCTTGAGTACCTTCTTCAGTGACTGGTAGATCTCCGATCCCCAACGCAGGCCTTCGGCAAAGGACCTGGCTCCGAAGGGCATGATCATGAATTCCTGGGCATCGGTGGACTGCCAGCCGGTATGTGCCCCGCCGTTGAGGATGTTGAGCATCGGCACCGGCAGCACATGAGCGAAAACCCCGCCGAGATAGCGATAAAGCGGTAGATCGAGGAAATTTGCCGTTGCCTTGGCGACCGCCAGACTGGTTCCCAGGATGGCATTGGCGCCCCATTTGGATTTGTTAGGAGTTCCATCCCCTTCGATCATCGCCTGATCGATGCCTTTCTGGTCGCTGGAGTCCCAGCCGAGTAAAAGGTCCGCAATGGCGGTGTTGACGTTCTCGACCGCTTTGAGCACACCTTTGCCTCCGTAGCGGCTCTTAACCCCATCCCTCAATTCCAGGGCTTCGTGGACCCCGGTGGAAGCGCCGGAAGGGACAGCCGCTCTTCCCCAGCTGCCGTCCTGCAGGTAAACTTCCACCTCGACGGTCGGATTGCCGCGCGAGTCCAGGATTTCACGAGCAGTGATATCTTCGATGATTGGCTTCATGTTTCACCTCGTAATCGATGAGTATAAAAATGGCACAGCAAAAAGCCTGGCTCAGACCGACACGGATTCCATATCCGCCGGTAGGGGCAGGCTGACCCGCTCGCAGACCGCCTGCAAGAAGGCCGAGAAGAGCGGGTGTGGACGGTTCGGGCGAGAAAGGAATTCCGGATGGAATTGGGAGCCCAGCATGAAGGGATGGTCGGCCAACTCCGCGATTTCGACCAGGCGCCCATCCGGAGAAATGCCAGAGTAGCGCATACCGGCCGTCTGCAAGACCTCCCGGTAGGCGTTGTTGAATTCAAAACGATGGCGATGGCGTTCGTTGACCAGGTCTGTCTGGTAAGCGCGCTTGGCAATGGTGCCAGGTTGTAAGGCGCATGGATATAACCCCAGTCGCATCGTCCCGCCCATGTCGGCGATGTCACGCTGGTCGGGCATCAGGTCGATCACCGGGTGGGGCGTGCCGCGGTCGAATTCAGTGGAGTTAACCAGATCGTCGCCTAAAACTTCACGTGCGAACTCGATCACCATCAACTGCATGCCCAGGCAAAGCCCCAGGTAGGGCACCCGCTCCTGCCGGGCGTAGCGGATCGCCTGGATCTTGCCTTCGATGCCCCGGCTGCCGAAGCCTCCTGGAACGATGATACCATCCGCGCTGCGCACCAGATCCCAGCCGCGCCCGCGTTCCAGGTCGGTTGAGTGGACCCAATTGATATTCACCTCGATGCCTAAGGACAGGCCGGCGTGATTCAAGGCCTCGCGCACGCTCATATAGGCGTCGTGCAATTCGACGTACTTGCCCACCAGGGCTACCCGCACACTGGGCTTATTCCGACGCACCTCGGATACCAGTCGCCGCCAGGCGTTCCAATCCGGCTTATGGCGTGCCTTCAACCCAAGGCGCCCAAGCACGTAGTCTCCGACCCCAGCCTCCTCCAGCATCAAGGGGACTTCGTATAAGACGGGCGTGGTTACCATCGGCACCACAGCTGGCCTATCTACATCGCAGAACAGGGCGATCTTATCCCGCAAGCTTTCGTCGACCGGGTGGTCTGAGCGAGCTACGATGATATCTGGGTTGATGCCGATCGAGCGCAGCTCCCGCACGGAGTGCTGGGTGGGCTTGGTTTTCAGCTCGCCAGTGGCTCCAATCTGAGGCAGCCAGGTGACATGCACGTACAGGCTGTTCTCACGACCGACGTCTTTGCGCATCTGGCGCAAGGCTTCCAGGAAAGGCAACGACTCGATGTCTCCTACAGTGCCGCCTACTTCCACCAGCACGATCTCCGCGCCGGTAGTCTTGGCGACCAACCCGATCCGGCGCTTGATCTCGTTGGTAATGTGTGGGATGACCTGGATCGTGCCGCCCAGGAAATCCCCACGGCGCTCCTTGGCGATCACTTCGGCGTAAACCTGCCCGGTGGTCACGTTACAGACCCGGTTCAGGCTGACATCGATGAAGCGCTCGTAGTGACCCAGGTCCAGGTCGGTCTCTGCCCCGTCGTCCAACACGAACACCTCTCCGTGCTGGTACGGGCTCATCGTGCCCGGATCGACGTTGATGTACGGATCCAGCTTCTGGACCGCCACCGCAAAGCCACGTTCTTTCAATAAGCGCCCGAGGGCCGCGGCTGTGACCCCTTTACCAACTGAGCTGACTACCCCGCCAGTGAAAAAGATATACTTCGTCGCCATACCTGCCTCTCAATCGCCCTGAACTCCCGATTTACCATACCATCTGTCAATACCAAAAGGAGATCGATTCCGCGGATCAGGCTGATAGAAAAGAAAAAGGGGAGGATCGTCCTTCTGCGATCTCCCCTTGGATTCGCACGCAAGATCCTTCCCTTGCTCCCGCAGCATCAAACCTCATCGATGTTAGTCTACCACATTTTAGGAACTCAATCCATGTTAAAATAGAAGATTGCCATGCTGTATATCTTAATCCGGCTGTTTTCGATGTCGCTCCTCCTTCCAGTGGGAGTCTTGCAGACCCAAAGCGATCCAGCCACACCTGGGCCGGGCCCGACCATCCTGTCTCCCAGCCCGGGTCAAGCTTTGCAAGGTATCGTACCGATCACAGGAAATATCGCCGTGCAGGGATTTCAATCCGCCGAGATCAGTTTTACATACCAGGGTGACCCGCGCCAGACCTGGTTTTTGATCGGTGAGCTGAACAGCCCAGTCGCAGAGGGGCATCTGCTGGATTGGGACACGACCACCATCACCGACGGTGAATATTCGCTGAACCTGGCAGTGACTATGGAAAGCGGGGAGGTATTGACCACGACGGTGGAAGGCTTGCGCGTTCGAAATTACAGCCCAATCGAGACAGACACGCCATATCCGACAGCCACGCCGGCTCCGGGTGATACGACTGTCCCCACCACCACTCCGACGTCGTCTGGCACCCCCATCCCATTCACCCCCACGCCGCTCCCCACCAACCCGGCGATCATCACAACTCGGGATGTCACCCTGAGTTTGGGCAAAGGGGTTCTGGCAGTGGTCGGAATGTTTGCTCTGATCGGGCTATACCAAGTCACCCGGGGCATCGCCCGCAGGAGAAGGGAATAAAGGACAAAGAAAGGGATTGACGCCAACCTTCTTTGCTAAAGTATATGAGCACCGAACACTCCGCTCAAGAACCTCCTTTCCTGATCGCCGGCCTGGGAAACCCGGGCCGCCAGTACCGGGATAATCGCCACAATATCGGCTTTTTGGCTGTGGACCGTCTGGCAGCCAGCCTGGGCTTGACCTTCACGTGCCTGGAGTCGCGAGCCCTGGTTTCGAAAGGAACACACCAGGGCCGGCGGGTCGTGCTGGCCAAACCCCAGACCTACATGAACCTGTCAGGAAAAGCGGTTGCCTCGCTGGCTCGCTTCTATAAAGTGCCATTTGTACAACTGTTGGTGGTCTACGACGATGTAGACCTGCCGCTCGGAACGCTGCGTTTGCGCCCAACGGGAGGCTCCGGCGGGCATAGAGGGGTGGAATCGATCATCGAGAGCCTGGGCAGCCAGGAATTCCCTCGCCTGCGCCTGGGCATCGGGCGACCCCCCGGGCGGATGGAAGCCGGCGATTATGTCCTGGAGGACTTTTCCAGACAAGAGACGGAATTCCTGCCCGAAATCCTGGGACGCGCTGTGGAGGCGATCCTTACCTTCTCAACCGAAGGTCTGGCCACTGCCATGAATCGTTTTAATGGTCTTGTCAATGAAGAAGTGTGAGTTTTTCCAGCCCAGATGGCTTTAGAAACGCTATACCAACCTATTCTCGACTCAGCGGGTGACCTGCTCACCTGGCTCGAGCAGCGCTCACTCCACCCAGCTGCAGCACAACCAGCCCCGCTTTCACCCGTGGCAACCAGCCTGGGATTGCGCAGGGCTGCGCGCTTGCCAGTCCTTGCTGCCTTCCACCAGCGCTTGCAGCGCCCACTCCTGTTGATCACCGACCGCACCGACCGGGCCCTATCCCTGGTGGACGAGCTGGCGCTTCTAACCCCCCAGGCCCTCCGCCTGTATTTCCCCGAGCCGAACCCACTATTTTACGAAAACGCTCCTTGGGGTGAGGTGACGCGCCGTGACCGGCTTTCCGCGCTCACCTGCCTGATAACATACCACCTCCCGGGAGCAACCCAATGCGCCACCCCGCCCATACTGGTGGCTCCCGCACGCGCCCTGATGGCGCGCACGCTGCCGCGACGAGAGTTCATTAAAGCAGTGCGCATCCTCAAGCCTGAGCAACCGGCCTCGCCCGAGGACCTGTCCCGCAGGTTGGTGGCGATTGGCTACGAACCGGTCAATACAGTCATCGTACCGGGCCAGTTCGCCCGGCGCGGCGGCATCGTTGACCTGTGGCCGCCTCCCGAGCCCGAG
>Ga0233416_10000641_pt1 | contig 10757 bp, 9 predicted proteins | sample Sediment_Towuti__2_FD_188638 | JGI IMG/M metagenome (GOLD analysis project Ga0233416, IMG submission 188638) | Sediment microbial communities from Lake Towuti, South Sulawesi, Indonesia - Sediment_Towuti_2014_0_MG | ecosystem: Environmental > Aquatic > Freshwater > Lake > Sediment | place... | reverse complement strand
TGGCGAAGCCTCCGCCTTTCAAGCCTCGACCTGCAACACCTTCTGCTGGCACTTCGTTCACGGCATCCCGGTTGAGATAGACGCCGCCCCATACGTTAGTGTCGGCGCCTGCCCCGGTACTGGCATGACATGTCTCGCACAGGGCCGTACTGGAGGTCACCAACAACTTGCTAGCCTGAGCGGTGTGGGCCCTGTGACAACCAGCGCATGCGTCCGTGGCTGGACCATAGCCGCCGTGCGGCCCGTTATCGGCAAGTGCCAAACCGTAGGTGACGATTGCCAACCCCACTACGAGCAGAAGCACAAATAGATATTTCTTCATTTGTTTACTCCTCACTTCACGATGATGTTCTTACAGTTTTGTGGAGATATGATATAGTGTATAAATTTCCAGACCCCTCCTTTCTCCAATAACCATGCGTCAGTACGACCAGACCTGCACCCGGTTGTTCTCGCGGTCGGCAACGTACAACCGGCCGCTAGCATCTATGGCGATATCGTTGGGATAATTGAACAACCCATCATCCACTCCAAATTCGCCAAAGGAGTACAGGAAAGCAGGTTCGGGGCCTGACACATCGTACACATGGACTTTCTGACCGACGGCATCCACAACATGAAGACGGTCCTTTGTATCGATGAATAAGCCGCGCGGCAGGTTGAGAGAACCGTCTCCTGTGCCGCTCCCAAAACTGAACAGGAAGTTCCCAGCTTGATCCCAAACCGTGATGCGCCCATTATTACCATCGCTCACGTATATGCGGTCTTGCGAATCCACCACCGCGGAATTAGGGAAGAGGAACTGTCCGTTCTCCTGGCCCGAAGCGCCAAAGTCAATTGCCGGCGGGTTGAAGCTGCTCCAAGAGCTGATGGCTGCCATGTCTCCCAGAGCAAACACCCACACCCGGTTTCTCTCTTTAGTCACGTCTGTCAGGTAGAGGGTGTCGTTGGCGCTAAAACGCACGCCCAAAGGTGCCCAACCCTCGACCTCAGGTAAGGGGAGCGTTTTATCAGCGTCGCCGGCTGGCTGGTATGAGACCAGGCTGCGAAACAGGTTATAAGCCATCGCAGCACCCTTCACCGGGCCACCCGATTGCTGTGCGATGTATTCACTCAAAGTCAGGTCGGGGGCCAGGATGGCGTCTAGAAACCGCCCGTCGCGGTCGTATAAATAGATAGCATGTTGCATGCGATCTGTAACGTAGACACGACCACTCCGATCAATGGCAAGGTACACCGGGGCACGTTCCCCGGCATTTGTGTCTGGTGGCGACATCGAACCCAGCGGGCTGCCATCGCGATCGAAAATCTGCACCAGGCGTTCCCCACCCGACTCGGCCACATAGATACGGTCACCACTCGGAGAAACAGCCACACCCACAGGCTTGTCCACCTCAAATATGGAGAATAAATAATGGGGCGGATAGTTCAGGTTAGCCTGCGGGGCAATTAATTCGGGCAATGGCACAGGGCGGGTAATATAACGGTAAAATAAGCCGCAAATCGCTACCAGCAGTAAGAGGAGCAGCAGGAGGAGGAACAGCCAACGCCGCCGCTTCTTGGTTTCCTCCTCGCTGATATGGTGGTATGCCTCGAAGTCGAGCTGCTCGAGCTGCGTTATTGGGTGATCGGAGGCAGCCGTTGCATTTGCGCTGCCAGATGCTTCGGGCTCGTGTTGAGAGTCGTGATGTTCGGTGTCTGACATGGTTTACCTGAATCGTTAGTTTCCACCAGCATGTTGTTTAACACGCGCCAAAGCGTTGCTGGCGGTAAAATTAATAGGATCGATCTCCAAAGCGCGCTCGTAACTCTGCCGGGCAAGTTGAAGTTCTCCTAACTGCTCGTAAATCTGCCCCAGACCGATGTGCACTAACAGGAAATTGGGGAGCTTCGCGGATACCAGCTCAAGTTGCTGCCGCCCACTGGTGTAATCTTCCATGGCGTAAGCTTCCATGCCGCGAGCATAAGCCGCGTAGTCTGTCTTCCCCAGTGCAGTGAAACTTTCAGCCATGTGGCTGTAGGCCTCGCTAAAGTCAGGCACAAAGAGCACCGCGTTCTGGAATTGCTCAACCGCCTGCTCGTGTTGGCCTTGCTGGGCATAAGCCAGGCCCAACTGGTACATGGCGTCGGCATCTGTGCGGTTGATGCTTAAGGCTTCGGTCAACACCACGATCGCCTTTTCACTCTGGTTGAGCTTAACATAATTCGCACCCAGGAAATACAGCGCGGTCTCCAGCCCGGAATCGATGTGCGCCATCTCCGACTTGCGATGGATCTCGGCGAACTTTTCCAATGGCTCGATGGCTGCTTCCGGCTCGCCTGTGTGGGTATATGCAATCCCGCTTATCAACAATGCGCCATCGTTATCCGGATAGGCTTTTGAAACCTGCTGTGCCTGGTCGATGGCCTGGGCATACATGGCATTCTCCAGGTAGTACTGCGCCAAAGCCAGACGAGTACCGGCATCCTGTGGATTTTCGCGCACCAGCTTCTCCAAATGGGCAATATTTTTCTCAATGGGAGACGTATCACCCAGATGGATATATCGATCCCAGTAATAGAACCCACTAAAGGCGGTCACCCCCAGAAGGAAGGCTGCAAATGTAATCCAGACCAATCGCTTGAGCAATTGTGTATCGTTGAGGAAAGCGAGTTTATCCATTACGATTTTCTCCTATGGGTTTCTGACGACTCCCCCTGGGTGGCAGCGGCTGCATAGAATATTCTGGTGGCAGGTATAGCAAACCTGTCCTCCACGCTTGCGGTACTCCTCAGCGTGGGTAAATAACATATCCTCTGGATGAGATAGATTATGGCAGGCGCTGTTATTACAAAAAGATTGACCGTGGCAATTGAAGCACTCCCACTGTTCCGCCCCTGTGACGCTGCGGTGTTCAACCGTCCAGCGAAAGTCTGAGTGAGAAGTTGGCACGGCACCCACGATGACTGGCGCCTCTACCAACATCTCCTCCCCTCGCCCAACAATGGGGACCGTGTGGCACAAGTTGCACTTCACACTGATGTTCTCTACCTCATTCCCGGCTGCGTCCACACTGACGTGCTTGCCATCATGGCAGCGGAAGCAGCCCAGCGATGGGGTGTGTTTTTCATTGTTCGGATTAGTCTCCCAGTTCAGGTTCATCTCTGGGAAGTTGGTATTGGAATAGATGCGCTTGATCTCACTCAGGGCGAGTTCTAAATCTGATGGTGAATATGATCCCGGGGAGGCATCAATAGCGCTACCTCCACCACCTACCACGCCTGCTTTGAAGAATTCAGCTAAGCCATCAATCGTTGCATAGGCTTCGGCCTGATTGTTATAAGGTAATGTCAGCACTTCGATGGCTTTTTTCCGAATATAAGAAATATTGGACGGGATCAATCCTGCGCTGATGGCATCATCCACAGCTTCGGCTGGTGAGGGGATGTAGTGAGCAGTGCGGTTATGGCAATCAATGCAGTCCATCAGTCTTACCTTGCCATCAGCACGCGCTCTATCGAAAAAGGAGGACCTCGCAATATTGAGCATGTCTCGGGCAAAATATTCTTTAAGCGACTTATCAGGTTGTTGAATCCCAACCCATAACATGACCTGCCGCTGTTCATCTGCAGCAATGTAGTAAACCTGGCTGTTGATGTGCCAATGGATGCCTTGGCTAATTTCAGTGCTCTCCTGCCAGCCTCCCATCTTCAAAATCAACGTGGATTGAATACGGGTATTGGCCTGGTCATCATCATGGTGCACGATTGTTTTAACGATATTGTCTTTGAACGAGGTTGGAGTATGACAGGTCTCACAGGTCTCGCGTGCGGGTCGCAGGTCATGCACCGGGCTTTTTATCGGGCGGTGGAAGGTGTTGGTCATTACTGCGATGACTTGCCGAATTCCATCGATCTTCGATCTGACAAAGAAGGAGGCGCCTGGCCCAATATGACACTTAGCACACTCGACATTCGCGTGGGGCGAATATTCATACCGAGCAAACTGTGGGTTCATCACATGGCATACATTGCCGCAGAATTCGGAGCTCTCAGAATATTGGTAGGCCCTGTATCCGCTGAACAAAAACGCGAACAACAACAGATTTGCAATAATGAAGCAGAAGAATAGGACGCGCCGGTTCCTGGGCTGCTTGAGGTCAATTGTCAGGGTAGGCCAGTTTAGCCAAGACCTTCTCCGCCCGCTTGCCTGGGGTTGGGGACGCGACGACTGCGTTGCCTCGCCCTGGGTTTTCATGGCTTTATCCGACTTGGGCCACCTCATGCTGCCCATCTCCTTGAATATGCTCAAATACTTCCTCACGCCCTTCTTCCGCTATTTTCTGTAGGTAAGCATGAGCTCCTTGAATTCGCCTGTATTCCAACGGATGCGACTCCTGCAATTCCTTTTCTGTCATGTAGCCAGTGAATATGCTCTGGTTGCGTTCCTTAATTACAGTGTGATACAGATGCCAGGTTAGGATGGCCAAAGTGGCTAAGACAGCCTCCCAACTGTGGATGGCGCGCGATACCGGAATTGCATAACCAGGCAATATCTTTGTGATTAGTGTGGGAAACCATTGGATGATGCCGGTAATGATCATCACCACTCCACCCCAGAGCAGGGCCCAGTATTCCATTTTTCCCTCAACGCTGAATCTGTCAAACAGCGGGCGTCTATCTGTTTTGTTCAAGTTAAACTTAATCATCTGAACCAGGTCGTCCAGATCCTGTATGGTGGGCAGCATCGCCATAGAATCTCGTTTGACAAGCCAACTCATTATGATCTCCCACGTATGGTAGACAGCTTCCAAAATGAATACCAGAGCGAAAAGATGATGGATTGTCCGGAGGGTTTCAATGCCACCGAACACCCCATTAATGATCAGCCCGACTAGATACAACTGACTATAGCGCTGCAGAAGACCAGTAATAGCCAGCGTCGTGAAGGATACGATGAGAATCTGATGCTGTATGCGTTGCCCCCGACTAAAACGCAAGAAGACAAGTGACCCGTCAGGCAAGCGCTGCATGCGAGATGCCAATGCCTGGGCAGCTCGTAGGCGACGCTCCCGAGCCTTCTGTTTGATGCGCTCGATTATGACGGCCTCGTCTTCGTGGCCGTCCTTTCTGGTGGTTGTATTGCGGTTAGGTGAAATCATACTCGTCTAGTTTTTCCTCCGCTAATGCTTGAAGCACAACCCGGCGATTATCCGACCAGCGCTTACGAACGTCCAGCCCGATATAGAAGATAAACCCACCGACAATGAGAGGAATAAGCACACGGTAGAACAAGTTGACGCCATACAACACCGGCGTATCCCTCCAGGTAGGGAGGTAATGGCTCAGCCAGGCTTGCGGAAAACGGATGTTGGCGTCTTTGTGACACTGCTGGCAGGTATGCCGTAAGTTGTCCGGATAAACCGAAGAGAGCGGATCATCAGGCTTACGGATGTTATGGATCCCGTGACAATCAAAGCAAACTGCCTTGTTACTGGCTATACCAGCCTCCTGGCGGCGGAAGAGGTCCACTGTACGACCGTGAAAATCATTCAAGTAAGAAACAAATACCGCTGTAGAGATCCCGTATTTGGACATGAGTGCTTTGTCGCTATGACAGCTCCCGCAAATGGCGATGCTGTCATTTCTGAAAAATGGATCACGCGGGCCGCGTACACTATGCACACCATGACAGTTAACGCAGGTGGGCACATCAGGATTGGATTCGGATTCCAAGGCAGCTCCATGAACACTGGCCTCATAAGATGAATAAACCGATTGGTGGCATTGTGCACAGGTATTCGAAATCCTTGATCGAGGTTGATCAGGATGGGTAATGCCGTGGCTACCATGACAGTCCACGCATACCGGGGCGCTTGTGTTCCCACTGTTCAATACTTTGACGTGGGCGCTGTCACCTGCTATCTCAAACTCCTTGGAATGGCACGTACGGCAGGCTTCGTTGATCGCAAGGGTCATAGCGCGCTGATCTGCATAAAGCAGCTGGACGCGCAAGGTAGTGAACGAGTTCGGTGTGCCTCCATGCTGATCGTGACATTCCAGACAATTAATCTGCTGGTGCTGGTGATGAGGATAGCTGCTGATGGAGATATGGCAAGCAACACATTCCAGACCAGCTTGACCATGAACCGATTGTTGGTATTCGCCATTCGGGACATACAGGGAGACTAAATTTCCATTCTGGAGGCTTCCCTTGAAATCGGGATTCGAGTGGCACATCAGGCAATCTCTGTTTGGCTCTGTTCCTTGGGCGTAGACAGGTTTTGTTCCAATTAAAAGGATGTTGCGGGCTGTATCCAATTGATAACCTGCGCGGGGCTTATTACCCTCCTCACTCGACCATGAAATCCCAAACAAAAACGCGGCCACCAGAAAGTGATTTAAAAACTGATACGCCATTATTGCTCCAGAGCCTGACCAGCATGAGATGGAGTGGATGCTAAACCTTGATTGATCAAATCAACCAAATCCGAAGACCCGACTATCGAACGCAGTTCACAATCTATGATCTGGGCCTGCTCAGAGTGGGTATCCAATCGAATTACACGAACCGTCGGTATGATTTGCAATAGCCTACCCAAAGTAGTCGAGCCGAAATTGGGTAGAGTGCCATCGTCGAGAAAAATAACTAGGGGGCAATCGACAGCTACTTGAGTCAGCGCCTCAGCATGCGAGCCTTCAATAATTAGAAACTCCACCCCTTCTACATGCTGCTGGAGCAAGGTCATAATGCCCTCGGCTAACAACGTTTGCTTCGATAACAGGACCACTCGCGCACCCATATGGCTGATCCCCCATTCAATTTGTGAATGGTTACACAAAGTATATAGAACAATCGCAGACGCTTCGACCCCCAAACGTCTAATTCTCGGCGCGAGTTTGGGCTAAATCACAATCTTGGTGGTATACCCAATTGGGTTAATATCCACTACTCTAAAGGACAACAACGATTGCCCAACAGGCACAAAAGTTCTGCCTCAAAGCTGACCTGGGGTTCAAAACAATGAAGGTAAATGATTGCTTCGTGGAAGCCTATTTGACGCGGGGGGGCTGAATGATGCCCAGTTGGATGGCGTATGATACCGCTTCTGTGCGGTTTTGGGCATCCAATTTTCGCAAGATCTTCTTCATGTGGTACTTCACTGTATGTTCCCCCACAGATAGTTCTTGGGCAATGGCTTTATTGGAGAGGCCTCGGGCAACCCATTGTAAGAGCTCGATCTCTCTCGGTGTAAGCGTTTCATTGGATTCTGGTGTGGGGTGATTGATCTTTGCGAAATTATCTAATAAACGTGAAACCGTCCTCCGAGTAAATGCTGCTTCACCGTTTTCGAGACCTGCGAGCATTTCGACAAACTCACTAGCGGTCAGATCTTTCAACAAGTAACCTCGCGCGCCACACCTAATCGCTTCAAGAAGATTCACATTCTCCTCCGAAACGGTCAGCATGACAACCTGTGTCTCAGGGAGGGTCTGCTTTATCCGTTTTAGAGCCTCCAGCCCGTTAACCACAGGCATGTTAATATCCATCAACACCAGATCAGGGCGAATCCTCAGAGTTTCTTCAACGGCCACTTCTCCATTACCGGCTTGACCAACAACATCAAAGCCTGACGCTTTTAGTAATGTTATGATCCCATCGCGAAACAAGGAGTGATCGTCTGCCACAAGAACGCGCATCGTCTCAACCTGCCTGTAATGGTAGCCTAACGGTTACAACTGTTCCATGACCAGGCTCGGAAACCAAGTCAAATTCTGCATGGATCAATTCTGCCCTCTCTTGCATGGTAGCCAGTCCAAATCCGGGTACGTTGTCTTTTTGGTGGACAGTTTTGTCGAATCCGATGCCATCATCGATAATGCTTAGTTCCAGGCAGTCTTGAACCTTAGACAACTTAACTTCAATGTGCGAAGCAGAGGCATGCTTACGCACATTGAATAAAGCCTCCTGGACTATCCGGGTTAATTGTAATTCAACATTCATTCCTAGGCGTAGTTCCTTCATGTCAGGAGATATGGATATATCGACTGGTATACCACTCATTCGGCTAAATTGGGCTGCGAATTCCGTAAGGTTTGCATCCAATCCTCTTTCGATATGCCCGGCCATTCTCAAGCCGAGTATTGCTGCTCGAACATCAATTAACAATTCTCGGGAAGCTTCCTCGAGCTGAATCAGATTTTCTAGTGCCTCTTTTAACTGGCGGTTTCTCACCATTAATCGTATGCCCATCGCTTTTGTATTGACGTAACCTAATACTTGCGACAAACCATCATGAAGCTCACGGGCAATTCGTTCGCGCTCTTGAACGATCACTTGCTCACGATTTTCCCTCAGGGACGCATTTTCTATGGCTACACCAATCTGGTCGGCTACAGCTTTCAATAATTTCAAGTCACTTTCAATAATTTCGTATTTAATTGGCAAGCGAATCTCCATCACCCCCAAAGTTTTGCCACGCGCTTTCAAAGGGATACAGATATCTTTGTGGTGATCCATCTCTGCATATCGGCGAGTATGACGTTCATCGCTCCAACTATCTTGGGAGACGATTATCTCATCGCGTAGAATTGCTTGGCCGCACAAACATTCTCCTATTCTAGGGGTATTGACAAGGCAGGGATGGCCTTTTGGAGTTCCACGATGGCTTGCCAACCTTAATGTCTGCTTCTGCTCGTCTAATAAGAACAACATTCCAGAAGATTCTTCTCCGAAGATATTCAAACGAAGTACCGCATCAAGGGTATTTTGAAGAATCTTATCCAGGTCGACCGCCTGATTCACCATCGCAGAGATCGCATTAAGGGCAGCCAGTTCTCTATTTCTTTGATCAATCTCGTTGAAAGCTTGTCTGCGCTCGGTGATATCTCGGAAGATCGCCTGAAAAGCTGGCATGCCTCTGTATGTCATGGGAACGGCTGCAACTTCTGTGAAAATCTGACGCCCATCTAACCTGGTGACTTTCTGCTCAATGAAAGATGCCATCGAACTATTGAACCCCATCTTGCGAAAACGATCAACGACAAATTCCTCCGAGTAGACGAAGTCCCATATAGATTTTCCAATGAACTCTTCAGGATATTTAGCACCAAATAGTTCTACACCAGCTGTATTGATATAGACGATCTTATCTACACTTTGAACGATAACAGCATCTGGAAAAAGCTCAACCAATTGACGGTATCTCTGTTCGCTTTCTCGCAACTCTTTTTCAATCTTCTCGCGTCTGTTTAGCAAAGAATTTGCATGGAATGCAAAACCAACAAAGAAGCTTGACACCAATAAACGCAACCAAAGCTCGTTAGGTGAGGGGGTTAATATCTGCGAGGTGAGGTCGCCCATTTGAAAAAAATATACCATGATGAGTGCCTCTACCAGCCAAAACAACACACCAAGCCCAAGGGCGAACAGAAGCTGTCGGCTTAATCTATCAAAATGAGAAATACCCAGAACAGGAAACGTTCGCTTCACAACATGCCTCCACACGTTTAACCATTGTCCAAGATCTAGCGTTAAAGACCCTATTTCCATTTTACCAAATAAAATGTCGGATGCATCACGCGTTCGGGATTCCCTCATTCCAACCCTTGATTAATTTATTGTGTTGTTGAGCAGCTCACCTCTTGACAAACATCCCCAGATTTGCTATTCTGTTATCGTTCCCGATAACGCTAACAGTCTCGTCTCAAATGGGTTTTTCCTGTCATGGGTATTCACAGCAAACGTCCCACCATCGTCCAGGTTGCGAAGGCTGCTGGAGTCTCTACCCAGACCGTCTCCAGGGTAATCAATGACCGCCCCGACGTCGCCCCGGAGACTCGTATGCGTATACAGCAGGTTATTGACGAGCTTGGCTACCAGCCCAGCGCTCTGGCTCGCAGCCTGTCCCAGCAGCGCAGCTACACGCTGGGCGTGGTCACGGCTGGGTTGAAATACATTGGCCCCTCGCGCACCTTGAACGGCATCACCACCAAAGCCGAACAACTGGGGTACGCGCTGCTGCTCAAGGAGCTTCCCGACTTCACCACCAATGACATCCAGTCGTTGATCCACTTCCTCCTCGCCCGGCACATTGACGGCCTGCTATGGGCGGTGCCTGAGATCGGCGACAATCGCAATTGGGTAGAAACGAGCCTGGCCAGCATCCCCGTGCCAATCGTGTTCATCACCATGCAATCGCGTCCAGGGTTTCCGATTGTCAGTGTGGACAATCACCTTGGCGGCATGCTGGCCACGCAGCACCTGCTCGATCTGGGACGCCAGCACATCGGGCACATCTCAGGCCCGCTGGGATGGTGGGAAGCGCGCCAGCGCAAACAGGGCTGGCAGGAAACGCTGCAAGCCGCAGGACGGGGAGTCAGCGATGCCCATTGTGTGGAGGGCAACTGGTCTTCATCCAGCGGGGAAATCGCATTCCAGCAATTGCTGGAATCCTATGCGGAAATGGACGCGGTCTTCATCGCCAACGACCAGATGGCCCTGGCCGCGTTGCAGCTTGCCCACCGCCGGGGCCTGCGCATCCCGCAGGATCTGGCCGTGGTTGGATTCGACAACATCGCCGAAGCCGCTTACTTCTATCCTTCCCTGACCACCGTCAGTCAAAACCAGCATGAATTAGGCTGCCAGGCAGTGCAGGTGCTTGTCAACCTGATCGAAGCTGCGCGCAGTGGCGCTCAAGCTATAGAGCCCCGATCATTCCTTCTCGCGCCCGAACTGATTGTGAGAGACAGTTCAGTCGCTCGATAATCGCTGATTC
>Ga0233416_10000640_pt1 | contig 10770 bp, 7 predicted proteins | sample Sediment_Towuti__2_FD_188638 | JGI IMG/M metagenome (GOLD analysis project Ga0233416, IMG submission 188638) | Sediment microbial communities from Lake Towuti, South Sulawesi, Indonesia - Sediment_Towuti_2014_0_MG | ecosystem: Environmental > Aquatic > Freshwater > Lake > Sediment | place... | reverse complement strand
CAACTCCTGTTGCTTGTCTCGAATCTCGCGGTTGAACCCCTGAACTCGGCGCTGGTAATGCTCCAGCTTGGCACGGAAGTGCTCCTGCTTCTCCTTTCTTGCCGCGTCGTTCTCTCCGGCCGTGCCGGCCTGCAGCTCCTTCTCGAGGCGCTTGAGTTCCTCATCCTCTTCCTGGACGATCCGCTGCCGGCTCGCAGAGAACGCCTTCAGGGATTCCAGCGCCCGCTTGCCGCTCTTGGATCGCTCCAGCACGGCTTGCGGATCGATCACCGCAACCTTGAATGCGTCGGCCGCTCGCACACCGGCGGCCAAGCTGAGACCCAGCACCGTGAGCAGGAACCCTGCAACGCATTGGCTCCGACTCATGCTGCCGAGGGGCCTCTAACTCTGTCTCTGCCTCTGTCTCGCATACCTCACCCGACCTCACTGCGGCCTGCAGCTACGGGCCTCCCCTATTGAACTCCTCAATGACTTTCGCGGTGACATCCAACGCCGGGTCGTAGTAGATCGTCGGCCCACCTCGGCTCCGATCGATCACCACCTGGAGGCCCAACTGCTGGGCGACTCGAACCGCCACCCGCTCCATCTTCTCCCGGAACCCCTCGAGGGCCTCCTTCTGCTTCTCCTGGACTTCCCGGTTCAAATCCCCGACTTTCTGCTGATATTCGGAAATCCGACGACGGAATTGCCCTTCGCGCTCCTTCTTCGCAGTCGGGCTGAGCACACTGGACTGCTTGACGAAGTCTTCTTCCATCTGTTTGAGCTCTTTCTCCTCCAGTTCGATGAGCGCCTGACGATTTTTCATAAACGTACTGATGGACTCCAGCACTTTCTTTCCGGCCTCAGTCTCGTTGAGCACGCGTTGCGGGTCCACCACACCGATACGGGCACCGGACGACAGAGCCGGAACAGACGTGCACCCAAGCGGCGCGAGCACGAGGGTCAGCGTCATGATCCACACCCAGCTCTCGCACAGCTGCCTCTCGGGACAACTCCGGTGTTGCCGGGAGGTCCTCACCGTTGCGCTGAGTCTCCTTCCCCAATCCATCATCCGCCTTGACCTCCGAGCTGAATGGCCATTACTAGAACACTGAACCGACCGAGAACTCGAACACGGTTTTCGACTCCCCCATCCTCGGATCCAGGTTGAGGCCATAGGCTGCCCGCAGAGGGCCAAACGGAGAGAGCCAGCGGGCCTCCAGGCCGGTGGCCGGGCGGAGATTGAACCTCAATGCCGTGTTGTAGCCCTCGCCATAATCGAAAAAGAGCACCCCATTGAGTTTGGCTTCCGTCGAGATCGGAAAGATGAAATCGGCGTTAAAAATCATCTGCCGCTCGGCACCCTGCAGCGAGCCGCTTGTCGTTACCGGACCCGCCCGGCCGAATTTGAACCCCCGCATGGTGTTGATGCCGCCGACCATATAGAGCTCCGTGAGCGGCACCGATTTGCCCCCTAAACCTTCCACAATGCCGAACCGGCCGCGGAGTGCTATGCGTGTGTCGAACGGCAACGGTGTATATTTGAGCACATCGAAACCTACCTTGTAGAAGTTATTCGTTCCCCCGAGGAACGGCGTGCCGTAATCCAGGTTCACGACGGTGCGCCAGCCGGTCCTGGGATCCAGGTAGTAGTCCCGGCTATCCCGGGAGAGGGAGGACCGTATCCCGGTCGTGGATTGGGTGCCGATCTGATCGAGGATGAACTGGGGCGCATCCGGCTGTGGGTTCTTGAACCGGAACTGCTCGCCGAACAGCGACACGTTGCCGGACGTGTACTCGGAGAACCAGCGACCAAGGGTCGCGCTGGCGCCCGCCTTGTCTTCCTCGTAGGTGACATAGTTGGTGGTAGAACTGAACACGTCCAACTGGAGCGACGTCAACGTATCCTCCAGGTACGGATTGCGGAAGCTGATCAGCCCCAGCGTGCGCCGCTGCCCCAACTGGCCGCGGATCCGGCCGAGGTACCCCCGCCCGCCCAGATTGCCCTCGGTGATGTCCGCGATGGCGACAAACTGGTCCAAGGTGCTGAACCCCCCGCCGATGCTGAACTGGCCGGTGGGTTTTTCCTTGACCTTGACTTCGAGATCAATCTTGTCGGACTCGACTTGCTTGGGGAGCATCTCGACCGTTTCGAAGAAATTCAGGTTCGTGAGTCGCTGATAGCTCCGTTTCATGGACACGGTGTCCGTCACTTCCTGCTCATTGATCCGAAGCTCTCGGCGGATAACGTTGTCCCGGGTCTTATCGTTGCCCGTGATGCGAATCTGCCTGATCCTGATCAGGTCTCCCTCCTTGATATGGAAGAGGATCTTCGCCGTCTTCGTCACGGCATCGGGTGTCACGGAAGGACTGACGTCCGCAAACGCGTAGCCTTTTGACCCGTACAACTCGTTCACTCTCGTCATCTCATCCCGGATCTTGGCACGCTGAAAAATTTCTCCGACGGCAATTTTCGACCCCTCGCGAAGCTCCGCCTGCTCGAAGACCGTATTGCCCCGGAAACCAATTTCAGAGACCGTGTACGGCTCACCTTCCACGATCGGAAAGGTCACGGTGAACCATTTCTTGTCCTCGGTGAGTTCTACGATCGGTTGTCCGATCTGGACATTCAGATAGCCCTTGTTGAGGAACACTTCGCGGACGCGCTCGATGTCGTTGCCCAATTCCTCGCGCTTGAGGATGCCGGCATCCGAAAACAGCGAAGGGATTTTCCCGCGTAGGATGCCATAGAGCGGGATCCACTCGCGGGTCGCGAGCACCTTGAGCAGATCCTCCTTGCCAACCGATCTCATTCCGTCGAACACGACCGTCTTGATCTTGGCGCGGTCGCCTTCCTTGATAAAAAAGGTCAGACGTTTCCGGTCCTCCTCCAGTGCCTGGATGATCGGAATCACCTGCGCGCTGTAGTAACCGTCTTCCTGGTATGCCAGCCGGATCTTTTCCGCGCTTTCTTTGGCCTGTTGCTGATCCAGGAAGGACTGGCTGCGGATTGTGATTTTTTCCTTCAATTTATCGTCGCTAAAATTGTCATTGCCGTCGAAGACGATCTCGGTGATGAACGGTTTCTCTCGAACGACGAACACGACCGCCACGCCGCCGCTGACCGGGTCGGTCTCGATCTGCACATCTTCAAAAAATCCCATCTCATAGATCAACTTGATCTGGGCTCGGATAGCCTCTGCCGTCAGCGGCTCCCCGACCTTTAAGGTCAACCGCCCGCTGATCGCCGGCTTTTCGATGCGCTTGTTGCCCCGGACCTCAATGGACTTGACCTTCTGCACACCGCCCTGCGCCAACAGGGCGCCCGGTACGGACATGACCAGCGCGACTGTGGCCACGACAAGGAAAACAGCCGGCCGCGCTCCCACCCGACTGGTCACCCGAGCCTTTCCGCCTGGACCCACGGACCAATGCTCGGCGAAGTCGGCGCGACGGTTCTGAGCCTGTGAAGGAATCCCGGTGCCACGGAACAACGGTGACGCAGCCAAAAGGGAGGCCGATGACGCGTGCATTCCACGGGTGGAATCCCGGGCAACCCTGCATGTCCTCCCGGGACCGAGGAGGCGACCCAGTCCTCACGGTGGCTCCAACTATAGAGCCGGCCAAGGCGCCAACACCCCCCGGGAAAGCCCCTGAGAGGCACGCGCCGGCTGCGACTGGGATCTTGACGGCCTGCCATCATGGCGCCCGGCACACCACGGTCCGACGTGACACAGCCCTGAGCCGATCGCGACCTCCCGCGACCGGATCTCGCAGCGCCCGTCGCGCGAGACCTCACTCGTAAAGCTCAGAAAAACTTGTGAATTATAAGTGGCATCTCCGCGAATGTAAAGAGCCATTCTCCGTTGTTGCATCCTCGCGGCGCCCCTGGGAGACACCGAGGACAGAATGGGACGGTTTCTTGACTTTGAACCACCCATCACATAGTATTTGACATTCAGACTATGGCGCTCCCTCAGAAGATCCGAAAAGCCATTATCCCTGCCGCCGGCCTCGGCACCCGTTTCCTCCCCGCCACCAAGGCCTCACCCAAGGAAATGCTGCCTCTGGTGGACAAACCACTCATCCAATACGCTGTCGAGGAGGCCGTTGGGTCAGGGATTGAAGATATCATCATCGTCACCGGCCGAGGCAAACGTGCCATTGAGGATCATTTCGACCGTTCGTTCGAGCTGGAAGAAAACCTCAAGGGCAACGGAAAAGCCCAGCTCCTCAAAGAAATCCGGCATATTTCCGAACTAGCGAAGTTCTGCTATGTTCGGCAGTCTGAGGCGCTCGGGCTGGGACATGCCGTGCTGTGCGCCCGGCACCTGATCGGATCAGAGCCCTTCGCCGTGATACTGGGCGATGAGATCATCGACGCGCGTGTGCCAGCCCTGGCCCAGCTGACCCAGGTGTTCGACGAGGGCAACGGCGCGGTGCTGGGCATCCAGAAGGTTCCGCAGAGCGAAGTCAACCGGTATGGCATCGTCGCCACCAGACGCGTGGCAGGCGGATTGCACCGGGTCCTGGATCTCGTTGAAAAGCCGACTCCCGGCAACGCACCGTCCAGGTTCGCGGTCATTGGCCGATACGTGTTGTCTCCTGAGATCTTCGAGATGCTGGATCGTACCCCGCCGGGGAAAAACCGGGAGATCCAACTCACGGACGCCTTACGACTGCTGAGCGGGCGTGCGCCGATCTATGCACAGGAGATTCAGGGGCAGCGTCACGATGCTGGCGATAAGCTGGGCTTCCTGAAAGCCACCGTTGAGTTTGCGCTGAAGAATCCGACACTCGGTCCACAATTCAGCCGGTACTTGAAGCAACTCCGCGGGCGCGCCGGTCTTCGCTGCGCCTGAAGACCTCCCCTGATTCTTGCGCCAGGCCTCTCCCGACGCTCCGGCCCTCGGGTTTCCTCGTGTCAGGGAGCTGCAGCAGCGATCGGCGCAAGGAGTGGGGGACCCAATGTCGGGAAGAGCAAGGCTCAAAGAGGCGCCCGCGCACGCAGCCTAAAGGAATCTGATCACATGCCTGCAGAACTTGGAGAACAAGACGTCCAGCAACTCGAAATCCCCGAGCAGCTCCCGCTGCTTCCGGTGAGAGATATCGTCGTCTTCCCCTACATGGTCCTGCCGCTCTTCGTCGGCCGGGATATGTCCATCAAGGCAATCGAAGCGGCGCTGGCCGGCAACCGAATGATCTTTCTGGCCACCCAGCGGGCGCTCGACGTTGAAAATCCTAAACCGGAGGACATCCATGCCGTCGGCACGGTCGGGATCATCATGCGGATGCTCAAGTTGCCGGACGAACGGATCAAGATCCTGGTCCAAGGGCTCTCAAAGGGGAAGGTGCTGGAATACATCCAGACCGAGCCCTACTACTCGGTGCGGATCGCCAAGCTGACCGAGGCCAAGTTGTCCTCTCCGTCACTGGAGGCGGAAGCCGTCATGCGGACGGTCAAGGAGCAGCTTGAGCGAATCGTCAGTCTGGGCAAGATCCTCATGCCGGACGTGATGGTCGTGATTGAAAATCTGGAGGATCCCGGCCGCTTGGCGGACATGGTGGTTTCCAACCTGGGTCTCAAGGTCGAGGTCACGCAGGATGTCCTCGAGGTGGAGGATCCGGTCGCAAGACTGAAGCGAGTCAGCGAGATCCTGGCCAAAGAAGTGGAAGTCCTCTCGATGCAGCAGAAGATCCAGGCTCAAGCGAAAGGCGAGATGGACAAGACCCAACGCGAGTACTTTCTCCGAGAGCAGCTCAAAGCCATCCAGAAAGAACTCGGCGAGCTGGACGAACGGGGCGAGGAAATCGCGGAGTTCCGCAAGCGTATCAAGGAAGCCAAGATGCCGGAGAAGGTGCTCAAGGAAACCGAGAAGCAACTCAAGCGGCTGGAGAAGATGCATCCGGACACGGCCGAGGCGGCCACGGTGCGCACCTATCTGGAATGGATGGTGGAACTGCCCTGGAGCAAGAAGTCCAAAGATAACCTAGACATCAAGGCCGCCGCCAAGGTCCTGGACGAAGATCACTACGATCTCGAGAAGGTCAAGGAGCGAATCCTCGAGTACCTCGCTGTACGGAAGCTCAAGGACAAGATGAAAGGGCCCATCCTCTGCTTCGTCGGCCCGCCCGGAGTCGGGAAAACCTCGTTGGGTAAATCAATCGCGCGGTCTCTGGGGCGTGAGTTCGTGCGGATGAGCCTGGGAGGAGTCCGTGATGAGGCCGAGATCCGTGGTCATCGACGTACCTATGTCGGCGCCCTACCCGGACGCATCATTCAGGGCATCAAACAGGCCGGCACGAACAATCCGGTCTTCATGATGGATGAGGTGGACAAGGTCGGGATGGACTTTCGCGGAGACCCCTCCGCGGCGCTGTTGGAAGTCCTCGATCCAGAACAGAACAATGCCTTCAGCGATCACTACCTCGGCGTGCCCTTTGACCTTAGCGAAGTGATGTTCATCACGACGGCCAATCTCATCGACCCGATCCTCTCGGCGCTGCGCGATCGGATGGAAATCATCGAAATTCCCGGGTACACGGAGGAGGAGAAAATCGGGATCGCCCAGCGCTACCTGATCCCCCGACAACTCAAGGAACATGGCATCACGGAGGAGCACATCCGCATCACGGAGTCGGCCCTGCGTCAGATCGTGTCACACTATACGCGGGAAGCCGGTGTCCGGAATCTGGAGCGGGAAATCGCCAACGTCATGCGCAAGGTGGCGAAGAAAGTCGCCGAAGGCAAGGGTGGGTGTCACACGATCATGCCGACGAACCTCCACAAATCGCTCGGCGTGCCCAAGTTCTTGCCGGAGGCGGAGCAGGAAAAGGACGAGGTCGGATTGGCCACCGGTTTGGCCTGGACGGAGACGGGGGGGGATGTCCTCTACGTCGAGGTCACAGTCATGAAGGGGAAGGGCCAGCTCACCCTCACCGGCCACCTGGGCGACGTCATGAAGGAATCCGCCCAGGCTGCGCTCAGTTACGTGCGCTCGCGTGAAAAGCTACTGGGGATCAGCCCAGACGTCTTCTCTAAGATCGATCTGCACATTCACGTGCCGGCCGGCGCGATCCCCAAGGATGGCCCCTCGGCCGGCATCACGATGGCGACCGCCCTCGCCTCGAGCCTGTCGAATATTCCGGTCCGCCGCGACGTGGCCATGACCGGGGAGATCACGCTACGCGGCAGGGTGCTCCCCGTCGGGGGGCTCAAAGAGAAAATCTTGGCGGCCAAACGGGCGAAGCTCTCGAGCGTCATTCTGCCAAAGCGGAACAAAAAGGATCTCGAAGAGATTCCCAAGCACCTCCTGCGCGACCTGCAGTTTGTCTTTGCCGACACGATGGACGAAGTGATCAGAGCGAGCCTGCGCCGCCCTGCTGCTGCGCGTCGGCCTTCAAAGACGTCCCCCGGCCGACATCGAGCGACTCGACGACGGCGTGCCCGGCAGCCTCAACAGGGCCACGATGGCCGCGCCGTGCGCTCACCACGTCCACGGCCTCTTGCACCCACCGCTACGGCATCATCCTGGAGCCCCGTCACACATTGACATGGCACCCCGATCCTCACCGTTCGTCTCGTCGCGGCTCGATGAGTTCCGGCTCATCCGCGACCTTCACCGCCGCTTTGGACGCATCGGGCCGGCCGTCCTGTGTGGAATCGGGGATGATGCGGCCATCATCAGACCCTCCCCCCGACATCATCTCATCCTGACCACGGACCTGCTCGCGGAAGGCGTCCACTTCGACCTCGGGACCGCGAGGTTCGAGGACGTGGGCTATAAGGCCGGCGTTGCCAACCTCAGCGATATCGCAGCCATGGGCGGAATCCCCCGTTATGTCCTGGTGGCCATCGCCCTTCCGGCCTCCCGCACGCCCGCTGAAGTCGAAGCGTTTTACCAGGGGTTGATGGACGCCTGTCGTCCACACGGGGTTCAGCTCGTAGGAGGCGATACCTCAGCGTCGCTGCGCAACGTGTTCATCAGCCTGACGATGACCGGGAGCGTGGAGCCCGGACGCACGCTCACACGGAGCGGGGCTCGGGTCGGCGATTTCGTCTACGTGACCGGGACGCTGGGCGATTCCCTGGCCGGGCTGATGCTGCTCTCGACCGGCCGGACGCCGCGCAGGGCAGGAGCCGCTGTCCGTAATCGGCTCCTGCTCCAGGGCGATCGCTACCGGCGTACCCTGATGCTCCGGCACCTTCGCCCCACGCCGCGCCTTCGGGAGGGTCGGCTCCTATCCACGCACCGCCTGGCCACAGCAGCGATCGATGTCTCGGACGGTCTCTCAGGGGACCTGGCGCACGTGTGCGAACAAAGCGGGGTGGGAGCCGAAATCGAGGCGGCCGCGCTGCCGCTCTCCCCGGCCTGTCGCGCCTATGCGGCCACGGCAGGGCTAGACCCAGTTGGGATCGCATTGAAGGGCGGAGAAGACTACGAGCTCCTGTTCACCGTTCCGCCGCACAAGCGATCGGCGCTGGAGCGACAGGCCAGAGCAGCCGGGTGCCGATTTTCCCGAATCGGGACCATCCGGCCAAAACAGCTCGGGCTTCGTCTGAGGGAGATCGACGGGGTGTCGCGAAGGCTGCAGGTCCTCAGCTACCGCCACTTTCAGGGCAGCCGGGCGACTCAGCGTGAGGCAGCATGGTCTCACTAGACCAAGTCCGGTCGTACCTGCGACAGGTGCTTCACCTGCAGGAGTCACCCCACCGGACCGCCCTGGCCTTTGCCGTAGGCGCCTTTATCGCATTCTCACCCACCTACGGGCTGCACACGTTGAGCGTGATTTTCTGTACCTGGGCCTTTCGGTTGAACTTCATCGCGGTGATGGCAGGTTCCCTGATCAATAATCCCTGGACCCTGGTGCCGATCCTTGGCGCGACCTTCTGGACTGGATTCTTGCTGCTGGGGACCCCACAAGTACCTTCGTTGAACTGGCAGGCTCTTGACCTGGAGTCACTGTATCGCCACATTCTGCCCTACTTGTTCCCCTTTCTTCTGGGGGCGATCGTCCTGAGCGTCATCAGTGCACTCATCAGCTACCCGGCCGTCTACTGGTTCATCTCACAGTACCGTGCCCGGACCGCCCAGCAGCAAGTCGGCGAGGGGCGGTTGCCACCCGGAACCACCCTGCGCTAAGATAAATCAATTGGCAACCCGCCCACGATCTGGAACACATGAAACTCGAGCCTCCTGCGTTGACAGCCCCTTACGACGGATCGGCACTCATCGCCGACCCAATCCATGAGTACATCACCTTCACTGTCCCCTACACGAAGCCAGACGCGACTGAACAAACCGAAAAGGATCTGATCGACTCTCCCTGGGTTCAGCGATTACGCTACATTTACCAGCTGCAAAGTGCGCGGTGGGTGTATCCCTCGGCGGAACACAGCCGGTTCCAGCATTCCCTAGGTGTGATGCACGTGGCCGGGCGATTCGCACGACACCTCTACCCGTCGCTCGCCAAGGTGGTCCCGGACCTCCCGTCGCTCAATTATATCGAAGAGCTGCTTCGTGTGACCGCCTTAGTGCACGACATCGGCCATGGGCCCTTCTGTCACTTCTTTGACGAGAATTTCCTGGAGACCTTCGGGCTCACCCACGAACGCATCGGCCAAGTCATCATCCGGGAGCATCTCGGCCCGATCATCCGAAAAATCCGCCGAAGCCCGCACGGTCACTTTGACCCCGGGGAGCAGCTCGATCCCGCTCACATCGCCTTCCTGATCTTAAAAGACCCGGACAAGGACAGCACGGCCTATCCCAAGTGGCTGGCGTTTCTCCAGCCCGTGATCGGAGGGATCTACACCGCGGACAACCTGGATTACGTGCTGCGGGATTCCTACATGTGCGGCGTCGCAGTGGGTCCCGTTGATCTGACACGGCTCATCCACTATACCCTGATGACCTCCAGCGGCCTGACCATCCACCGGACCGGGCTTCCCGCGCTGCAGATGTTCCTGAACACCAGGCTGTACCTGTACTCCAACGTGTACTACCATCGGACGACTCGGGCGATCGACATTCATCTACGGGAGATTTTTCACGATACGATGGACTACGTGTTCCCGCACAACCCGCTCGACCGGATGGACGACTATCTGCACTTGACCGACTGGTCCTTGATGGAGACGGTTCGGCACTGGCCCGGCGAGCGAAGCAAGAAGAAGCGTGCGCTCGGCCTGGAGTGGGCTCGCATCCTTGGACGGGACGTCAAGTGGAAGATGGCCTTCAATGCCTTCCTGCCGACACGGGGGGACGAACGTGGACGCACGTTCATGGACCGAAGCGCGATCGAGGACCGCATCAGGCGAGCCCTGCCGCCAGCCCTCAGACGCTTGGAATTCCGCGTGGACATGGCAAACCAGGATCCCCGACCCATCAACTTGCTGAACATGGGCGAGTTTCAGATCTATGTGTACGATCCGGCCACCCACGCCGTCTCGAAGGAAGCACTCAAGGAGTTCTTCGATTACCTCCCCGCTCGGATCATACAATTCCGGATCTTCGCCAAGGACCACCACACCGATGCCACGCTGGCCAAGGTTGCCGAGAAAGTGCTCGGCTCAGATGGACATAGCATCAAGGCAACCGTCTAGAGTGAAGACGACCGCACGCGCGGCCGAACAACGGCGGAAGTGCGGAGCCTTGGTACTGGCCCTGCTCATCGCCGCGGGTCTGTCCGCACTCACGATCCCCTCCTCCAGCTTCGCCGAAATCAAGACCTTGATCACGGAAGCCACCTACCAGTTGGGCGATGGAGAGACCCCGGCGTTCGCAGAAG
>Ga0233416_10000638_pt1 | contig 10796 bp, 10 predicted proteins | sample Sediment_Towuti__2_FD_188638 | JGI IMG/M metagenome (GOLD analysis project Ga0233416, IMG submission 188638) | Sediment microbial communities from Lake Towuti, South Sulawesi, Indonesia - Sediment_Towuti_2014_0_MG | ecosystem: Environmental > Aquatic > Freshwater > Lake > Sediment | place... | reverse complement strand
GCTTCGACGCCGCGGAAGTCGAGAACGATCTCACTGAACTTCTCGAGGTTCGCGAGGAGCCGCCGCGCTTCGGATCGCGAGACGTAGTCGCGTTGCAGGAGCTTGACGAGCACCCGGGTTTTCTGGAACTGGAAGTCGTATTCCTCGGGTGCAAACTCGGCGAAGACATCGGCCAGCCGCCGCCGGGCGCCGCGCTGTACCGAAAAGCGCACCGCGGTGCCGGCGAGAAATCTCGGCCTCGAGACGAACACGTCGTCGCGCGCTCGGCTCCACTCGATCTGGATGCGGTGCGAGCGCAGCACGAAACGGTCTGCCGCTCGCGACGTGAAGAAGATGCCCTCTCCGGAATGCCGCTCGCGCAGCGTGGTGGTCCGGCCCTTCAAAAGCTCGACCAGAGCCGCCTCCTCGTCCGGGAGGTGCAGCTTCGAGGCGATCGAGTGGAACACGCCGATCCCGGGGTCGCGTATCTCGAAGGATGCGGCGCCCGCCTCCAGCCCGAAACGGACCGCACAGCGGTCGGATTCCGAGTGCTCGATCGCGTTGTTCAGCATCTCGGTGAAGGCGTAGTGGACGATCGCTTCGACGTTCGACCGCAGCGCCCGGCGGAGGTTGAGACGCGAGGCGACGTCGTCCCAGACGCGCGCCTCGTCGAGACCCCGCGTCGGCAGCGTGCGCGACACCACGGCGGGCGGGGGCGCGCGCCTCGCGAGGGTGTAGCGAGCGCCACGGGTGGTGCCGGTGCGGACGACCTTCCCGGCATCGATCAGGGCGCGAAGATGAACGCTCAGCGCCTGCCGGCTGATGCCGAGGCGCTCGCGCAGCTCGCCCCCGCTCGCGGACCGGCGCCGGGCGAGACGGGCGAGGATGGTACGGTTCGCGTCCACCCCGAGACCGTCCCAGATTGTCCTGGAATTGTCAACCTTTAGAAATAAAGATTGTCAACTTCCTCTGCCGATTCGTCGGGGATTGTCCCGGAATTGTCAATGCCGGCTGGCCGCGATCGTCAACCCGCGGCGCGCCTCGGCGTCGGCCGACCTCGTGTTCGAGTGGATCGACGACGACGAGGTCCGCGATTCGGCTCGCGCCGCCCTCGTCGTCGCCGGGTAGACCCCCGAACAACCCCCGCCGACCGCCGGCCCGGGTCGGCTTGGACTCCGTCAACCCGCGCTCTGGAATTAGGTGCCTCCGGGGGCCTGCTCAAGTTATAGTTTCGGCCGGCTCGCGCCCGGGCGGGCGCCAAACTCGAAAACCAGGGACCAAAGGGGAACCAGCCGTGCACGCGATGCGGATCCGCCAGAAGGACGGGGTCTTCTACTTCTGCAGCTACCCGGCCAAGGACCTGCTGGCGAAGGTCCGGTTCATCAGCCGTTTCTACGGCGAGGGGGAGGAGATCGGGCCGAGCCGCGTCGCCCACGACGACGACGTCGCCCAGTTCATCTCCCGGATCGAGCGCACCGACGCGGCGTTCCAGCGGGCGCTGTCGCGGGCCAAGGTCAAGCAGCTGCGGAACTTCTACGAGACCGCGGCCAGCCAGCCGCCGATCCCGGGCACGGTCCTGCTCTTCACCCCGGAGCGGCTGCGCTTCCAGGCGACCGGCGGCGACTCGGCGGGGAGCCTCGTGGAGCCGACGTCGCGGTTCCTGATCATCGACGGCCAGCACCGGCTCGCGGCGCTGCACTTCTACCTCAAGGACCGGCCCGACGAGGCCGCGACGATCAGCGTGCCGTGCGTGATCTTCGACGGCCGGACCGAGGACTTCGCGACCGAGATGTTCGTCATCATCAACTCCACGCCCACGCGCATCAACAAGAGTCACCTCGTGGACCTCTACGAGCGCGTGTCGTGGGCGGCGCCCGACCGCAAGTTCGCCGCGCGCTTGGTCGAGCGGCTGTACACCGAGGGCGACAGCCCGCTTCGCTACCGCATCAACCGCCTGGGCGGCCGCAGCCAGCGCGACAAGTGGGTGCTGCAGGCCGAGCTCTTCAACGAGCTGCACCGCTGGGTGCGCGGCAACTGGCGCAGGATCCAGATCGCGGGCGGCAGCTCGAAGGAGCTGCCTCGCTATTACGGCATCATCCGCGACTTCTTCAAGGCCTCCCGCGCCGCCTTCACCGACGCCGCCTGGGGCAAGGACAACTACATGGTCACCAAGCCGGTCACGATCAAGGCGATGGTGCGCGTGTGCGCGGACCTCGCGCGCGACGACGCCGAGCCCGAGGCCGGGCGCCTCGCCCGCTGGGAAGAGCGGCTCGCGCCGTGGTCCGAGCTGGTGCGGCAGTTCAGGGCGGAGGGGTTCTACGAGCGCTTCCCGGCCAAGGGGGAGGTCGAGCGCGTGGCACGCATCCACCGTGATCTGGCCAAGGCCGCGAACATCGAGGTCGGCAAGAAGGCCTGACCCCAGCCGCCCGCTCGCCGGGACCGTGCGGCTCCTGGTCGCGGCCGCGGCTGCGGGCTGCGCCCAGGGCGCCTTCGCCGCGCTGCCCCAGGACATCGAGCTCGACGACGCCTCGTCGCTGCGCCGGGCGATCGAGTCCGGGGCCGCGAACCCCAACACGCGCGTCGTCGCGGCCGGCTACGGCGAGCCCGGCATCCCGATCGTCGCCCTGGCGGCGCGAAACGGGAGCATCAAGGTCATCCGCCTGCTCGTCTCGCTCAAGGCCGATCTCGACGCGAAGACGCCGGTCGGCGAAACCGCAGTCATGCTCGCAAGCTTCGTCCCCGATCCCCCGCCGCCGGGAGGAGGGCCCGACCCTGCGACGCAGCTCGAGGTCGTCCGCGTACTCGTGGAGGCCGGCGCTTCGCTCCAGAACCCCGGCCAGCTGACCGCCGCCGCCTACGCGGCGTACGCGGGCCAGGTCGAGATCCTGCGTTACCTCCTGGACCGCGGCGCTTCCCCCGACGGCGGCGCGACCGGAGACGAGCACCGGGTCCCGACCCCGGTGATGATGGCGGTGATGAAGGGCAACGGCGACGCCGTCCGGCTCCTCCTGGAGCGTGGTGCGAACCCCCGCATCAAGGGCCCTGCGGGCATCGACGCCGTGGGCTTCGCGCAGAAAATGAATCGCACCGCTCTGGTGCCGATGCTCGAGTGCGCCGCCCGCCTCGCCGCGGGGCAGCGGTTCGCCGACGCGTGCCCGCGCCGGTAGCCTCCCGCGCGCCGCACCCGGTGTAGCATCGGCCGGCCGAGCCGCGGGGCCTCCGCCCGGGCCGGCGCAAACCAGCAAGGGACCACCGCCATGACCGCCGGATTCCGCATCCTGCCGATGCCCCAGCGCCCCTCGCGGGCGCTCGTCGCGGCGCTCGCCGAGATGGTGACGCCGCACCTCTCCGACAACATGAGCCGGCTCCGGGCGGCCGGCGCCGCCCTGCGGCCGCTGCACAAGGCCGGCAAGCTCGCCGGCCCGGCGTTCACGGTGAAGGTCGCGCCCGGGGACAACCTGATGGTGCACAAGGCGATCGACATCGCCGAGCCCGGGGACGTGATCGTGGTCGACGCGGGCGGCGTCGTCGAGCAGGCGATCATCGGCGAGATCATGGCGAGCTGGGCCGCGAAGCGCGGGGTCGCCGGCATCGTGATCGACGGCGCGATCCGCGACCTGGGCGCGATCTCGGCTGGAACGTTCCCGGTCTACGCGCGCGGTGTCACGCACCGCGGGCCATACAAGAACGGGCCCGGCGAGATCAACGTTCCGGTCACCATCGGCGGGATGGTGGTGCAGCCGGGCGACATCCTCATCGGCGACGAGGATGGCCTGATCGCGGTTCCGCAGGCGGACGCGGAAGCGGTGCTCGCCGCCGCGCGCGAGCAGAAGAAGAAGGAAGACGCGACGCTCAAGGCGATCGCCGCGGGAAGCATCGACCGGAAGTGGGTCGACGAGACCTTGCGTGCACGTGGGTGCCCACTTTAGTCCGCGCGCAAACGGTGCTTCCGCAGCGCCACATGACGAGGCCGTGACAACGCCGACGCACGGGTGATCCCTGACACGGCGCCGGCGCTGCCCTGCCGGTGCCGTGCCGTTGTTCCTCGCCGGCCATGGCAGAGCCTTCGATGATGACCGCATGCCGGCGCTTCTGACGCTCAGCCTCGTCATCCAGCTCGCCTTCGTCGCGCACGTGTACCGCTCGGGCGCGCCGCGGTACTGGGTGCTCGTCATCCTGGCGCTGCCGGTCGCCGGCTGCCTCGCGTACTGGTTCCTGCAGGTCTTCCCGCGGTTCGCGGACGCGCGGTGGCCGGCGGGCGCTGCGCACGCCCCCGGGCACGTCCACGCCCTGCGCGACAAGGCGGAGCGCCTCGTGCTCTGCGGCAGCGTCGACAACCGCGTCGCGCTCGCCGAGGAGTGCCTCGCCGCCGGGCTGCTGGAGGAGGCGGTCATGCTGTACCGGAGCTCGGCCGCAGGCGCGTACGAGAACGATCCCCACCTCGTCTTCGGGCTGGCGCGCGCCCTGGTCGAGCACGGCGCCTGGGACGACGCGGCCGACGCGGTCGGCCGGCTGCGCCGCGACCATCCCTGCCACCGGGCGAACGAGACCCGCCTGCTCCACGTCCGGGTGCTCGAGTCGACCGGGGAGACCGATGCCGCGCTGGCCGAGTACGACGACCTCGCGCACGCGTTCGTCGGCTTCGAGGCGCGGTACCGGCACGCGCTGCTGCTCGACCGCCTCGGGCGCCGCGACGAGTCGCGCGCCCTCCTCGCCGGGATCGTCGCCCAGGCCCACCTCACGCCCCCGGCGCTCGAATCGGAAGCGCGCTGGGCCAGGCTCGCCCGCGAGCGCCTCGTCTAGCCCACGCCCGCCCCGCCCCTTCGGGGGCAAGTAGAATCGCGGCTCCCCCCAGCGTCCCCTCGCGGAGGAGCCCTTGGATCTCCCGGCCAATTCGTTCAAACGCGCCCTCGCCGCAGGCCAACCCCAGATCGGCCTGTGGCTGTCGCTCTCGAACCACTACAGCGCCGAGGCGTGCGCGGGTTCCGGCTTCGACTGGGTGCTGGTCGACACCGAGCACTCGCCGAACGAGCTGCACATGGTCCTGACCCAGCTGCAGGCGATCGCGCCCTACCCGACGCACCCGATCGTGCGCGTCGCCTGGAACGACACGGTCATCATCAAGCGCGTGCTCGACATCGGCGCGCAGAGCCTCCTCGTGCCGTTCGTCCAGAACGCCGAGGAGGCCCGGGCCGCCGTCGCGGCCGTCCGCTACCCGCCGCGCGGCGTCCGGGGCATGGGCGGCACGACCCGGGCGACGCGGTTCGGCCGGATCAAGGACTACGCGAAGCGCGCGCACGAGGAGACGTGCCTCCTCGTGCAGCTCGAGACGCAGGCCGCGCTCGACAGCCTGGAGGCGATCGCCGCGCTCGACGGCATTGACGGCATCTTCATCGGGCCGGCCGACCTGCACGCCTCGCTCGGCTACCCGGGCGAGACCGCGAACCCCGCGGTGCTGCCGAAGATCGAGGACGCGATCCGGCGCATCCGCGCCTGCGGCAAGGCGCCCGGCATCCTGACCGCCGACGAGAAGCTCGCGCGCCGTTACCTCGAGCTCGGCGCGCTGTTCGTCGCGGTGGGCGCGGACGTCGGCCTGCTCGCCCGCGAGTCGGAGAAGCTGGCCGCCAGGTTCAAGGGATAGGCGCGAATGAAAGAGATCGACATCCTCTCCGTCATCAACATCTACGGCCCCTCGATGGAGCGGCTGGAGCGGGAGTTCACCGTCCACAAGCTCTGGCGGGCCGCGGAGCAGGACCGCCTGCTCGCCGAGGTCGCGCCGCGGATCCGCGGCATCCAGGCGAGCGGCAGCTCGACCGTGACCGCCGACCTGATCGACCGCCTGCCGAAGCTCGAGATCATTTCCTGCTTCGGCGTCGGCTACGACGGCATCGACGTCGCGGCGGCGAAGCGGCGCAAGGTCATCGTCACCAACACGCCCGAGGTCCTGAACGACTGCGTGGCCGATCTCGCGATGGGCCTGCTGATCGCCGCGAGCCGCGGCATCGCCACCGGCGACCGGTTCGTCCGCGCAGGCAAGTGGCTCGCGGGCAACCTGCCGCTGCAGACGAAGGTGAGCGGCAAGCGGCTCGGGATCGTCGGCATGGGGCGGATCGGCCGCGCGATCGCGAAGCGCGCCGCCGGCTTCGACATGCAGATCGCCTACCACACCCGGCGCAAGGTGGCCGAGGTGCCGTACCGGCACTACGAGCGGCTGGTGGACCTCGCCAAGGAGAGCGATTTCCTGCTGCTCATCCTGCCGGGGGGAAAGGAGACCTCGCGTCTGGTGAACGAGGAGGTGCTGCGGGCGCTCGGCCCGAAGGGCATCCTCGTGAACATCGCCCGCGGCTCGGTCGTCGACGAGGCGGCGCTCGTCCGGTGCCTGCAGGAGGGCGCGCTCGGCGGCGCCGCGCTGGACGTCTTCGAGGACGAGCCGAAGGTCCCTGAGGCGCTGGGGAGGATGGACAACGTCGTCCTGACGCCGCACCTCGGCAGCGCCACGCACGAGACCCGGGCGGCGATGGGCAAGCTCACCATCGACAACCTGGTCGCGCACTTCTCCGGCAAGCCCGTCCTCACGCCGGTGCCGTAGCGCCGCCGGGCTTTGCGTTTGATCAAACCCGGGCCGGAACCGCGTGCCAGGATGGGCGTAATCTTGCGCCGCACGATCCTCGGGAGAACACCATGCCCTACAAGACTCTGCTCGTCCACGTCGACACCGGCGCGCGCGCGCCGGTCCGCGTCGAGATCGCCTGCGGTCTCGCGCGCAAGTACGACGCCCATCTCATCGGCCTGCACGCTTTGACGGTCATCAAGCTGCCCGGCTACGCCAGGGCGGCGGTCGAGGGCGGCCTCAAGCTCGAGGCGTTCCAGGCGAAGGCCGCGGCCGAGGCGGCCCGCCAGTCCGAGGCGGTGTTCAACCGCGGGGTCAAGGCCGCCGGGCTCGCGAACACGGAATGGCGCGCCTCGATCGAGGACGTCCTCGAGGTCGCGCCGGTGCACGCCCGCTACGCCGACCTGGTCGTGGTCGGTCAGCCGGGCCCGCAGGACACGAGCGGCGTGGAGCCGGACTTCGTCGAGCGGCTCGTGCTCTCCGCGGGCCGTCCGGTGCTGGTGATCCCCTACGCGGGCAGCTTCTCTACCGTCGGCAAGCGCGTGCTGGTGGCCTGGAACGCGGGCCGCGAGGCGGCGCGCGCGGTGACCGATGCGATCCCGATGCTCCGGGACGCCGAGCGGGTGCACGTGATCGCGTTCAACCCCGTCGGGGCGCCGCACGGCGACGTCCCCGGGGCCGACATCGGGCTCTACCTCGCCCGTCACGGCGTCAAAGTGAACGTCTCCCAGCAGACCGCGGCGGACGTGGACGTCGGCAACCAGCTGCTGTCGCGGGCCGCCGACCTCGACATCGATCTGATCGTGATGGGCGCGTACGGCCACGCACGCCTGAAGGAGCTGATCCTCGGCGGGGTGACCCGGACGGTGTTCGAGTCGATGACCGTGCCGGTGCTGATGTCGCACTGACGGCGTCGGCCCGGATCAGCGCCGCGCGGCCCGCTCCCCGACGAACGCTTCGAGCGCCGCCGCGACGCGCCCGAACAGCTCGCGCCAGTCGTCGAGCCGCACCTGCCTGAAGAGCCGCGCGGTCGGATACCACGGCGAGTCCTCGCGCCCGAGCAGCCAGCGAAAGTCCGGAACGAGCGGCAGCGCGATCCACACCGGGCGGCCGAGCGCGCCGGCAAGATGCGCGATCACCGTGTCGCAGGTGACGACGAGGTCGAGCGCCTCGATCAACGCCGCCGATTCCTCGAAGGCGAGCGGCGCGGACTCCAGGGTGCCCGTCGGCTCGATCGCGTTCAGCACTTCGGGGGCGCGCTCCCCGGTCTGCAGGCTCACCAGCCTGACGCCGGGCAATGCCGCGAGCACCTCGAAGCGCTCCGGCGGGATCGAGCGGTGGCAGTCCTGCGGATGCTTCGGATTGCCGCGCCATCCGATGCCGACCTTGACTCCGGGGTACACCCCGAGCGCCGCGCGCCACCGGTCACGGCGGGCGGCATCGGCCGCGAGGTAGGGCACCGCCGCCGGGATCGCCGCTTCGTCGAACACGCCCAGCGCGCCCGGCAGGCTGGCGAGCGCGATCTGGAAGTCGCAGCGCGGCAGCCGCACGCCGCGGGGAACGACGGCGCGCACCCCGGGCATGCGGGCGAGCAGCGCAGCGAGCGCCGGCTGGCACTCGATCACCACGTTCGCTCCGACGCGGCTCAGGATCGGCGCGAACCGCGCGAACTGGAGCGTGTCGCCGAAGCCCTGCTCGGCGCGCAGGCAGATCGTCCGGCCGGCGAGTGGCGCAGCGCCGTCCCAGACGGGGACGTCGAGCCGCGGGATCGCCACGCCGGGGAGCCGCCAGCGCCACTGGTACTCGGGCCAGCCGCGCCGGAAGTCGCCCCGCAGCAGCCGGAGCTGCGCGCGGTTCGCGTGGGCGCTCGCGAACTCCGGCGCGAGCCCGAGCGCGCGGTCGAACTCCGCCTCGGCTTCGTCGAGCCGCCCCTGCAGCTCGAGCGCGAGCCCGAGGTTGTTGTGCGCCTCGGCGTAGTCCGGGCGACGCACGAGCGCGTCGCGGTAGGCGCGCTCGGCGAGCTTCTGCTGCCCGCCCGCGGCGAGCGCGAGCCCGCGATTGCAGTGCGCGCCGGGCCAGTCGGACTGCAGCGCGAGCGCGCGGTCGTAGGCGGCGACCGCATCGCCGAGCCGCCCGAGCTCCCGCAGCGCGTTGCCGAGGTTGTAGTGGGCTTCCGCGTACTTGGCGTCGAGCCGCAGCGCCTCGCCGTAGTGCGCGAGCGCCCGGTCGAAGAGCCGCTGCTCGGCGAACGCTACCGCAAGGTTGTTGTGGGCCTGGGGGTTGCCGGGGGCCAGCGCGAGCGACTGCTCGTAGCTCGCCGCCGCCTCGGCGAAGCGGCCCGCCTGCATGAGGGCGTTCCCGCGCCCGAAATGGACGTCGGCGCCGGGAGGAACGGCCATCTGGCCGGTGCGCTTGCGCGCGCCGCGGAGGCTATGCGCGCGGTGCCGGCGTTGCGCCCGGACGCGCCCGATCGAGGACCGTCATCGCCGACGAGACGATGCTCGCCACGTCCGCGAGGTTCGACGGCACGATGAGCGTGTTGCCGGCCTTGGCGAGGTTGCCGAACGCCTGGATGTACAGCTCCGCGACCTTCAGGTTCGCCGCGGTCTGGCCGCCGGGCGTGCCGATCGCTTCGGCGACCGTCCGCACCGCGGCGGCGGTCGCCTCGGCCACGACGCGCAGCGCCGTGGCCTCGCCCTGCGCCTTGTTGATCGCCGCGGTCTTCTCGCCCTCGGACTTCAGCACCGCCGCCTGCTTCAGGCCCTCGGCGATGTTGATCTCCTGCTGCCGTTCGCCCTCGGACTTGGCGACCACCGCGCGCCGCTCGCGCTCGGCGGTGATCTGCTGCTGCATCGAGCGCAGGATCGCTTCGGGCGGCGTCAGGTTCTTCACCTCGTAGCGCAGGACCTTCACGCCCCAGGAGCGCCCCGCCTCGTCGAGCACCGACACGATCTGCCGGTTGATCGTCTCGCGCGACTCGAGCGTGCGGTCGAGCTCCATCTTGCCGACCTCGGCGCGCAGCGTCGTCTGCGCGAGCTGGGTGATCGCGAGCAGGTAGTCGGAGGTGCCGTAGGAGGCGCGCTGCGGGTCGGTCACCTGGTAGTAGACGATGCCGTCGACCGCGAGCTGGGTGTTGTCCTTGGTGATGCAGACCTGCTCCGGCACGTCGAACGGCACCTCCTTCAGCGAGTGCTTGTAGGCGATGCGGTCGAAGAACGGGATGATGATGTTCAGCCCCGGCTCGAGGACCTCGTGGAAGCGCCCGAGCCGCTCGACCACCCATGCGTGCTGCTGCGGCACCACGCGCACGCCCTCGATGACGAACGCGATGACGAACGCGAGGATCGCGACGCCGATCGAGAAGGGCCCGAGGCCCTTCCAGGCGAACGCGAGCACCGAGACGATGAGTGCGACGATCAGCTTCAAGAGCATGCTGGTCTCCTTCGAAGCGGGATGCTCGGGGGCGGGCGCGGTGCCAGCCGGCGCGGCGCGTCGCCCCCGGAGGGTGCGGACCTTCTCGCGGACCTGTTCGCGGGTCGGCCGTTCGCCCTGGGCCATCTTGAAGAGCGCCCGGACGAGGTCCTCGGGGCCGTGGGGCGGTTGCTGGTTCGCCATGCGTCAGGCGACCTTCTGCTTGGCGACGCGCAGCGTGTTGCCCTCCGCGGCGCGGATGTAGAACACCTCGCCTGCCTCGCCGCGGAAGTCGCCTTCGACGATCGCGTCCCACAGCGCGTCGCGGTACTTGACGCGCGCGAGGCGGTCCTCGCGGTTCACCCACGAGTCGAGCGTGACCGGCTGGCCGATGTCGAGCCCCGGCACCGGGCGAGCCGTGAGCGCCTGCTTGCGGGCGCGGATCCAGAGGATCCCGGCGATCGCGATCACGCCGGCGACCATCACCTGCATGAGGAACGTGCCGCCGCCGTAGGCGACCGCCGCGGCGACGAGCGCCGCAATGCCGAGGACGAGGAGGTAGAACGTGCCGGTGAGGAGCTCGGCGACGATGAGCGCGATTCCGGCGATCAGCCAGGCGAGAGAAGCATCCATTGCGTGCCGCACCCTCCCAGGAAAAAAACGGCGCGCGGATCATACTCCAAGGGGCGCGGCGGACAGCGGTCGGAGAAGGCCGGAAAGAGAAGCGCGACACGCTCCGCGCCACGAACCGCCCGGAAACATGCCCGGTCCGTGATATTGGGCTTACTGGAAAAGA
>Ga0233416_10000637_pt1 | contig 10803 bp, 13 predicted proteins | sample Sediment_Towuti__2_FD_188638 | JGI IMG/M metagenome (GOLD analysis project Ga0233416, IMG submission 188638) | Sediment microbial communities from Lake Towuti, South Sulawesi, Indonesia - Sediment_Towuti_2014_0_MG | ecosystem: Environmental > Aquatic > Freshwater > Lake > Sediment | place... | reverse complement strand
TGACCGTTTCCGTGGGCACCACTCTGGAAGAGGCCGAGCGTATTTTGCAACGGCATCGCATCGAGAAATTGCTGGTCGTGGATAAAGAGTTCAACCTCAAGGGCCTGATTACGGTCAAAGACATTCGGAAAAAGCTGGAGTTCCCCAACGCGGCAAAGGACCAGCACGGCCGACTGCGGGTTGGCGCGGCCATCGGCGCCACGGGCGATTTTCTCGAGCGGGCGCAGGAACTCTCGCAGGCCAACCTGGATTTGCTGGCCATCGACACGGCGCACGGTCACTCCACACGGGTGATGGAGGCCGTCCAGGCCGTCAAAGGCAAGCTGCCGGAGATGCAGCTCGTCGCCGGAAACGTTGGCACCTACCAGGGCGCGAAAGACCTTATCGCACTGGGGATTGATGGCCTGAAGGTGGGCATCGGCCCCGGTTCAATCTGCACGACACGGGTCGTGACCGGCGCGGGTGTACCGCAAATCACCGCCATTCTCGAAGCATCGCGTGCCGCCGCCAGTTCCGGTGTGCCGTTAATCGCCGACGGCGGCATCAAATACTCGGGCGATATCTCCAAAGCGATTGCCGCGGGGGCAGCTTGCGTGATGGTCGGCAGCCTGCTGGCGGGAACTGAAGAATCCCCCGGCGAGACCATCCTCTACCAGGGGCGCACCTACAAGTCGTACCGGGGCATGGGTTCGTTGGGAGCAATGGAGGCTGGTTCGGCGGACCGCTACGCGCAGGAAGGCGCGGAGCGCGGCAAGTCCGTGCCCGAGGGAGTGGAAGGACGCGTTTCCTACAAAGGACCTCTGGCGGCGCTGGTGGAGCAGTTGATTGGCGGTTTGCGCAGCGGGATGGGCTACTGTGGCGTGGCCAATCTCAAGGAATTGCAGGAGCGCGCGCGGTTTGTGCGCATTACTGCTGCTGGCCTGCGAGAAAGCCACGTCCACGACGTGATCATCACCCGCGAGGCGCCCAATTACCGAGTGGAATAAAGAGGGCCACGACATGGTTCCCGCGCCGGTGAAGCCTCTCATCACCGTGGAGCTGCTGAATCAGGTGGATATCCGCACCGGCACGATTGAGCAGGTGGAGGACGTTCCCGGTTCTGACCGTCTGGTCCGACTCCGTGTGCAGTTCGGCGATCATACGCGAACGATTCTGGCAGGCTTGAAGCGTGAACGCTCCAATCCCCAGGAAATCGAGGGCAAGCAGGCTCTGTTTGTCGTCAATCTTGCGCCGCGACGGATGCTGGGTCACGTCTCCGAAGGCATGCTTCTAGACTTAGGCTACCACGACGGCATTTGTCCGGTGCTGGCCGTCCCAGAGTCCCGGGTACCCAACCGGACGCGGGCCGCCTGAGATGGGTTGGATACGGCGCTGGGGCTGGGTGCTGCTCCTGCTCGGGCTGATCTGGGTCCTCTCCACGCTTTCCTTCAGCGCGGATTCCACCAGCCGCGTGTTCATTCCCTCCCTGCGCAAACTGTTCCCCGGCCTGACCGGGCAGGAGCTACAGCAGGTGCATTATCTGATTCGCAAGCTGGCCCACGTGTGTGTTTATTTTGTGCTGAGCCTGATTCTGTTTCGGGCTTTCAATCGCGGTCGGCAGGAATGGCACTTCACTTCCTCGCTGGCGGCGATGGGCCTGGTGCTTCTGATCGCCTTTCTTGACGAGTTGCACCAGTGGTTTGTTCCGGGTCGCGGGTCCTCCTTCAAAGATGTCATCCTCGACTCGCTGGCAGCCGCGCTCGCGCAAATCCTTGTATGGTTTCGTTCTCACCGCAGGCCCTTAAAGAACGCAGCAGGAGCGCCCCCAAGCCAAACTTTGGCAGGACGAGATCGTGGAGGAACGAATGGCTGAGAACCTCGTCAGGCGATGCGCTCTCTTGCTGGTCATTCTGCTTTCGGGAGCTGGTGCAACCTCGGCAGCAGAAGCCCTGGAGTACGAGCTGCGCTTTGACCGCCCCAACTCGCATCTGCTTTCCATCTGTATTCGCGCTACTGACCTGCGCGGCCCAGCCGTGGAATTCGCCATGCCGGCCTGGGCGCCCGGCGCGTATCGCATCAGCGATTTCGCGATGATGGTGCAGGAGGTCAACGCCACCGGTTCTGACGGGCGTCCCCTTGCCTGGCGCAAGACCGACAAGCAGACCTGGCGCGTCGAGCTGCTCGGTTCGACCATTATGACCCTGTGTTACAAGCTGTATGGCAACTCCTATTCCCATACCTCCGTGCAGTATGACGACCGCCATGCCCAGCTCGCCGGCCCGGCAACGTGGATATACCTGGTCGGAGGAAAGGGCCGGCCGGTGCGGCTCCGCATCCACGTTCCCGCCGGATGGCGCGTGGCCACGGGCCTGGCACGGGCCGGCGAGAACGTTTTTACCGCCCCGGACTACGACTGGCTGGCCGATTCCCCCATCGAGATTTCCGACTTTCGTGAACAAACGTTTGTCGTTGCCGGCACGACCTATCACGTGGTGGTTCACGATGTTCTCGGCAAGGAGGACTTTTCGCAGTTTACTGCGGACACAAGAAGGATTGTCGAAGCCATCGTGCCCTGGTTCTCCGCTGTCTCCTCGCAGGACGGCCGCCAGGCGCCCTTCGACGCGTATTGGTTTCTAATTCATGTCCAGCCAGGCGGAACGGGCGGGCTGGAGCATCTGAATTCGACCCAGCTCAGCTTTTCCTCGGATTGGAGCAGCCGGCAACCGGCGGGGCGGTATGGCACGGACTACGATCTGAAACTTTTTGTCGCTGCTCATGAGTTTTACCATGCCTGGAATGTGAAGCGGCTGCGGCCTCGGCCTCTCGGGCCGTTTGATTACTCGCGAGAGGTGTATACCCCTTTGCTCTGGCACGCCGAAGGAATCACCAGTTATTACGGGCAGTTGGCGCTGGTGCGCACAGGCCTGATGAGCCCGGAGTCCTACCTCGACTCCATCGGACAACTGATCACAGAAGTCGAAAGCGGGCCGGGGCGTAGCCTGCGCAGTCTCGAGGAGACGAGTTGGGACGCGTGGTTCCGATTCACAGGCGGCCCGGTGGAAAATGACCAGGCCAATACCCTGTTCTCCTACTACGACGGCGGACAGGTCATGGGCCACCTGCTGGATTTCGCCGTTCGCCAGGCCACCAACAATGAGAGGTCGCTCGACGACGTGATGCGCCTTCTCTACCAGCGTTTTGCCCTGCCCAAGGCTGGTTTCGAGCCGAGCGATCTGATCCGGGCTGTTTCTGAAGTCGCGGGAAAGGATCTGAGCGACTTTTTCCGCCGTTATGTCGCGGGCAGGGAGGTTCCACCCTACCAAGAGTTCTTTGCGCATGCCGGCATTCAGGTGGAAAGACGGACGGACGCCGACTTGCCGTGGATCGGCGCTTCGTGGCAGCGCAACGAGCAGGGACGGGCCCGCATCCTGAACATTCGACCGGGCGGTCCGGCCCTGGCAGCCAACCTGGATCGCGGTGACGTAGTATTCGAGGTGAACGGGAAAGGAATAAACGCTGAAGAATTCCGAAAAGTCCTTGCCGGCACGCGCCCCGGGGATACGGTTCGCCTCAGGGTGAACCATCAAGGGGAACTGCGTGAACTGGAGCTCAAGATGGGCGCAGACCCCGACGTGACTTACACGCTTGCGCCCATGGACTCCATGAGCGAATCGCAACGAAAGGTGTATCGGGACTGGTTGGGATTGCGGTAGATCTGCTTTCCGGGCGCGCCGACCGTCAAGGCATCTTCGGATGGCCCTCACGCCGCCAAGAGCTACGCGGTGGCCTTTTCTTCCTTCGTTTCTTTTGTTTCTTTTGCCTCTGCGGGCGCTTCCCTGGCGCGGGCGCGCTCCTTCTTTTCCTTCTTCTTGAGCTTGTAGCCAACCAGTTCAAGGATGGCAAGTTGCGCGCCATCGCCGATTCGCCAGCCGGAATGGATGATCCGCGTGTAGCCGCCTGTACGGTCAGCAAAGCGCGGGGCCACGTCGTTGAAGAGCTTCTGAGTTACACCGGGAGACATCAGAAAACCAGCAGCCTGACGACGGGCATGGAGGGAATCGCGCTTGCCGAGTGTAATCATCTGGTCCACGAGGCGTCGTGCGGCCTTGGCACGGGTCAGGGTCGTGGTAATGCGCTCGCGCTCGATGACGTTGGTCACCAGGTTGCGCAGAGTGGCTCGGCGGTGTGCCGGGTTGCGCCCGAGCTTGGAGCCAGCCTTTAGGTGTCGCATGGTCTTCTCCCGAGCAGCTAAATCTCGGCCGTCTCCTCAGCGGGGGGCGGCGCAGTCTGGCTGGGCAGAGGAGGCCAGATAATGCGCCCGTGCTCGTCGAACTTCATCCCCAGGCCGAGGCCCATCTTGTGCAGGATCTCCTTGATTTCGCTGAGGGATTTGCGGCCGAAGTTCTTCGTCTTCAGCATTTCATTTTCGGTTTTTTGCACCAGCTCGCGAATCGTCTGAATGTTGGCATTCTTCAGGCAGTTATAAGAGCGCACGGAAAGTTCCAACTCTTCCACGGAACGGTCCAGGTGCTCCATCCGCGGGTCGCTGGAGGATTCGACAGCTTCCTCGGCAATCTCCGGCTGCTCTTCGAAGTTGATGAAGATGCTCATGTGGTCCTTCACCAGCTTGGAGGCCAGCCCGATGGCGTCCTGCGGGGTGACAGCCCCGTTGGTCCAGACTTCCAGCAACAGCTTTTCGTAGTCAGTCATCTGGCCCAGGCGCGCCGCCTCGACGGCGTAGTTCACCTTGCGCACCGGGGAGTGCACCGAGTCCACGGGAATGTAGCCGATGGGCAGGTCTTCGTCGAAGTTTCGGTCAGCAGCGATGTAGCCACGGCCGTTCTTGACGCGCATTTCCATCTGCAGCTTACCGCCCTCGCTGACCGTGGCGATGTACACGGCCTTGTCGAGAACAGCCAGGTCGGCGTCTTCCTCGATCATGGCCGACGTGACCACTCCGGGATTCTCCACATTCAGGTAAATGGTCTTCGGCTGGTCGCTGGACAGCTTCAGTGGCACCTGCTTGAGGTTCAAGATGATGTCGGTGGCGTCTTCCACGACTCCCGGGATTGAGGAAAACTCATGAAGCACACCCTCGATTTTTACCGCTGTGATCGCGGCCCCCTCAATCGAACTGAGCAGCGCCCGCCGCAGAGCGTTCCCGACGGTGGTGCCCCAGCCGCGCTCGAAGGGTTGCGCGGAGAACTTGCCAAACTTGTCTGTCAGGGTTTCCAGTTCCGCTGCCAGCCGCTTGGGTTTCTGAAAGCCTTTCCACATCATGGGCTACCTTCCTTTCCGGCGATGCCGGAGCCTGCTAAGAAATCCGGTTCAGCTCGCTACTTGGAGTACAGCTCGACAATCAGTTGCTCCGTGATCGGCGGCGTCTGCACGTCTTCGCGCTTGGGCAAAGCCACCACGCGGGCCTTGAAGTTGTCCCGGTCCAGTTCAAGCCACGGCACGGTATTGTGGCTCTGGGCCAGGTTGCGCGCTTCCAGCACCATCGTGTTCTGGTGCATCTTCTCCTTGATGGCGATTTCGTCGCCGACGTTGACAAGATATGAAGGTATGTTCACCTTCTTGGCGCTCACGCGGACGTGCCCGTGCAGCACCAGTTGCCGTGCCTGTGCCCGCGAGCTGGCCAGGCCGATGCGCCAGACCACGTTGTCCAGCCGTCGCTCGAGCATGACGATCAGGTTTTCTCCGGTCGGCCCTTTGGCCCGTGTGGCTTTCTCAATGTAGGTGCGGAACTGCCGCTCCAGCAGCCCGTAGGTACGCTTCACCTTCTGTTTCTCGCGTAGTTGCAGACCGTAACCGGCCAGTTTCTTGGCCCGGCGGGCCTGACCGTGCTGGCCGGGAATGAAGTTGCGCTTTTCGATCGCGCATTTTTCCGTAAAACACCGCAGGCCTTTCAGGAAGAGTTTTTGCCCTTCCCTCCGGCACAAGCGGCAAACTGCTTCACGATGACGTGCCAATTGCTTTTCTCCTTTGGTTCAACTGCCTAAAACACTCCTGCCGGGCCCCGGCGCAGTTACACGCGCCGGCGCTTGGGCGGCCGACACCCGTTGTGCGGGATGGGCGTCACGTCCTTGATGTGGACGATGTGCAACCCCGCCGCTGCCAGCGCACGAACAGCCGACTCGCGTCCTGAACCCGGCCCTTTCACGCGCACCTCGATGGACTTCATCCCGTACTGATCGCGAGCCACACCCGCGGCGGTCACCGATGCCTGTTGCGCCGCATACGGCGTGCCTTTCCGCGAGCCCTTGAAGCCCACCGCCCCGGCCGAAGACCAGCAAATCGCGCGGCCGTCCGGGTCGGTAATGGTGATCGCCGTGTTGTTAAACGTGGCCTGGATGTGCGCCACACCGTGCGGCACCACGCGCCGTTCCCGCTTCTTCTTGAACTCTTTCTTCCGCTTAGCCGGTTTCGCTGGCGCTGCCGGTGCGGCGGCATCCTGCCCGGGTTCTTTGGCCATGTTCTCCTCTCCGTTAGCCCTTCTTGCCGATGACCTTCTTCTTCTGCGCGATGGCGCCCTTGCGCGGCCCCTTGCGCGTGCGCGCGTTGGTGTGCGTCCGCTGGCCGCGCACCGGCAGGTTGCGCCGGTGGCGCAGCCCGCGGTAGCACTGGATCTCGATGAGCCGCCGGATGTTCATCTGCATTTCTTTGCGCAGATCGCCTTCCACGCGCCCCTCGGCCTCGATCGCCTGGCGCACCTTGTTCACTTCGTCTTCGGTCAGGTCCTTAATCTTCTTCGTGGACTCCACAGCCGCCTTCGCGCACAGTCTGCGGGCGCGTTCGAAGCCGATCCCGTAGATCGAAGTCAGGCCGACCCACAAGCGTTTCTGCGGCGGCAGGTCCACACCGGCAATGCGTGCCATCGTTTCTCCTCGTCTCTTCCCGGGCAGCCCGCTCCGGCTACCCCTGGCGCTGCTTGTGCTTGGGATTGCTGCAAATCACCCGCACGACGCCGCGCCGATGAATCACCTTGCACTTGTCACAAATCTTTTTCACCGATGAGCGTACTTTCATCTCCAAACTCCTGCCGATCTCCCGCCGCCCGCGCTACTTGTAGCGGTATACGATCCGCCCGCGCGTCAGGTCGTACGGTGAAAGCTCCACGGCAACCTTGTCGCCAGCCAAGATGCGGATAAAATTCTTGCGCATCTTTCCCGAAATATGCGCCAGAACCTGGTGCTTATTCTCCAGCTCGACGCGAAACATGGCGTTCGGCAGCGGCTCGATCACCGTGGCCATCACCTCGATGGCATCCTCTTTCGGATTGCCAGCGTCCTTCTTCTTCTCTTCCCGGTTTGGCCTGTTCCTCATGCGCTCCCGACTACTACCAGGATGGTCCCGACGATTCCCGCGGCCGGGTCAGAATCCAAGGTCCGTTCGAGGTGACCGCCACGGTGTGCTCAAAGTGGGCTGAAAAACTGCCATCGGCCGTCACTGCCGTCCACTTGTCGTCCAGCACACGCACGGCCGGACTGCCGGCGTTGACCATCGGCTCGATGGCCAGCACCATGCCCTCCTGCAGACGGGGACCGTGCCCGGGTTCCCCGTAGTTGGGCAGTTGCGGCTCCTCGTGCATCTTCGTGCCGATCCCGTGACCGACAAACTCACGCACCACTGAGAACCCGTTCTGCTCAACCCACTGCTGCACGGCGGCAGAAATATCACTCAGGCGGTTACCCGCGCGCACCTGGTTGATCGCTCGGTCCAGCGATTCCCTGGTCACCCGCAACAACTTTTCCAACTCCGGCCGTATCGTGCCCACCGGCAGGGTGACCGCCGCATCGCCGAAATAACCCTCGAATTCGGCGCCATAGTCAATCGAGACGATGTCGCCCTCGCGCAGCTTGCGCGACGCCGAGGGAATCCCGTGCACCACCTCCTGGTTCACCGACGTGCATAGCACGCACGGATAACCCAGGTAGCCTTTGAACGCCGGCCGCGCGTTCAACTCAGCGCTGCGCCGCTCGGCAAATCCTTCCAGATCCATCGTGGAGATGCCCGGGCGAACCATCTCCCGCAAACCACTGAGCACTTCCCACACGACCAATCCCGTGCGGTGCATCATGGCCAGTTCGCGGCCGGATTTCAGAACGATGCTCATTGCGCTTTGGCCAGCAGCTCCAGGAGCGTGCGGGTCACGCCCTCGGGGCCCTGCATGCCGTTCAAATCCTCGAGTAGATTCTGCCGCCGGTAGTACTCGACCAGCGGCCGAGTCTGCCGGTCGTAAGCCGCCAGTCGCTCCGTAATGACGTCTTCCCGATCGTCGGCGCGTTGTTCGAGCTCGCCGCCGTCGTTGTCACAGCGCCCGGGGACTCGCGGCGGGCGGTCATAAACGTTGTAAATCTCGCCGCCGACCTTGCACGTTCGCCGGCCGGTCATCCGCTTGAACAATTGCTCCCGGTCCACCACGAAGTGAATCACCCGCGGCGCTCCGAACGACAGGCCATGCAGAATCTCCGTCAAGCGCTCAGCCTGGTTCAACGTTCGCGGAAAACCGTCGAACACGAACCCGTTGCGGCAATCCACGCGGCTCAGCCGTTCCTTCACCATTCCCAGCACAATCTCGTCCGGCACCAGCTCTCCGCGCTCCATGATCGGCCGAGCGCGGTTGCCGAGGTCCGTACCGCGACTCACGTGGTCGCGAAACATGTCTCCGGTGGAGAGGTGCGGCACGCCGTACATCCCGGCGACAATCTTTGCCTGCGTTCCTTTCCCCGCCCCCGGCGGCCCCAGAAAAATCACCGCACGGTTCAGGAGCCGTGGCGGAGCAGAAGCACCGCTAGCCACGGCGGCCCCGCAGCCTCCCCTTGCGCACAAAACCTTCGTAGTGGCGCATCACCAATTGCGCCTCAACCTGCTGCACCGTATCCATGGCCACACCCACGACAATCAGCAAGGACGTCCCACCGAAATAGAAGGTGACGTTCAACCCGTTCAAAATCCAGGGGGCCAGGTTGGCGTCAAACCAGCCCCCGCCCAGCCACGCCGGCAGGTGATGCAGCTTGACCCCGGCAATCATCCACTCCGGGATCAAGCAGACCAGCGCCAGATAACAGCCGCCCACAAACGTCAGCCGGCGCAGAATCTTGCTGATGTACTCGGAGGTGTTCCGTCCGGGGCGGATGCCGGGAACAAAGCCGCCGTACTTGCGCATGTTGTCGGCCAGCTCGGTGGGGTTGAACACAATCCCCACATAGAAAAACGCAAACAGCAAAATCAGCGAGACATAAATCAGCGTATACAGCGGCTCGCCCCAGGCCAGATTCTTGGCCACATCGTTCAGGAACTTGTTCTTGCTGCCAAAAAACAGGTCAATGGTGCCCGGAAAGGTCAGCAAGGAGCTGGCAAATATCGGTGGGATCACACCGCCCGAATTCACGCGCAGCGGCAAATAGGTCATCTGCCCGCCCATGACGCGCCGTCCCACGACGCGCTTGGCGTATTGCACCGGGATGCGCCGTTGGCCGCCCTCCACCAACACAATGAAGCCGACCACCACAACCATCAGCGCCACCAGGACCAAGATGGCTAGGGCGGTGAAGTTGCCCCACTGGTTGGTCTGAACCTTGTCCCACAGATCGCGGATGGCGCCCGGCAGGCCGACCACGATCCCCGCAAAAATAATCAACGACATCCCGTTGCCGATGCCCCGTTCGCTGATCTGCTCGCCCAGCCACATGATGAAGGCCGTGCCGGTGGTCAGCGTGAGCATGGTCATCAGCGTGAACCCGATGCCCGGGTTATAGACCAGCGACTGTCCCTCTTGGCCAGTGCGCTGCAAGGTCTGCGCAATCGTGAACGATTGGATGGCCGCCAGCACGACCGTCAGGTAGCGCGTGTACTGGGTGATCTTCCTGCGGCCGAGCTCTCCTTCCTTCTGCAGCCGTTCGAGGTACGGCAGGACCACGGTCATCAACTGCAGGATGATGGACGCGGTGATGTAGGGCATGATGCCCAGAGCAAAGATGGTCAGCCGTCGAAAATTGCCGCCGCTGAACAGGTCAATGATGCCCAGCACCGACCCGCGGCCCTGCTCGAAAAGCTGCTGCAGCAGGTCGGTGTTAATCCCCGGGGTAGGGATGTGCGCGCCGATGCGGTACACGGCCAGCAGCGCCAGCGTGAACAGCACCCGTTTGCGCAGGTCCGGCACGCGGAAAATGTTGGCCACGGCTTGGAAGAACCGGTTCATGACAAGACTTCGGTTTTGCCTCCAGCGCGGGCAATCTTTTCCTGTGCGGACTTGCTGAATGCCTGGGCCTGGACGGTGAGCGCCACTTTGACTTCGCCATCCCCCAAAATCTTCACCGGCCCACCGGAACGAACAATTCCCTGGGCCCGCAGGGTATCCGGGGTGACGGTTTCGCCGGTCGCAAACCCGCCGAGCGCGCCGACGTTTACGACCGCGAAGTCCGTCCCGAACGGATTGTGAAACCCGCGCTTGGGTATCCGCCGGTGCAGCGGCATCTGGCCACCCTCAAAGCCCGGCCGGCGAGAATATCCCTTGCGGGATTTTTGTCCCTTATTGCCCTTCCCGGCAGTCTTGCCGAGCTTCGAGCCGATGCCCCGGCCAACGCGCACCTTGCGGTGGCGCGAACCACGCGGCGGCTTCAAATTGGACAGATGAACAGCCATCGTCTCCTCTTTACTCGCTGACTTCCACCAGGTGCCGCACTTTCAGAATCATGCCGCGAATCGCCGGCGTATCCTGCCGCTCAACGACCTGGTTCATCTTGCGCAGACCCAACCCCCGGATGGTCTGGCGCATCCCGCGCGGGCAGCCGATGAAACTGCGCACCCACTTGATCCTCA
>Ga0233416_10000636_pt1 | contig 10817 bp, 11 predicted proteins | sample Sediment_Towuti__2_FD_188638 | JGI IMG/M metagenome (GOLD analysis project Ga0233416, IMG submission 188638) | Sediment microbial communities from Lake Towuti, South Sulawesi, Indonesia - Sediment_Towuti_2014_0_MG | ecosystem: Environmental > Aquatic > Freshwater > Lake > Sediment | place... | reverse complement strand
ATAGGCTTTAAACCTTTGCTTGCATCTTTAAGAGTCCTTGAACTCCTCTCTGAGATAAAGATTGCCTTGCTTCCTGAATCCTGGATAAGATTCCTTACCTCCTCTACACTCAGCTGGATGTCTATTGGCACAGCAACAGCACCTAAGAAGGATATCCCAAGATAGACGATTCCCCATTCGGGACGACCTTCTAAAAAAATTGCTGCCCTATCTCCTTGTTGAATGCCCTTATGAGAAAGAAAGGAGGCAATAGATTTAGATGAAGAAAGAATCTCTTCATAGGTGTATCCTTTTCCTTCCATTTCAAGTGGAATCAATTTTGGATTTTTCCTCGAGATCTCCTCGACAGCTTGAAGTATATTAACCGGACTTGACATTAGGCCCACCACCTCTAACTGATTTAAGTAATATCATACCAATGAGAAAGAAAGCAGCTATTGAAAGAATTGCTGGTCTCTGGCTTCCAAATGTAGCGGATATCTGACCAAAGATAAGAGGACCTGCTATAGCAGATGACTTCCCGACCATTGAATATACCCCAAAATATTCTGCCTCTTTTCCTTCGGGAATAAACTGTGTATAGAATGCCCTTGTAGCTGCCTGAACAGTGCCTACTCCGAGTCCTGCAAATGATGCCAGTGCCCAGAACTGGGTTTTTGTTTGAATAAAAAAGGCAGTAACCGCAACAGATGTCCACATAAGCAGAGAGAGTATAACAACCTTCTTAGGTCCCCATGTATCGATTGGCCTCGCCATAACAAAGGCACCGATGAGAGCTGAGGCTTGTACAATAGAATAAAGGATTATAAGCTCAAGGGGTTTAAACCCAAAGGTGGTAGCAGCAAATATACTTGAAAATACTATTACCGTATTAACTCCATCCTCATATATAAGATAAGAAATTAAAAATTTTCGTGGATCTCTTCTCCTCCATATCTCTTGTAATGTGCTCATTGTATATTTGAAACCTCTCACTCCTGCTTGAATCAGAGAAAATTTACTTTTGATATCTGATGGTAGAAAAATGAAGGCAGGCATTGAAAAAAACATAAAGAAAGCAGCAACCATAAGCCAAGTTGCATTGAACTGATCTCTCATGACCAAAGGAAAAGCAAAGAGTAGGGAAAGCATAGAACCTAAATAACCAGTGCCAAATCCCCACGCAGAAACCCGTCCTTGATATTCCTGTGGAACTATCCGTGGAAGAAAGGAATTATAGAAGACAAGTCCTCCCTCCATACCGAGATTGGCTAAGGCTATAAGTGCAAAGCCCTCAAAGACCATACCCTTCTGTAGTATAGAAAGGCTTGCTATAGCCCCTACACTAATGGCAGTGTAGAGAAAAAGGAACCTCTTCCTCAGCCCACCGTAATCAGCTATACCTCCAAGAAAGGGGGAGCTTAAGGCTACAATTGCCATGCTTACGGATATAGCTCTTCCCCACCACAGATCTCCAAGTCCTACCTCATTTCCGACAATGGTATTGACATAATACACAGGGAAGATAACAGAGGCGATCACAGCAGAATAGCTGGAATTTGCAAAGTCAAAAAGTACCCAGCTTGTGATGTGTTTTTTATTCAGGATCATTACCTATAGGTGGGGCATAGCATTTGAGCGGTTTCTTTTGCCAATAGTCCAATGAGAACGTTCCAATATAAAGAGGCAAAAGCCTCGGAGTCCCGACTTAATGTCGGGACGAGAGTGAGCGAAAATGCTATGTCCTGCCTTCCTCTTTTAGACTCAAGAGATATTATTGTCGATATAATAAAGGCTGGCAAAGAATTTTTATACGACACCTTAGAGAAAAACCTCTATAGGCGTAAACAGATTCACTTTAATTTGGGAGGCAACCACTTTTGCCATATAATCATCCTGTCGATTATAAAAATTATGCAACAGCCTTTCCTATACTCAATTTTGAATTATGCTCTATATCTTCAAAATTGCTGCCGTCTTTATTGCTTCAACCATGCTCGACGGATTTGCAATACCTTTCCAGGCAATATCGTATGCCGTACCATGGTCAGGTGATGTACGAATAACAGGGAGTCCAACTGTCACATTAACTCCTTCATCAAAGGCAATCATCTTTAAGGGAATTAAACCCTGGTCATGGTACATACAGACGATGATATCTATTTCACCTTTATACGCCTTATAAAAAACTGCATCTGGCGGGTAAGGACCTGAAACAGAGATCCCCTCTTTTTTAGCTTCTTCAACAGCAGGTATTATCTCCCTGATCTCCTCTTTACCAAATATTCCTGCCTCTCCAGCATGTGGATTGAGTCCTGCAACAGCAATTCTCGGATTTTTGATTTTAAACATTTCGCATGCCTTCTTTGCAAGACGAATGGTCTCAACTATCCTATCCCTTGTAACTAAACCAGGAACATTCCTCAATGCCGTGTGAATCGTAACAAGAATTATCTTCAAAGGTCTGCCAGCGAGCATCATTGCATAGTCTTTCACATTCATTAGGTCAGCAAGCATCTCTGTATGTCCAGGCCATTGAAAACCAGCCATGTGCAATGCCTTTTTTGAAATAGGGGCTGTGACGATACCATCAACCTGCCTGTTCAGGGCAAGACTAACAGCCTTTCTTATATAGCTCACACAAGCTTTACCGCCCTCTGCAGTTGGTACACCTTTTTTAAGTTTTTTTATTATTCCCATATCAATAAGCTCAATTAATCCTACTTGACGAATAGACGTAGATTCCTCAGGCAATCTGATTATTCTTAACTTTAGAGGTAATTTAAGAAGTGATAGTGCTTCCTCCATAGGGATCCTATCGCCGATAACTATTGGCTTGCAGCAATTCCTTATTTCTTTAGAGTGAATGGCCTTAATAACTATTTCAGGCCCGATCCCTCCAGGGTCTCCCATGGTAATAGCGAGCTTTTTCATGTTCCCCTACAATATCACAAAACGAAATACTACATTATAGTATGCAATGTAAAATCTTAAATACAGAATAAAAGAGTAGTTTTAAAAATTTATCGATTAAGTTAGCTGAGGATTATTATTAAGATATTCATCAATTCCCGTTGATGCTTTGAGGCTTCTGTAGATAGTGTCTGACATGCGGAAGAGATTTACTGTATCCTCTTTGTTGTAAAGAATAAGTAAATCCATTGCTTTACTGTTTCCACTTTTTGCTTCCTGCCACAACAGTACGGCATCATAGCCATCCATTCCCCTTACTTCTTCGTGCCTTTCTATCCCGAAATACTGCTCGATCTTTTTGAGGCCACCTTTCAAGCCTATTCTCTTTGCGCCAAAACAGAGGTCAAAATGTGGGATACTGAATCTTAGCCTGCGGAAACAATTTTTAAGAAAGGGCACATCAAATACCGAACCATAAAAGGTTATAAGATATTTATATTGAGAGAGTGCTTCATTCAAAGCGTCAGCTGTAAGATTCTCCCCTTTTATAAAACACTTATATTCCTGACCGTCATATATTCCGACAAGCGTCACATAGCCTCCCCTATCAGAAGGGAGCCCATTTGTTTCAATATCCAGACAGACAGCTTTATCTCTAAAGACATCAAAGAGTCTCCAGTGTTCATTTCTTCTCAATGCACCTGCAAAATATTCTGCATTGCCCCCGTCAAGCTCAGTATGTGCCGAAGAAAGCACTTCATCAAAGAGCATTTTTCTCTGTTGATTGATAAACGATAGCGTTGTTGTATCAAGGAAATGAGTCCATGTAAGGATCCCTTCTCTCCAAAGCCTTTTCTCAAGCTTCTGGCCAATCCCATCAAGCATAGAGAAGGTATTCCTAATCATGGCTTGTATTATAAATCTTAATCTATTGTCTCCACAACAAAAATGAAGTTTCTCCTAATGAAAATCTTAGTGTCTGAACAAATTGTATTTATTTTAATCATTATAATAGAAATATAGTTTTTGTTACTTATTTGTTATATCTTAATACAAGATAACTTTTGGCTTAGTAAAATGAATACCCCGTAAGGAAATATCGAGTTTAAAAAGCACTATGGTGAAAAAAATACTGGTTGGCGTAGGTAGTGATCCTGAGTCGGATATTGCACTTATGTATGCCGAGAAACTGGGGCGCAACCTCGGTGCTGTGGTTACGGCTATGCATATAGTGCGAGAAGAACCAATCCCTACCTCATGGCCAATAAAAGAACACGTGGAAAGGGATGTAGAAGATGAAAGGCTAAGAGTAGCTGGGTTGATCTCAGAACTATCCAAAAGAAACAATCTGGCTCATGTCCAGTTTAAAAGAATCATAAAGGGTAACCCTGCTGACCACTTAATAAAAGAGGCAGAAAGAAAGGAATACAACCTGATAGTTATTGGCCATCGGGATCTACCAAATATTAAAAAATTATTTCTCGGAAGCGTATCATCTAAGGTAGTGCAATATGCAACGATACCCGTCTTAGTGGCCAAGAAATTTGCAGGGCCTTCAAAGGCACTATTTTGCACAGATGGATCAAAATATGCGGAAGAGGCCATCTACTTTGGTGGAGAACTTATAAAAGGGATAGATTGTTCCGCAAGAGTATTGAATGTAACACCCTGGATTACCGATGAGTCGGAAAGACTAGCAAAAGATATAGCCGAAGAAGGCGTGAAGATTCTCAGGAGTTTAGGCATCAACGCATCAGCCAAAGCAATTCTCGGAAAAGAGGTTACCAGAGAGATTTTAAAAGAAGCTGATGAAGGTGATTTTAATCTTATTGTGATAGGTTCCAGAGGGCTTTCAGGTATACAGAGTTTTTTGTTAGGAAGTATAACGTTAAAATTGATTAACCAAACGACCCAGCCTATTCTTATTTACAAACGTCACCCCCACAGTATATGAACAATGGTAAGGCTAAAAATCATTATGCTCATACCTGAAATAATTCCAAGGAAAATGCTTCTCCCCTCTCCATATTTATGCGCAAAAGGGATTAATTCACCAAGGCTAACATAGATCATGATACCGGATACAAAAGCTAGTACAAGATGAAGAGAGAGATCGCTCAAAAAAGGCATTGAAATCAAAGCAGCAAGCAATGCACTTAAAGGCTCTATAAGTCCCGAAAAAAAAGAATAAAAGAATGCCCTTTTTGTATCCTGAGTGATGTAGAAAGTAGAAATGGATAGTGAAAATCCCTGGGGTATATTATGTAGCGCCACTGCCACTGCAACCAGGATTCCTGTCTCAACAGAAAGGTGGGTAGCAAGAAAAACCATTAAACCATCTGGGATATTGTGTACCACAAGTCCTATAGCAGTCACCACATCTCTTCCTAATATTCTCATATCTAAATCGGCTATACCCTTCTCGATCCTCTCTTGCCTGAAAACAAAAGTGAGGAGCAAAGAGAAAATCATTCCGCTGATGAAGGTGAAATTAGCTATATAAGGGCCTGTAAGAGTCATGATTTTATTCAAGACTTCTATCATGGTGACTCCCAAAATTCCACCAGCTGAACAGCCCAGAGCAAATCCGAGATACTTGTATTTCGGGCTCTTTGTAAAATGAGCGATAATACTCCCTATACCTGTAGTGAGGCCTGTTAGAAGGGTTAACAAAAGTGGTAATAGTATATTTTCATAATTAAGGTTCATGTCTTACCTTATTACCAGATAGGTTAGGAAATCAAGCGGATATACTTAATTACCAGGACAAGCTTCGGCGAATCAATATTTACATGGTAAGGCCTCCAGGTAAAATTATCATCATCTTGACAGTCCTCTTCTTAACCTATTATTGTAGACTCTCAAGGGACTGAAAGAAGTAATAAACCAATGCAAAAAAGATACACAGGGGTTGAGGATAAAACATGAAAAAACCGTGGGCAGGAAGATTTGCGATAAGGACTTCTAAGATTGTGGAAAATTTTACTGAATCCATATCTTTTGATAACCGCCTCTGGGAATATGATATCGAAGGAAGTATCGCACATGCAAAGATGCTTGGAAAACAGGGCATTATTAAAAAAATGGACGCTGAAAAGATCCTAAAAGGTCTCAGAAAAATAGCTGGGAATATCGAAAAAGGGAGATTCAAATTCAGAGAAGACCTTGAAGACATTCATATGAACATCGAGTCCGCTCTTATCAGAACCATAGGCTCTGTTGGTGAGAAGCTCCATACCGCAAGGTCAAGGAATGACCAGGTAGCTCTCGATTTGAGATTATACTTAAGAAAAGAAACGATAGAGATACTATCACTGATAAATAAATTCCAAAAGACTCTTCTCTCTATTGCGGGAAAACATATAAACACGTTGATACCCGGCTATACACATTTGCAGAGAGCACAGCCATTACTCCTTGCTCATTACCTGCTTGCTTACATTGAAATGCTGCAGAGGGATAAGGAGAGACTGAAAGACTCGTTAAAAAGGATAAACATCCTTCCCTTAGGTGCTTCTGCACTTGCGGGCACTACCTTTCCCATAGACAGAATGTATGTAGCTAAACTCCTTGATTTTGATAGTGTCTCTCAGAACAGCCTTGATGCGGTATCTGACAGAGACTTCATCATAGAATTTCTCTCTAATTCGGCAATGCTTATCATGCATCTCTCGAGGCTTGCTGAGGAACTCGTTTTGTGGTCGACTGAGGAGTTCCGATTCATTGAACTGCCAGACGCCTTCACAACAGGTTCGAGTGCAATGCCCCAGAAGAAGAATCCAGATGTGGCAGAACTAATCAGGGCAAAGACAGGCAGGGTCTATGGAAATCTCCTTTCGCTTCTCACTGTTATGAAAGGATTGCCTCTCTCATACAACAGAGACTTGCAGGAAGACAAACCACCTCTCTTTAATACCATCGATACCGTCAAATCCTGTCTTACTGTCCTGAATGAAATGTTTCCAGAAATAAAATTCAATGTAAAGAGAATGTGTGAAACTGCTGCAGAAGGTTATTCCACAGCAACCGATATAGCTGAATACTTGGTGAAAAGAGGATTACCTTTCAGAAAGGCCCACAGAATCACCGGCAGCATAATCCTCTATTGCACCAGAAAAAAGAAGAGGCTTTAGGACATCACACTGCGGGAATTGCACACATTCTCCCCCCTGTTTTCCAGCGATATCTATACCTCCTTGAGACCAGAAGAGTCAGTGAGAAGTAAAAAGTCCTTTGGGAGCACATCACCAGAGGAGGTAAAAAGACAGATTGGAAGACTCAAGAGACTCATAAAGTAATCGGCTGGCATTAGATGGCAATAGGCAGAAAACTGAAATCAAATTGTAGAGATTTTCTCCACCCACTATCCTTAATCTGTTATCTATTGTTTGTTATCTGGATTTTGATCTTTCTTGCTGCATGCGGGAAAAAAGGTGATCCAACTCTGAAATTATATGAAAGGCCTGACGCTCCCTCGGAACTCAGAGCAATCCATAGAGAGTCAGAGATTATACTCTTATGGGATTTCCCAAAAAATAAAGAACAGGCATTAAAAGGTTTCCATCTTTTGAGGTCAATCCTCTCACACCCCACTTTAACAAAGGGGGGAAGGGGGGATTTCGAGAAGATTGCATTTCTTGAGAATGATAAGCGGTCTTATAGGGACGAGGATTTTCAAATCGGCTTTCAATACAGATACAAAATTATCTCCCAGAATCTGAAAGGAGTGACAAGCCTGGACTCAAGTATCATAGAAGTAGAACCAAAAAGCCCTCTTGCGCCCCCAGGAAGGCCTCAGTTTAAAATCGAACATGATTTGACTATACTCACCTGGGAAGTCATTGAAGAAGATAAAATTTTCTATAACGTTTATAAAAGTTTTAAAAAGGGGCTATACCCTTTATTCCCTGTAAATACGGAACCAATTAAGGAAACTTCTTTCAGAGATAGTTTTGACATTACAAAACCAGTCTACTACACAATAAGAAGCCTCAGAGGAGGGGATATATGGGATGAGGGAGCAGCATCAGAGGAGCTTGAGATAAACTCATCAGATTTTGTACCACCTTCTCCCGAGGGTCTTCAAGCAGTGCCTACAGAGAAAGGGATACAGATGATCTGGGAAGAGGTTCCTGAGACATGGATAATCGGATACAGGGTTTACAGGGAGATAGATGAAAAAGAAGGCTATGTATTGATTGGAGAGATTCAGACACCTGCATTCATGGATATCGAAAACCCTTTAATGAAAAGAAATTATAGGGTAACAGCGTTAGGCCCCACAAAAGAAAGCACACCATCAGAAATAAGAGATATAGTTTTCATTCCGTATAGATAACCCGGGATAGAGAGAGTCATTCCGATTTGCTCGGTCTACGACTCGTAGAGCGAGAATGACAGAACTCACTGCTGTCCAAAATATCAAAAAAACGGTGCTGGATGCCGAAGAAACACAATGACGACACCTTTTAAAATTAATCCACACCCTGCTTTCCAAATACGGATATATGAGCGTAATCCAGATTTCGCACTGCAACAAAATGAGGTTTGCCATATAATTATCCTGTCGATTCATTGTGTTTATGAGGTATTCAGCACTATACTTTAATATTATTTTGGACAATTGCGGACAGAACTAATAACTGTTTTATTGAAAATGAACACCTTCGCCAATGTAAATCTGGGACTGAAACAGCCTTTCCTATTTATTCATTCGACCTGTCATTTCTTGCATTTTTTGTATTCTCGTTAGACAAGATTACTGATTGACATATAAATTTCCTTGGGTTACCCTAATAACAATTAACTACAACCATACCCCTTATGAAAGACAGAATATTTAAAGCCTTCGAAGAAAGCATTGAGGTAAAGAGGAAATTCGTAGAGGTAAATGCTGACAAAATCCTGGAGGTTGCAGAGGTTATCGCCAAAGCCTTTAATGATGGGAAAAAATTGATCCTTTTTGGTAATGGGGGGAGTGCAACCGACGCCTCCCACATTGCTGCAGAGTTTGTTAACAGATACAAAAAAGAGCGTCCAAGTCTTCCGGCCATAGCACTTAATACAGATATGGCTGTAATCACATCCATTGCCAATGATTATGACTTCTCCGAGGTCTTCGCAAAACAGATTAAATCTCTATCAAACGAGGGCGATGTCGTAATTGCTATAAGTACGAGTGGAAGTTCACCCAATGTGATTAAGGCAATGGATGTTGCGAAAAAAAAGAAATTACAAACTATCGCCTTTACTGGCTTAAGAGGAGAAAAACTGGCATCGAAGGCACAGTATGCATTCATCGTCCCATCTGACAACACCCCAAGGATCCAGGAAACACATGGAGTACTCGGACACGTCCTCTGCCGGATGGTCGAGGAAATACTCTTTGAGGCACCGAGGAAAAAATAATACATCGGTACATCTCAATTCCGAGTTAGACAGGATAAGAATCCTTGGCATCGATCCCGGAAATTTTGTCTGTGGTTATGGAATCATCGACACCACCTGCCAGAGGATTGATGAATGTATCTACATAACCTCAGGGAAAATTGTTAATCCTCATAGAAGCCCATTATACGAAATTTTAAAAAGACTTTACGATGCCCTTGTTGAAATTATCAGGGAATACAGTCCTCACGAGCTTGCAATTGAGAAGGTTTTTTTTGCAAAGAGTATAAAGGCTGCACTGAATCTTGGACAGGCAAGGGGTATCGCCCTTCTCGCTGCTGCATCTGAGGGTCTCGATATCTATGAGTATAGTGCCCTTGAAGTTAAAAAGGCACTTACTGGATACGGTAGAGCAGAAAAGAGCCAGGTACAAGAGATGGTAATAAGGATTTTAAATCTTAAATCTCATCCTGAGTTCAGTTCAGGAGATCCTGAACTTGTTTCAGGACTCTCCGAAGATAGTGCAGATGCCCTGGCTATTGCACTCTGTCATATGAATACCCTTAAGCTAAGGGAGGCAATGGAGAGAGGATTAAATCGTGATAGGATCATTAAGAGGAAAACTCATCCAGAAAAAACCTGACCATGTTATTGTTGAGGCTTGTGGTGTGGGGTATCACGTCAATGTGCCTCTGAATATTCTCTCCGTTCTTCCTGAAGAAGGAAGTGATATATTCCTTTATATTTATACCCATTTAAGAGAGGACTTGCTTCAGCTCTATGGTTTTTCTTCACAAGATGAAAAAAACGTTTTTCTCACCCTCATTGGTATTACAGGGATAGGACCAAAGATGGCTCTTAATATACTTTCAGGAATATCTCACAACGATCTCCTCCATGCTATAGAGAAGGAAGATGTTGCAATGCTTTGCAGAATACCGGGGCTTGGCAAAAAGACTGCCCACAGGCTCATCCTCGAGCTCAGAGAAAAGCTTCCAAAACCAGCAGAAAAAAGGGATAGGATATTTGACGACACTCTCTCTGCACTTGTAAACCTTGGATATAAAAAATCCGTTGCCATGGAGGCTCTGGAGAAGGCATACAAAAAAGGCTATGATGACATTGAGAAACTCCTCAAAGGGGCATTAAAATATCTTACAGCCGATGGCTCGTAGAGGTGATATGAGTGAAAAGAATAGATGACCAGAGATCCACAACAAACAGGACAATAAAGCCCGAACCCTCTCAAGATGAATTCGCTTATGAATTGACTCTGAGACCAAGATCCTTTGATGAATTCATTGGGCAGGAGAAGATTAAAGATAATCTCAAAGTATTCATTGAGGCAACAATAAAGAGAAAAGAGCCTCTCGACCATGTCCTTTTCTACGGTCCACCGGGTCTTGGAAAGACAACCCTCGCCCACATAATAGCTATGGAATTGAAAGTCAATGTAAAAGCAACCTCAGGGCCGGTGCTGGAAAGGCCTGGTGATCTCGCTGCTATTCTCACTAATCTGTCTGAGTACGATATCCTCT